>Ga0207687_10000713_pt1 | contig 22529 bp, 24 predicted proteins | sample KBSM54metaG_FD_184399 | JGI IMG/M metagenome (GOLD analysis project Ga0207687, IMG submission 184399) | Miscanthus rhizosphere microbial communities from Kellogg Biological Station, Michigan, USA - KBS M5-4 metaG (SPAdes) (version 2) | ecosystem: Host-associated > Plants > Roots > Rhizosphere >...
GAACTGCGTCCCGACAACAGCCTCTTCATGCGGCGCACCGAGGTCGTCTGCAAGCACTGCGACGCCCACCTCGGCCACGTCTTCGACGACGGCCCCGCCGACCAGGGCGGCAAGCGCTACTGCATCAACGGCTGCGCCCTGACGCTGGAGAAAAAGGAGTAGGCGCGGGAGGTCGCCTCCGCGACCTCCCGACCCGACTAGAGCGCGCCGCCGCCGGCGCCGAGGTAGCTGAACCGCACCGCCAGGGCGACCGCCTCGGTGCGGGTGTCGACCTCGAGCTTGGCGATCGCGTTGCGGACGTGGGTGTGGACGGTCGCCGGGCTCAGCTGCAGCCGGTCGGCGATTTCTTTGACTCGCAGGCCCTCGGCCAGCAGCTCGAGGATCTGGCGCTCGCGCGGCGATAGCTCGAGCAGTTTCTCGACCTCGGAGGGCTTGCCGCCGGCGAAGTCGCCGCCGAGGAAGGTGCCGCCGCCCGTCACCGCCTTGACCGCCCTGGCGATGTCCTCGGCCGGGGCCGACTTCAACACGTAGCCGGAGGCGCCGGCCCGCAGCGCCAGCGCCAGCAGATCGGGCTGGGCGTGGGCGGTGAAGATGATCACCTTGGTCCGCGGCCGGGCTTTGAGGACCTCCTTGGTCGCCTCGATCCCGTCGCGCTTGGGCATCTCGACGTCGATGATGAGGACGTCGGGTTCCAGTTCCTTGACGACGTTGACGACGTCGCGGCCATTGCTCGCCTCGCCGACGATGTCGACGGTGTTCGAATTGAGCATGCGGGCTTTGATCGCGTCGCGGACGATCTCGTGGTCGTCGCAAAGGACGACGCGTCTCGCGTCCCGAACAACGTTATTCACGACAACCGTCCCTCTGCGCTGCTCATCGAGCCGCGATTCTGTCAGGCGCTCCGTACCGATGCAAAGTTTTAGGTAGCGTGAAACTACCGTCGCTCTCCTGTCGGTTCTCGATCAGGGCGATGATCGTGCGCCCGACGGCGCAGGCGGTGCCGTTGAGAGTGTGGACCGATTGCGGCGAAGCGCCCTCCTCCGGGCGGTAGCGGGCACCGAGGCGGCGCGCCTGGTAATCGGTCGTGTTCGAGCAGCTGGTGAGCTCGCGGAAGCGGCCCTGGCTCGGGATCCATGCCTCGCAGTCGTACTTCTTGGCGGCCGGCGCGCCGAGGTCGCCGACGGCGACGTTGACGACCCGGTAGGGGATCTCCAGCTCGCCGAGGATCCGCTCCTCGATCGCCAGCAGGCGCTCGTGCTCGTCCTTCGAGGCGCTTGGCTCGACGAACGAGAACATCTCGACCTTGTCGAACTGGTGGACGCGGAAGATGCCGCGGGTGTCGCGGCCGGCGGCGCCCGCCTCGCGGCGGAAGCAGGTCGAGAAGGCGCAGTAGCGCAGCGGCAGGGCGTCCGCGTCGAGGATCTCGTCGGCGTGCAGGCCGGCGAGGGCGACCTCGGAGGTGCCGGTGAGGAAGAGCTCGTCCTTGGGAATTTCGTAGATCTGGTCGCGGTCGCCGGGGAACATGCCGGTGCCCTCCAGCGCCTCTTCGCGGACCAGGACCGGCGGCACCACCGGCTCGTGGCCCTCGCCGCGGACCAGCTCGATCGCGAAGCGGACCAGCGCCAGCTCGAGCAGGACCAGGTCGCCCTTCAGGTAGGCGAAGCGCGAGCCGGAGAGCTCGGCCGCCTTCTCCATCTCGATCAGTCCCAGCTCAGTGCCTATCTCGAGGTGGTCGCGCGGCTCGAAGTCGAACTCGGTGGGCTCGCCGACCTCGCGGATCACGACCGCGTCCTCCTCGGTCATCCCTTCCGGCGCGTCGGGGTCGGGGACGTTGGGCAGGGTCAACGCCAGCTCGTCGAGCTTGGCCTCGACCCCCTCCAGCTCCTCTTTGCCGGACTCGATCCGCTGCTTCAGGCTCTGGACGGTCGCCATCAGCTCCTCGGCGTCCTCCCCCGCCTGCTTCTTTTCGCCGATCTGCTTGGAGAGGGTCTTGCGCTCGGCCTGGGCGTTCTCGACCTCGGGCAGCAGCTCGCGGCGGCGCGCGTCCAGCGCCAGCAGCTCGTCCACCTGCTCGGCAGCGCCGCGCCGCGCCAGCGCGGCTTTGATCCGCTCGGGGTCAGAGCGGATCGCCTTCAGGTCCAGCATGGGCGGCCCCGCTTAGGGTGATTCCTGGCCGGGTCGCGGCGAGGATTCGGCGTCTTCGCCTGCGTACTTGGCGACGAATTTGGCGACCGCCTTGGCTTCGTCGCCGACGACGATGTTCTGGGGCATGATCGCCCCGGAGAAGCCGCCGTTCTGGATCGCGAAGAGGGCGTCGTCGTACGTCTCGGTCCGCTGGTTCAGGTTCGGCCCCTGCGTGCGCTCGCCGCGGTTGCCGCTGCCCTGCGTCCCCGCTGCGCTCAGCGTGTGGCAGCCGGAGCAGTGGGTGGCGAAGAGCTCGGCGCCGCCGTAGTTGGGGTCGTCCTTGGAGACGGCGACCCCTTCCGAGCCGAAACCGCAGGCGGTGAGCCCGAGGGCGGCGGCGAGCATCGTTGCTATGACCAACGCGGAGCGCATGCGGCGGGCATCATATTGTCTAGCGCCGATCCCGCTCCTTGACGATGCCGCCGCCCGATCCAGCCAGCTTCCGCGCCGCCATGGCAGGGCTGCCGACCGGAGTCACGATCGTCACCGCCAACGGGCCCGACGGACCGGCCGGAGCGACCGCCAACGCCGTCTGCTCCCTCTCCATCGAGCCGATGATGATGCTGGCCTGCCTCGACCGCGGCTCCCGCACCCTGCTCGCGGTCCAAGCGGCCGACTCCTTCGGCATCAGCGTCCTCCACGCCGGCCAAGAGCCGGTCGCCCGCGCCTTCGCCACCAAGGCCCCCGTCGCCGAGAAGTGGTCCGGCGTCGCCTGGAGTAACCGCGACGGCATCCCCGCCGTCGACGACGCCCTGATCTGGATCGCCTGCGACCTCCGCGACGTCCTCGCCGCCGGCGACCACGTGATCGTCACCGGCGAAGTGCGGGCACTGGAGACCCGAGAGGGTGACCCGCTGATCTTCCACCGCGGCGAGTACCGCCCGCTTAAGTAGCTCGAATGACGGACCAGTTCCAAGAACCAGGTTGGTTCACCAAGCACGTTTTCAACCGGATCGTCGCCGCAGCGACGAAGCTGGGGCTCAGCGTCGCCGGCTCGCGCGTGCTTGAAGTGAAAGGGCGGAAGAGCGGCGAGTGGCGGCGGACGCCGGTCAACCTGCTCGAGTTCGAGGGCGCCCGCTATCTCGTCGCGCCACGTGGCAACACGCAGTGGGTGCGCAACATGCGGGTCAGCGGCGGCGGCCGGCTGGTGCTCGGGCGGCGGGTCGAGGAGGTCACGGCGAAAGAGGTGCCCGAGGGCGAGCGAGTCCCCCTCCTCCGCGCCTATCTCGAGAAGTGGAAATGGGAGGTCGGCGCCTTCTTCGACGGTGTCGGACCTGACGCCCCCGACGAGGAGCTGTTGCGCATCGCCCCCGACCACCCCGCCTTCCGCATCGACTGACGAGCGGTTATTTCGACGCACTATCGATGTCGAATCGACCGCTCGATTTGACTCAGTCGCAGCCGGTTGCGATGGCGAGGGCCCGGCAGACCTCGTGCATGCGGGGACCGGAGAGGGTCGCGATCGGCTCGCTGAGGAGAGCACGTGAGATCTGACGGACGTTGTCGAAGCTCGCGACGCATTCCTCCGGCATACCGTCTGCTTGATCGAAGCGGACCTCGGTCGGTATTCCGCGAATCGTACGGGTGATCGGTGCGACCAGCACCCTGCTCAAACTCGGGATCGCCTCGGGCCGGGTCAATATCAAGGCAGGCCGTCGACCCTCGTCTGGCAACTCGCACCAACAGACGTCCCCTCGCGTCACCATGGCTCTTCTCGGATCATTTCTCGGGCTTCCAGCTCGGCGATTCGCATCTCCTCCTCGGTCGGCGGGATGCGTTCGTACCCTTCGATGATTTCTCGGGTGATCCGGTCACGCTCCTCGTCGTGGAGGTAGGCCTCGATCGCGTCGCGGATCAGGGCAGAGCGCGAACGTCCCTCTCGGGTGGCCCGCTCGTCGAGCCGCCGCAGCAGATCCTCCGTCAGTTGGACCAGCGTCTGGGTGCGCGCCATTGACCATATGGTATCCAATGGTTGCGAGGTGACAGGCACGAAGAGTTAAGGCCTCCGGCAGGCCGAACTCTCCCCCCGCTCAGACCCTAAAGGCCGCTAGTTCCGGCGGCGCGTAGCGCCAAGAAGAAGATGACGCCGCAGCTGACGGCCATGATGCCCATCTCGCGGCGGACGATGGCCAGGGCGAGGGATTCCTGGTCGGCGACGGGGAGGGCCTCGTAGTCGGTATCGCCGACCTCGCGGCTGGCGGCGTCGGCGCGGGCGCCCTCGGCGATGAAGGAGACGACGAGGGGGAGGATGCCGTAGAGGTAGTGGAGGCCTTCCTTCGGCTCGTGGTTGGTGACGACGAGGAGGCCGCCGAGGAAAGCCTGGACGACGACCGAGACCTGGGCGGCGCGGAGCAGGTACCAGAAGGGGACCGAGGGCCGATCGCAGTACCAGGCGACGCCGCCGACGACGCCCGCGGCCGCATTTAGCGCGATCAGGCAGATGCCGACGGCGATGTGGAGGCCGACCATCTCCTAATCCCGCCTAAGGGGGTCGGGATTCCGCTTGCTGATGCGGAAAATCACTATGTAGCAACATGTCACAAAGTCGGTATATAACAGGGGCTACGGCGGCTAAAGGCGGGTATCTGTCACCCGGGTTCAGCGGCCGCGACCACATCGACTCCCCCGTGCTGAAGAGCTACCTACCGATCCTCGTCTTCGCCTTCCTCGGCCTCACGGTCGGCGGCGTCTTCGCGCTCGTCAACCACCTGGTCGGCCCGAAGAAGCCGACCAAGGCGACCGCGTCCAGCCGCCGCCAAGGCGAGCCCTACGAGTCCGGCATCCCGGTCGAACCGACGAAGGGGCTGCGCTTCGGCGTCAGCTTCTACCTCGTCGCGATGCTCTTCATCCTCTTCGACATCGAGGTCGTCTTCCTCTACCCGATCGGGGTGATCCTGAAGGGGGCCGACAGCCTCCTCGTCCTCGGCGAGCTGGTCACCTTCGTCGCCCTCCTGCTCGTCGCCTTCGTCTACGTCTGGCGGAAGGGGGCCCTGGATTGGAGGTAGAGCGCCGCACCCTGCGCGAGAAGCAAGTCGCTGCGCGCGACCTGCTCCGCGGCGACCTCGAGGGCGAGGACCTCGAGCGCTACGTCGAAGAGCGGGTCCTCACCACCACCTTCGAGAAGATGATCGACGTGGCGCGGGCGAATTCGATCTTCCCGCTCACCTTTGGCCTCGCCTGCTGCGCGATCGAGGGGATACCGATGGCGGCCGTCACGTCGAGGTACGACATCGCCCGCTTCGGCGCCGAGGCGGGGCGCGCCTCGCCGCGCCAGGCCGACCTGATGGTTCTCTCGGGTCGGGTCTCGGTCAAGATGGCCCCGATTATCCGCCGGCTCTACGACCAGATGCTGGAGCCGAAGTGGGTGATGGCGATGGGCGCCTGCTCCTCCTCGGGTGGGATGTTCGCCAACTACGCCGTCCTCCAGGGCGCCGACAAGTTCCTCCCGGTCGACATCTACGTCCCCGGCTGCCCGCCGCGGCCGGAGGCGGTCCTCTACGGCTTCGTCAAGCTGCAGCACCAGATCATCGGCAACGCCGATCAGGGCTGGCGGCAGCGCTACGACGCCTACGGCACCGAGGAGTGGGCGCGCGGCGGCCCCCGCAGCGAACCGAGCCCGGAGGCCGCCCGAGCCTACGAAGAAGCGCGGGAGCTGAGCCTTGCCTGACGCTCCCGGACTCGAGCTGATCCGGGGGGAAATCGACCGCGACTGCCCCGGCGCCGTGCTCGCCACCTCCTTCGACCGCGGCCAGGCGGCGCTGATCGTCGACCCCGAGCGGGTGCTCGAGGCGCTGCGCTGGCTCAAGGACGAGCCCGGCCAGCGCTACGACTTCCTCTCCAGCCTCCACGCCGCCGACTACCTGCCGGCCGAACCGCGCTTCGGCGTCCACTACGAGCTGATCAACCGCGACCGGGTCGAGCGGGTCCGGGTCAAAGCGATGCTGGCCGACCCGGGCGAGGAGCTGCCGGAGATCGACTCCTGCGTCGAGCTCTTCCCCACCGCCGAGGCGCAGGAGCGCGAGACCTACGACTTCTTCGGGATCGTCTTCCGCGGCCACCCGAATCTGACCCGCATCCTGATGCCCGACGACTACGTCGGCTGGCCGCAGCGGCGCGACTTCCCGGTCGGCGGCGAGCCGGTCACCTTCACCTACTCGGAGCAGCGCTTTGACTGACGCGGCCGTCTCCACCGAGCTGGGTCTGGGCGAGGACCGCACCAAAGAGGTGATGACGGTCAACGTCGGGCCGCACCACCCGGCGACCCACGGCGTCCTGCGCCTCGTCGTCGACCTCGAAGGCGAGATCGTCCGCGAGCTGCGTCCGGTGATCGGCTACGTCCACACCGGGATCGAAAAGTCCTGCGAGGACAAGAGCTACTGGAAGGTCATCCCCTTCGTCGAGCGGATGGACTACGTCTCCTACTTCTTCCAGATGGAGGCCTACTGCGGCGCCGTCGAGCGGCTGATCGACCTCGAGATCCCGCCCCGCGCCAAGTACCTGCGGACCCTCTTCCTCGAGCTCAACCGGATCCACTCGCACCTGGTCTGGCTCGGCACCACCGCGCTCGACCTCGGCGCGATCTCGATGCTCTGGTACTGCTTCCGCGAGCGCGACAAGATCCTCGACCTGTTCGAGATGGCGACCGGGCAGCGGATGCACACGCGCTACTTCCAGGTCGGCGGCGTGATCGAGGACATCCCCCTCGGCTTCGAGGCCAAGTGCCGCGCCTTCGCCGAGGAAATGCCGGTCCGGGTCGGCCAGTACCAGGACCTGCTGGACCGCAACGAGGTCTTCCTCTCGCGGACCAAAGGGACCGGCATCGTCTCCCGCGAGCGGCTGCTGGAGCTGGGCGTGACCGGACCGCTGCTGCGCGCCGCCGGCGAGCCCTGGGACCTGCGCAAGGTCTTCGACTACCTCGCCTACCCCGAGGTCGAGTTCAAGATCCCGGTCGGGACGGTCGGCGACAACTACGACCGCTACCGGGTGCGGGTGGCGGAGATGGTCGAGTCGGCGCGGATCGTCGAGCAGTGCCTCGACGCCCTGCCCGAGGGCCCATTCATCGCCGACGACCGCAAGTACGTGCTGCCGCCGCGCTCGGAGCTCTCGACCTCGATGGAGTCGCTGATCCACCACTTCAAGCTCGTCACCGAGGGCTACCGGGTGGCGCCGGGCGAGGTCTACTACTCGATCGAGGGGCCGCGCGGCGAGCTCGGCTGCTTCGTCCTCGCCGACGGCTCGGCGAAGCCGGCCCGGGTCCACTTCCGCGACCCCTCCTTCGTCAACCTGCAGGCCTTCCGCGAGATGGCGCTCGGCAGCTACGTCGCCGACATGATCGCCAGCCTCGGCATGCTCGACCCGATCCTCGGAGGCGTCGACCGATGAGCCCCGTCGACGGTCCCGGCATCGACAACCCGAACCTCCCGGTCGACCCCGCGGTCCGCGAGGGCCGCGTCCCGGGTCGCACCGAGGAGGAGATCCCGGAGCTGCACGAAGTCGGCTGCCCGCCGGAGCTGCAGGAGCGGATCGAGGCGCTGATGAGCCGCTACCCCGACCGCCGCTCGGCCTCGATCCCGGCGCTGTGGGCGGTGCAGGAGCGCTACGGCTGGTGCACCCCGGAGGGGATTCGGCAGGCTGCGGCGGTGATGCGGGTGACGCCCGCCTACCTGGAGTCGGTGGCGAGCTTCTACGACCTCCTGCACACCACGCCGGTCGGCTCGCACCGGATCGAGGTCTGCACCAACATCAGCTGCTGGATGCGCGGCGGCGACCGCCTGCTCGACGCCTTCGAGGCCGCCGCCGAGGGCGACGAGGACTTCTTCGTCACCGGCTTCGAGTGCCTCGGCGCCTGCGACATCGCCCCGATGGCCTCGATCGACCAGCGCTACTACGGGCCGCTGGAAGCGGCCGAGGCCGGTAAGGCGATCGAGCAGATCCGCGCCGGCGACGAGGTGCTGCCGGCGAAGGCGCTGGCGAAGCGCGGACTGGCGGGGGACTCCTGATGGCGCACCAGCTGGAGAAGCGCGTCCTGCTCGAGCACGCCGAGGACCCGGCGCTGCGCACGCTCGACGGCTACCGGCGGCTCGCCGGCGGCTACGCGACGCAGGAGCGCGCCTACAAGGAGATGGAGCAGGACGAGGTCCTCAAAGAGCTCGAAGACTCGGGCCTGCGCGGCCGCGGCGGCGCCGGTTTCTCGATGGGCAAAAAGGCCTCCTTCCTCCCCCGCGGCGACATGGCGAAGTACCTCTGCTGCAACGCCGACGAGTCCGAGCCGGGCGCCTTCAAGGACCGCGAGCTGATGCAGCGCAACCCCCATCAGCTGATCGAGGGGATCGCGATCGCGGCGCTGGCAGCCGACGCCGGCCACGCCTTCATCTTCATCCGCGGCGAGTACGCGGAGCAGGCCGACATCCTCGACCGGGCGGTCGCCGAAGCCTATGAGGCCGGCTACCTGGGGACCGACATCCTCGGCGCCCACCGCGACCTCGAGCTGGTCGTCCACCGCGGCGCCGGCGCCTACATCTGCGGCGAGGAGACCGCCCTGCTCGACGCGCTCGAGGGCAAGCGCGGCAACCCGCGCCTGAAGCCGCCGTTCCCGGCTGTGCAGGGCCTCTACGGCGGGCCGACGCTGATCAACAACGTCGAGACGCTCTCCAACGTCCCTCACATCGTCCGCCACGGCGCCGCCTGGTTCCGCGGCTTCGGCACCGAGCAGTCGCCCGGGACCAAGGTCGTCTCGGTCTCCGGCGGCGTCCGCCGCCCCGGCAACTACGAGGTCGAGCTGGGGCTCCCGACCCGGGAGCTGATCTGCGACCTCGCCGGCGGTCCTGAGCCCGGCCACGAGATCAAGGCCTTCTTCCCCGGCGGCTCCTCCTCCCCGGTCCTGACCGCCGAAGAGGGCCTCGACCTCCCCTACAGCTTCGAGGCGATGGCCGAGGCGGGCTCGATGCTCGGCTCCGGCTCGATCATCGTCGCCGACGACCGCGTCTCGATCCCGCACCTGGCGCTGCGGACGGCGCGCTTTTACCACCACGAGTCCTGCGGCAAGTGCGCCCCCTGCCGCGAGGGCACCAACTGGACCGTGAAGATGCTGGAGCGGATGGTCCGCGGCGAGGCGACCCCGCTGGACCTCGACATCGTCAGCTCGGTCCAGCAGAACATCATCGGCCACTGCCTCTGCGTCCTCGGCGACTCGATGGCGATGCCGGTCGGGGCGATGGTCCGCAAGTTCCGAGAGGAGTTCGAAGAAGCGATGGAGGACCCGAACCTGGTGCTCGACCCGCACGCCGTCGTCCAGGCGCCGCCGGAGACGTTGGGGGCGTCGACGTGAGCCCCGCCGGCCGCGAGGTGACGATCACGATCGACGGGCGCGAGGTCGCGGCGATCGAGGGCGAGATGCTCCACGACGCCGCCCGCAAGGGCGACGTCGAGATCCCGGTCTTCTGTTACGAACCGAAACTCGGCGACCCGGTCGGCGCCTGCCGCATGTGCCTGGTCGAGATCGAGGGGATCCCGAAGCTGCAGACCTCCTGCTCGACGCCGGTGCGCGAGGGGATGGTCGTCCACACCCGCACCGAACAGGTCAAACACGCCCAGAACGCGGTCGTCGAGTTCCTCCTCGTCAACCACCCGCTCGACTGCCCCGTCTGCGACAAAGGCGGCGAATGCCCGCTGCAGGACATCTCCTACGGCTGGGGCCCGGGCAAGAGCCGGGTGATCGACGAAAAGCGGCACTTCGAGAAGCCGATCGAGCTCTCGCCGCTGGTCGCGATCGACCGCGAGCGCTGCATCCTCTGCTACCGCTGCGTCCGCTTCAGCCAGGAGATCTCCGAGGACTCCCAGCTGCAGCTGCTGGACCGCGGCGACCGCACCTACGTCGGCACCTTCGACGACCGCCCCTACGTGGCGCCGTTCCATGGCAACATCACCGACATCTGCCCGGTCGGGGCGCTGACCAGCTACACCTACCGCTTCCGCGCCCGGCCCTGGGACATCGAGCACGCCGGCTCGGTCTGCACCCTTTGCCCGAGCCAGTGCAACGTCAGCTTCACCGTCCGCGACGAGAAGGTGAAACGGGTGGTGACCCGCGACAACGCCGAGGTCGACGACGGCTGGCTCTGCGACCGCGGCCGCTACGGGTTCGAGATGTTCGACGCGCCGGAGCGGGTCCGCGGGCCGCGGCTGAAAGGCGGCACCGAGGTCAGCTGGGACGATGCGATCGCGAAGGCCGCGGACGGGCTGCGCGCCGCAGCCGATTCTTCCCCCACCCAGGTGGGGCCGAACTCGGATACGGCGAGCCGGGTGGCGGCGATCGTCGGCGACGCGTCCAACGAGGAGGGTTTCCTGGTCCAGCGGATCGTCCGCGAGGCGCTGGATTCGCCGCACATCGACTCGCGCCCCTCGCGCGGGCCGGGGGCCGACGTCCTGCGGCGCCTGGCCGAGCCGAGCATCTCGGCCAAGGTGCGCGACATCGACGAGGCCGACGCGATCCTGGTCCTCGGCACCGACCCCCTGCACAGCTCGCCGATCCTCGACCTACGGGTGCGCAAAGCGATCCGCCGCAACGGCGCCAAGCTGGTCGTCGCGACCGAGCGACCGACCGCCCTCGACGGCGGCGCGCAGGCGGTCTTCCGCTACGCGCCCCACGGCGCCACCTCCTTCCTGATGGGCCTGGCCGGCGCCCTGCGCAACGGCGACACCGAGGTGCCCGAGAGCGATGTCGCCGACGTGCTGCGCAACGCCGAGAGCGTCGTCGTCCTCTGGGGCGAGCGGATCGGCCGCGAGGACCACGCCACCGTCAAGGCCCTCCTCGACGTCGCCGCCACCCTCGGCCTCGCCGACAAGGACGGCGGCCTACTGGAAATCCCCGACACCGCCAACGCCCGCGGCCTCCGCGAGGCAGGCTGCCTCCCCGACGCCGGCCCCGGCCTCTCGGAGACCACCGCCGGCCTCTCCACCGAGGAGATCCGCAGCGCCCTGATCTCAGGAGAGCTGACGGGTCTCATCCTCTTCGGCGCCGACCCCCTCCGCGACTTCCCAGACACCCCAGCTTGGGAAGAGGCATTGACGGCAGCGGACTTCGTCGTGAGCTTCTCAATGCACGAAAACGCCACGACCGCCAAGGCGGATGTGGTCCTGCCCCTTGAGACGCATGCGGAGAAAGACGGAACTGTCACTCACCCGGACGGACGACTGCAGCGGGTACGGCCTTCAGCTGGACGCCCCGGAGACATCCGCCCCAACGTCCTAGTCCTTTCCCAACTGGCCGAAAACCTAGGACTCGTCACGGGAATCGACTCCCAACCAACTGCCTTCGCCGCCCTAACCCAGGCTGTGTCCTTCTACAACGGCATAGAAGACTCAGACATCGGCGGCCGCGGAATCCGCTGGCAAGACACCCCAGCTGCCGACAACGTGCCCGGGTCGGGCAGGCCGTCCGTGCCTGGGTCGCCGGACACTGAGCCGGAGGCCCATCCCCATATCTCGGAGGCCGGCGACGCCCCACGCCGAGCGGCGTCCGCCGACCCAGGCACGGACGGCCTCCACGCCCTCACCCTAGGCACGTACCGAGACCTCTGGGCCGGCCCCATAACCGAGCTCAACCCACCCCTGAAGTTCCTCACCCCCCAGCAGCGGGTAGAGATCTCCCCGGCAGATGCCGAGCGCCTGGGCCTGAAGACTGGAGATCGGGTTCGCGTGAGCCAGGACGATTCAGTTGTCGAGGCCCAGGTGCAAATCAAAGAGCGGGTCCCCGCCGGCGTCGTCTTCATGGCCGAGGGCCTCTTGGACGGCAACGCCAACGCGCTGCTGAACGGCGGCCCCGTCCAGGTGAGCATCGAGAAGCTGAGCGAGGTCGGCGCCTGATGCTGCCCCTGGCCGACACCCAGTTCGTCGAAGCGACCTGGATCATGATCGTCAAGTCGATCGTCATCTTCGCGGTGATCTTCGGCATCCTGCCGGTGCTGACGGTGGTCGAGCGCAAGCTGATCGGCCGCTTCCAGCACCGCTACGGCCCCAACCGGGTCGGCCCCTACGGCCTCCTGCAGCCGCTTGCCGACGTCGGCAAGCTCATCTCCAAGGAGTCGTTCCGCCCGGCGAACGCGATCCCGACCCTGTTCATCCTCGGGCCGCTGCTGCCGGTGCTGGCGGGCGTGCTGTCGCTGGCGATCATCCCCTGGGGCGACGTCCAGGGCGGGGTCGGCTTCTACGGCATCGACGTCCCGATCGGCATCCTCTACTTCTTCGCCGTCGGCTCGATCGCCTTCTACGGCCTCCTCCTCGGCGGCTGGTCCTCGGGCTCCAAATACAGCCTGCTGGGGGCGATGCGCTCGGCCGCGCAGCTGATCTCCTACGAGGTCTCGATGGGGCTGGCGCTGCTCGGCGTGATCATGATGAGCGGCTCGCTCTCGCTGGTCTCGATCGTCCACTCGCAGGGCGGCATCTGGTTCGTCTTCCCCCAGTTCGTCGGCTTCCTGATCTTCATGCTCGCCGGCTTCGCCGAGACCAACCGCACCCCGTTCGACATGCCCGAGGCCGACGCCGAGCTGGTCCAGGGCTTCATGACCGAGTACGGCGGCATGCGCTTCGGCTCCTTCCTCCTGGTCGAATACATGGAGATCCTCGTCGTCTCCGGGATCGCCGTGGCGATGTTCCTCGGCGGCTGGATGGGCCCCGGCCCGAGCTTCCTCGACCCGATCTGGATGCTGGCCAAGATGCTCGGCCTCGTCCTCCTCTTCATCTGGGTGAGGGCGACGCTGCCGCGTCTTCGATATGACCAGCTGATGAGCCTGGGTTGGAAAGTCCTGCTGCCGCTGGCGACGCTGAACGTCCTCGTCACCGCGGTCCTGGTGGTGGTCACGTGAGTCGCCCGAACATCGTCCGCCCTGACTTCGATGCGTCCCGGAGCCATCCCGGATTCGAATGCCGCCGGGCGCGGCTGGGGCGGCAGGCAGGGAGTGAGAGGCTGGGCCTCAGCCTCTGGGAGCTGCCGCCGGGACAGGCCGCCTACCCGTACCACTTCCACCTCGCCGAGGAGGAGATCCTCGTCCTGCTCGAGGGAAGGCCAAGCCTCCGCACCGTCGACGGCTGGCGGGAGATGGAGGAGGGCGAGGTCGCTTCCTTCCGGACCGGCGAGCAGGGCGCACACCAGATCGTCAACCGCGGCGAGGACACGGTTCGCTTCCTCGCGATCTCCAACCAGCAGCCCGACGTCATCGTCCGCCCCGACACGAACTCGATCGGCGTTTTCGAGCGGCGGCCAGACGGCGGCGGCCTGGCTGAGCATTTCATGCTGCGGGACTCCGTCGGCTACTTCGACCCGGAGGATCGGCAGTGAGCGCCGGCAACGGGCAAGGCTTCGACCCGAAGTCGGCTTCCTACCTCGACTCGATCGAGGTCGTCGAGGTCCAGCGCGGCCCCGAGCCGGGTGGGATCGGCGGCGCCTACCGCGCCTTCGGCGAGACCCTGCGCGGGCTGAAGACGACGATGGCGCGGCTGGTCGAGGGGCCGATGACGATCCAGTACCCCGAGGAGAAGACGCCCGTCTACCCGCGCTTCCGCGGCCGCCACAAACTCCACAAGTTCGAGGACACCGGCCTGGAGAAATGCGTCGGCTGCTCGCTCTGCGCCGCCGCCTGCCCGGCCGACTGCATCCGCGTCGTCGCGGCGGAGAACATCCCGGGCGAACGGGTCTCGGCCGGTGAGCGCTACGCGGCCGTCTACGAGATCAACCTCAGCCGCTGCATCTTCTGCGGCTACTGCGAGATCGCCTGCCCCTTCGACGCGATCACGATGGGCCACGACTACGAGATGGCCGACTACGACCGCCGCGACCTGATCTTCACCAAGGAGATGCTGCTCGCCGAGCCGGTCGAGCGGACGCCGCTGAAAAGCGAGGGGGAATAGTGGAAGCGGTGGTCTTCTTCGTCGCCGCGATCGGCGCGCTCGGCGGCGCCTTCGGCGTGATCGCGATGCGCAACCCGTTCTACTCGGTGCTGGCGCTGATCGTCCACCTCTTCTCGCTGGCAGCCCTCTTCCTGCTGCTGACCTCGGCCTTCGTCGCCGCCGCCCAGGTCGTCGTCTACGCCGGCGCCGTGATGGTCCTCTACGTCTTCGTAGTCGCCTACGTCGGCGGCGGCGGCGAGTCGGCCTGGGAGCCGATCCCCGGCCAGCGCTTCCTCGCCCCCCTCCTAGCCATCGCCCTCTTCACCGAGCTCTCGATAGCCGTCCTGGGCTCCGCCCTCAAAGCCCTCGAAACCCACGGCCCCGACACCCCCAACGGCTTCGGCGACCCCGCCGCGATCGGCCGCCTCCTCCTAGAAAAGTTCCTCCTCCCCTTCGAGGCCAGCTCGATCCTGCTGCTCCTAGCTGCCGTCGGCGCCATCGTCCTCGCCGCCCGCCGCCGTGAGGAGGAGGGGGATACCCCCTCCAAACACTCCACTTCCCGTTTGGAGGGGGTATCCCCCTCCGCCCCCAACGCATGAACATCTCGTGGTACATCGTCCTCAGCAGCCTCCTGTTCGCCACCGGAGTGCTCGGCATCCTCATCCGCCGCAGCCCGATGGTGATCCTGCTCTGCCTGGAGCTGATGCTGAACGCCGGCAACCTCGCCCTGGTCGCCTTCAGCCGCATGGTCGGCAACGGCCAGGGACAGGTGTTCGCGGTGATCGTGATGGTGATCGCCGCCTGTGAGGTGGTCGTCGGCCTCGGCCTGATCGTCGCCATCTTCCGCCGCAAGCTGCCGCTCAACGTCGACGACCTGAGGGAGCTGCGCGGATGAGCGCCACGGCTTGGTGCTGGCTGGTCCTGCTGTTCCCGCTGCTGGGGTCGATCGCGATCGCGCTCGGCTTCAAGGCGCTGCCGGCAAAGGTCGCCGGGGCGATCGGCACGGTCGCGATCGGGCTCTCCTTCGCCTGCGGCGTCGCCGCCCTGGTCAGCCTGCTCGGCGAGGCGCCCGACGCCCGCCACCACGCCTCCTCGCTCTGGGACTACGCCAGCGTCGCCGGCCTCGACATCAAGCTCGGGATCTTCGCCGACCAGCTCTCGGTCTTCATGGTCCTCGTCGTCACCGGCGTCTCGACCCTGATCCACCTCTACTCCTACGGCTACATGCAGTCGGACGAGGGCTACCACCGCTTCTTCAGCTACCTCAACTTCTTCGTCTTCTCGATGCTGCTGCTGGTCCTCGCCGGCAACTTCGTCCTGCTGATCGTCGGTTGGGCCTTCGTCGGCTTCGCCTCCTACGCGCTGATCAGCTTCTGGTACCGGCGCGAGACCGCGACCAGGGCCGGGATGAAGGCGTTCGTGATCAACGTCGTCGGCGACATCGGCCTCGTCCTCGCGGCGTTCCTGATCTTCCGCGAAATCGGCAGCTTCGAATACGGCACCGTCTTCGCCAAGGCGCCGGAAGTGTTCAGCACCAACGAGTGGTCGGTGACCGCGATCTGCCTGCTGCTGCTGGTCGGCGCCTTCGCCAAGTCGGCCCAGCTGCCGCTCCACACCTGGCTGCCGGACGCGATGGAGGGCCCGACCCCGGTCTCCTCGCTGATCCACGCGGCGACGATGGTCACCGCCGGCGTCTACCTGATCGCCCGCACCCACGCCCTCTTCGTCCTCGCCCCCACCGCCGCCGACGTCAGCGCCTTCGTCGGCCTGGCGACGCTGCTGGTGGCGGCGACGATCGCGCTGGTGATGACCGACCTGAAGCGAGCGATCGCCTACTCGACGATGAGCCAGATCGGCTACATGGTCGTCGGCGTCTCGATCGGCGCCTACAGCGCCGGGATGTTCCACCTGATGACCCACGCCTTCTTCAAGGCGCTGCTGTTCATGGCGGCCGGCTCGATCATCGCCGCGATGGCGAACGAGCAGAACATCGACAAGATGAGCGGCTTCGGCAAGGCGATGCGCTTCACCTCGATCACGATGCTCTGCGGCGGCCTCGCCCTCGCTGCCTTCCCGCTCACCTCGGGCTTCTTCTCCAAGGACGAGATCCTCGCCTACGCCGGGGCACGAGGGGGCATGTACATCGTCTTCACTGTCCTCGGCTACTTCGGCGCGTTCCTCACCGCGATCTACACCTTCCGTTTGATCTTCCGGGTCCTGCCGGGCAAACCGTGCCCGGAGGCGCAGGAGCTGATCGACACCGGCCACGTCCACCACGCCCACCCCTTCAACCCGGCGAGCGGCGAAGAGGAGGACACCGACGTCGGCTTCCCAGGGCCGGAGCACCACATCGCCGAGCAGTCGGCCCCGATGCGGGTGGCGATGGCGGTGCTGGCGTTCCTGGCGCTGGTCGGCGGCCTGATCCAGGTCCCCGGGGTCGACGACGTGATCGCCAAGTGGCTAGACCCGGTCTTCGCCGACTCGCCGCTGACGGCGATCCACCCCTCGGTCGAGTGGAGCTGGATCGGGCTCGGAATCGGCGCCGTGATCTCGCTGGCGGGGATCTGGGCCGCGCACCTGCTCTACGTCAGGCGGCCGGAGCTGCCGCGGAGCCTGGAAGCGCGCTTCCGCGGCCTCCACACCTTCCTCTTCCACAAGTGGTACTTCGACGAGGCGATCGACTTCCTCGTCGTCCGCCCGGCCCTGGCGATCGGCCGCTTCGCCAACCGCGTCTTCGAGCGCTTCGTCGTCGACGGCCTCGTCACCGGCACCGAGGAGACGGTGCGCGGCACCAGCGGCGTCGTCCGCGCCGTCCAGAACGGCTTCGTCCGCAGCTATGCGCTGCTGCTGATCGCCGGCTTCGCCGGGCTCGCCCTCTACTTCCTGATCTCGAGCTCATGACGGAGGCGCGGCGATGAGCAACGTCCTCCTCTGGGCCCCGCTCTCCTTCGGGCTGGTCGGCCTGTTCCTGCCGAAGCGGGCGGTCGGCTGGTGGGCCGTGCTCGGCGCCGTCGTCACCCTCGGCGTCGCGATCGGCATGGTCGTCGGCTTCAACCAGGGAGACTCCGGCCTGCAGTACACCGTCGACACGCCCTGGATCTCCGGGCTCGGCGTCGACTACAGCCTCGGCCTCGACGGGCTCAACCTCTTCCTCGTGCTGCTGACCGCGGTGCTGTGGACCGGCGGCATCGCCTTCGCCGCCTTCCGCGAGCAGGAGCGGCCGAAGACCTTCTTCTTCCTGATGCTGCTGGCCGAGACGGCGACGCTGGGCTCGTTCCTGGCTCAGGACCTGCTGCTCTTCGTCCTCTTCTTCGACTTCATGCTGGTGCCGTTCTACTTCCTCTTCGGCGCCTGGGGGACGGACAGGACCGAGGAAGGCGGGCCGACCGCCTCGGCGGCGACGCTGAAGATGATCGTCTACACCCTGATCGGCTCGCTGCTGATGCTGGTGGCGGCGATCGCCACCGCGATCATCTCCGCCGACGGCGGCCACCTCACCTTCTCGATCCAGGAACTGCAGCACCAGGGGCTCTCGCTCGGCAGCCAGCGCTGGATCTTCTGGTTCTTCGCCGCCGCCTTCCTGGTCAAGATGCCCGCCTTCCTCCTGCACGGCTGGATGCCAGACGCCTACCGGGCGGCGCCGCTGCCGGCGCTGGCGGTCTTCTCCGGCGTCCTCGCCAAGGTCGGCGCCTACGGCTTCCTGCGGATCGTGCTGCCGCTGTTCCCGGCGGCGACGGTCGAATTCCAGGAGATCGTCCTGGTCATAGCCCTGGCCTCGATCCTCTACGGCTCGGTGATGGCCTTCACCCAGACCAACGTGCGGCTGATCGCCGGCTACTCCTCGGTGGCGCAGCTCGGCTTCATCACCGCCGGGATCTTCGCCCTGCGCGCCGACGGCTCCGACGGGGCGGTCCTGCAGATGGTCAACCACGGCCTGGTGGTGGCGCCCATCTTCGTCATCGTCGCGATCCTGGTCGAGCGGACCGGCAGCGAGGACCTGCGCGATATGGGCGGCCTGGCGCTGCGGGCGCCGGTGCTGGCGGCGCTGTTCCTGATCGTCGCCCTGGCGACCCTGGCGATGCCCGGGTCGGCCAACTTCGTCGGCGAGTTCTACATCCTCAACGGCCTCTTCCAGGCGAAGATCGTCTTCGCCTTCATCGCGATCAGCGGCGTCGCGATGTCGGCCTACTACGCCCTGCGCCTCTACCAGGGGACGATGCACAACCGCCAGCCCGACGGCCTCCTTTCGCGTGAGATCGGCCTACGCGACGCGCTGGTGCTGGCGCCGCTCGTCCTCTGCATCCTGGCCTTGGCGCTCTATCCGCAGCTGATCCTGAAGCGGACCAACCCGTCCGTCGAGCAGACGGTGGCGAAGGTGAACAACAGCCCGGCACCCAACTCCCAACTAGCCAAGAAATGAACTTCAACGACCCACACATCGACTACGCCGGCATCTCGCCGCTGATCGCGCTCAGCGTCGGGATCTGCGTCGTCCTGCTGAGCGCCGTCTTCAAGCCGACCAAACGCTGGGCACCGGTGCTGACGCTGCTGACCCTCGGCGCCGCCGCCGGCCTGCTGATCTGGCACTGGGACGACCCGCGCAACCTGATCACCGGCGCCCTGCGGCTCGACGACCTGGCGATCTCGATCTCGCTCATCGCCCTGCTGACCGCCGGCTTCTGCGTCCTCCTCTCGACCGGCGAGCGGGCGACCGAGGAAGCGGGCTCGGGCGAGTACCACTCGCTGCTGCTCGGCTCGGTGCTGGGGATGGTGCTGCTGGCGCAGGCGACCAACCTCGTCACCTTCTTCGTCGCCCTTGAGACGCTCTCGATCCCGCTCTACATCCTCTGCGCCACCAACCTGCGGCGCGAGGGCTCGCTCGAGTCGGGGCTGAAGTACCTGATCGTCGGCTCGATCGGCTCGGCGACGCTGCTCTACGGGATGGCCTTCCTCTACGGCGGCACCGGCTCGACCGGGTTCCAAGGGATCGCCGCCGGGATCGCCCACAACGGCCTCGACGGCGACCCGCTGATCCTGATCGGGATCGCGATGGCGGCGGTCGGCCTCGCCTTCAAGACCTCGATCGCACCCTTCCACCAGTGGACGCCCGACGTCTACCAGGGGGCACCGACCCCGATCACCAGCTTCATGGCGGTGGCGACCAAGGCCGCGGCCTTCGCCGTCTTCGTCCGCTTCTTCGACGTCGCCCTCGGCTCCCAGCTCGACTCCTGGCAGCCGGCCCTGGCCGCCCTGGCGGCGATCTCGATCGTCGTCGGCAACGTCGGCGCCCTCGGCCAGGACTCGCTGAAACGGCTGCTCGGCTACTCGGGAATCGCCCAGGCCGGTTACATGCTCGGCGGGGTCGTCGTCGCCTCCGAGGCGGGGACGAGCTCGCTGGTCTTCTACCTCGCCGCCTACGCCTTCATGAACCTCGCCGCCTTCGCCGTGATCGTCGCCCGCGAGCGCGAAACGATCTTCGGCGACGACATCCGCGCCGTGCGCGGCCTCGGGGCCGAGCGCCCGGCGCTGGCCTGGCCGCTGACGATCTCGATGCTGGCGCTGGCGGGGCTGCCGGCGACGGCGGGCTTCATCGGCAAGCTCTACCTGATCGAGGCCCTGGTCGAAGGCGACTACACCTGGCTCGCGGTCTTCATCGCGGTCGGGACGATGATCTCCCTCGCCTACTACCTGCGGGTGGTGGCGGCGATGTGGATGGACTCCGGGCGCGAAACGGTGCCGGGCGGCACCCCGGCGATCGCCGGCGCCTCCCCCGAGGCCGACCCGGTCGACCCCGAAGCGGGGCGCCGCTGGTACCTCGTCGGCCCCGCCGTCCTCGCGGCGGCGGCAACGGTCTTCTTCGGCGTCATCCCCCAGCCGCTGGTGGAATTCGCCTCGCACGCCGGCGCTTCGCTTTTCTAACCGGCCGCGCCGGGTAGGGTCGCGGCATGGGCGAGGAGAGACCGCGGGCGCTGTCGGCCTCGACGATGTGCGAGGCGTTCCAGACCACCGTCGGCGAGCGGCCCGACGAGCCGGCGCTGCGGCTAAAGGACAGCGACTTCGAGGCGAGCTGGGCCGAGTACGCGGAGACGGTGCGGCGCCGAGCCGCCGGCCTGGCGGCGCTCGGGGTCGGCCGCGGCGACACGATCGGCTTCATGCTCGTCAACCGCCCCGCCTTCCACCTCACCGACTGCGCCGCGATGCACCTCGGCGCCACCTGCTTCTCCGTCTACAACACCTCCTCGCCGGAGCAGATCGAGTACGTGGTCGGCGACGCCGCCAGCCGCGTCGTCGTCACCGAGCAGCAGTTCCTCGAGCGGGTCCTGGAGGCGCGCGAGCAGGTGGAGGCGCTCGAGCACGTGGTCGTCGTCGACGGCGAAGCGCCGGCGGGGACGATCTCGCTCGCCGAGCTGGAGGCGATGGGCGATCCCGGCTTCGACTTCGAGGCGTCCTGGCGCGCGGTCGAGCCCGACGACGTCCTCTGCCTGATCTACACCTCCGGCACCACCGGGCCGCCGAAGGGGGTGCAGCTGACCCACGCCAACATGATCGCCGACTGGCAGTGCTGCAATCGGGTCCACGCCGCCACGCCCGGCGGCCGCAGCATCTCCTTCCTGCCCAGCGCCCACGTCGCCGACCGCTGGTCCCAGCACTACGCGCAGATGATCTACGGCACCACCGTCCACTGCTGCCCCGACCCGCGGCAGATGGTCGCCTACACGATCGAGGTGCGGCCGACCCTCTGGGGCGGGGTGCCGCGGATCTGGGAAAAACTGAAGACGGCGCTGGAAGCGGCGATGGAGGGCGAGCAGGACGCCGAGAAACGGCGGGCGACCGAGTCGGCGATGGAGATCGGCCGCCGCCGCGTCGCCGCCTACATGGCGGGCGAGGTGCCGGCGGATCTGCAGGCCGAATGGGAGCAGGCCGACGAGCGGGTCTTCTCCAAGGTGCGGGAGCTGCTCGGGCTCGACCAGGTCGAACAGTTCGCGGTCGGGGCGGCGCCGGTGCCGGTCGACGTGCTCGAGTTCTTCCTCGCGATGGGGATCGAGATCTGCGAGCTCTGGGGGATGTCGGAGCTCTCCTCGGCTGCGACCCTGAACCCGCCGGGGGCGGTGCGGGTCGGCACCGTCGGGCCGGCGCTGCCCGGGGTCGAGATCAAGCTCGCCGAGGACGGCGAGGTGCTGGTCCGCGGCCCGATCGTGATGAAGGGCTATCGCAACATGCCGGAGCGCACGGCGGAGACGTTCGACGCCGACGGCTGGCTCGCCAGCGGCGACATCGGCGAATTCGACGAGGCCGGCTACCTGAAGATCGTCGACCGCAAGAAGGAGCTGATCATCAGCGCCGCCGGCAAAAACATGTCGCCGGCGTCGATCGAGGCCAAGCTGAAGTCCGCATCGCCGCTGATCGCCCAAGCGGTGGCGATCGGCGACGCCCGCCCCTACAACGTCGCCCTGCTCACCCTCGACCTCGAATACCTGGCGTCGCGCGGCGCCGAGCCCGACGATCCCGAGATCGAAGCCGAGGTCGAGCGGGCGGTGGCGGCGGCCAACGAGCGGATGTCGCGGGTCGAGCAGATCAAGCGCTTCAAGGTGCTCCCCGGCGAATGGGCGCCGGGGGGAGAGGAGCTGACGCCGACGATGAAGCTGCGGCGGCGGCCGATCGAGCGGCGCTACGAAGCCGAGATCGAGTCGCTCTACGACGGCTGAGACGCGACGGCACCGCGAAACCGATAGGCATCGGGCATGGGTGTCCTTCTAACGCTCGTCCTGATGGTGGCCGGCGCCGGGGTCGGCGTCTGGTCGGAGAAGCGGCGGCCGCGGGAGGCGGTGGCGCTGGCGCGGAAGCTGCTGCTGGTGATGCTCTACGTGCTGGTGCCGCCGGTCATCTTCTTCAACCTGGCGGCAGCCTCGATCAGCGTCGACAACGCGGTCGGGATCGGTGTTGCGCTGGTGAACATGGCGCTGGTCGGGATCGCCGTCTGGTTCGTGGCCGCGCGACTGCTGAAGCTGGGGCGGCCGCAGACGGGTGCGGTGATCTGCGCCGCGATCGTCGCCAACACGACCTACCTGGGCTATCCGCTGACCGTGGCCCTACTCGGCCGCGACCACCTCTCGACCGGCGTCCTCTTCGACGTTCTCGTCGGCGGGCCGACGCTGATGTTCGGCGCCTTCGGCGTCGGGGCCGCGTTCGGCACCCGCGCCGGCGAAGGGATGGGCGAGCGCGTCCGCACCTTTTTCACCCGCAACCCGCCGCTCTACGCGGCGGTGCTGGGTCTGCTGGCGCCCGACGTCCTCGCCCCGCAGGTCCTCGTCGACGCCTCCCAGATCCTCGCCGTGGCGATCCTGCCGCTCGGCTTCTTCGCCGTCGGCGCCACCCTCGCCGAGGGCGCCGAGCAGGGCGAGCTCCCCCTGCCGCCGCCGATGACCAGGCCCGTCGCCCTCGCCACCAGCGGCCGCCTCGTCCTC
>Ga0207687_10000722_pt1 | contig 22443 bp, 20 predicted proteins | sample KBSM54metaG_FD_184399 | JGI IMG/M metagenome (GOLD analysis project Ga0207687, IMG submission 184399) | Miscanthus rhizosphere microbial communities from Kellogg Biological Station, Michigan, USA - KBS M5-4 metaG (SPAdes) (version 2) | ecosystem: Host-associated > Plants > Roots > Rhizosphere >...
TTGCTTCCGTCAGGGGAAATAGCAGGTGCGGCCATGACGCCGCCATCGCTGCCCTTCCATAACTCTCTGGCGGCACCATTCTCCAGTTTCCACAGTCCTTTGCCACCGCCCTTCGAGGAAAGAAAGAGAAGATAATCAGGCCCCAGGCGAGGGGCTTGCGCAATTGCATTGGGAGTAGGTACGCGACTCACTGCGCCCTCGGGCTGGATGCGGTCGGAAATCGGCGCCATCCACAGATTCGCGCTCGGATTGGCGACCGTAGCAACCAGGCGCGGCGGCCGGGCGTCGTTTCCAGCCACCGATAAATACTCCTCGGCAACGCCAGTGCTCACTCGGTGTGGTATTCGGTGCTCCACGTCGATTGCGTACAGTGCCTGACCTGAGCCATCCTCGGCGGAATAGATCAAAGTGCGCGAGTCGAGCCAGACTGGGTACATTACCAACGAGTTGTGATAGGTAATCCTTTCGGGAGTCACAGCGTTTCCGTCGGTTGGAATGGCAAGGCGCCAGATGTCCATCTCGTCCGTCGTCGGAGAGCCCTTTACGAAATAGATAAATCGTCCATCCGGTGACCAGCTCAGATAATGGCAATGGACGCCGGGCTTTTCGGCGAAGATCTTTTTTGCGTCGGCGCCGGAACGGTCGGCTAGGTAAATTGGATCGCCAGCGTCGGCAGTGTGAAAGACGGCTCGTTTCCCGTCAGGCGACCAAGCCGGCTCCATCCCGTTGTCCAGCATGGGGCGGGGATTACCGCCCATATTCGATACCAACCAAGTCCGCAGTTTGTTGGGTCTCAGGGAAACCTGTTCTTCAAACCATGCCTGGGCTCCGTCGCCGGTGAAACCTACGAAACGAATGGGTGAGGGAGGGATGGGAAGATTGAATCGGCCCTTGCTAACGTTTACAAAGTCATCGCTGCCGATCTGTGTGACCCACGCGTCATATGGACCAGCACGATTGGATACGAATGTCGCGAATTTTCCATCTGGGGAAATAGCTGCATCGCTTTCATCGGTTTCAAAGTCGGTCAATCGCTCAAAGTGAGCGTTTTCCAGCGGGTTCCGCCAGAAGTAGTCTTGCTGCCACAGCCTCCAATAAATTGCCGCTGCGATCACAACAAGGGTGATCGCGATGCCCGCACTGACACCCCGGCCTCGACGGGGTTCTGCGGGTGCGACTCGCGCGGCAGTCTCGCCTTCTTGCAGCCGCTGTACCCGCTTTAGATCGACGACCAGTTCGCGCATGGTTTGGTAGCGCTCAGATGCATCCTTATCGAGTGCCTTCTCCACTATCAGTCGAAGCGAAAGAGGAACGTTTTCGGGCAGCGGCTTGGGCGCGCCGTGGATAATCGTTTGCAGAACCTCGAGGTCCGTGGCGCCGCCAAATGGCCTTTCCCCTGCAAACAGCTCGTGGAGCACAACAGCGAATGAGAAGATGTCGCTGCGGGCATCAGTCAGGCGCCCTGACGCTTGTTCCGGTGACATGTAGGCCAGCGTGCCCAGGATTACCCCCGGCTGCGTCTGTCCCTCCGCCATTGTGAACGTATCGTCGGAAACCGAAGACGGTCTCGACTCCTCCAACTTCGCCAGTCCGAAATCCGCAAGCTTCGCGTAACCACTTTTCGAGATCAGGATGTTGGCGGGCTTGATGTCGCGATGGAGAATTCCAGCCCCATGTGCCGCTGCCAATCCGTCCGCAACACCGGTCAGCAGTGCAACGATCTGGCGCCAGTTTCGCTGTTCGCGCGCCCAATCCTTGAGTGTGCCGCCATCGACGAACTCAGTGACGATGTACTGCAAACCTTCGAGTTCTCCGACGTCATATACCGTTACGATGTGTGGATGGTTAAGCGAGGAGGCCAGCTGCGCCTCACGTTGGAATCGCCGACGGGCATCGACGTTCCCCACATCGCCGGAAAGAACCTTGATGGCGACTGGCCGGTTAAGCTTTGTGTCGAGGGCACGGTAGACGACGCCCATGCCGCCAGCTCCGATCGGAGCCAGGATTTCATAAGGTCCAAGTTTCGAACCCGGGGCCAATGGCATACAATGTGCCCAATTTTACTGCAAAACAAGGCTCCGGTTCGGGATGATGGCGTATCCGGAAGTCCAACTTCGAGCCCTAGTCCCACCGTTAAGGGGCATTATCGGTAGCGATCTGGCGTCCCAACCTAAGGCGTCGTATGATGTGAAGCACACCAGTAATCCGTACTCAATGCGGGACAAGAAAGAAGAGAGCTGGGTGACCCGAAGACGTAGATGAGATACAACAACAGCATTCCCATAACGTCGGCCGCCTTGTTGGCGCTGGTTGCAGGCGCGACCATGCTGCTTGCACAGTGGCCGGAACATCGCAGCGATGGGCCTAGAACTGAGAGCGGTGAGCTCGACTTGAAGGCCCCAGCGCCGAAAGCGCCGGACGGACATCCCGATCTATCTGGTCTGTGGCAGCCGATGCGCCTGAATTTCGGCAATTTAAAAGGGAAGGGCAAAGGCAACGTCGCGCCGGCGCGTGCGCCTGGCGAGCCGCCCGCAGCGCAGTTTGGCGATCTGGGCGCGGGCTTTGAGAATGGACTTCCTTACACGGAGTGGGGACGCAAGACGCGGGACGAGCGTAAGGCGAACAACAGCAAGGACAACCCCGACGCCCACTGTAAGCCGCTGGGACTGATGCAGCTCCACACACATCCTTTTGAGAAGAAGATCGTGCAAGGGCCAGGGACGATTGTGATTATGTACAACGCCAACAATGACGTCCGACAGATCCTTACAAATGGCCAAACTCTGCCGGAGGTAGGTCCGCAGCTTGCGCCTTGGTGGTATGGCTACTCGGTGGGCAAATGGGAAGGCGACACCTTGGTGGTCACCACCGTGGGATTCCGTGATGATGTCTGGCTGGATGTGAACGGTAGTCCGCTGACGAGCAGCGGGAAATTGGTCGAACGCTTCACGCGCCTCAACTTCGGCATGCTGCAAATCGATGTCACGATCGAGGATCCGAAGGCCTATACGGAACCATTTACTGTCCGCGTGACGTGGCAGTTGATGCGCGACACTGAACTTTTCGAGTCGGTCTGCGAGGATCGGGACGCGATCCACTACGCGGGCGACCTGGATGCCAGGCAGAAATCGGCCAGCCAGAAATAGTCGCCGCAACGCTGCTTCGAACGGTAGATTGTCGCCCGATAATTCGCATTATCGGTAGCGACTCCTTGGTCAACTTCCGACCAAAACAGAACTGCCCGCCGATACGTCATCGTCCAAGCGCCTCCAACTTTCTGATGGGTTAAACTTAGCTGACTCATTCAGATGCCGCTCCCTTGGCGGAACGATTGTGTCCCGAAGGCATGCAAGATCGCGCAAGTCGAAGTTTTTCCGCTTTATACTTTTGGCATACTTGGCCGGTCACAGCGATCCACGCCAAGCTGCGTAATCGGCTGTAGCTTTTTGATAACGGAAAGGATAATTGGTCGGGGCGAGAGGATTCGAACCTCCGGCCTCCTGGACCCGAACCAGGCGCTCTAGCCAGGCTGAGCCACGCCCCGACGAATCGACTAGTTAACAGTCGGGAACTGCTAACTCGCTTCGTAGTATAGCATCGTCGGTCTCTTACCCTGAGAATCCGCGGCCCTTCCCACCCACTAATCTGGCGTGAGTTCCGCGCAAGGTGCTGCACGTGATCGCTTCTATCGGCCCGAGCTGGACGTTCTGCGTTTCGGGGCGTTTCTTCTGGTGTTTCTCCACCACGCGCTGCCGCATTCCTCCACTGATTACGCGATTCCCAAGTTCGCTGCATCTGCGCTCGCCGGAATCGTCCGCGCGGGAGCCCTGGGCGTCGATCTATTCTTCACCCTTAGCGCGTATCTCATCACCGAGTTGCTCCTGCGCGAGCGCCGTGTGCGCGGCGCGATCGATATCCGCGCGTTCTACATCCGCCGGATCCTGCGCATCTGGCCGCTATACTATTTCGCCCTCCTGATCCTGGTGCGAGGCATGTCGTTCCTGCCGGAAGAACGCATGCCCTGGACCTACTTCGCTTCCTTCGCGATGTTCGGGGGCAATTGGGCTTGCGCAGCGTGGGGCTATCCACCCAGCTCCTTCGCACTGTTGTGGGCGGTGTCGATCGAGGAACAGTTTTTTCTCGCGTGGCCTTGGCTGGTCCGTTTTGGCGCGGACCGTCTGCGACTAATAGCCTATGGAATGCTCTTCATCGCGACTGTGACCCGCATCGTACTGGTGATCCGCGACATCCACCACCCCGGCGTCTGGTGTAACACCCTCGCGCGTCTCGATCCCTTCGCGGGCGGAGCGCTGCTCGCGTGTTTCCTCAAGGGAACCATGCCCCAGCACACGCCGCCCACGCGAGCGTTGTGGATCGGCATCGGCATTGCGGTGCTCATCGGCGCAGGAGCTTTGGGGAGCAACCAAGGATGGCCGGTCCTGGTCACCTACCCGCTGGCGGCGGTCGCGTCAGTAAGCATCATCTTTGGAATCCTCGGCGCACCACTGCGAACCGGGTCTTCCTTAGGAAAAATCAGCTACGGATTGTATGTGTTCCATGCCGCGGCGATTCGGATCGTCCCTTCGCCGATCCTGGCCCTTCCGCTCACCATTGCGATGGCCGCACTGTCGTATCGATTCCTCGAATCCCCGTTCTTGCGCCTCAAAGACCGATTCGCGCGTCTTTAGCGGAATAGCAACAGGCAGGAAACAGCGGTCAGTGCGATCACCAGCACCTCAAACACATTTTGGGGCATGTGCCGGATCAGCCACCTCCCCGCCAGCGCGCCCGCCAGTACCGCTGGGACCATCAGCAGATCGAACAGCAGCGAGGCCCGGCTGTAGAGGTGATAGTACGCATATACCGGCGACTTCAGGATGTTGACCGCGAAGAAAAACCAAGCGCCGGTAGCCACGAATTTCTCTTTCGGCAGCTTCTTGGTGAGCAGGTACAGATTCATCACCGGCCCGGAAGCGTTCGCCAGGGTAGTCGCGAATCCGGCGCAGATTCCGTAAAACGCTGGATTGCCCTCAACTTGGCCGGTCGGCCTGAATCGACGCCACAGGTACACCAGCAGCATCCCCACGATGATCACGCCGATGAGGCGGCGAATGATCTGCTCATCCAGGCTGAGCGCCACGGCGCCCCCAGCGATTCCTACCAGCACCCATGGGATCAGGGAAAGGAGCTGCCGCGTCTCGGCGTGCCTGCGCCAGTAGACGACGGCAAACACGTCGGCTGTGGATAATACCGGGAGCGTCCAGGCGGCCGCCAACCGGGCGTCGCCTACGGTCAACACCATCAGGGGGGCGATCATGGTGCCCACGCCCGGCGCACCGGTCTTGGCCACGCCGATCATGAAGGCACTAAAAATCCCGAGCAGCCATTGCCAGGGTGCCAGTTGGGGCATTGTCCGGAAGAATCCGGGAAGGAATTACGCGGCCTTTTGGATTTTCCCGCTCTTGATGCACGCCGTGCAGACACGAATGCGCTTGGGTGCGCCCTTGACCACTGCGTGTACGGTTTGCAGATTCAGATTCCAGCGCCGTTTTGTCAGGTTGTGGGCGTGGCTGACACGGTTTCCGAACCGGGGGCCGCGCTGACAGACTTCACACACTTTCGCCATATACGATCTCCTGCTGATTGACTCTTATGAGCTTAGCACAGCAGGCCTCAGTGTGTTTCCTGGACCGGAACCAGTTTGAAATCGCCGTTCTTGAACTCCACGTCGCGAACCGCACCGTGCGGGCCCAGCGGACCCAAGGTTTTTCCATTAGCGCGAACCGTCAGACCGCCGGCATTTCCGGCGCGCAACACGGCTGATCCATGCACGTCCACGCTCTGGCTCTTGCCCGGTTCGATCAAGCCCGACAGCAGCGAGGTTCCGTCGCCGGCCCGCAGGGAGACCCAGGATGGCTCGGATGCGACCAGCTCGACCCGCGTGGAACCAGCCACAGGCGGTGCCACGGGTTTCGATACCACGGGCGCTGCGGCGGGAGTCGGCCGTACCGCCGGGGTCGCCGGAGGAGTTACCGCCGTAGCGTGAGCCGGCTCCGAGGCGGCCGTCACCTGGCTTCTGCTGTCTGATCCAGTTGGCCAAAGCAGTATGCCCAGAACGATCACAACCGTGCCCAGGCCCACAAAAATCGCGATCGGGGTTCGCCACCAGATCGCTGGCGCTCGCTCTTTGAAGGGCGCCGCAGTCATAACGGGCGTAGCGGTCCGGAGAGGTGATGTGGCTGCAGACGCGGCTGCCGTGGTGAGCATCGATGCTGCCGGGCTGAGCGAGGACCCATCACCCATCGGTTTCGGAGCTTCTTTAGGTGGCTCCGATTTATGCACCGACTCGGGCCTAGGTGCGGCTTCGGGCTTGAATGTTACATCGGGCTTAGGCGCTGCCTCTGGTTTAAGCGCCTCATCCATCTTGGGCATGACGCTAGGGGTGGGTGCCGCGGCCGCAGTCGCTTCCGGCAGGGAACGAGTTTCCATGGGCACTCGGCTCACCCCGGCCGCCGCCGCCGAGCTGAGAGCCGGAGTCGCCACAGTTTCCAGCCGCATCGCGGCCTGTTCACAGAAACCTTCCACAGCCGAAAGCAGCCGGCCCATGCTCTGCTCGGCTTCCAAGGATTTCGAGCGCAGATCGTGAATATGGCCGGAGTGATCCGCCACCTCGCCTTCCAGCCGGCTGATGCGCTTGGAAAGACTGGCTTCCACTTCGCGGACGGCGCCAGTCAGCTTGGCGTTGTCGACGCTGCGATCGCGCCGGCCGAACAGGTACCGGGCGCTGGTGCCCGCGTCGGCCGCGACCGGCAAGTGCGACTCCTGCCCCACTTGGCCCGCCCCCAGCAACACCTGAATCTCCTCTGCGATCCGGAGTGCATCGCGCCGCGAAAGGCAACGCCACTCTCCGGGATCGTCGCTCTCGTTCAGGTACAGGCCGAACCCGATCACTTCATCTTCCTCGATCGCGTCGGCGATGCGAGCAAATTGGGCAATGGTGGCGCGGCGCAACGGCGTGGTGCCGTCGAACGCGGCATGAAACTCAGCGACCTGTTCCGGGGTGACCGCACCCACGAATTCAGCCGTGAAATTCAGTGACTCATGGTCGAAATCGAATCCCAGCCAATCCCCTTGGCTTTGGTCGATGTGGACGTCATCGCCCAGCATGCGAAAGAAGGATTGCGCCTGCTGGACCACGCTGGCCAGCTTGTCCAACGGCACTCCTACTCCTCCGCGGTTCAATTCTATGCGTACGCGCAAACGCGACATGTGACTCTCCTCAATAGCGGCGCTCAGCCGGCGGTGCAGGCCGGGTGCGCATGAAATCTTTAAAATAATCGATGGCTTTTTGGCTCAAACGATATTCGATGACGTCCTCGGAGCCTTCCGCAGTAGCCTGATCCGTGTGAGGCCCCTGGTTCGCCAGCATAGAAAAATAGCGCGCAGCAGTGTCCATGTCGCCGCGCTCCACGGCGACTAGCGTTAGGCCCTGCAATCCGGGAACGGACCTGGGATTATTCTCCACCAGGCGGCGCGAATACCGCAATACCCGCTCCAGGTCGAAAACTTCCAGGCTCATGGCGATCAGGTTGGCCAGCGCTTCCTCGGCTTTTCCATCCAGCGCCAGCGCGCGTTCGTACGCGATTTCAGCCTCGTCGAAGCGACGGAGCATTTGCAGCGCAACGCCCTTTCCGAATGCCGCTTGCCGTTGCGCGGCATCCGACCAGCACTGATCAAAACAGTTCAGGGCTTGTTCCGGACGGTTCAAGCGCAGAAGGCAGTCTCCCATTTCCAGGCGGATGGGGTCGCGATGCGGATCGGCCTGCAATACCGCTTGAAAGGCGTCGACGGCTTCTGCCCAGCGTCCTACCCGGCGCAAGCAGGAACCCAGATGCATCCGAGCGTACAAATTGCCCGGCGCGGACACCAGGGCGGTGTAGTAGCTTCCGGCCGCGTCTGCCAGTCGCCCCAATTCCACCAGAAGATCGCCGCGCAACACATAGGCATCGGTGGGGAGATCTCCCGGCCCCGAAAGCACGTCGAGCGCCGCCTGCAACCGGCCCTGAGAACGCAGGGCGATGGCGGCCTGAAGAGGATCCGTGCTTCCCGCGGCGGGAGCCGCAGCGGCCGCAGAGCCAAATCCAGCGCTTCGAAATCCGTGTGGTGCCGTCATGGTGTTAAGAAATCACTGCAGTGAAGTTACAACGGTCTGCAGACCGCTTTTTTTGAAAAACGTGAAACGGAGGGTCTGGAGCACGGGCCTTTCGCCAGGCTCTCCGTAAAACCCCAAACTACCAGTCTCGAACCGTTCATCCGTCCAATAGTCCGCCGGGCTTCCTTGCAGATACAGCGTAAAAGCTGGCCCGTTCGCGTCCATCCGCACCAAAACTTGACCGAGGGTCCGGCCCACGGTGATCACTTTACGGGAGTGCGGCCCCTCTACCCCTTTGACCACGGCGAAATGTTCCGCGGAGAGCGAAGGTGTCGATCCAGCCTGTACCAGGCGAAGCTTGGCGGCGTAATAATTCGCCGAATCCGTTCCTCGAAAAAGCCAGCCCACGCCCCGGGTATCCGGAACCCACGCAAAGTCGATGCGATAGTTCTTGACGTCTTCGGAGCCGCTGTAGATGAGAATCTCGCGTGGATCCTTCGCACCCACCAAGTACGCGGTCCGCCGGCTCCAGGTGCCCGCCGCGGCAGGGGCGGCATCGCCAGCCGAACGCGCGTCGCCGCCCGGACGCACCCAAGCGATCACACAACCCACGATCACCGCCGCGGCACCCAGACTGAATATTTTCCAGCGCCGCGGCACGAAAGAAGCTTCGCTCCCGGCGTAAAAGGAGATTTCCGTGGGAGTTTCGGCGGCAGTCACGGTCGCGGGTGGAACCGCCGCAGGAGGTGGCGGGCCTGCTTTTTCGAGAGACCGCTGCGGGCGCGCCGTCGTAGTAGGCCGCGCCATCTTGGGAATCACCATTTCCCATTTCGCGTCCAATCCAGACTGGCCTGGTTCAGCACTTCTCAATGCTTGATTTGGTTTTGTGGTCGCGACCTCCATGGTCGCGGCGACTGGCTCCGGTTTTGCTGCTGGTGGCGGAACGGGAACCGGCCTCGCGGCGGATTTGGGAATCGCCGGCGTCGCGTGCAAATTGGTTGGATTGGGCGCCACCCGTGGATTGGGCGCGCCGCCAATGTATGACCAAGTCACCGGGAACCGAAAGGTCGCCCGGATCTCCAAGCTGGGATCGAACGTGACCGAATTCTCCACGTCCCTCGTATTATGCCCCAATATATGGGGCTAGTTAGAATTTACCTACAGGGTATAGTATCACAGGCGACGGATACTCCAAAGGGTATAATGAGTCCGGGCATCGCATGGCCCGCCAAACGAAATCCGAAACCAAGCTCTCCGAGGCCGCGGACAAGGCCACTGCCCTGCTGCAAGGACTCCAATCACGTTTGAGTGTCCAGCGTGAAGAAACCGCTGAAGACTTGGATCACCAGCTTCAAGAATATTTCGTCGGCACCGACAAGAGTGTACTGGACCAGATTCGCGAACGTGTAATTGATGCGGTGGCGGATCGGATCCTCGAAAGCTGGGAGCGCGGTGACCGCGGGCAACTCGGCACGCTAGAGAATCAGGTCATCGACCGCGTGGCCGAACGCATTCTTGAACGAATGACGAAACGATGATTGAGTGGGACAGGCGATCTTGTCGCCTGTCATTCTTTCAACCCACCACAATCCCGCGAAACTTGGGCTGCTCGTAACCCGGAAATACACTCGCCACGCGCGCATTCCCCAAGTGCCGCACCACCAGTTCCCCAAGCACGTCGCGGAAATCGGTAGTGAGCTGGAGATCGCGCTGCTCATACAGCTGTTCTTGCTCGAGACCAGGCCACTGGCCGTGAATTTTGCCGCCGCGAATGCCGCCGCCGAACGCGAACATCACATTGGCATGGCCATGATCGGTGCCGCGCGAGCCATTCTCGCGTGCGGTGCGCCCGAACTCGCTCATGGTGACGACGCTGACGTCCGCCATCGCATCTCCAAGGTCTTGGTAAAACGCAGCTAGCGCGCTTCCGAACTGGCCGAGTAAATTGGCGAGTTGTCCCACTGTGGGCCGCGCGCCCACTTCGTTGACATGCGTATCCCAACCGCGCATTTCCGCGAACGCCACTTCCAGCCCGACATTCGACTTGATCAGCCGGGCGATCTGCATCAGGTCTTGCCCCAGCGACGAGTTTGGATATTGCACGCCGTTACCCGGCGCGTAAGGCTGTTTCTGGATCGACTGCATCAGCTTGACGGCCTCGAAGGTTTCGCGACCCGCGCCGTTTAATACCTGGTCCAGAGAGTTTTCATACATGCTCTCGAACGTGCCGGCGCCGCGCGTATCTTTGACTTGGAAATCGTTCAGGTTGGCGATCGCCACCGCTTCGTTCTGTCCCCGCATCGCACGAGGCAAGGTCGCGCCCAGGCTCACGGCACGCACCGGCGAAGAGTCTTTTTGGATGGGCAGCGCACGGTTTAGCCAGCCGTCCGATGTGGCCTTCCTGCCGGGCGTGCCGGATTCCATGTAATCCTGCGCGTCGAAATGCGAACGCGTGGGATCGGGCGAGCCCACCGCATGGACGATGGCCATGTGGCCGGAATCGTAGATGGGCTTGAGGGGCGCAAGCGCGGGATGCAGGCCAAAGAAACCATCCAGATCGATGGCCGAGCTCTCAGTGCGGTCGGGCTTGGGGATCGCCAGGTTCGGCCGCAAACTGTAATATTGCTTTTCGCCGAACGGGACCACGACGTTGAGCCCGTCAACTGCGCCGCGCTGGAAAATCGCGACCAAAATCTTCTTGCGGCTGGGAGCATCCGCGGCGTACAAAGCGCGCGATAGCCAGGCTGGCGCGGTACCCACTCCAAACATACCTAGCGCCGAGCTCTTGAGAAAAAGGCGTCGAGTAGACATAAGCTATCTCCTCTGGAAATCCGGCGATCCGAGAACCAGGCCCACGACCAGCACCGGGGTCGGTTCTCTCTGCGCGAGCGCTTTCTGGATCGAATCGAGGGTCTGCTGCGAGGCCTCGTGGAACAACACCTGCCGGGCTACCGCGGCGGGATCGTCCGCGAACTTCGTCGCGTCGACCTTGGAACCCGGCACGCGGTTGTCCGCCAGCGCTAGCGCGAAATTCATGCGGGCCAGAAGCGCAGCCGAGTTCACCCATTCGGAATTCGCGCTGGAATATCCGGTGGGCTCGATCTTGCGATAAAGCGGTTCGCCTAATTGCCCGATTTGCGTGGCCAGCGGAATCGCGAAGTCCACTTGGGCGTCGGCAGCGCGGACGGCGCTCACAATCAGCTCCAGCGGGGTTTTGACTTTGGCTTGAAATGCACCCTCGGAGAAAAACTCTTTCGAATCGAGCAGCGTCGACATCACCGCGCGAATATCGCCATCCGTATCGTGGAATGTTTTCGCCATACGCTCGATCAGCGCCGGAGGGGGATCGTCAGCCACGAATTTCTTCGCCAGCTTAGTCGAGATAAAACGCGCCGTCGAGGGATGCCGCGCCAGAATATCGAGGACCTTCTCCGCGTCGTCCTGGCCGCCGCCGGCGGGAATCTTGACGCCTAGTACGGTTTTCTCACCTTTATCGTGAACGCGGTCGTTGTAGATAAATTCACCGCCGCGATTCGGCTGCTTGATGGTCCACCCGGTGAAGCAACGCGCGACTTCAATGATGTCCTTTTGCGTGTACCCGCCGTCGACGCCGAGTGTGTGCAGCTCCATCAACTCGCGAGCGTAGTTTTCGTTCAAGCCGCGAGCCTGCTTGGCTTTTTGTTTCGCGAATCGTCTCACTGGCACCGTGTCGGGCGAAATACTTTGCCAGTTGTCGAGATAGAACAGCATCGCCGGGCTGTGCGCCGTGGCCTCGAGCAAATCGCGAAACTTGCCGAACACATGCGGACGAATCGCGTCACGCTCATATGTGGACGTAAGAATCCGATCCGCGCCTTTGTCGATGTATACATTGAAGTGGTTAAACCAGAAGTCGGCCATCTGCTCTTCCAGTTGCCGGTTGCTGTAGATGGCACGATACAGCTTGGCTTCGTTCAGATCGTAAGGAAGTGCCTGTTGGGGCGCTTTGTCCGCAACCAGTTTCCGGCGCTCCACCGGATCGGTGGCGGCAAGAACCTGTTGGCGGGTGGCCTGTTGCAGTCGATCCCCGCCTTTGCCTTGTGCTTTGGCTTTGACGTCCCCGTCGTCCTTGGCTTCCCGCCTGGCCCGCAAGCGTTGGATCTCGAGCTCGGCTCTTTTCCGAGCCTCCGGATCCACTGGAAGAGGTAACCGTCCCTGGGTCATCGCCCGTAGGACTTGAGGGGGCGGATAATTCGTGGCGATCTCTGCCGCGCTCATCTGCAAAGACTCCAACGGCCGTAGCCGTACGGCGAGTTCCGGATTCTCCGCGATGCGCTCAGGGTGAAGCTGCTGGTCGATCCACTTTTTCAAGCCCATTTTCCGGACGGCTTCGAGGTCTCCCGGACGGGGGCCGAAAGTCAGCCGGTTGAGGGCGTGAAGGACCTCCTGATCTTTGCTGAGGGGTTGACTGAACTGAGTGTCCGTACTGAAGGCGGCCATTCCGGCCAAGAGCATTACCGAAATGATGAACTTCTTCATGGGCTACTACTAATAACGCCGGAAATGCGCAAAAGTTGTACAGCCGGCTTGCCCACTCCGACCTCCAGCGACAAAACGAACCCAGGAACCGGATGAAAACAAAGGGACGAGCATTCTTGAGGGTATGACCCCATTCATTCGTGCATTTCCCGCAAGGTTGTGGCGCGAGTTCCAATTCAAGGTCTAGCGTCTGGAGGGGCGGATGAGCAGGGATGAAAGAGCCATGTGGCTGAAAGGATGGATGGGAGAATTCTTTGGGAGATTGGGACTGCCCGGGCAACGCAGATCTCCGGGAAGCCGACTACGCAGCAAGTAGCTGAAACTTCCCAACTTCCGAGGCCGATTTCCTGGACTCGCGATTCATTGCCGCGTTTGAAGGGTTTTGGCAGAAGCTAGCGCCGTCTGTGATGAACTTTGGCGGGTCAACATTCTCTACGGTCGATGTCTCACTGGCTTGTCTTAAAATGAGAACCGAGAGCCGTGAGCGCGCGAAACAAGCACGGACAGTGCCCATACTGCGGCCGACACGCCAAGCTGACCAGGGATCACGTCCCGCCACGCGCGTTGTTTAGAGCCAGACCTCCAGAAGAGCTAATAACCGTTTTGTGCTGTTCGGCATGCAACAAAGCTGCGTCGCTAGATGATGAGTATTTCCGGTTGAATCTGGCGCTCAGAGATGACATCGGCCAAGAGCCAGATATCGTCGAGATCATTCCAGCCGTATTGCGATCACTGGAACGTCCAGAGGCACCTGGACTGCGAACTGAGTTTCTCCAAGGTGTCCGTAACGCCGCCGTGACGACGCCCGCTGGCCTCTTTCTAGGCAGCAGGCTGGCATACAATGTGGATCTCGATAGGTTGGGACGCGTCCCCAGCCGGATAGTTAAAGCCATGTTCTACCGCCACCACAGTCGCAGGCTGCCGGAGGCCTACGAGGTCCATACTTATGCAGCCGCTGGTTTCAGAAATGTGGGACGCGAGCTTGCGGAGGAAACGCGTCGCATTTTTGCTCCGCTGATAAATACACAACCGGTCAGTGTTGGCCGAGTATTTTCTTACTGGGTCTCTTTCGAGGCGAACGATCCAAACATCTCCGTTTGGCTGATGCTCTTTTATCGGCGTGAGTCTTCATGTGCTTCACAATTCCTCGCGCTTTAGGAAATGCCTAATTGCGCCGCGGTACGTAGGAAGAAACCGTCGGTCATACCGGCGATGTAGTCGCACACCTGGCGATGCAGAGGCTGGCCGGCCGATTCGGCGAGATATGCAGGCGGCATCCGGTCGGGATGCTCCAGTAACAGCTCGAACAGGCCGGCGATTTGCGCCACGGATTCGCTGCGCGCCCGAACCAGTGCCGGGGATTCATACACGCTCGCGCGCAGGAACTGCTTGAGCTGCGCGCTGGTCTTGGCGGCCTCCGCCGTGAATCGCGCGACGCGTTCCGGAGACGCTCTTACGGCGTCAATGTCGCTGAGGCCCGTACACGCCGCGATGGTTCCCTCCATCAGGCCGGTAACCAGCCCGTCGATCAGCCCGCGCACCACTTCTTTCATCCGCACCCGATCCGACAACCCCGGGAATTGATACTCCGTGATTTCGTAAAGCTCGGCACAGTGATCTACAGCGGTGCAAGCGTCGTTTATGCTCACCATTCCCGCGCTATAGCCATCGTCCAGATCCGAGGTGTTGTAGGCGATTTCATCGCACAGGTCGATCAACTGGGCTTCGAGCGGCGGACGCAACCCAGGCAGATATTCGTCCAGCTCCGGAATCTCTCCGGGCGCGAAATCCCGGGAATGCTTGACGATCCCCTCGCGCACCTCGAAGGTCAAGTTGAGACCCGGAAATCTGGGATACGGATTCTCGAACGATTCGACGATGCGTAACGCATGCAGGTTGTGATCGAAACGCTCGCCAAACTGGCGCATCATGGAATCGAGCTCGGCTTCGCCAGCATGCCCGAAGGGAGGATGACCGATATCGTGGGCCAGCGCCAGCGCTTCCGTCAGATCCTCGCTCAAACCCAGGACCGACGCGACGGTGCGGGCAATTTGCGAAACCTCCAGGGTGTGGGTGAGACGATTGCGGAAATGGTCGGACAGGCCGGGAGTGAAGACCTGGGTTTTATTCTCCAGACGCCGGAATGCTCGCGCGTGAACTACGCGATCGCGATCGCGTCGAAATTCATTGCGGTAGGGATGTGCGAGCTCAGGATATCGCCGGCCGCGGGAACGCTCCACCGGAAAGCGCAGTCGCCTGAGTGGACTTTCGGACAAGTCAGTTAGACTGCGCCGGAGCCGGGATGCTGCTCATGGCAGCAATGGCCGCGCGGCTTACCACGGTGCGCTTGCTTTGGCTAAGCGGCTCCAGCAGCTTGCGCGCTTCGGTTGGATTCTTCTTGGCTAACAGCTGCCCTAAGTCCAGCGTAGCCTGCTCCTTGGAAACGAACATGGTGGGGTTGTCGATCAACTGCCGAAGCAGCTTTTCGGCCTCGTCGCTCTTGCCTTTTGAAACGTAGATCTGAGCTAGTGACAATTTCGCAACCGAGTTGTATGGGTCCGGCGCCGTATCGACGATGTTTTGAAACGTCTTCAGCGCGTCGTCGACTTGGCCCTTGTCGGCCTGCGCGGCAGCCACCGCGAGTTGCGCAATCGCAGCCTCCTGGCTACCCGGGTATTTGACCGCTACATCCGTGAACGCGGCGATGCGTGCCTTATCCTTTTCCTCGGCTGTCGGGAAGTTCAGCCGCGGGGGTTGTGGTGTTCCCACAGTGGCGTCGTCGACCTGCATGGCCTTGGCGAGCAGTTCGGTCCGTTGGGTCGCCTGGTGACTGCGATAGAGCCAGATACCCGCCGCGATGACCACTACAGCCAGCGCGATGACGCCCCAGCGCGTCGCTTGGCCGCGATGTTCGGAGAGGAATTCGAACCCAGTTCCGACGCCCTGGGCGAACTTGTCGGTTTTCAGCTCTTTGCGGGTATGACGATCCATGACGAACCCCTTGGAAACTTATGGTAAGTCTCAGTGTATCAGTTCTAGGTGGATGTCAGATCGCGGTTGATAGCGAACTTTACCAGGCCGGCCACATCGTGAATGTCGAGCTTGCGCATGAGACTCGCGCGGTAGGTGTCGATAGTCTTGGGACTCAATTCCAGGCGGGCCGCGATCTCCTTGGCCCGCACTCCCTCGATCAGCAGAGAAAATACCTGATACTCACGCGCGCTCAGGAGATCCAATGGATCGTCGGGCGAGTTTTTGTGGTTGGTACTGAAGATCTTGCTGAGCTCCAGCTGGGGAGAAACGTAGATACTGCCTTCAAGGACCTGCTCCAGGGCCTCGAGTAATTCACTGGAAGGAGCAGATTTCAGCAGAAACCCACTTACTCCGCAGCGTAGGGCCTCCACCACGGTCTTGCGGTCCTTCCGTATGGACAGGACCACGATTCTAGTGGGCAGGTTCGCCTCGCGAACGCGCCGCACGATTTCCATGGTGAACAGGTCTGGAAGGTTCAGGTCGAGCACGGCCAGATCCGGCCTCTGGCTCTCGATCATGCGCAGCGCCGAGGCCCCGTCCGAACACTGGCCTACCACCTTGAACTGGGCGTGTACAGCGCACAACGCTGCCAGTCCCTCCCGGACCAACGTCAGGTCGTCGGCCAGCAACACGGAATAGGTCTTGCGTTCGCGAATGGGGACCATAAGAGTGTTCCTACGGCGACCTCGCCCGGAAGCATCTCACTTTAAAGTGAGGCGCCGCCGGGGTAATTCTCCCCGTTTCTTTATCGCCCGACTGATTTAGCGTTGTTCCGGCTTAGGAATAGCTGCGGACAGCAGCAGCTTCGTCCTCAAACACCTCAAACACGGTATATAGTTTGGTGATTTGCAGGAGGTCCTTCACCCGCTTGGTCAGGTTCAGCAGTTTCACCTGCCCGCCCTGATTGGTCACGGTAGTGAACCCGGAAACCATTTCTCCGATGCCCGAGCTGTCGATGTAGGACACTTCGGCCAGGTTCAGCAAGAGCTTCTTCTTGCCACCCGCCGCCAAATCCCGAATTGTATCGCGGAAAGTGCTGGCGCCATCGCCCAGCGTGATCCGGCCCACCGCATCGACTACGGTCACGTCACCCACCTGTCGGGTGGTCATTTTCACACTCACGTCGTGCCTCCTTAATTGGCTCCCTGATAACTATCCGGCTTTCGCCAGGTACTTCACCATTCTGACTTCAGTGCCGAGCGGCTCACGGGGCCGCACCTGAAACTCGTCCATGAACGCCCGCATCATCAGCAAGCCCCGGCCGGATTGCCGCAGCAGATTTTCCTCTGCCAGCGGATCGGGAATCTTCGATGCGTCGAAGCTTCCGCCCTCGTCCCCCACCAGGATCTCCAACCGTTCGCCGCTGCGCGAAACAGTCAGGTGCACCTTCTTGCGCGAATGATAGCGATTCCCATGCACCACAGCGTTCACCATGCATTCCCGCACCGCGATGCCGATTCTATGCTGGTCGTCTTCATCGAAGCCCATTGCTGTAGCCAGCCGCAATACGGTGTCTTCCGCCTGGTCCACGCTTTCCAGACTGGATTCGAGCTGTTCCTCGACGGTTTGTGCCGCCACGCGGTCGTCTTCCGCCATAATACGAGCGGCCAGATAAGCGGGCCACATCGAATCGTTACGTTAATCTAGTGAAGCCAGTAAAGTCAAGCAGTTGGGTTCGCGACGGGCGCCCGAACAATTTGCACCTTCGACTCGCGCCCGGCTATCCTCAGGGAGAAGTCCAGTGCTCCAGGCAAGTGGTCGATTTGGAAAGACAGCCCCTCGTTTCCGTCGTCACCGCGACGTATAACCGCAGCAATGTGCTGCGATTCGCGGTGGAATCCGTCCGCCGTCAAACGCTTTCGGACTGGGAGATGTGGGTGGTGGGCGACGCCTGCACGGACGACACGGCTGACGTGATTCGCGAGATCGGCGACCCGCGCGTCCGGTTTATCAATCTCCCGCAAAACGCCGGCGATCAATCGGGACCGAACAACGAAGGCGCCCGTCGGGCGCGCGGCCGCTTCCTGGCATACCTGAATCACGACGATCTGTGGTTTCCCGATCACTTGGAGACGGCCGTCCGAGCGTTGAACGAAACCGGCGCGGACCTGGTTTGGCCCCTGGTCGTGAAAATGGATATCCACGGTGTGTTTACCTGCGGCGACCTGAACCCCGAACGCCGGTACGAGCCGCATCTCTCCGTGCCCGCCTCGTTCTGGGTAATGCGCAGCAACTTGACCGGCGAAGTCGGTCCCTGGCGTCATCATCGGGAATGCCATGCGACCCCCTCCCAGGATTGGCTGTTTCGCGCCCGTACCCTCGAGAAAGATATGCGGTACATCCGGCATTTGAGCGCCATCACGCTGCCTTCTGGCGGCCGTCCAGGCGCTTACGCCGGTCGGGAGCACCTGGAGAACCAAGCCATCTTCGAACGCATCCAAGGCGATCCCCAGTACCGCGAGAAGGTTCTGATGGCGATCGCCGAGCAGGCCGCGATTCTTCAAGGCAATCCGCCAGTTTGGAACTCCATTGTGGATACGGTCCGCGATATCGTACGCCGCCGGCTGGCCCCCTACAGGGGCTGGCCCATCGCGAAATCCTACGCCTATCCTGTGGCCGCCGCCGCTAACAAAAGAATGCGGCGCTGGGCTGGGTTTTGGGGTGTGCATCCTGAAGCCGTGGAGCTGGGCCTGAAGTATCGGCGCCCGGGAGGCTTCATTCAGCATTTGCGCCGTTTCCGCGGCTTGCCTGCAAAGCCGGACGGAGCGCAAGAATAGATCATGGCCGCTCCCACAAATTCAACGGGGAAGTTGATTTCAGACCACCTGGGCGCTCAAAAAGACCCGCAGAGTGTCACCTCCGATTGGAGTTCCCTGCAGGATGCGATTGAAGGGGTGCGCGTCCGCGAGATGAAGAACGTGATCAAAAGCCGCGGTGACGTTCTCTGCGAAGTCTTCCGGCGCGAGTGGATGCTGGATGACGGCGACGTGGACCAGGTTTTTCAGAGCATCATGAATCCGGGAAGCATTTCAGCGTGGCACGTCCACCAATTAACCACCGACCGGTTGTTCGCGAGCCACGGGGCGCTGCAGATCGTGCTTTTCGATGGGCGCGAACACTCGCCCACCCATGGGCGAATCAATGAGTTTCGCTTCGGCGCCGCGCGGCCGGCATTAGTGGTCATCCCGCCGGGCGTTTTCCATGGAGTACGCAACATTTCTCACGAGCCGGCGCTGCTGCTCAATCTGGTGAACCGAGCCTATCGGTACGAGGACCCGGACCATTGGCGCCTCCCGCTGGACACAGAAGTTATTCCCTACCGGTTCGAGCGCTAGCCAGGCCGCCAAGCCGCTCTAGCCTGTCGTTTTCGACCTCCCCGCGTCTAAATTTCAGGATGATAGTCTAGTAACCATGAGAAATCTGGCGTCCCTCGCTCTGATTCTGGGCCTAGTTCTGGCCCTTTCGGCCCAAACCCCCCCGGCACCCGTCAAAGTCACCTCGGTGGAGGGTATCACCGAGTACCGCCTGGACAACGGCCTCCAGGTGCTGCTGTTCCCGGATAACTCCAAGGCCAAAGTCACCGTCAACGTGACCTACATGGTCGGATCGCGCCATGAGGGCGCGGGGGAAACCGGCATGGCGCACCTGCTCGAGCACATGCTGTTCAAGGGAACCCAGAAGCACAAAGAGATCATGGGCGAGCTCAGCGCTCACGGCAACGACTTCAATGGGAGCACCTCCTGGGATCGCACCAACTATTTCGAGACCGTGCCCGGTACCGACGCCGACCTGCGCTGGGCGCTTGAAATGGAAGCCGACCGCATGGTGAATTCGCGGGTCGCGAAAAGCGATCTGGATACCGAGATGACCGTGGTCCGCAACGAATTCGAGCGTGGCGAGAACAGCCCCGATCAGGTGCTGGAAGAGCGCGTGCTCTCGACCGCCTATTTGTGGCACTCCTACGGACGCAGCCCCATCGGCACGTTGAGCGATATCGAAAAGGTTCCCATCGAGAAGCTGCAGGCTTTCTATCGCAACTACTACCAGCCCGATGACGCGATGCTTCTGATCGCCGGGAAGTTCGATCCGGCAAAAGCTCTGGGCTGGGTCACGGAACTGTTCGGGACCATTCCACGGCCCACCCGCAAGCTCCAACCGACCTACACCGAAGAACCCACTCAGGACGGCGAACGCGAAGTGGTTCTGCGGCGCGTGGGGGACCACCAGTCGGTGATGATGGCGTTCCACGTTCCTTCCGGGTCCCATAAGGACTCGCCCGCCTTGGATGTGCTGTCGGGCATCTTGTCCGAAGCTCCTTCGGGGCGCCTCTACAAAGCTTTGGTCGAGAGCAAGAAAGCCGTCTCCGCCGACGCCGAGAATTACTCACTGCACGATCCGGGCGTGGAGATGTTTAGCGCGCAGGTAGCCAAGGACAAATCTCTGGACGACGCGGAAAAAACCATGCTGAGCGTGATCGACGGCCTGATCAAGGAACCGCCCAACAAGGAAGAAGTGGATCGCGCCAAAACCCGCATTCTGAAAAACATCGATCTGGAGTTGAACAATTCCGAACGCGTGGGGCTGGCCCTCAGCGAATGGGGCTCCATGGGCGATTGGCGCCTGATCTACCTGAATCGCGACAACGTCGAAAAAGTCACTCCGGAAGATATCGCGCGCGTAGCGAAGCAGTATCTGAAAGCCGACAACCGGACGATCGGGCGGTACTTGCCGACCGCTCAGCCGGACCGCTCGGTGATTCCGCCCAGCCCAGACGTGGTTTCGGAGCTCAAGGACTATAAGGGCAAGGCTGCGGTGGAGGAAGGCGAGGCGTTCGATCCCTCGCCGGCCAATATCGAAGCGCGTGTTACGCGCGTCACGCTGCCCAGCGGCTTGAAGCTGGTTCTGCTGCCCAAGAAGACTCGCGGCGGCACAGTGGTCGCGAACCTTCAGTTGCATTTTGGCGACGAGAAGAGTCTGGCTGGAAAGGGAGCCGCGCCGCGCCTGGCAGGCGCGCTGCTGATGCGCGGTACCCAGAAGCATACCCGCCAGCAGTTGCAGGACGAGTTCGACAAGATCAAGGCTCGCGTCAACGTGAGCGGTTCGCTCGCGGGCGCCGGAGCCTCGGTCGATACCCTGCGAGCAGGATTGGTGCCGGCCCTGCGATTAGCCGCCGAGATCCTGCGGCAGCCCTCTTTCCCAGAATCCGATTTCGAGCAGATCCGGCAGGCGTCGATAGCGCAGCTCGAAGCCGGGCGCAGCGAGCCGCAGAACATGGCCAGTATCGCGATGAACCGGTATCTGAATGCTGCCTACCCGCCAGGCGATCCGCGCTACACCCTGACCATCGATGAGAACATTGATCAGTTGAAGAAGGTCACGCTCGAAGAAGCCAAGAAGTTTTACGCGGATTTCTACGGCGCTTCGAATGGCGAGTTGGCGGTGGTCGGGGATTTCGATCCCGCAGAAGTCCGCAGAGTGGCAGAGGAGCTCTTCAACAACTGGAAGAGTCCCAAGCCTTATGCCGTGATCAAAAGGGACTGGAGGAAGCTGGCACCTGTCAACACCTCGCTTGAAGCTCCCGATAAAGCCAACGCCTATTTGTACGCAGTGACGCCGGTCAACATGGATCAGCAGGATCCCGACTATCCGGCGATGGTGTTGGCCGACCGCATCATGGGCGGCGACGAAAAGAGCCGGCTATGGGTTCGTATACGCGAAAAGGACGGATTGAGCTACGGCGTGAACAGCAACTTCCGCGCGGGCCAGCAGGAGAAGTACGGAGTGTTTGCCGCCGTCGCCTCGGCCAAGAACGAAAATACGGCCAAGGTCGAAGACGCGTTTAAGGATGAGATTGCCCAGGCGGTGAGCAAGGGCTTCACCGCGGAAGAAGTAGCCACGGCCAAGAATGCGCTGATGCAAGAGCGGCAGTTGAGCCGTTCACAGGATGGATCCCTGGCAGGAATGTTCGTGAGTCAGGCTGAGCTCGGCCGCACGATGCAGCGGGAAAGCAATCTGGAAAAGAGTATCAACGATACGACTCCCGAACAGCTCTCGGCGATCTTTAAGAAGTGGATTGATCCGTCGTCGATTGCCTACTTCAAGGCGGGGGATTTTAAGAAGGCCGCTGCGGCAACCGCAAAGTAGGCGTACTTGTGTGGGGCAGGCTTTTCAACCTGCGCGCCGATTTCTAATCGGTGCCGGACGTGGGTTACAAACCCGCGAGCAGGATGCAATCCTGCCCCACCTCTTAGCGAACCTTCTCGTCTTTTTCCACTTTTCCGTCGCGGATGTGGATAATGCGATGCGCGTGCATGGCGATATCGTGCTCGTGCGTCACCAGCACAATGGTGTTGCCTTCCTTGTGCAGTTTCGCGAACAGGGCCATGATGTCGTTGCCGGTGGCGGTGTCGAGCGCACCAGTCGGCTCGTCGGCCAGCAGCAGCGACGGATGGTTCACTAGAGCCCGTGCGATCGCCACGCGCTGGCGCTGGCCGCCCGATAGCTCGCTGGGCTTGTGCAGCATGCGCTCCTGAAGGTCCACTTCTTTGAGAGCGGCCTTGGCCATATCCACCCGCTGCTGCGAGGAAACGCCCGCGTAGATCAGCGGCAGCTCCACGTTGTGCAGCGCCGTGGCGCGCGCCAGCAGGTTGAAGGTCTGAAATACGAATCCGATTTCCTTGTTGCGGATGCGCGCCAGCTCATCATCGTCCATGTCGCTGACCAGGTTGCCGTTCAGGTAA
>Ga0207687_10000724_pt1 | contig 22410 bp, 23 predicted proteins | sample KBSM54metaG_FD_184399 | JGI IMG/M metagenome (GOLD analysis project Ga0207687, IMG submission 184399) | Miscanthus rhizosphere microbial communities from Kellogg Biological Station, Michigan, USA - KBS M5-4 metaG (SPAdes) (version 2) | ecosystem: Host-associated > Plants > Roots > Rhizosphere >...
TGCGCCGATCATTGGCGCTCAGCTGATCTTTTCCGGTATCGAGCATTCGCACGCCGCGCTTGCGGCGATGAGCGCCTCGGACCTCGCGGCCTATCGCGCCGCGGAGGCGACTACGGTTCAGCTGCCCTATTTCCTGCTCGCCGTCGCGGCACTCGTCATCGCGGGCGCGGTCGCCCTGGCGCGCTTGCCCGACACCCGCTCCCAAGAAGGAACGTCGGTAAAGGCACAGTTCGGTCAGATCCTCCGCCATCGGCCGCTGGTCGGCGCTGTCATCGCGCAGTTTTTCTACGTGGGCGCCCAGGTCGGCATCTGGAGCTACTTCATCGATTTCGTGAAGGACGTGGCCCCCTGGATTTCGGAACGTCAGGCCGCCTACCTCCTCTCAACGAGCCTGGTCATGTTCATGATCGGGCGCTTTGCCGGCACGGCGATCATGACGCGTGTCCGGCCCCCGGTCCTGCTGGGCTTCTATGCCGTCGCCAATGTCATCCTGTGCGTGATCGCCGCGACCGCGCCCGGCTATGCCGCCATCGGCGCGCTGATGCTGACCAGCTTCTTCATGTCGATCATGTTCCCGACCATCTTCGCGCTCGGCGTCGAGGATCTGGGATCAGCGCGACCATTGGGGTCCTCGCTCATCATCATGTCGATCATCGGCGGTGCGATCTTTCCGCCGCTCATGGGCCTGGTCGCCGTTCGGGTCGGCGCGGTGCCGCTCGCGCTGCTCCTCCCAGCGGCCTGCTTCGCTATCATCACCATTTACGCGCGCCGGGCGACATCAGCCCGGGGATAAGAGCCTCGACTCGTTCGGTGAGCGGCGGCACGCTATGTTGAAACGCTGGTTTCAGCGCGTGCCGCCATTCGCGACGGGCTGAGCCAGCAGTTCGGGGAAAACCGTCTCGATCGGCTTGGTGTCGGGCAGGATATAGACATATCCACCCTTCTTCTGGAAAAGCGGTCGCACGCTCTTCGCGTAAAAACTATCGGGCACGTTGATGCACCCGAATGTTATGCGGTTATCGTCCGAAGTTGGAGACAGCATCCGCTGGCGCCGCCGCTCCTTCTTGCTGGCGCCGGTCGGGATCGGGTGAAGCGCAACCGACGTGGCATAATCGACCCACAGCACTTTTTGCTTTCCGGCCGCCAATCCATATTTCGCCAGGAAACGCCCCGCTGGCGTCGTCTTTTCCGCAGGCCCGATCTCGGCGAGATTCTTGCTGCCGATGCCTGGAGTAGCGTCGTCGCCCACGGCGACACCGATCAGGACCGGAGCCTGGCCGAGCGCTTTCCCCGTTGCGTCGAACAGAAAGAGCGCAGCGTTGGGCTTGTCGATGATGATATAAGGCAGGGAACCATTATCCCCTGACGCGGCAACCCAATCGGCCACGCGCATCATCGCTGCCGATTGGGTCACCTCAACCACCGCTTCCGTCCTTTTCGGCTGCGATGGCTTGGGTTTTGCCGGCTTGGGTTTTGCCGGCTTGGATTGTGTCGGCTTGGATTGTGTCGGCTGGGGCTTTGAGGACTTCGCAGCCTCCACCGCCTGTGCGGACGCTGGAATGGTAAGCGCAAGCCCCGCAAGCGCCAGAAACACATTGATCATCGTTGAGGGCGCTCGAAAGGAAATATCAGGCGCCCTCTAGGACGGCCAACGCGGAAAATCACTATGCTATCGGCATTTGCTGCCCAAGCGGCGTCAATTGCGTGGGCGCTTCCGCTTATTCTCTTCCATCTGCTGCTGGATGCCATCCACGCGGGCATTGAGCTGATCCAGACGCTGGCCATTATTCTGCGCCTGTCCGGATGCTGCCTGTGCCTGTGCCAATGCCGACTTCGCCGTGGCGTCGGTTTCCGTCAATCTGGTCTCGAGCGCATCGACGCGCTGGCTCACCGGCGCGATCTGCTCCCGTACATAGGCCTTTGTGGCACAGCCACTCAGGCCCACCGCGCCAACCAAAATCGCGGCGAGTGGGGCAAGTTTCGTTACAGACGGCGACATCGCATTCTCCCTTATGGTTGACACCAGTTGCAACCAAAGTGGTGCCATCCTGTTCCCTGCGTTTCTGGCGGGGCGTGCATCCGCTCGGGTGAGTTGAGGAAACCCGAGGAAGCGACTGTTCGATTGGCATGGCAGGCTATATGGCAAACGGAAACCGTGCTTGTGGGGGAGAGATCATGATTTTGGCCGCGCCGAGAGCGCCTGTGGCGACCATCATGGCCAAGCTCCTGTTCATGCTTGCCATAGCCTGCCTGGCTCTCGGCATTGCCGTGCCCGCGTCAGCCCGCCCGTTGATTGACTGCCCGTTGCGGAATCAGCCCTATTCGATCGACAGCCCGTTGATTGACGTGCTGCTGAACCCCGCCGCCAGGGCCGCCATGGACCGCGCCGCGCCGGCTTTGCTGAGGGACCTGCCCAGCTTCTTCGGCGGCACGACGGTGCCGACCTTCTCGGTGATCCTGTCGGTACGCAAGGCTGCCGCCTGGCGGAACGTCCCGCCAGAAGCGCTGGTGGCGGTCGATCGCGCGCTACGGACCGTGCCGCTGACCGCCGCGGACAAGGACGCGCGCTGCGCCCGCTATGACATTGCTCCACAATCGCTCGCACTCCCGCCCGGCAAGCCGAGATTGTTGCTGTTCGAAAAGATGACTGGCTTTCGCGACGATCCATCGGTCGCGGCCGCGCACACGCTGTTCGTCGACATGGCCAGACGCAATGGTTGGGCGCTCGTCATCTCCGACAAGGGCGGCGCGATCACCACCGCCAATCTCAGGCATTTCGACGCGGTGATCTGGAACAATGTGAGCGGCGACGTCTTGACGCTGAGCCAACGCGACGCCTTCAAGGCCTATATGGAACGGGGCGGCGGCTTTGTCGGCGTGCACGGCACGGGCGGCGATCCCGTATATTTCTGGGACTGGTATACCGATACCCTGCTCGGCGCGCGCTTCATCGGCCACCCGATGTCGCCGCAATTCCAGGATGCCCGGATTGCGATCGAAACCAGCCCGAGCGGGATCGGCGAGAATCTGGCGCCGGGCTGGACGATGAAGGACGAGTGGTATTCGTTTCAGGCCAGCGCGCGCCTGAACGGCGCCTCCGTGATCGCGACGCTCGACGAAGGGAGCTACGCCCCCGGGGCATTGCACATGGGGGATCACCCGATCGCCTGGACACGGTGCGTGGGGAATGGACGTTCCTTCTATTCCGCGATCGGACATATGCCAGCGACCTATGCCGAGCCACATTATGTCCGGCTTCTGGAGCAGGCGATCGGCTGGGCGGCGGGCAACGGGAAAACCCAGTGCCGCGCCGGCAAGCAGGTCGCGACACGGTCCGGATCCTGATGGTCGCTGTCAGGCTCTTGCGGAAAGCTCGTCGATCAGCGCATCGATCCGGGCCACCAGCCGTGGCCGTTCAGTCGCCCAGGATTCATTGAACGATCCCAGATCGGTCCAGTCGTGAAGCTTCCTGCCGTGCAAACCGGGCGGCAGCTTGTCGAAGATGATCACCATGTCGGCGCGTTTCAGATCGCCGGCTTGCAACTGCGTAAGTGGATCAAGAGCCGGGTCCACGCCTTCGCTCGCCAGTACGGTCTTGAGAGCGGGCGACATATGCGGCTCAGGCGTTATCCCGCGTGAAAACGCCCCGACCCGCACACCGCGCGAGGCCGCGCGTTGCCGGAAGAGTTCGCGCGCCGTCGCGCTTTTGACGCTGCCGAACTGACAGATGAAGAGGACGGTCAGCTCTTTCGTGGCGCAAGCCGGCGTCGCAACGAGCGACGCAAGCAAGGAGACAAGAATTGATCGGCGCGACCACAAGGCCGGAGCGGTTGGCCGGGGGGTAAGGATCAATGCGGATCGTCGCGAAGCGCTTCCGCAAATGTGTCGCGCAGTGCCTCTATCTGCGGGATCAGCTTGTCGGTTGCCCGCGCCGCTCGCCCGACGGCGGCAACCGCGCGATCAGTCCCCTCGACCATGCGCCGTTCCGCATCCGGGTCGTCCCGTGTCACGACATCGCGGAGCGTGCGGGGCATGCCTGGATCCCCGGCATGGACCGGGTCGGCGGCGCGAACAACCCCATCGACTCGCAGATCCAGCAGCGCATGCGTGACTGCGGCAAGCCGGTCGGCGACCATCCTGTCGACCATGGGATTGCCGGCGACCGCAAGCGCCGCCCGGCTATCGTCCTTGTGCGGAGCCGCCATAGCGGGCGAGGCAGCGATGAAGAACAGGGCGGTGGCGGCAACGCGATACATGGGGCGGTACATGGGCGCGACTCTCGGTGGCGGAGCGTTAGACACAAGATAGGCCTATCCCCTCGCCCTCGCAAGCGTCGGCAGCCGCCAGATCCAACGCAAGGCACTGCTTTGATTCAACTTTGGTGCGCGTTGGCGCAGCGGTGCCGGGGATGAGAGTGCCACCGCACCCTGCCCTCGCTCTTTGACATGACCGGAAAAATATCGGGCGATTCCGCTGGCTGTTACCGCGGAAACCCTGGCTGATATGCTGGCTGTTCCTGGCTGTTATTCAATAACAGCCAGCCCCTCGCAAACGCCTGAAAACACTTCGGGAATCTCGAGCCGAATCCAACATAACAGCCAGCGGAAAAATATCGTCGAAAACAGCCAGGAACAGCCAGCAATCGCGGGTCAGTCTTGCCCCGGCGGAGTAAGGCTATAGGCCTGATACGCCGCCGCGAACGCCGGCAGCGCCTCGCAGGCTTCCGAATGGCGGGACAGCGCCGCCCAGCCGTCCATCACGAACTGTCCGGCCAGCGCTTCGGAGATGAACCGCACCATCGTGCCGAGCAGGATATCGGCATGGCACATCGTGTCACCGAGCAGCCATGGGCCCTTCGCGGCGGCCCGTTCGCGTTCGAGCAGATCGAGCGTGTCGATCACCTGGGCCCGGCACCGTTCGACCCACATGGGCAGGCCCTCGCGGAAGGCGCCTTCATAGACCAGGCTCACGCCTTTCTCGGCCGCGCCGCAGGCAAAGCCGCACCATCTCAGCATCGCGCGCCGTTCCTCGCCGTGCCGGGCGAGAAACGCCTTGCCGGGGCCGACCATCTCGTCAAGCACCTCGATGATCGCGCCGCTGTCGACCATCACCACGCCGTCGTCGAACACCAGGGTCGGCACGCGCCGCAGCGGATTGTGCCGCGCAATCTCATTGGCATCGCCAAAGGTCGACAGCGGCGCATGCTCATAGGCAAGGCCATAAAGCCTGAGCGTCACTGCGACGCGCCGGACGAAGGGCGAATCATATTGTCCGATCAGCAGCATGATCCGCCCTCCATTCGACTCACCAGACGTGTACGCGCTTGTCTGGCGCGAGGTACAGCTTCTGTCCCGGCTGCACGTTGAACGCCGAATACCAGGCGTCAAGGTTACGCACCGTCTGCACGCGCCACATCGCCGGCGCATGCACGTCGGTCGCGACCCGCGCGCGGAGCGCCTTGTCGCGCATCTTGGTGCGCCAGCTCTGCGCAAAGGCGAGGAAGAAGCGCTGATCGCCGGTCAGCCCGTCAATCACCGGCGCCTCCTTGCCGTTGAGCGATTTGCGATAGGCCTCATAGGCCGCGGTCAGGCCGGCGACGTCGGCGATATTCTCGCCCAGCTCCTGCTTGCCGTTGAGGTGCAGGCCCGGAAAAGCTTCATAGCCATCATATTGCGCGGCCAGCGCGGTGCCGGCTTCCTCGAAATGCTTGAGGTCCACCGGCGTCCACCAATTGTGCAGCCTGCCGGTCGAATCGAAATCGGCGCCGAGATTGTCGAAACTGTGGCTGATCTCGTGGCCGATCACCGCGCCGATCGCGCCATAATTCGCCGCCGCATCGAACTTCGGATCGAAATAGGGCGTTTCGAGGATCGCGGCCGGGAAGTTGAGCGCGTTCTGCACCGGCAGATTGACGGCATTCACCGTCTGCGGCGTCATCCACCATTCGTTGCGATCGACCGGCTTGCCGATCTTGCCGATCTGATGGCGATATTCGGCAAGGCGCGCACGCTGGAGATTGCCGACCGGATCGTCCGCCCGGACCTCCAGACCGCTATAGTCGCGCCACGTGTCGGGATAGCCGACGCCGACGATCAGCACCTTCAGCTTCTTGCGCGCCTCCTCCTTGGTCGCAGGAGCTAGCCATGGCAGTGCGGCCAGACGCGTGTCGAACGCCGCAACGATGTTCTTCACCATCCCCTGGATCTCGGTCTTGGACGAGGCGGGGAAGAATTTCTCGGCGTAGATCTTGCCGACCGCGTCGCCGAGCGCTCCGTTGACAGCGGCGATCGCCCGCTTGTCGCGTGGCTGCTGCGCCGGCGTACCGTTCACCGTGGTGCCGTAGAAAGCGAAGGCTGCGTCATCGATCGCCTTGGGCAATACCGAGGTGACCTGGTTGATCTGGTGGAAGGTCAGCCAGTCCTGCCAGGATTGCATCGGCTCGCTCGCGACCAGCGCCGACAGCCTGGTGATCGCCTCGGGCTGCCAGACCGAGAAATCCTGCTGGTTCGGCAGGCCGGCGGCGCCCCAATAGGCGTTCCAGTCGATCCCGGGCGCCTTGGTCGCGAAATCGCCGCGCTTCCAGCTCTGCACCTTGTGCGCATCCTGGCTCGCGATGATGTCGTAATGGGCGTTCGCGATCTTCATCTCGAGCGCCATGATCCGGTCGGCGCGCGCCGCCGCATCGGAGACGCCGGCGAGCGTGAGGAGCTTTTCGATATAGGCTCGATAGGCTGTGCGCAGTTCAGCCATTTCGGGCTTGGCCGACACATAGTAATCGCGGTCCGGCAGGCCGATGCCGCCCTGCATGAGATAGGGGATCGTCACGTCAGGCCGGTTCAGGTCCTGAGTCACGAACAGGCCGAACAGATTCTCGGTCTGGAAGTTGCTCGCATTGATCGGATCGGTGTCGGCACGCATGGTGGCCCCCAGCATCGCGGACAATGCCCCTTTGTCCTTCAGCGCCGCGATCTGATCGATCTGGGCCTTGATCGGCGCCATGCCGTGCTTCTCGATTCCGGCGGTATCCGTATAGGCCGTATAATAGTCTGCGATCCGGCGCTGGTCGGTTCCGGCCGCCGCATTGGCCTTCGCGGCGCCCTCGATCAGCTCGCGGTTGCGCGCCTCGGCGACCTTGAACACATCGAAGCCGACGCCGACAGAGGACCGGTCGGCGGGGATCTCGGTCTTCGCGGCCCAGGCGCCGCTCGCATAGGCGTTGAAATCGTCGCCCGGCTTCACTGACTTGTCGATCAGGCTCTGGTCCACCCCGGCCAGGCTTCCGGCCGGCTGGCTGCTGGTCGATTGAGTGCAGGCGGTGGTGGCGAGCAAAGCGGCAAGCAGGATCGTGGATCGCTTCATGGGATGACCTCTCAAGGGGTGTATGGCGGGTGGAATACACTTGCGTTTTTGGTAACGCCAGATACCTCTCTGCCCCCGTCGAGCGCCGCCGCCGCTGCGTCGCTTTCCATTCCTGCCGACGCTGGTTAGGCTGGGCCTACATGAGGATGCAATCATGAGCGCGCCCGTGCTCGATACCAGGCTGGTCGCCGAGAGCGACACCTTCCGCGCCAATGCAGCGCACAACCGCGCCCTTGCCGAGCGCCTGCGCGCGGACGTCGCGAAGGCGGCGCTGGGCGGGAACGAGAAAAGTCGCGAACGACACGTCTCGCGCAACAAACTGCTTCCCCGCGATCGGGTGGAGCGGCTGCTCGACCCCGGCTCGCCCTTCCTGGAGATCGGCCAGCTGGCGGCGTTCGACCTGTATGACGGCGAGGTGCCTGGCGCGGGGGTCATCGCCGGCATCGGCCGCGTTTCGGGACGGCAATGCATGATCGTCTGCAACGACGCGACGGTGAAGGGCGGCACTTACTATCCGCTGACGGTGAAGAAGCATCTCCGCGCGCAGGAGATCGCCGAGGCCAACCGCCTGCCCTGTATCTATCTGGTCGATTCGGGCGGCGCGAACCTGCCGCATCAGGACGAGGTCTTCCCCGACCGCGACCATTTTGGCCGCATCTTCTTCAACCAGGCCAACATGTCCGCCAAGGGCATCCCGCAGATCGCCTGTGTGATGGGCAGCTGCACCGCCGGCGGCGCCTATGTGCCCGCCATGTCCGACGAGACCGTGATCGTCCGCAACCAGGGCACGATCTTCCTCGCCGGCCCGCCCCTGGTGAAGGCGGCGACGGGCGAAGTGATCTCCGCCGAAGAACTGGGCGGCGCCGACACGCATGGCCGCAAATCGGGCGTGGTCGACCATGTCGCCGAGAATGACGAGCATGCGCTGACGATCGTCCGCGACATCGTCTCGACGCTGCAGCCTCAGGTTCAGGCGGAGGTAAACCTCAAGGAACCGCGCCCGCCGAAGTTCGATGCCGAGGATCTCTACGGCATCGTGCCGAGCGACGTTCGCGCACCCTATGACGTGCATGAGGTGATCGCGCGGCTGGTCGACGGCAGCGAATTCCACGAGTTCAAGGCGCTGTACGGGTCGAGCCTGGTCTGCGGCTTCGCGCATATCTGGGGCATGCCGGTCGCCATCCTCGCCAATAACGGCGTGCTGTTCTCGGAGAGCGCCGTGAAAGGCGCGCATTTCATCGAGCTTGCCTGTCAGCGCCGCATCCCATTGCTGTTCCTCCAGAACATCTCGGGCTTCATGGTGGGCGGCCGGTACGAGGCGGAAGGGATCGCCAAGCACGGCGCCAAGCTCGTCACCGCGGTCGCGACGGCGAGCGTGCCCAAGATCACCGTGCTGATCGGGGGCAGCTTCGGCGCGGGCAATTACGGCATGTGCGGACGCGCCTATTCGCCGCGCTTCCTGTTCTCCTGGCCCAACAGCCGGATCAGCGTGATGGGCGGCGAGCAGGCGGCCTCGGTCCTCGCCACCGTCCACCGCGATGCCGAGAGCTGGACGCCTGAACAGGCAGAGGCCTTCAAGGCACCGATCCGCCAGAAATATGAGGATGAGGGCAACCCCTGGCATGCGACCGCCCGGCTGTGGGACGATGGCATCATCGACCCGGTACAGACGCGAGACGTGCTCGGCCTCGCCTTCGCGGCTGCCCTCAACGCTCCTATTCCCGATCGCCCGCAGTTCGGGGTGTTCCGGATGTGATGCGCGACCGAACCTATCCGTTGCCGGAGACACTCAATGCCCCTGATCCTTTCGTTCCTCCTCGCCGCGCAGATCACGCCGATGCAGCCAATGCCGAAGGGCACCGGCCTTCCCCTCGCCGACGTGGACAGCAGCGCGGTCATGGCGCCGATCGACCGGTTGTTCGCCGGCATGACAGCGCGCGATCCGCAGGCGGTGCTCGCTCAACTGCGCCCGGAGGGAGGCGCGACGGTCGCGATCGAGCAGGCCGATGGCACGCGCGCCGTCAGTCATATGGCGTGGTCCGACTTCGCGAACCATCTGAAGCCGGGCCCTGAGCGCTATGAGGAACGCCTGACCGACCCCGCGATCGAGGTGGATGGCGACATCGCCATGGTCTGGTCACCCTACAGCTTCCTCATCGACGGGAAGGTCCATCATTGCGGCGTCGACCATTTCGACCTCGTCCGGGAGAATAACGCCTGGAAGATCCTCAACATCACCTGGTCGCAGCGGACGACCGGTTGCGGAGCCTGATTTTGCTCAAGTCCCTGCTCATTGCCAATCGCGGCGAGATCGCCTGCCGGATCATCCGAACCGCGCGGAAGCTCGGCATCCGCACGGTGGCGGTCTACTCCGATGCCGATGCGAAGGCGCTCCACGTCCGTCAGGCCGATGAAGCTGTGCATATCGGCCCGAGCCCGGCACGCGAGAGCTATCTGGTCGGCGAGAAGATCATCGCTGCCGCCAAGGCGACTGGAGCCGAGGCGATCCATCCCGGCTATGGCTTTCTCTCCGAGAATGCCGACTTCGCGCAGGCGGTGATCGATGCCGGGATCATCTGGGTCGGCCCTAACCCTTCGAGCATCCGCGCGATGGGGCTGAAGGACGCGGCCAAGGAACGGATGATCGCGGCTGGCGTGCCGGTGACGCCGGGCTATCTCGGCGAAGACCAGGCGCCCGAGCGCCTCGCCGCTGAAGCCGCGAAGGTCGGTTATCCCGTGCTGATCAAGGCAGTCGCGGGCGGCGGCGGCAAGGGGATGCGGCGGGTCGACGACCCCGGCGACTTCGCCGATGCCCTGCTCTCCTGCCAGCGCGAGGCAGCCTCGTCGTTCGGCAACACCCAGGTGCTGATCGAGAAATACATCCTCTCGCCGCGCCATATCGAAGTGCAGGTGTTCGGCGACACGCACGGCAATGTCGTCCACTTGTTCGAGCGCGACTGCTCGCTGCAGCGGCGCCACCAGAAGGTGATCGAAGAGGCCCCCGCTCCCGGCATGGGCGAGGCAACGCGGGAAGCGATCTGCGCGGCGGCGGTGAAGGCGGCCAAGGCGGTCGACTATGTTGGCGCCGGCACGATCGAGTTCATCGCCGATGCGAGTGAGGGCCTGAGGGCAGATCGCATCTGGTTCATGGAAATGAACACGCGGCTCCAGGTCGAGCATCCCGTGACTGAGGAGATCACCGGGCAGGATCTGGTCGAGTGGCAGTTGCGCGTGGCAAGCGGGGAGCCGCTGCCGAAGCGGCAAGATGAGCTTAAGATCAGGGGCTGGGCGATCGAGGCGCGGCTCTATGCCGAGGATCCATCAAAGGGTTTCTTGCCCACGTCAGGCGCGATTCATCACCTTCCCTTCGACGTGAATCTGCGTGTCGATACAGGTTACGAATGGCAGGAGATGCCGCAGCAATATGATCCGATGATCGCAAAGCTGATTTCCGGCCGGCGATCTCGCGACGATGCGATCGATGATTTGGTGCGGGAGCTGAAGGGAAGCGTCATTGGCCCGATTACGACCAATGCGCAGTTCCTGTACCGCGCGCTCCGCCACCCTGATTTCCGCGCCGGCCGGGTCGATACCGGCTTTATCGAGCGCCATCTCGACGAACTCACTGCCACTGAGCCGCTCAGCGGCGCCGCATGTGACTACGCCGCAGACTATTTTGTCGGGCTACGATTCCAGTGGGAGCATGAATATGAACCGGGCGATGTGTGGTCCAAGGCGCGCGGCCTGAGACTGAACGCCCCGGCAAAGGGAACAATCCTCCTCAACAGCGATGGGCAGCGAGTAGAAGGGCGCTACAACTCAACATTCAGCGCGCGTTGCCCCGACGTCTTCAGCTATTTCGATGGCGACACGGTGTGGCTGAATGAAGATGGCAGAACCCACCGCGTCACCCTGAACGAGCCTCGCGGCAACGCGTCCGGGGTCGCCGCCGACGGCGCGATCCTCTCGCCGATGCCCGGGCGCATCATCGCGGTCGATGTTACCGCCGGCTCCACCGTCACCAAGGGCCAGAAGCTCGTGACGCTCGAGGCAATGAAGATGGAGCATAGCCTCGTCGCGCCGTTCGACGGCATTGTCACTGAGCTCGACGCCGAAACCGGGAGCCAGGTCAGCGAGGGTGCAGTCCTCGCCAGAATCGAGCGGACCGAATGAGCGACATCGTCTTCCGCACCGCGACCGCCGCCGATCTGCCCGCCATCGTCGCGCTGCTCGATGACGATGATCTCAGCAAGGGCCGCGAGGATGCGAGCCTGCCGCTCGATCCGCGCTATCTCGCTGCGTTCGAGGCGATCTCGGCCGATCCCAACCAGATGCAGGTCGTCGCCGATCTGGATGGCCGGGTGGTCGGGACGATGCAGCTGAGCTTCCTCGCCGGCATCGCCTTTCGCGGCAGCTGGCGCGGGCAGATCGAGGCGGTGCGGATCTCCCGCGACCTGCGCGGCCAGGGGCTTGGCCAGCGAATGATCGAATGGGCGGTCGAGCGCTGCCGCGAGCGCGGTTGCCGGATGGCGCAGCTGACCTCGAAGCTCGATCGTGTCGATGCCCATCGCTTCTATGAACGGATGGGCTGGAAGAAGAGCCACGCCGGGTTCAAGCTGCAGCTCGACCAACCATAAGGAGAGGGCAATGGCCGACGGCTTCGATTTCACCGGCAAGACAGTGATGGTCTTTGGCGGAACCAGCGGCATCAATCTCGGCATCGCCAAATCCTTCGCGCGGCACGGCGCCAAACTGGCCGTCGCCAGCCGCAGCCAGGACAAGGTCGATGCCGCCGTCGCCGCGCTCTCGGGCGATACGCCGGCGCTCGGCTACAGCCTCGATGTCCGCAACTATGATGCGGTGAAGGCGGCGATCGATGATTTCCGCGAGAAGCGGGGCACGATCGACGTGCTGGTCTCGGGCGCTGCGGGCAATTTCCCCGTGCCCGCCGCGATGCTGAGCTCGAACGGCTTCAAGGCAGTCACCGAGATCGATACGCTCGGCACCTTCCATGTCATGCGCGCCGCCTATGAGCATCTGACCAAGCCGGGCGCGAGCATCATCAATATCTCGGCGCCCCAGGCCTTTATCGCGACGGCAATGCAGGTCCATGTCTGCGCGGCCAAGGCCGGCGTCGACATGATCACCAAGACGCTGGCGATCGAATGGGGGCCTGAAGGCGTGCGGGTGAACTCGGTTTCGCCAGGGCCGATCGAGGGGACCGAGGGCATGGAGCGGCTTGCGCCGACACCCGAGGCCAAGGCGCGCTCGGCGAAAGCGGTGCCGCTCGGGCGGATGGGAACGGTCGACGATGTCGCCGATGTCTGCCTGTTCCTGGCCTCGCCCTATGCGCGCTATGTCTCGGGCGTCGTCCTGCCAGCCGATGGCGGGTGGACCGCGGGCCGCAGCCTTGGCGGGATGGGCTGATGGCCGGCCGTTATTATGACGAGTGGCAGGTCGGGGATCGCATCGTCCACGAACTGCACCGGACGGTGACCGAGACCGACAATCTCCTGATGTCGACGCTCACCCATAATCCGCAGCCGCTGCATCTCGACGCAGAGTACGCCGCCGGCACCGAGTTCGGCCGGATTGTCGTCAACGGCACTTTCACGTTCGCGCTGATGGTGGGCATCTCGGTCGGTGACACGACACTCGGCACGCTGGTCGCGAACCTCGGTTACGACAAGCTGGTGATGCCGAAGCCGGTCTTTATCGGCGACACACTGCGCGGCGAGACCGAGGTGGCTGAGCTACGCGACAGCAAGTCGCGGCCAGATGCCGGGCTGGTGACATTCAAGCACCGCATGCTCAACCAGCGCGACGAGGAAGTTTGCTCGTGCCTGCGGACGGCTTTGCTGAAGCGGAGACCGGATTAAATCGCTTGCGATGTGGCGGAATTTCCCTGTTCCTGGCCGATAACAGGGAATTTTTTATTTTTTTGCGCGCCAGAGCGGCTTTTTTGCCCGGAATAGCTTAATATTTACAGAGGCTTGTTCTGAAATTCCCTGTTCCTGGGAACAGGGAATTTCTCTGTCGGAACAGGGAAATTCAGATCGGCCATGAGAAAGAGCGCGCACTGCGCCAGGAGACACCGTGCGAGATCAATCCTGCGATCATTCCGCTTCGATTTGAATCGACCCGGGCCGATATCGGGCGTCCTAAACGGTGAAGCTCTCGCCGCAGCCGCATTCGCCCTTGGCGTTGGGGTTCTGGAAGACGAAGCCGGCGGCGAAATCGTCCTCGACCCAGTTCATCGTCGAGCCGATCAGGTACAGGATCGAGCCGCCATCGACATAGAGCACGCCGCCGGGTGTCTCGATCTTCTCGTCGAAGGGCTTGGCTTCAGTGACATAATCTACCGAATAGGCGAGGCCGGAGCAGCCACGCCGTGGTGTCGACAGCTTCACGCCGATCGCGCCTTCGGGCGCCTTGGCCATCAGATCGGCGATCCGTGCTTCGGCGGTGGGGGTGAGGATCAGCGCCGCCGGGCGGACGCGGGTGGCGGTCGTCATGCTTCGAGCCTTTTCTGCCAGAAGAGTGCTGATCCCTGAGCGGGATCAAGAACATAGTCGCCATAGCCAAGCGACGCATAAAGCGCCTTGGCTGGGGCATTGCCGCTCAGGACTTCGAGAGTGACCTTGCAGGCGCCGAGCGCAGCCGCTTCGGCTTCGATCCGTGCGAAGAGTGCGCGGCCGATGCCGGTGCCACGGAACCGGGCATCGACGACCAGATCGTGGAGATTGACCACCGGCCGCGCCGCGAAGGTGGAGAAGCCGACAAAACAGTTCGCCAGACCCGCGGGCTGTTCATCGACATAGGCGATCAGGGAGAATGCGTTGGGCAGCGCCGCGAGCGCCTCCGCCAGCCGCTCGCGCGTATCCGCCGGAAGCGGCTCGCCGCCGCCCATCGGATCGCGGGCATAGCCGTCGAGCAGCGTGACGAGATCGCGGCCATGATCGGGGTCGCGATAATCGGCGCGCGTGATCGTCAGGACAGGGGCGTCGACGCTCACAACATCCCCAGCTCAAGCTTGGCATCGTCGCTCATCTTCTGCGGATCCCATGGCGGATCCCAGACAAGGTTGACGTCCGCCGTTCCGACACCCGGCACCGAGCCGACGCGCAGCTCGACCTCGGCGGGCATCGATTCAGCGACCGGGCAATGCGGCGTGGTGAGTGTCATCGTCACCACCGCATGGCCCTCATCCGTCACCTCGACACCGTAGATCAGGCCGAGATCATAGATATTCACCGGGATCTCGGGATCGTAGATTTCCTTAAGCGCCGCGACGACCGCCTCATAGAGCGCGCCGCCGGGCTCACCGCTCGGCTCGGGCTGGGGCTTTTGCGCGAGGAAGCCTTCGAGATAGTCGCGCTTGCGCTCGAACGTTTCCGCCACGCCGCCATCGACACGTGCCCTGGGCGACGCCTCGACCGAGTCGACTTCTTCCACAACAATCTTCCGTTCTTCGTTCATGCCGACCCTACCCGAAAATTCTGGTGACGCGTCCTATGCCCCGCACCAGCGCATCCACGTCCGCCGCGCCGTTATAGACCCCGAAGCTCGCCCGTGCCGTTGCCGGCACGCCGAGCGCCTCCATCAATGGCTGCGCACAGTGGTGGCCGGCGCGGATCGCGACGCGTTCCTCATCCAAGATGGTGCCGATATCGTGCGGATGCACCCCCTCGATGGTGAAGGAGACGATGCCCGCTGAATCCTCGGGGCCATAGAGACGTACCGAATTGATTTGCGACAGCGCCTCGCGCGTTTTCGCGACGAGTGCGGTTTCATGCGCATGGATACGATCGAGCCCGATGCGTTCGACATAGTCGATCGCCGCATGAAGCCCGAGCGCGCCGACGATATGCGGCGTCCCCGCTTCGAACCGCCCCGGCGGCGGCGCATAGGTGGTCCTGGCGAAGGTGACCCGGTCGATCATCGATCCACCGCCCTGATAAGGTGGCATCGCCTCGAGAAGTTCGGGGCGGGTCCACAGCACGCCAATCCCGGTCGGGCCGTAAAGCTTGTGCCCGGAGAAGACGTAGAAATCGCAATCGAGCGCTGCGACATCGACCGCCATGCGCGGCACCGCCTGGCAGCCATCGAGCAGGATCTTCGCGCCGACCGAATGCGCGATGTCCGCCGCCCGCCTGGCGTCGAGCACCGAGCCGAGCACGTTCGAGACATGGGCCAGCGCGACGAGCTTATGCGCGGGGGTGATCATTGCCGCCATGGCGTCGAGATCGATGCGGTGGTCGGCGGTGAGCGGGATCACGTCGATCGCGGCACCGACGCGCTCGGCCGCCATCTGCCAGGGCACGATGTTCGAGTGATGCTCGAGCGTGGAGAGCAGGATGCGGTCGCCCGTCTTCAGCTGCTCGCCCGCCCAGCACTGCGCGACCAGGTTGATCCCCTCGGTCGCACCGCGCACGAAGACGATCTCGTCAGCCGATCCGGCGCCGATGAAACGCGCGACGCGCTTGCGGGCCGCCTCATAGGCAAGCGTCATGTCGGCAGAGCGCTGGTACACGCCGCGGTGGACGGTGGCATAGGTTTCGGCATAGCCGCGGTTGATCGCGTCGATGACGGGCTGGGGTTTTTGCGCCGTGGCGGCGGTATCGAGATAGGCCCAGCCCTCGGGGATCGCCGGGAAATCGGCGAGGAGGTCGAGGGGGCGGGTGTCCAATATCCCTCTCCCAGCGGGAGAGGGAGGGAGCGCCGAAGGCGCGGAAGGGTGAGGGTGACTAGCCATCGCCCCTCACCCTTCCCATTGCTTGCGCAATGGGCCCCTTCCCTCTCCCGCTGGGAGAGGGAGAAGGAAATGATGGCGCGTACTCACAACATCCGCTCCAGCGCTGCCTGCGCAGCCGCTTCGACCGCCTCGCGCTCGCCCGCATCTGCAACATCGTCGAACACCGATCCGATGAACGCGCGCAGCAAAAGCGCCTTGGCTTCGGCCGGGGCGATGCCGCGGCTGGCGAGGTAGAAGAGCGCCATCGCGTCGAGCTCCCCGACAGTCGCGCCGTGCGCGCATTTCACGTCGTCGGCGTAGATTTCGAGTTCGGGTTTCGCGTTGGCGGTCGCGGTGCGGGTCAGCAGCATCGCTTTCACCGACTGGCTCGCATCGGTCTTCTGTGCATCGCGCGCGACCGCGACCTTGCCGAGATAGCTGCCCGTGGCCTTGCCGCCGAGCACCGAGCGCACGACCTGATTGCTGGTCGCGCCGGGCTCGATATGGCGCATCGTGGTGACGATCTCGAGCGTCTGCTCGCCGCCGCCGAGCATCGCGCCGCCAAGCTCGAAATGCGCGCCTTCGTGGAGGGTCACGTCGATCGTAACGCGGCCGAGCTTGCCGCCGGTGTTGAGGATATGGAAGGTCGCGCGCGCGCCTGCGGCGAGGGTGACGGCATAGTCGCGGATCGCCACCTCATCGGTTGCAGCATCCTGCACGATGACGCGGGCGATCTCCTCGCCGGCCGGGACATGGATCGTCTCGGGTCCGGCGATCGGCCAGATCGTCGCGACCGCGTCGAGATCGCTATAGCGCCAGGCTTCGTCGTGACGAGTGGGAAGAGCCAAGACGGTCACAGCGGGCGCCCCATCTTCGCGCCTTCGCGGCTTCGCGTGAAAAAGAATCTTGGTTCGCGCAGAGGCGCAGAGGCGCAGAGAAAGCAGGAAACGCACGCGCGGTGACCGTTAATCTCCGCGCCTCTGCGCCTCTGCGCGAATCTCTTTTTTGATTCACGCGAAGCCGCGAAGACGCGAAGAGAAAGGGAAATGCCTGCGGCGCTCATGCAGCCAGTGCCCCATAGCCCTCGGCTTCGAGCGCGAGTGCCAGTTCCGGCCCGCCCGAGCGCACGATCCGCCCGTCAGCCAGCACATGCACGAAGTCCGGCCGCACATAATCGAGCAGCCGCTGGTAATGGGTGATCAGCAGCACCGCCTTGTCGGGCGCGCGCATGATGCGGTTGATGCCGTCGCCGACCACGCGCAGCGCGTCGATGTCGAGGCCGGAATCGGTCTCGTCGAGGATCGCGAGCTTCGGGCCGATGATGCCCATCTGCACCATCTCGTTGCGCTTCTTCTCGCCACCCGAGAAACCGACATTGACCGGGCGCTTGAGCATCTCCTGGTCCATCGCCAGCAGGTCTGCCTGGGCACGCGCAAGCTTCAGGAACTCGCCGCCCGACAATGGCGCCTCGCCGCGCACCTTGCGCTGGGCGTTCAATGCCTCGCGCAGGAACTGGACGTTGGAGACGCCCGGGATTTCGACCGGGTATTGGAAGCCGAGGAACAACCCCGCCGCGGCGCGCTCATGCGGCGCCATTTCGAGCAGGTCCTCGCCGGCGAAAGTCACCGAACCCGAAGTCACTTCGTAACCGGGCCGTCCACCGAGTACATAGCCGAGCGTCGACTTGCCGGCCCCGTTCGGGCCCATGATCGCGTGGACTTCGCCAGCATTCACCTCGAGCGAAAGGCCCTTGAGGATTTCCTTGCCGTCGATTTCGGCATGGAGGTTTTCAATTTTGAGCATTGGTCTTCTTCATAAAATCTGAAAACGAAGATCGCGCGTCCGATGACTGGGGCCTCGGCTTAGAAAGCTTTGCCCGCAACTCAGGGGCGCCGTCCTGGCGACGGTAGTCATTTACAAGCTCGACGGCCCGCGCGACGGAATCCGCCGGATCGAGATATTCTGATTGCGAACGAAGAAACCAAAGCACGCCGCCGGATTCAGCAAGAAGCGCGTGCATAGTCTCAGCAATCGCCAAATTTTCTCCGCTTACCCAAGACCAGCTGGTCTCGATCGCAAAGTCCCCGTACCGCCGGAGGTGGCGGTCATAAAAATCTTGGTCGTATGAGCGCAACTGCAGCGAATGCCGCGCGTGAACACTGGACAGCCAGTCGCAGGAAAACAAAATCTTGCCATGCCCTTGGCCACTATCAAGTGCGATCTTCTGAATTGGTCCCAGCTCTTCCCAATCGGGTAGGTCAGACAATCGAGTGCTGTAACTCAGGCTAGCCAGACGCCCATTAACCGCCTCGACCGATGGGAGCTTCGCATGCGAGCAAATGATGAAAATCGGCGATGACATTCAGCCGACGCTCCCCTCAAGCGAGATCCCCAACAGCTTCTGCGCCTCGACCGCGAACTCCATCGGCAGCTGCTGAAGCACCTCCTTCGCGAAGCCGTTGACGATCAGCGCAACCGCAGCCTCGGAATCGAGGCCGCGCTGCATTGCGTAGAACATCTGGTCGTCGCTGATCTTCGAGGTCGTCGCCTCATGCTCGATCTGGGCCGACGGGTTGCGGACCTCGATATAGGGCACGGTGTGTGCGCCGCACTCACTCCCCAGCAGCAGGGAATCGCACTGGGTGAAGTTGCGCACGCCCTCGGCGGTCGGCCCGACCCGGACCAGGCCGCGATAGGTGTTGTTCGAATGGCCGGCTGAGATGCCCTTCGACACGATGGTCGAACGGCTGTTCTTGCCGAGATGGATCATCTTGGTGCCGGTATCGGCCTGTTGCCGGTTATTGGTCACCGCGACGGAGTAGAATTCGCCGACGCTGTTCTCGCCCGCGAGCACGCAGCTCGGATATTTCCAGGTGATCGCGCTGCCGGTTTCGACCTGGGTCCAGCTGACCTTGGAGTTCCTGCCCTGGCAGAGCGCGCGCTTGGTGACGAAATTATAGATGCCGCCCTTGCCCTCCGCGTCGCCGGGGTACCAGTTCTGCACGGTCGAATATTTGATCTCGGCATCGTCCAATGCGACCAGCTCGACCACGGCGGCGTGGAGCTGGTTCTCGTCGCGCATCGGGGCCGTGCAGCCCTCGAGATAGCTCACATAAGAGCCCTTGTCGGCGACGATCAGGGTGCGTTCGAACTGGCCGGTATTTTCGGCATTGATGCGGAAATAGGTGCTCAGCTCCATCGGGCAGCGCACGCCTTCGGGGATGTAGACGAAGGTGCCATCCGAGAAGACGGCGCAGTTGAGCGCTGCGAAGTAATTGTCGTGCTGCGGCACGACCTTGCCGAGCCACTTCTTCACCAGGTCCGGATATTCGCGAATCGCCTCGCTGATCGAGCGGAAGATCACGCCGGCGGATTCGAGCTCGGCACGGAAGGTGGTCGCGACCGAGACGCTGTCGAACACCGCATCGACCGCGACCTTGCGGGCGCCCTCGACGCCGGCCAGCATCTTCTGCTCGGCGATCGGGATGCCGAGCTTTTCATAGACGCGCAGGATCTCGGGATCGACCTCGTCCAGGCTGCCGAGCTTCGGCTTGGCCTTGGGCTCGGCGTAATAATAGGCGTCCTGATAATCGATCGGCGGGACGCTCAATTTGGCCCAGTCCGGCGGCGTCATGGTCAGCCACAGGCGGTATGCCTTGAGGCGCCAATCAAGCATCCATTCCGGTTCGTTCTTCTTGGCGGAGATGAAGCGAACCGTGTCCTCGGACAGGCCCTTGGGCGCGAATTCCTGCTCGATGTCCGAATGGAAGCCCCATTCATACGTCTTGTTGGCGGCGGCATGCGCCTCGGCATTCTTGGTGGCCATTATGCCGGCACCCCTGAAAGACTGGCGAGCGAGACGCCCGCGAGCGCGCCCTTGACGGCGCCGTTGACGGCGTTCCAGTGCGGCTTCACCCGGCAACTCTCCTCAATGCAGCAATCATGTCGGCCGCCCTCGACACAGGATGTCATGCCGATCGGGCCCTCGATCGCCTCCACGATGTCTGCCAGGCTGATCGCCGCCGCCGGGCGCGACAGGCGGAAACCGCCGCCCGTGCCGCGCGCGCTTTCAATCAAACCGGCGGCCGAGAGACGGCTCACCAGCTTCTGCACCGTCGGCAGCGGCAGCCCGGTCTCCTCGGCGAGCGCAGTCGCGTTCAGCCGCGCCACGCCGCCGCAATGGCGCGCGGCGGCCGACATCATCACGACCGCATAATCGGCGAGGCTGGAAAGGCGCATGAGCTCCAATCGGATTGATTCGTTCCGATTGGGCATGTGGGGGCGTTGCGAGGTGAGGTCAACCTCAATTCCTCTCCGCCGCGCGAAAGGATTCAGGTATCGCTGATGAGAGGATGCACTATCCCGCCCAACGCCGCCCGGCGTTCGATCGTCAGTTGCGACAGCAGGGACGGTTCGGCCTTGATCTGGCGCGGCGTATGGCCGGTGAATTGCTTCACCTCGCGGATCAGGTGCGACTGGTCGTAAAAGCCCCGCGCGATGAGATCGTCCACTGACTCGCTATCAGTTACGAGCGCCACCGCAGCCCGCAGCGCGCGATATTTACGCGCCAGCAGCTTGGGCGGCGCCCCGTATAGAGCCTTGCATTTGCGCTCGACCTGGCGGCGCGAGAGATCGGTCGCGACGACCAGCTCCTCCATGTCGGGCGACGGACTGCCCGCGAGCCAGGTATCGACCTTGCGCACGAACGCGGCCGCGCCGCGATCACCGCCGCCGATCAACGCGCGCAACAAATCCTCGGCGACCGCGACGCGATCGGCCATGTTGGCGGCGAGGCGCAGGGCGCTGGCCGCAGCGCGCAGCCGCGGCGCACCGAACAGGCCGCTCGCATCGATCACACGGTTGAGCATGCTCGACGCATCGACGCCGACCAGGGCGGCCCAGCCCGACGGCGTCAGCCCCATGCCGAACACCATGACCGGCCCCTCGCACCGAGTCCGCATCGCGCCGCTGGTCGGGCCGACGATGTGAGTCGCGGCCGCCTGCTGCAGAGTGCCGTCCGGGAAGCAATAGTCCGAGCCGCCGGGCGACAGGCGGAACCGGAACTGCGCGTGATCGGCGCGTTCGGTATCCTCGAACAGGGGCACATTGGCCCGAAAGTCGTAGAAAAGCGTGACGTATTCGCTCAGGTCCGCGGCCGGGACCGCGTAATCCAGCTGGATATCCGACAATGTGCGCGCCCCTTGTTCTCTTTTCGGAACGCGCAAGGGGTAGCCCGGCAGCGTAACAAATAAAAGGGCCCGAACGGCAAGCCGTCCGGGCCTAGTGAAAGAGACCCCTGTAAGGAGCTCTTCGGGTCGCGAGGAGGCTTAGAGCATTCCCCGCGTGCCGTGTATTGGATGAATGCGCCAGATTGGGCCGATTTGGATATATTCCGGGCCTTTTTTTGACCGCTTGGCGACCGGATGCCAAAGGGTCGCTCATGCTCTTTCCGCTCCTCCGCCCCGCCCTTTTCTCGTTCGAGGCCGAACGCGCGCACGAACTGACCATCGCCGCGCTCGAGGCCTGGGGCCGGGCCGGCACGCCGCTGGCGGCCGGCATGGGTGATTCGCCGCTCAGCACCAATGTCGCGGGGCTTGCCTTTCCCAACCCGGTGGGCCTTGCCGCCGGGCTCGACAAGGACGGCCGCGCGATCCCCGGCCTGTTCGGACTCGGCTTCGGCAGCGTCGAGATCGGCACGCTCACCCCGCTGCCGCAACCCGGCAATCCCCGGCCCCGCCTGTTCCGCCTGACCGAGGACCGCGCGGTGATCAACCGAATGGGTTTCAACAATGGCGGCCTCGAAGCTGCGCTGCCCCGTGCGATCGCGGCGAAACGGCGGGGTCTGCTCGGCATCAATGTCGGCGCGAACAAGGATGCCGCGGACCGTATCGCCGATTATGCACATGGCGTCCGGCTGGCGGCGGACGTCGCCGATTATATCACCATCAACATCAGCTCGCCCAACACGCCTGGCCTGCGAGATCTTCAGCATGGCAGCGCGCTTGCGGAACTGCTCGCAGCCGCCGACGAGGCGCGCCGCGGGCCGATCGTCCGCCCGCCCCTTTTCCTCAAGGTGGCGCCCGATCTCGAGCCGGCGGATGTCGATGCGATCGCCCGCGCCGCGATCGAGGCGCGGATCGGCGCGCTGATCGTCAGCAACACCACGGTCTCGCGCCCCGAGCTGCGATCCGGCCATGCCAAGGAGACAGGCGGCCTTTCGGGTGCGCCGCTCGCGACCCTCGCCCGCCAGCGGCTCGCCGATTTCCGCAAGGCGACCGGCGGCGCGCTGCCGCTGATCTCGGTCGGTGGGATCGACA
>Ga0207687_10000725_pt1 | contig 22382 bp, 18 predicted proteins | sample KBSM54metaG_FD_184399 | JGI IMG/M metagenome (GOLD analysis project Ga0207687, IMG submission 184399) | Miscanthus rhizosphere microbial communities from Kellogg Biological Station, Michigan, USA - KBS M5-4 metaG (SPAdes) (version 2) | ecosystem: Host-associated > Plants > Roots > Rhizosphere >...
TTGAGGCGTTGCTGCGCGGGCAGGCGGAGCTTCTTGCGCGCCTTTCGTATCTCGAGCGAACGGTCGCGCGGCGTGCTACGCCGGAACCGGTGAGTCCATAGCGAGACCGGCGTTCGCCCACGCCGATGTTCCACCGATCAGATTGAAGAGCTGTTTGTGCCCGTGGCTCGCGAGGATGCTCGCGGCCATCGATGAGCGATAGCCGCCGGCGCAGATGACGGCGTACGGTTTGCCGCGATCGATCTCGTCGAGGCGTCGCGGCAATTCGTCGAGCGGGATGTTGCGCGCGTTCGGCACGTGACCGTCTTCGTACTCGCCCTTGCGGCGCACGTCGAGGATCTCGATCGACATGTTGGCGAGCTGGCTCGGCGTGATCTGTTCGAGTGATTCCGTTGGGCCGCTCCAGTCGTTCATCGTGGTGTAGCCGGTCACCCTCTCGAGGCCGACACGCGCAAGACGCATGACGGCTTCTTTCGCGCGTTCTTCGTTTTCGGCGACGATGGCGATGGGGCGTTCGAACGAGAGAAGCGTTCCGGCCCATGACGCGAATTGGCCACCCAGGCCGATGTTGATCGCGTTGGGAATGTGGGATTGGCCGTAAGTGGTGGTGTCTCGTACATCCAGAATTTGCAGAGCTGTGGTGTCACTGAGGAGGATGCGTGTCAGCGGGATTTCGTTCAGCGCCCGCGCACCTTGGCGATTGATTTCGGCGTCGCGTGGAAAGTACGCGGGAGCTGGTGCGACATCCGTCGTCAGGAGCTTCACGAAGTCTTCGCGCGGCATCGGGCGCAGCGCGTAGTTCGTCTTGCGCTGCATGCCGATCGTCGACGATGTTTCCTTCGAGATGTTGCGTCCGCACGCGGAGCCAGCGCCGTGCGCGGGCCACACTTCGACGTCGTCGGGCAGCGCGAGGATCTTCTCGTGCAGCGAGTCGTACATCATCGACGCCATCTGCTGCGGCGTGAATCCGCGTCCGCCGGCGAGATCGGGACGGCCGACGTCGCCGATGAAGAGTGTGTCGCCGGTCAGGATTCTCTTCGGCGCGCCATCTTCGACGATCAGCCACGACACGCTCTCCGGCGTGTGACCCGGCGTCTCGAGCGCGCGCAATTCGATCGCGCCGAGTTGCAGCGTCTCGCCGTCGCGAATGGCGCGATGCGGAAACTCCGCGTTCGCGTTCGCGCCGATCACGATCTCCGCGCCGGTGCGCGCCGCCAGCTCGCGATGTCCGCTGACGAAGTCGGCGTGAAGATGCGTTTCGATGACGTAGCGAATCTTCAGTCCGCGTTTCGCTGCCTCGTCGATGTACTGATCGACGTCGCGCTGCGGATCGACGATCGCGCATTCGCCGCCATCGCCGACGAGATACGACGCGTGCGCGAGGCAATTCAAATAGAACTGATGAAAATCGCTCACTGCCAGGTCATCTCGAACGTGCAGGTCTTGTCGCCCAGACACTGGCACTTCGTCTCGTGGACGTTCGGTTCCGTTCCGCCGTGGCGCAGGATCGACTCCATGAAGTATCCGATCGCGCTCGCGCAGTAGATCGGGCTGTAGCACGGATAGTCGGAGTAAATCATGCGGCCGCCGGTCGGCGTCTTCTCGAACTTCACGCGTCCGAACTTCTGATACTGATTGTGAAAGAGCGCGTTGTTCTCGAGGAACTTCGTCAGCTCGTTCGTGTCGAGGATCTTGTAGACCTTTCCGATGCCGAGCTCCGCGGATGCGGCGCCGATGAGCGCGAGCACGTTCGGGTGCGTGGCCTTCAAATGCTCGTTCGTGGCGCGATCGAGCTCGATGAGCGACTCGAACTCGCACCAGGCCGAGGCGAGGGGAGTCTTCGTGTATTGCGCGGTGCGCGGGGAGAGCTTCGTGATCAGTTCGGCCAGTCCGTCATCGCCGAGAGTGTCGCGGAGAAACTGTTTGCGTCCGCCGAACATCACGCCTTTGACTTTGCAGACGGAAGGATCGGGACCGACCAGTTTCTCCTTTCCTTCGAGCCGGGGTGCGGGGAGAGTGCGTTTCGAATCGGAGAGGAGAGACATACGTTTGCGAATTGTAGTCCTGCGGGGAACACCGCCGCTCCGGACCTCGCTTATATTGGTCAACTTCTAAGGAGACCCACCTTATGCCCACGACCATCACGCGACTCACGCTCGCGCTGTCGCTCGTTGCCGCCGCCGTCGTCTATGCCCAGGTCAAAGAAACGGTGACCGTCAGCGTCGTCGAAGTGCCGGTGAAAGTCGTCGATCGCGATGGCAACCCGGTCCGCGGACTCACTGCAGCCAACTTCAAGATCCTCGACGAAGGAAAAGAGCGCGCGGTCTCGTCGTTCGACGTCATCGACTTCGCGTCTGCCGAGTCGATGAAGGCGACCTCGCCGCTCAATCCCGCGGCGCGGCGCAACTTCATGCTGCTGTTCGACACCTCGTTCTCGTCGCCGAAGTCGATCGAGCGCGCGCAGATCGCGGCCCGCGACTTCGTCTCGAAGATGGTGCAGAAGCGCGACCGCGTCGCCGTCGCCGCGATCGACGCCGACAAGGGTTTCCGCCTTCTCACGTCATTCACCACCGATCGCACGCTCGTGAACGCGGCGATTGCGAATCCGGCGTCGTTCCAGGGCAACGATCCGTTGCAGCTCGCCAGCGTCGGCATCACCGAGCCGTCGGTCGGCTTCTCGTCGGGAGGCGAGGGTCGCGATGCCGCGGCACGCGCCGAGCTGGCGGAGAATCTCCAGCGCGGTCAGCGCAATGAGGACGAGTTGCAGCGGCAGCGCATCTCGCGTCAGGTGAATCTCCTCACCGGTTTGAATCGCTCGCTGCGTTCCATCGCGGGGCAGAAGAGCATCATCTTTCTTTCTGAGGGATTCGATCCGCGGCTCGTGCAGGGACGCGGCGCCGGAATGAACGCCGACAAGCTCAACGACAGCGTTGCGACCGAGCGAGGCGAGATCTGGAAGGTCGACTCCGACAACATCTACGGATCGGCGAGCAGCATGTCGGTGATCGACAAGATGGCGGAGATGGCGAAGCGTTCCGACGTCATCCTTTACGCGGTCGACGTCAAAGGTCTGCGCGGCAGCATGGAGGCCGCGAGCGGACACGAGATCAAGTCGAACGAAGGACTTCATCTTCTCGCCAACGCCACCGGCGGCGTGGTCTTTCAGAACTCGAACGCGCTCGCTGCCGACTTCGAGAAAGTCGTGAAGCACGAAGAGGTGAGCTACGTGCTCGCCTTCAACGCGCCGACGTCGGCGCCCGGCAAGTTCCACAAGCTGAACGTGAAGCTCGTGAACGTGCCGAACGGCGCGCGCGCGGTCTCGCGCACGGGCTATTACGAAACCGGCGGCGAGAATCAGACCGAGCGCACGTTGTCGAACGCGGAGATCGTGCTCAACGACATCCCGCAGGACGCGGTGCACGTCGCCGCCCTTGCCGCGCCGTTCGCGACGAGCGGTCCGAACGCGCAGGTGCCGGTCATCGTCGAGATCAACGGGAACGATCTCCTCGCCGCGGCGAAGAACAACGTCGTCACGGCCGACATCTTCGTCTACGCATTCGACGAAGAGGGGATCGTGCGCGACTCGATGGTGAAGCGCATTCCGATCGACACGACGAAAGTCGCCGAGAAGCTCAAAAGCGCCGGCGTGAAGTACTACATCACGCTCGCTCTCCCGGAAGGGAAGTACGCGATCCGCACGCTCGTCCGCGTGGCGGAGACCGACGCGAAAGGCTTCGCGCGCACGGACCTCACCGTGCCGCACGCCGGCGACGTCGCGCTCTCGCCGCCGATCTTCATCGACGCGGACGCGAGCAAGTGGATGATGTTGAAAGGCGACTCGCACGACAAGACCAACGCGGCCTATCCGTTCGAAGTGAACGGCGACGTGTTCGTTCCCGGCGCCGCGCGCGTGAAGGCGGGACAGCCGCGAAAATTCGTCGTGTTCGTCGGCAATGCAACGCCGGACGATCTGACCGTCGACACGAATCCGAAAGCGACGGTCATTTCGCAGCTGAAGAGCGCGGGCGGTTCGAAGCTGGTGTTCGAGCTTGCGGGAGCGCCGTCGGCGTCGACGCTGAACGTGACGGTGAAGAAGAAGGGGTCGACTGCCGAGCAGATGTCGAGCGTTCCGCTGATCGTTCAGTGACATGCGCCCTCTGGTCACGTCGCTTCTTGTCGTCGTCCTGTGGAGGACAGGCGCCCTCGCCTGTCCGCTTGCCGACGATGGACAGGCGGGGCGCCTGTCCTCCACCGGAAAACTGAACGAGTCCCTCACCGTCAGCGTCGTCGAGGTGCCCGCCACCGTCGTCGATCGCAACGGCAATCCCGTTCGCGGACTCACCGCCGCGAACTTTCGCGTGCTCGATGAAGGCAAAGAGCGCGCGATCACGGCCTTCGACTCCGTCGACTTCGCATCGCTGGAATCGCTCACCGCCACCTCGCCGCTCAATCCCGCGGCGCGTCGCAACTTCATGCTCTTGTTCGATCTGACGTACTCGTCGCCGAACTCGATCACGCGCGCGCAGCAGGCGGCGCGCGATTTCGTGAAGAAGATGGTGCAGCGCCGGGACCGCGTCGCCGTCGCGACGATCGATGCGAATCGCGGATTCCGTCTCGTCACCGCGTTCACGACCGATCGCGCGCTGCTCAGCGCCGCGATCGCACGTCCGGTGACGTTCCGCGCCGCCGATCCGCTGCAGATTGCCGGCGGCACCGCGGGCGCCGAAGCGCAGGAAGGGGCGGGCGGCGGCGGGAATGGCGCGATGGCGACGGGAGAGCTCAACGACATGCTCCGCCGCGTGAATCGCCTCGACGATCAATACCGGCGCGACTTGATCAACCGCGAGATCGATCTCATCACCGGCGTGGCGACGTCGTTGCGCACGATCGCCGGACAGAAACACGTCGTGCTGCTCTCCGACGGATTCGATCCGCGGCTCGTGCACGGGCGCGAGGCCGGCATCAGCCAGGATCAGGTGCGCGACAACGACGCCGTCGAGCGCGGACAGATCTGGACCGTCGACAACGACAATCGTTTCGGTTCGGCGCAGAGCCTCAACATCGTCGATCGGATGGCCGTCGCGTGCCGCAAGTCGGACGTGATCCTGCACGCGGTCGACATCAAAGGCCTCCGTAGCGACATGGACGCGAAGGAAGGCTTCGACCGAAAGTCGAATGAAGGGCTGCACATCCTCGCCGACGCCACCGGCGGCACGGTGTTCAAGAACACGAACAGCATCGCCGGCGACTTCGAGCGCGTCGTCAAGCATCACGAGGTGAGCTACGTTCTGAGCTTCAACGGCGCGACCGCGGAGCCGGGTCGTTTTCATCGCATCGTCGTGAAGCTCGTGAACGCGCCGCCCGGCGCGCGGCTCGTGGCGCGCTCCGGCTACTTCGAAGCAGGACGCGAGAACGCGGTCGAGCGCTCGTTCTCGAATGCGGAGATCGTGTTGAACGACATTCCGCAGGACGCGTTGCACGTCGCCGCGCTGGCCGCGCCGTTCGTGACGAGCGGACGCAACGCGCAGGTGCCGGTGATCCTCGAAGTCGACGGCCGCGATCTCGTCGCCGCCGCCCGCAACGACACGGCCAACGCGGAGATCTACGTTTACGCATTCGACGACGACGGTCTCGTGCGCGACTCGCTCTTCCAACGCGTCGCGCTCGATCTCACGAAAGTGCGCGACGCGTTGACGGCTTCCGGCGTGAAGTACTACGGCACGCTGTCGCTTCCGCCGGGACACTACGCCGTCAAGAGCCTCGTCCGTGTGAATGAGACCGAGGCGCGTGGATTTGTTCGGCGCGATGTGAATGTGCCGGCGGGCGATGACGTCGCACTCTCGCCGCCGTTCTTCATCGAGGATGCAGGCAAGTGGGTGATGATCAAGGGCGCGACGCATGATGCGGCGCACGCGCAGTATCCGTTCGTCCTCGACGGCGAGCCGTTCATTCCGCGCGCCGCGGTGAACGTGAGCGGCGATCTGCGCCATCGCTTCGTCGTCTTCGTGCAGAACGCGACGCCGGACGAGATGACGCTCGACACGACGCCGAAGACGAAGATGGTCACGCAGCTTCGCAGCATGAACGGATCGAAGTTCGTCTTCGATCTCGAAGGTCCGATCTCCAACGCCGCGGCGCTGAACGTGACGATGCGCAAAAACGGATCGTCGGACGTGCGCACGTCGAGCTTTCCTCTCTTGCCCTGACGATGAGAAAACTGCTCGCCATCCTGCTGCTCGCCTCGCCTCTCTTCGCGCAGGTGAAGGAAACTGTCACGGTCAGCGTCGTCGAAGTGCCGGTCACCGTCGTTGGACGCGATGGCAATCCGATCCGCGGCCTCACCTCTGCGAACTTCGAAGTGATCGACGAAGGGAAGAAGAACGCGATCACCGGCTTCGACGCGATCGACATGACGTCGAGCGACGCCGCGCAGCCGATGTCCGCCATCAATCCCGCGGCGCGGCGCAACTTCATGCTCGTGTTCGACCTCGCGTTCTCGCAGCCGTCGTCGATCGTGCGCGCGCAACAGGCGGCGGCCGAGTTTGTCGCGAAGTCGGTGCTGCCGCGCGATCGCGTCGCCATCGCCACGCTCGACAACGCGCGCGGCTTCCGCCTCCTCACCGCATTCACGACTGATCGCTCGATGCTCGCGTCGGCGATCAGGGATCCGAAGTCGTTCCGCTCTTCCGATCCGTTGCAGATCGGTTCGCATTCGGTCGCCAATCTCGACGAACCGCTGACGATTGCGCCGATGAACACGGAGCCGTCGGGCTCCGGCGGAGCGCGCGAAAGTGCGCTGATCGCGGGCGCCCAGAAAGCGATCGAAGTCGCGCAGGCTGCGGAGCGCGCGCAGGACACCTACAACCGTCACGACGTCGATCACGAGATCGCGCTCCTCGGCACACTCTCCGCCGCGCTTCGCAACGTCGCCGGCCGCAAGCAGATCGTTCTGCTCTCCGACGGATTCGACTCCGCGCTGCTTCAGGGACGCACGTCGAAAGGAATGATGACGCGCCGCGCGGAGCAGGAGACGGTCGACACGGTGCGCGGCGAGCTGTGGAAAGTCGACAACGACACGCGCTTCGGCAACGCGACGTCGGCGTCGCTGCTGCAGCAGTTCGCCGAAGCATGCAAGCGATCGGACGTCGTTCTTCACGCCGTCGACACGCGCGGCATTCGCACGAGCGACGCTCAGTCCAACGAGGCACTGCACGCGCTCGCGTCGCCGACCGGCGGATCCGTCTTTCAGAACTCGAACGATCTCGCGGCGCAGTTCACGCGCATGCTTCACCAGCAGGAAGCCGTCTACATCCTCACTATCAACGCGCCCGCGAACGATCCCGGCAAGTTTCACGCGCTGAAAGTGCGGCTCGTGAATGCGCCGCCCGGCGCGCGGGTCTCGCATCGCACCGGCTACTACGAAGCGGGCGCGCTCACCGACGCGGAGCGCACGCTCACGACGGCGGAGATCATCATCAACGACATCCCGCAAAGCGATCTGCGCGTCGCCGCGATCGCCGCGCCGTTCCCCGGATCGGGAGAGAACGCGCAGGTGCCGGTGATCGTCGACGTCAACGGCGGCGATCTGATGACGAAAGCCGACGACGACGTGATCGTCGCCGATGTTTACGTCTACGCATTCGACAGCGGCGGCCTCGTGCGCGACACGCTCTATCAACGCCTCACGCTCGACGCGAACAAAGTCGGCGAGAAGCTCCGCGCCGGCGGCTTGAAGTACTACGGCACGCTCTCACTCCCGCCCGGCACTTACGCCATCAAAACGCTCGTCCGCCTCGGCGAGCAGCAGAAGAACGGCTACGCGCGCATCGATGTCGTGGTGCCGCGCAAGAGCGCGATGGCGATCTCGCGGCCGTTCTTCTTCGAAGACGCTTCGCGATGGGTGCTCGTGCGCGGTGCGTCGCACGATCCGGATGGTCCATATCCGTTCACGATCGGCGACTCGACGTTCATCCCGAGCGCGAGCGCGCATTCGCGATTCGTCGTGTTCGTCGACAACGTCGAGAACGCGAACGTCGACGCGAGTGCAGGTGCGTCCCTCGTGTCGAAAAGCGGCAACGCGTTCGTGTTCGATCTTGCGCCGGAGGCGAAGAGCGTGGAAGTCGCGGTGCGCGGGACAGATCTGAAGAACCATGTGAATCTGCGGTAAGTGTTTCGGTTCGTCGGCATCGCGAAAATGGGTCTTAGTGCTCGTCAGTGATTAGGCCGGATCTCTTCGGTTGACGGATGTGCCCAATTTAGCAATACTTAATGGGGTCCTTCAATTTGCGAATGCCATGTTAACGCCGAATACGACGGCAGATGTTGTTATCGGAACTGCTCGATCTTACCCATGGCGTTGCCGCTAGCGACGACATTGAGCAGTTACCGCGTTTAGTGTTGCCGAAAGTCGCAGCGGCCCTTCGGGCGGACATCGGAGCTTATTATGTTCGAAGTGCCTCCACCGAACTGCGCCTCGCCGCATACGAACCTCCGGCGTTTTGGCGTGACCGAACGGTGCGGCAGCATTTCATGCTCCGCGACACGAAATCGCACGCAATTGGAAGGGCGATTCGCGAACGCGCGCCTGTTGTAATAACTGATCCGCACTCTGAACAATCAAGAGGGACCTATGAGCCATTTGACAGTGCGGTCCGAAGCGAAATCGTAGTTCCCATATTCGCGGCTGATGCGATTGTCGCGGTTTTGGTCCTCAGTCGGAGTCGAGAGGTTGCCTTTTCGGACGCCGAAGTATTGATGTCGAGGACCGTCGGCGCGCTCTTGACACTCATTTATGATCGAGCGATTGATCGTCAGAATCGCGAAAAGACCGTTGCTTTTCTAAAAAAGGCAGCGGGCATTCAGACTTTCGATGCGGATGCCGCGTTTCGCCAGTTTCTCGAGGCTCTCACTTCGCTTATTGATGCACGATTCGTCTCGGTGTGGTTGCACAATGATCTAGATAGTACGCTCGTAATTCGGTCCTTTTATCCTGATACGATCGGCGGGAAGCGTATTACGTTTGATTCGCTGGGCAGTAAAGTCATGCCAATCGACAGTTGTATAAGCGGCGACACAATCCATGATGGCGGACCTCAGGTGACGTTCGACATCCAGCGACATCCGCGGTTTGCTCATCAGCGCTTCGCCAGAGAACACGATCTTCGGTGGGTCATCTCGCTCCCGATTTCAACAGCCACATACGAAAGGTACGGAGTGGTCAATATTTACCCTGAGGCGTCCCAACGCATTCCAGATCACGAAACGCTACAAATAATCAGTCTGCTCGTTTCGCCGATCGGTGATGCTCTCGCCGTGTCGTCACTCCGACGACTCGGCGACGTACAGGAGACCATCGATAACGTTTTCTTCCAGCTGATTGAAAGCGTGGATAAGCAGGTGGCATGGGATAACCTGGCGTCAACAATAGCACACGAACTTCGGTGCGAAGCGTGTTCCATATTTCTGGTGTTGTCGCCTGATCGGCTCGGCCTTGCGGGTTCCACCGGAATTGAAGGAAATCCGCCGTATCAAGATGTCGTTTACCGCTTCGGCGAGGGTTTGACTGGTGTTGCCGCCGAGCGCAAGGAGCCTCTCCTCCACTATCGCGAGCACCCTGTGCATCGCTCAATTCATATTAGCAAGTTTCGTGAAGCTTTGAAGAATGGTCGAAAGAGTAGATCAGTAATAGTCGCCCCATTCGTGAATAAGCTCGGCCAATCGCTCGGCGTCATCCGATGCAATAATAAGGAAGATAGTCCCCATCGCCATGGAGGTAGGTTTACGCGAGACGACGTCACTGTTCTTACGCGGATTGGCTCGATGATAGCTGACGTTGTTCAAAAGATGGGATGGGTCGCCAGTAAACGACGTGAGTTAGAGTCTTATGTCCACGGGATTCACCACGATCTAATCAGTCCGGTTGACGGCATTTTGACGCAAAGTGATTGGTTACTCCGCGAGATCATCGAGCCGTTTAGTGGCCATTTCCCCGATCCTGAACTCGCGCGCCGGAGAGCTGGGGATATCATAGAGGCTGCGCAGCAAGTTGAATTGTTAGTCAAAACGATCGGGTCGGAAGACGAAGACATTCGGATCACAAGGGAGGATGTCGATATTAGGCATCTCCTCTACACCTGTCGCGGCTGGGTCCGGAATGAAGCAAAACGCGCTGGTGTCGAGGTAGACGTCACCTTTGTTGGCGACGCGCGTATCCGAGGCGATAAAGCTCACTTAATGCGGGTTATTTATAACGTCTTGCAGAATGCGGTCAAATATGCGGACCGTTTGGAACCCGAAAGATATGTTGCGGTTAGGCGAGCCGAATTGTCGTCCGCGCGTCTGGTGCTGGATTTCGAAGACAATGGCATAGGAGTGTTGCGTGGTGACCGTGACCGTATTTTTCTAAAACACGAGCGCGGCGACAATGCTCGGCGAGTGGCGCCGACCGGTGCCGGTCGTGGTCTAGAATTCGTGCGGCGAATCTTGCGCGCTCATGGCGGTGGCGCAACGCTGCATGGCCTTGAGAAGCCAACGATATTTCGCCTGGATTTCGGTGAGCAATAGTCATGAAAGTCACGGCCGTGTATATCGACGATGAGGTCGATACTGAGAAAGAAGAGATCAAGATCGCCTGGCTGCGGCAACGTGATGTCGATGTCGTCCCTGTGAAATACGTAGGCGATGCTTTGAGGGAGTTGCGCAAACGGCGCGTCGATATCGTCCTGCTCGATGTATTAATGGCTCCTTACGACGTCTATGCTCTTGAAGAGACGAAGAATGGGACTGATACGGGCCTCCGCTTGTTGCAGGACATTCGGCGTGAATTTCCGAACCTCCCGGTGATCGTAATAAGCGTGAAAAAGCCAGTCGACGTCGAGTCAGCATTGGAGTCGCTACGGGCTGACGGCTATCTATATAAGCCAGTCTTGGGTGTGGATATACTCGAGGAAATCATCCGCGTTATCGGTGACTGGAGAGAGAAGTTATGACAGGGACCCTGCATCGCGTCTTTAGTCATTTAGACGGCGTGTCCGTCCCTCTCGCGTTGGCAATTGCGTACGTATTAGTCAAGATTCTAGTTAAGGCCATCTGCAGACGTCTAACGGATTCGGAGATGAATGTCGCGGAGGTTATCGCTTGGTTCGGTGTAGATGCGTCAATATTGGCGCTCACATTTTCGGCTGGCATCGACGTACCATACATTGGAAAGTTCACTAGACAGGCGGCGGTTGTTTGGTACGCTATCCTCGTCGCGTGCGTCCTGTTTTCCATGTTGGTGTACATTGCGCACTTGAGGTGGCGCAAACAGGACTGTGCGCGGTGGCGGAAGGGATTGAAGATTGGTGCAAGTTTGGCGCTTGCAATATTGTTTGGCCTGACTCCGTTGCTCGGTGCGCTGACGGTATTGGTGGAGATTGATCATGAGCAGGGATGTGTCGTGGGTCTTGCAGCAGGCTGTCCTTAGCCACCTGGTATTGGTGATTGAGGTGAGTCTTGTTGTATTCGTGCTGACTATTGCGATCGCTTCGAAGCTGCCGCTGAAGATTTTACTCACATTTCCGGCACGTATCGTAATCGGGGCCAAACGTGTGTGGTGGGCGCGAAAAATAAGGCGAGTACGTAGTCTTCGCGGTGTGTCCATGCCGCAACAGATGTCGCGGTTGGCTCGAGACCTCTCTTCTGATCTCGCGGGACTCGACGTATTATTCAACGATATTGCCGCGGCATCCTCACGAGTTACCGCGCGACCGCATGCGATTGGTCCACGCGTCTTGGCGGCGCTGTTTGATGACGACGATGTTAGGGCTGAACTGCGCGGGAGTATTCGTGGTGCGCTACGGAACTTGAGTGGGGAATACTACAAAGCAGCAGCGCTATCGAGTGACAAAGACATTAGTGTTTCAGGGAAATTGTACGAAAAGTGGACTAGCGCGCCCGTATAACCTGTGTCACTCACGCAACTCCCATTACTCGCAACCGCTGGCCCATCCAGGTTTGTTAAGGAGTCATGCGGAAGAGCGCGTCACCACTTGAGGATGTAAGCAAACACCAACGGCGCCACGATCGACGCGTCGCTCTCGATGATGTGCTTCGGCGTGTCGATGCCGAGCTTGCCCCACGTGATCTTCTCGTTCGGCACCGCGCCGGAGTACGACCCGTAGCTCGTCGTCGAATCGCTGATCTGACAGAAGTATCCCCACAGCGGAACGCTCGTGCGCTGCAGATCCTGATGCAGCATCGGCACGACGCAGATCGGGAAGTCGCCGGCGATGCCGCCGCCGATCTGGAAGAAGCCGATCGACGACTCCGCCGACGTGCGCGTGTAGAAGTCGGCGAGCTCGATCATGTACTCGATGCCCGTGCGCACGGTGTGCACGCTCTTCACGTCGCCGCTGATGCAGTGGCCCGCGTACATGTTGCCGAGGGTGGCGTCTTCCCAGCCGGGAACGAACATGGGGAGATTCTTTTCCGCGGCCGCGATCATCCACGAGTCCTTCGGATCGATCTGATAGAACTCCTTGATCGAGCCGTCGCGAAGAATCTCGTACATGAACTCGTGCGGGAAGAGACGCTTGCCCGCTTTGTCTTTGTCGACCCAGTGACGTAGCACCGCTGACTCGATGCGGCGCATCGCTTCGCCCTCGGGGATGCAGGTGTCGGTGACGCGATTCATGTGGCGGTCGAGCAGCGCCTGCTCGTCCGCGGGGCTCAGCTGGCGATAATGCGGCACGCGCTCGTAGTGATCGTGCGCGACGAGATTGAAGATGTCTTCTTCGAGATTCGCGCCGGTGCAGCTGATGGCGTGCACTTTGTCCTGGCGGATCATCTCGGCGAGCGAGAGGCCGATCTCCGCCGTCGACATCGCTCCCGCCATCGTGACCAGCATCTTTCCGCCGGCGGCGAGATGCTTCTCGTAATCGTCCGCCGCGGCGATCAGCGCGGCGGCGTTGAAGTGGCGATAGTGATGCTTGATGAAATCGCGAATTGGTTGCGGCATGGCCGCGAATCATAAACTAACGGTCATGAAGCGATTCGCACCGTTCCTCCTGCTGCTCTGCGCGGTTGCGCCGCCGCCGTCGTCGTCGATCGAACGCGACATCCGCGTCCTCGCTGCCGACGACATGGAAGGCCGCGGCCTCGGCACCAAAGGCATCGACCGCGCCGCCGACTATCTCGAGAAACGCATGCGCGAGATCGGACTGCAGCCGGCGTTCGGCAAGTCGTATCGCCAGTCCTTTCCGGTGAAGATCGGCGTGAGCGCCGGCGCGAACAACGCGCTCGACGGCGTCGCGCGCGAAGACTGGACGCCGCTCGGCGCGTCGAGCAGCGGCGCGTTCGAAGGGCAGATCGCATTCGTCGGCTACGGCATCGATGCGCCGCCGCTCAACTATCGCGAATACGACGGCATCGATCTCAAAGGCAAAGTCGCGTTGATGCTGCGCTACGAGCCGCAGGAGAAAGACGAGAAGTCGCCGTTCGACGGACGCAAGCCGAGCCGCTGGTCCGCTTTGCGATACAAAGTGCTTCAAGCGAGAGAGCGAGGCGCGGTCGCGGTGATCTTCGCGACCGGACCGCTGCAGGATGAGCCGAAGGATCGCATCCCCGCGCTGGCGAACGACGGACCGGAGAGTCCGGCCGGCATCCCCGTGCTGCAGGTGAAGACGTCGGTCGCCAACAAATGGATCGGCGAAACGGAGAAGTGGCAGAAGGACGTCGACGCCGATCTGAAACCGCGATCGCGAGTGCTCGACGTGCGCGTTCGTGGCAACGTCGATCTGAAAACGGAGACAGTGAACACTTCGAACATCGCCGGCATGATTCCCGGCCGCGGCAAGCTCGCCAACGAGATCGTCGTCGTCGGCGCTCACTACGATCACCTCGGCTACGGCGGCGAAGGCTCGATGAAGCCGAACGTGCGCGCGATTCACCACGGCGCGGACGACAACGCGTCGGGTACCGCGGGCGTGTTGCGCATTGCCGAACTCGTTCGGAAGCGCGGCGGCGAGGGCGCCGCCGCCCCACTGAGAACGGTCGTCTTCACGCTTTTCTCCGCCGAAGAACGCGGCCTCGGCGGATCCGGCTGGCTCGTCGCGCATCCGCCGTTCGCGATGGACCACGTCGTGGCGATGGTGAACCTCGACATGATCGGCGCGCTGCGCGATGACAAGGTCACCGTCTTCGGCACCGACTCCGCGCCGGAGTGGAAGTCGCTCATCGCGTCGGCGAAGTCGGACCTCAAGCTCACCGAGACCGGCGACGGCTACGGTCCGTCCGATCAGACGTCGTTCTACGCTGCACACGTTCCTGTGCTGCATCTCTTCACCGGCGCGCACGAGCGCTATCACACGCCGGAAGACGTCGCCGACGCCGTGAACTTCGAAGGCGCCGATCGCGTGGCGTTGCTCGCCGCGAACATCGCCGAAGGACTGCGTGAAGGTCTCGCGACGCCGCACTACGCGCGCACGTCGGCGGCGCCCGCGATGTCCGGCGACAGCCGCGGCTACGGCGCCTACCTCGGCACCGTCCCCGACTACAGCGCGATGGACGCGACGACCGGCGGCGTGCTGCTGTCTGACGTTCGTCCCGGATCGCCCGCGGATCGCGCGGGCATCAAAGGCGGCGATCGCATCACGTCGATCGGCGGCACGCGCATCGAGAACCTCTACGACATGACGTACGCGCTGCAGGATCACAAGCCGGGCGACACGGTCGATGTGATCGTCGATCGCAAGAACGAGAAAGTGACGTTGCGCGCGACGCTATCGACCCGCGGCGTTCCCAGTGGAGGACAGGCGCCCCCGCCTGTCCCGCCGGCGATCAAAGCCGGCAAGCCATTCGAGAAAACCTTCGACGGCGAAAAACACTTCAAAGACATCCGCCAGCTCACGTTCGGTGGCGAAAACGCCGAAGCGTATTTCTCACCCGACGGCAAGAAGCTCATCTTCCAGGCGACGACGAAAGGATCGAGCTGCGATCAGGAGTTCATCCTCGATCTCATGACGGGCGATACGACGCGCGTCTCGAGCGGCAAGGGACGAACGACGTGCGGCTACTTCCGCTATCCGAGCGCCGACCGCATCGTCTACGCGACGACGGAAAACGGCGGCGACGCTTGTCCGACGCCGCCCGATCGATCGAAGGGTTATGTCTGGGCCGTGTATCCGTCATACGACATCGTCGAAGCGAATCCCGACGGCTCGAACGCGCATCGCATCACCACGACCGATGGCTACGACGCCGAGATGACGTGGTGCCACAAAGGCGGGAAGGCCGTGTTCACGTCGGTCCGCGACGGCGATCTCGATCTCTACGAATGGAGCGAAGACGGGAAGGTCAAGAGGTTGACGAACACGCCGGGCTACGACGGCGGTGCGTTCTACAACGCCGATTGCACCGAGATCGTCTGGCGCGCGTCGCGGCACGAAGGGAAGTCGCTCGACGACTATCGCGCGCTCCTTGCGCAAGGACTCGTGAAGCCGTCAACGATGGAGTTGTTCGTCATGAACGCCGACGGCTCGAATCAGCGGCAGCTCACGCACAACGGCGCCGCGAACTTCTGCCCGTTCTTCACGCCGGACGGGAAGAAGATCATCTACAGCTCGAACGCCGGCGACCCGAAGGGACGCGAGTTCGATCTTTTCCTGATCCCGAAGAGCGGAGGTGACGCGGAGCGCATCACCACCGCCGACGGCTTCGACGGATTCCCGATGTTCAGTCCCGACGGCCAGTACGTCGTGTGGGGAAGCAATCGCGCCGACCCGCAGTCGCACGAGACGAATCTGTTTATTGCGCGATGGATAGAGTGAGCGCCTCCAATTCCGCGGCGCGCGGGAACAGCACGTTGTTCTCGAGGTGAATGTGTCGATGCAGATCGTGCTCGAGCGCGGCGAGCTGCTCATACAGCGCGCGGAATGAGATGCAGGCGTCGTTCGGCAGCTTGTATTCGCCGGTCGCGAAGCGGAGCGCGACGAGAACCTCGGCCGCGGCTTCGTGCTCCATCATCATCATTCGAATTGGCCGCTCCACGCTGCCGAAGAACGGCGGCGGTCCGTCGGGATTCGTTTCGAGCTGCGTGATGTACGGGAACAGGACCTGTTCCTCTTTCATCATGTGCGGGAAGAGATCGTTGTAGAGCTGCTCGACGAGCGTGCGCACGGTCTCGGTTTCCGGATGATTCGAACCGTGGCGGCTCGCGACTTTGTCTGCGAGCAGGCGCACGGTCTCCAGGGTTTCGCGCGTGTAGACGTGATGCGTGTCGATGATGAATGTCTGCATCGCGGTGAGCGGTTCCTTCGACCAGTCGCGCGTTTCGTCGGTGTCGCGCGTGCTTGCGATTTCGTCGAGCACCTCGCTGACCGTCACGCCCGCCGTCGCGCACGCTTCGCCGATGCTGCGGTTGCCGTGGCAGCAGTAGTCGATCTTGTGGCGCTCGAAAACGCGAATCGCGTTCGGAATGGAAACCGCCAGTTCGCCGATCGTTTTGCCGTTGATGTCCATCGCTTCTCCTTCGTTCTGATTCGAATGTAGAAGCCCGTCTCGCTCGGCACCATGATTTTTGTCATAAGCTCGATCGAAGGATGGCAATCGAAGCAATTCCGTTCGATTCGGTGCCGCTGCTGGCCTCGCTGCGCAAGGACGACCGCGACGCGCTCGCTCCGCTCTGCCGCCTGCGTGACTACGAAAAGAGCGACGTCGTCTTTCACGAAGCCGACCCCGCCGATCGCATTCACTTCATCGTCAGCGGCCGCATCAAGATCGTGAAAGCCGCCGGCACGCGCGACGTCATCATCGAAATCCTCGGCGACGGCGAGCCGGTCGGCGCCGTGGCGGTGTTCGAACGTCGCCCGTTCCCTGCGACCGCGATCGCCATCGAAGCGTCGCGCGTGCTGTCCATCCCCGAACGCGAGTTCTTCGCGCTGCTCGAACGGCGTCCCGACATGACGCGCCATCTCCTCGCGGGACTGACGATGCGACTCATCACGCTGAACAAGCGCCTCGCCGACATGACCGGATCGGCGGAACATCGACTGGCTCGGATGTTTGTCACACTCGCCGATCGCGTCGGCGTCGCGCGCGGCAGCGGCGTGTTCGTGCCGCTCGCGCTCGCGCGTCAGGAGATCGCCGATTTGATCGGCACGACGCTCGAGACCGCGATCCGCATGATGAGCCGCTGGCAGAAAGACGAAGTGGTGATGACGGAAAAGAGCGGATTCCTCATCCCGAGCGCGGACGCACTGCGAGCTCTCGCAGAAGACCAATGAACGTGAGCGTCCACGCCGCGAGCGCGACGAAGACGAACACGCGCGGAATCAGCATCAGCATCGAAACGCCGCTCACCTCGGCGAGACGCACGGTGCATACCGTGTACATGCCGAGCGGAAAGACCGCACCCCAGTAAAGCGGGTTGTACGTGAGCGGAAATCGTTTGTAGACGTGGCGCCAGAAGCCGAGGATGAGGAGCATCGGAATCCACCAGGTGGCGGTGGCCCAGAAGAAGATCGTGAAGCCGAGCAGAAACGGATGGATCGTCGTGAGCAGCGGCGAGAACTTCGCGTTGAGGATCAGCAGCGTGCCCGCGAGCGTGGAGATCGCCATCGCGCCCATGTTGATCCAGTACGGCGGCATCAGATCCGACGGCGCGAATTTGAAGAACGTGTAGCGATAGAAAATCAGCGAGATGAGCCAGATGTACAGCATCCCGCCGGACAGCCAGAACGTGAGACTGAGAAAGAGAACCGGCGCCGCGTTTTCGCCGAGCGACGGCGCGAGAAGCGACGCGAGCGTCGATACGGATTCCGTCGCGACGACCGCGACGAGCCAGCCGCCGCTGATGCCGGCGTCGAGCGATGGCTTCGTCTCCTTCACCGTGAGCGCGGTGAAGACGGCGTAGATCAGCACGATCCACAGCGCGAGCGTGAGCACCCACAGAGCGAACGCGATGCGCGTCGCTTGCATCAGGATGAGCAGTTGTGAGCCGAGGACGCTTGTGGCGGCGACGGCGGTGAAGAATCCGACGCCGCGCTGGTGATCGATCATGTCGTTGAAGAGATCGCGCGGATACATCGCGATGCGCGCGATCGTGAGAAGCCACAGCACGACGTACGCGATCACGTTGACGACGAGCAGCGCCATCGCGATCCACGGCATGTCGAGAAGCTTCGCGGCGATCGAGACGATTCCGGTCGCCATCACCAACGCGAAGTACGCGGGGTGAAGCGTGCGGATCAACGCCGCTCCATCAGATAGATGTAACGAAGCAGCCCGGCGTTGAGCAGAAGACACACGAGGCTTCCGACGGCGGCCGGAACGATGACGCTTTCGTCGCCGCCGAGGAATGCGTTCATCGTGGCGCTGAGGAGCCAGAGCTGCATGATCACGATCATGGCGACGATGGCGAGGATGCCGTTCACGATCGTGAGCTTCTGCTCGCGTGAGAACGAGCGCTTCATGCGCGCACCTCGACGCCGGTCGCGTAGATCGCGCCATCGCGAATCTCGAGCTTGATGCGCGGCAACGGACGCCGCGGAGGTCCCGCCGTCGGCGCGCCGGTGGCGAGATCGAAGTAGCCGTGATGACACGGGCAGTGCAGGCAGTTCTTCTCGATCTCCGGCGTCACCGCGCAGGAGAGATGCGTGCACTTCTGGCTGTACGCGACGAAGCGATCGGCGGCGGTGCGGACGAGAATGCAGTCGTCGTGCGGTTCGGGATAGGCGAACGTGATCGCGCCGCCGATCGGAATCGCGTCGAGCTTTGCGATCGGACGAATTGGCGGTTGCCCGCGCCGCTTGCGCGAGAAATTCTCGAACGCGATCCAGATCTGTCCGACGACGAACGCGAAGCTGGTGAGCACGAGGAACTTTGTGAAGTCGCGGCGCGCGACGAGCTCGTCCTGCGGCCAGTCGATCGGGAAGTCGTTCCGCCACTGCGGCTGATCGTGGTACGGACGGCCATCGGGCGGAATGGAAAGCTGATCGCTCATTCGAACGGATCCTCGATGCCGATCGGCTCGTCGTTCATCGCCGACGTGACGTCGATGTGCTGCACCGGCTTGTTGCGAGGCACCATCATGTTCACCTTCGTGGTGATGACCTGATTGCCGAATTGGAACGAGTTCACCGGCTGCGACTGAGGACGCTGGTGCTCGATCTCTTCGCGTGTACCGAAGTAGAGCGCGCCGGACGGGCAGACCGAGGCGCACATCGGCTTCGACCCGACCGACGTGCGGTCGTAGCACATGTCGCACTTCATCATCAGCGAGTACTCGACCTGCATCTTCGGCACGCCGAAGGGACACGCGAGCACACAGTTGTTGCAGGCGATGCAGCGTGGCTTGCGCGCCGTCTGCACGACGCCGTCGTCGGTGCGCTTGATGGCGTCGGCGGGACAGACCTCCGCGCACGTCGGCGAGTCGCAGTGCATGCAGACGACGGGAACGGTCTGCACGGAGATCGGGCGATCGACGTACTGCAGATGAATCATGGAGACGCCGCGATGCGTGTCGCACTCGCTGCACGCGGCGACGCACGACTGGCAGCCGATGCAGCGATTGGGATCGATGAAGAATTCGCTGGTGATCATGCCCGCTGGCCGATTCTTACCGCACAGACTTTGAACTCCGGGATCTTCGAGATCGGATCCTGGGCGGCAATCGTCAACTGATTCGCTGACTGGCGTCCGGGCCAGTGATACGGAATGAAGATCGTGTCGGGACGAATCGTTGTGACGACTTGCGCGCGGAGCGTGATCGTGCCGCGGCGTGATTCGACCGTGGTGATGTCGCCGTCGTTGATGCCGTACTTTGCGGCGAGCCTCGGATGCATCTCGATCCGCGGCTCCGGATATTGGTCAACTAGCGGACCAATGCGTCGCGTCTGCGTGCCGGAGAGGAACTGGCTCACGACACGTCCCGTCGTCAGGATGATCGGGTACTCCTCATCCACATCCTCGGCCGGCGGACGATAGGCGGCGACGTTGAAGCGCGCCTTGCCGTCTGGGAAGTAGAACGGTCCCGCGCCTTTCGCGATCGGATTCCACGAGCCGGGCTCGAAGAGTCGCGGCGTTCCGGGATGATCTTCGCTCGGGCACGGCCAGAAGATGCCGTTCTGCGCTTCGATTCTTTCGTACGTGATGCCGGCGTAGTCGGCGACGCCGCCTTTCGAGGCGACGCGCAACTCGTCGAAGATCGCGCGCGGCGACTCGAACGTGAATCCGTGCGGGCGGTTCAGCGCCGCGGCGATGTCCTGAATGATCCGCCAGTCCTGTTTCGCGTCGCCCGGCGGATCGACCGCCTTGTTGATCTTGATGACGCGTCCTTCGACCTGCGCGACGACGCCTTCGTCTTCTTCATGCAGCGATCCGGGCAGCACGATGTCGGCATGCTGCGCGGTCTCGCTGAGAAAGAAATCGATCACGGTGAAGAACTCGAGCTTCTCCAACGCGCGCGTGACGAAGCTGTTGTCCGGCAGCGAGACTTTCGGATTGAAGCAGATGCAGAGCAGCCCTTTGATCTCGCCCGCGTCGATCTTGCGCATCATCTCGTAGCAGTCGACGCCGGCCTGCGGAATGTCGTCCGCGTTCACGCCCCAGACGCTCGCGATGTACGCGCGATGCTCGGGATTGGAGATGTCGCGCCATCCCGGAAGCTGATCGGCTTTCTGTCCGTGCTCGCGTCCACCTTGTCCGTTGCCTTGTCCGACGACGGTTCCGTACGCGCAGTACGGGCGACCGATGCGGCCCGACGCGAGCACGATGTTGATCGTGCTCAGACAGTTCTCGACGCCGTGCGTGTGATGCTCGATGCCGCGCGCGTGCATCAGGAAGCTCGTCTTCGCCGTTCCCCAGATCTCCGCCGCTTTACGAATCGACTTCTCGGCGACGCCGGTGACTTCCGCAGTTTGTTTCGGCGTCCACTGCTTCACGTGTTCGGCGACGGCGTCGAATCCGACGGTGTGCTTGTCGATGAAGTCGTGATCGAGCCAGTCGTTCTCGATCATCAGGTGGAGGATGCCGTTGAAGAGCGCGACGTCGCGTCCCGGCTTCACCGGAAGGAAGACGTCGGCATTGCGCGCGATCGGCGTGATGCGCGGATCGATGACGATGATCTTTCCGCCTTTCTCACGCGCTTCCCAAACGTAGTTCGTCGTGATCGGCGAGCACTCCGCCGTGTTCGACCCCGCAATCACCACGACTTCGGCATTCAGGATGTCGTTCCACGGATTGGCGCTGCGATCGATGCCGAACGCTTTCTTGTTCGCCGCGCCCGCGCTCACCATGCAGAGGCGGCCGTTGTAGTCGATGTACTTCGTCTTCAAACAGACGCGCGCGAACTTGCCCATCAAGTACGCCTTCTCGGTGGTGAGGCTCGCGCCGCTGAAGACGCCGAACGCATCCGGTCCGTACGTCGATTGAATGCGATCGATCTCCGACGCGACGCGCTTGATGGCGTCGTCGTACGCGATCGATTGGAATCCACTCTCGGATGACGGATCGCGCTGCAGCGCGGTGAGAAGACGATCGGGATGTCCGCCCTGCAGGTATCGCTTCACGCCTTTCGGGCAGAGCATCCCTTTGTTGAACGGGAAGTCGTAGCGCGGCTCGAATCCGATGACGACGTTGTCTTTGACTTTCAGTTGAATGCCGCACTGCTGTCCGCAGAAACAGCAGTGCGTGTTGACGACGCGATCGGGCTCGGCGCCGGTGTCGAGTCGCATCCCTTCCATGCGGTTGAGATGCGGACCCCAGACGTCGACGAGAACATCCTGTTCTTTCGGAAGTGTGGCCATCTATCGATTCCAAAGCGCGCCTTGCGCGAGTGCGAGCATCGTTCGCCGGCAGGGCGGACAGATGCGCTGGTAGTGCGTGTCGTTCATTTCGTAGTGGTAGCCGAGGTCTCGCTCGACTTCGATGAGGTCATTGATCTGGAGGAGCGGCGCGTACTCGGCGTTGCAGCGCGCGCACTTCGCCATCCCTTCGAGCGCGCCGACGTCTTTGTAGAAGCTCACGCCGAGCTGCGCGGGACGCTGGAAGATGTGAAAGAACTTCCCGAACGGCAGCCAGAGCAGAGTGAAGATGACGGTGACCGCGTGCAGCAACGCGAGGAAGTCGTAACCGTAGCCTTTCATCCACGTGTAACTGACCGTGAGCATCAGTCCGGTCATGCTGATGGCGAAGAGAAGAATCAGCGGCAGAAAGTCTTCGCCGAATCGCTGCACCGCTGCCGCGCCGTGCTCGCGCATGCGCCGGCGCATGGCCAGCATCACGCCGGCGATGACGAGAAACGCGGACCACACCAATCCGTGAAAGATGAGGAACGCGACGAGCGAGTGAATGCGGAACGAGTTCGTGGCGAAGCCGAAGACGTACGTGCGATACGTCGTCAGATC
>Ga0207687_10000732_pt1 | contig 22322 bp, 6 predicted proteins | sample KBSM54metaG_FD_184399 | JGI IMG/M metagenome (GOLD analysis project Ga0207687, IMG submission 184399) | Miscanthus rhizosphere microbial communities from Kellogg Biological Station, Michigan, USA - KBS M5-4 metaG (SPAdes) (version 2) | ecosystem: Host-associated > Plants > Roots > Rhizosphere >...
TCGATGACGCCGGCAGTTGCAGCTTGAACGCGACCTGCGGATTCGGACTTATCGGCGTCGGCGGGATGAAGGAGTCGACGATGGCGTCGTAGCGGATGCCGCCGAGGATGAGGGCGCCGGTGCCGCCTGGAGTGAAGGTGGCGGCGGTGACCGTCGGACAACTCGTGAACGTCACGCCCCACGGGCGATCGGTGATCGGCGTTCCCGGCGCGATCGCGCTGAACGCGAGCTGTGTCGTGCACTGCGCGAACGCTGTGCCGGCGAACGTGAGCGAGAGAAGAAGCAGTGCTGTTCTTCGCATCGTTCGTCTCACGCTTTCGGATGCGACTGCGCGACGATGCCATCGACGGCGCCGCTGAACGGCACCACCGTTCCGGCGGCACGGCATTGGATGAAGCCGACCGACAGCGGCGCGACGAAGTAGCCCTTCGCATCGAGACACGCCTCGATGCAATGCGCCATGGAGATGCAGAGATCGTCGGAGTTGATGGCGCCGAAGTCGATGGCGGCATCCGGATTGGGCGTGATTCCGATGAACTTCAACCCCGATTCGAGACACGATTGACAGTCGTCACGCTGCATACGTTCTCTCCCCCGCGAACGAGAATACCAGCTCAGCTGTAGAAGGATGTACGAAGAATTTCGTTGACAACTTACGAAACCATTCGTATCTTGCTTCGTATCAGGAGTGCACATGACTGAAAAAGCGACGATGACGCCCAGACCCACCGATGCCGAGCTGGCAATTCTCCGCGTGCTTTGGGAACGCGGTCCGAGCAGCGTGCGCGACGTGCACGATGCCTTGAGCGCCGAGCAGAGCACCGGCTACACGACCGTGCTCAAGCTGTTACAGATCATGACCGAAAAGGGATTGGTCGTTCGCGATGAGTCCCAAAGAGCGCACATTTACGAATCGCGCTACAGCGAACAGCGGACGCAGCGACAGCTTTTGACCGACCTGATGGAGCGCGCCTTCGGCGGCTCGCCGGCGAAACTCGTCATGCAGGCGCTGGCTTCGTCGAAGCGAACGAGCGGCGAAGAGCTCGTGGCCATTCGTGAATTGCTCGATCGTCTGGAAGGAGAAAAGAAATGAGCGGCGAACTGTTCAGCGGTCCACTCGCGCAGGCCATCGGCTGGTCGCTGTTGCATCTCGTTTGGGAAGCGACGATCGTCGGCGCCATTCTCGCCGCGGTGCTCGCACTCATGACGCGACGCAGCGCGAACGCGCGTTACATCGTGTCGTGCGCCGCGCTGGCGTTGCTTCCGATGCTCGCGGTCGTCACGGCGGTGCGCTCGTATGACGCACCTCTTTCCAATGGAGGACAGGCGCCCACGCCTGTCCGGACAGGCGAGGCGCCTGTCTTCCACGGGACGACGACGAGCTCACTTCCTTCGTTGATTGTTGATGACGCTTCGGCGTCGACCATGTTGCAGACGATCGCCGCCGCGGCGCGCGGATGGATGCCGCAGATTGTGTTGCTCTGGCTCGCCGGCGTCACGTTCTTCTCCATTCGTCTCGTCGTCAGCTGGACGCGCGTGCAGCGACTTGCACGCGAAGCGGCGCAGCCCGCGACCGCTGCGTGGCAGCGCGCGGCATCGCGTCTCGCCGAAGCGCTCGCATTGCGTCGCGCGATCTCGCTCGTCGAATCCGCGGCCGTCGAAGTGCCGACCGTGATCGGCTGGCTGCGTCCGATGATCCTTCTCCCCGCCTCCACACTTTCCGGCCTCACGCCGGAACAGATTGAAATGGTCCTCGCGCACGAGCTCGCGCACATCCGCCGCCACGACTTCTTCGTCAACCTGATGCAGACCGTCGTCGAGACGCTGATGTTCTATCACCCGGCGGTGTGGTGGATCTCGAACCGCATTCGCGACGAACGCGAACACTGCTGCGACGATCTCGCCATCGCCGTGTGCGGCAATCCGTTGCAGTACGCGCGCGCATTGACGCGCCTCGAAGAACTGCGCGCGGCGCAGACCGCGCTCGCCGTCGCCGCGAACGGAGGATCGCTGATGACGCGCATCCGCCGCCTGGTCGTGTCGCAGAAAGAATCGACCGGTGGCGGCGCGCGATGGGCCGCGGGCGCCGCGGTGCTCGCCGTGATCGTCGTGCTGCTCACGGTTCCGTCGCTTCCCGCGCTCGCGAATCACGAAGACCCGAAAGACAAAACGAAGACCTCGGCTTCGAAGACTCCGACACCGGAGGCATCGAAGAGCGAGATCGAAGTTCATCCCGATGAAGCGACGAACGAGAACGACGCCGAGAACGAGAACAACGTCGATGTCGACGTCGAAACGAACGACGACGCTCCTGCGGTCCCCGCAGAGCCTGCGACTCCCGTGGTTCCGGCGATGCCGGCGATCTCCGTCGCACCCGTTGCCGTCGCCGTGATGGCTACGCCAAACGTGGCGATCGCGCCGGAAGCGCCCGAGGCGCCGCGACGCATGCGGCTGCGCGGAACGCACGAGTTCGGAACGAATGGCAAGCTGACCGTCGATGAGCTGATCGCGCTGCGCTCGAGCGGCATCACCACCGACTACATCAACGACATGCGCGCCAACTCCGGCTTCCCTGAGCTCTCGCTGCAGGAACTCTACGAGATGCGGCAGCAGGGCGTCACGGCGAACTATCTCAAGCAGCTTCGCGACGCCGGCCTCTCGCTCAAGTCGCCGCGTGAAGCGGTCGAGTTGCGCGTGATGGGTGTGAGTGGCGATTACATCGCGCAGATGGCGTCCGCGGGATATCGCAATCTCAGCGCTCACGATCTGTCGTCGCTGCGCGCGCAAGGCGTGACGCCGGACTACATCGCGTCGCTCGCCACTGCGGGCTACAAGAACCTCAGCGTGCACGATGTGCTCTCGCTCCGCGCGATGGGCGTCTCCACCGCATTCGTCAAAGCGCTCGCCGACGCGGGCTACGCGAACCTCTCCGCGCAGGATCTCGTGCGTCTCGCCGCCAGCGGCGTGAGCGCCGACTTCATTCGCGAGATGTCGCAGTACAGGAAGAAATAGCGATGAAACTCATCCTTGCTTTCGCCGCAGCGTTTCTTCTCGCCTTCACCGCGAACGCCGAGCTTCACGGAACGTGGACGGTCGATCACTCGTGGAAGAGTGACGCCGGCACGATCCAGCTCAACCTCAATCGTCCTCACCATCAATTCGGATCGTCGTTCCCGATCGCGGCGCTCAGCGGTCTCACCGCCGCCGACGTCGACTCGCAGGGCGACGTCAAGTTCGAGCTGCGCCGCGAAGCCGGCACGATCGCGTTCGAAGGATCGTTCCTGCACGGACAGGGCGCGGGTCACTTCGTCTTCACGCCGAGCACGAGCTACGCGGCATCGCTCCGCGCGATCGGCGTGCGCAGCGACGACGATCTCGACGACGACAAGCTGATGTCGCTCGCGCTGCACGACGTCTCGACCGACTTCATTCGCGTAATGCGCGCGCAGGGATACGACGAGCCGCTCGATCACTACGTCTCGATGCGCATCTTTCGCGTGACGCCGGAGCTCGTGACGGAGCTTCGCTCACTCGGCTACGACCATCTGTCGTTCGATCATCTGATCGCGTCGCGCATTCACAAGGTGACGCCCGACTACATTCGCGCGACGCGCGCCGCCGGTTATCCGAATCTGTCGATGGATCAACTCGTCGCGACGCGCATTCACGGCGCGACACCCGAGTTCCAGCAGAAGATGGCGAACCTCGGCTACACGCATCTCGAGTACGACGATCTCATCGCCTTCCGCATTCACGGCGTCTCCCCCGAGTTCGTCGGTGCTCTCCGCGACCTCGGCTACAAGAGCGTCGCGGCCGACGATCTCGTAGCCATGCGCATTCACGGCGTGACGCCCGACTACATTCGCGCCGTCGAGAAAGCGGGATACGAGAACGTGCCGGTCGAGAAGCTGATCCAGATGAAGATCCACGGCATCGACGCGAAGTATTTGTCGACCGTGCGGTGAGCTAGTGGCGCGCAGCGCGGCGTCTGCCCGCGTTGCGCGCCGGCTGCCATCCCAGCTGCACCACTTCGAAGTCGCTCGCCTTGATCGCGTTGAACGCTGGATTCAGCACGTCGTTGTCCCAGCGCGTGTCGTACGTTCCGCTCACGTACATGTCCGATCCGTTGTCGGCCACGATCAAGCCGTACGTCTTCATCGCCTGAAAGATCCTTTGCAGCGACGGCGCGAATCGCGTGAGGTCGACGTTCGGCTTCAACCGCAATCGCGCGCCCATCGGCAGCGCGCTCGAGGTCGAGCCCGCGCGATGCGAGGCCGGAAACACGTAACCGTTCGTCGAGCGCACCGTGACGCGGAAGGCGTGACGAATCGGATCGCTGCCGCTCGCTTCGTCGTAGCGCAGCAGTCCCGGAAGAATGGCGAGACCGGCGGCGTCGGCGCTCGTCCATCCATCGGGACGCCGGGTGTTGGAGTCGAGCGGAAAGATCGCGCCTGATCCTGCCAGCCACTTCGATCCGTTCCACTCGAGCGCGTAGAGCTCGAAGAGAATGCGATTGTCGCGATCGACGATGAGCATGTGCCGGTCGCCGTCCGCGTTCGGATCGTTTCCGGCGAGTCCGCCTTCGATCCACTTCTGCTGGGTTTTCGCTTCCTCCGGAATCGGATAACCGGGCGGACGGCCGGGCGCGGCGAAATCGCTTTCGTCATCGAAGTCGAACGTCACCGGAACGAGCGGCTGCGAGCCGGAGACGACGACGTACGGCATCCCATAGATCGGCGCGGACGGATCGCCGCTGTCGCCGCCGAAGTCGGGATGCATCCCCCGCGTCAGTCCGATGAAGGAGATGAAGCTCGCGCTGTTCGGATCGACGGGCGCCGCGCTGATGTCGGTGTTCCACCAGTTATCTGGAGGAAAGAGCGGCATCGGCGCCGGAAGCGGACCATTTCGCACCGGCTGGGCACCGATCGTGACCGCGGCGAGGAGAAAAACGAGGCAATAACGGCGCATGTCGTTGATTCTCCGGGCTTCGGCGGCTATGAGTGTGCTCCAGGTCACGGCCGCGATTCAGAGTTGCCAGAATATTGGGATCAGCTACAATCTTCGCGGTTCCAAATAACAAAATTCCTTCGGGCCGTCGTCCGTCCATCGAAAGAGAGAGATCGTCATGCCGATCGAGAGCTATCACTCTGTCGCCGAGGTTCGTCCAAGGCGGCGTTATGCGCGGAAGTTTGCGTTGTCGTTCGGGGCAACACTCATTGTCCTGGCCACCGCCGGCGCTGCCGTGCTGCATCGCGCGGGTCGTGCGCTCACCGGGTGCACCGCGTCGTACTCGCTGACTTCGACCGGCGTCACGCACGACTGGAAGACCGCGCCGTGGAGTCCGACGCCGCCCGCTGGAACGTGGCCGGGTCAGGCGACCGGAGACTGCGTCCTGATCGGCGGCGGCGTGCAGGTCAGCCTTCAAAACTCGACGATCTCGCTCCAGGACTTCACCATCAACACCGGCACTTCCGGACCGTCGACGCTGGTCACGTTCGGCACCGGCGCGGCCGTCACGGAAACAGGCGGCTCGTTCACGAACGGCGGCACTCTCAAGCTCGACTCCGGCGGATCGGCGACGTTCAACACTGGCTCGTCGCAAGCGTTTGGCGGCACCGTCAATGTCAACGGCGGCACGCTCACGCTCAACGATTTCATCACGCTCTTCGGACAGCTTCAGCTGAAAGGCGGAACGCTCAACGGCAGCGGAACGCTCGACGTCAACGGCGGAACGCTCACCTTCGACGGCTCGCAGGGACCGATGAGCGTCGCGATAACGAATCCGATCAACGTTCGCAGCTTCGGCACGGCCAACTACACGTCGACGATCGGAGGACACACGCTTTCGCTGTCGACGCCGATCAACATCCAAAGCTCGTCGACCTTCTTCGCAAACGCCGACGAGAGCATCGACGGCTCCGGCAGCGGCAAGATCACGCTCGTCACCGACACGACCGGCTCGCAGGCGAGCGGTCAGCTCTCGCGCGGTGTCGGTGCGGGCGACATCACCATCAACGTTCCGGTGGACAACAACGGAACGGTCGCGGTCACCGGAACCTCCGGCGTCGGCGGCATCGTCCTGGCCGGCGGCGGATCGCACACCGGCACATTCAACTCGTCGCTGTCGAAGATCTCGTTCAGCGGCACGCACGACTTCAACAACGGCTCGAACCTCAGCACGCCGACGCGCATCTTCGGCGCTTCGACGATCGTGAACGTCACGACGACGAGCGGACTCTCGACGAACGGCATGGTGTGGGAGGGCGGCACGATCAACGGTCCGGGCAAGATCAACGTCACCGGAGCGAGCACGTTCGATACGTCGGCCACTTCGCTGCAGCTCAACGGCGAGATTCAGAACAAAGGCGACATCCAGATCGAGCCGGGCAACAACTTCAACATGGGATCGTCGTCGCTCCTCGAATCGAGCACGACGCAAGGCGAGCTCGAACTCCTCGGCGACGTCGTCATTCCTGCTAGCGCGGGCGTGATTCGCATCGACTCCGGCGCGTACATGGAGGCCGAGGATCCAACGACGAGCGGAGCGAACGTCGGCTCGTTCCTCGACCTGAACGGCGGCAATCTCTACATCAACTCGTCGAAACCGCTGACGCTCTCCGGCGGCGGACAGGCGACGGCGACGTCGTACATTCAACTCGGCACCTTCGGCGGCAAGATCGTCAACTTCACCGGCGGCACGTTCACGCTGAACAACCCCGTGCCGATCGGCACGACGCTTCCCGGCAGCATCTGGATCGACGGCGGCATCGTCAACTTCGCCGCAGCGACGACGACGATCAACGACAACTTCGATTTGCGCAGCGGCGAGTTCTACGGCCCCGACATCACGCTCAATCGCGGCATGACATGGGCGGGCGGCGAGATCGGATGCAACTTCGGCCACACGACCGTGCACATTCCAACACCGCAGATCGTGGACTCTTCGACGCTCGTCAATCCTCCGACGCTGCATGACGCAACGCTCGATCTGAACGGCACATTCAATCTCAACCCGAGTGCGAACTCGCTCACGCTCGAGAACTCGTCGACGATCAGCATCAACGCCGGCGCCACGATGGACCTGCAGGGCGACGGCAACATTCTTTCCGGCGCCGGCGTCAACACCGTCGCCAACACGAACCTGTTGAAGAAAAGCGGCGGCTCGTCGGGCACGCGCTTCGACACGATCGTCACGAACTCGAGCACGATCAGCTCGGAGTCTGCGTCGGGAGGAACGATCATCTTCAACGGCGGCGGCTCGATGAGCGCCGGCTCGCTGTCGACCTCACTCGCCACCAACACGATCGACGTCGCGGGCGGCGTCTTCATCATGAGCGGCGGCCAGATCATCGGACCGGGACCGACGCGCACGACGATCACCGGCGAGCTCGATGTCGCGCCGAGCATCACCATTCCCGCCAACGCCTTCGAGATGGTCAACGGCACTCTCGGCGGCCCCGGTGAAATGCAGATCACGAAGTTCAAATGGCACGGCGGCACGATGAACGGCGGCGGCACGACGACGCTCTTCGCCGGAACGTCGACGCTCGACGGTTCGAACGCCGCGATGGTGCTCACCAATCGCACGCTCCAGACGAGCAGCAACGCGACCGTCAATTACAACGCCACGAACGCGCTCGACATCCGCAGCGGCGGCGTCTTCACGAACCTCTCCGGCACGATCGATCTGCAGAACAACGCGCCGATCAACGCGACGATCGCGGGCGGCTCGCTCTCGAACTCGCCGTCACAGATGATGAAGAAGTCGAACGCCGGCACGACGGTGATCAACGTCGGCATCACCAACGGCGGCACGATTTTCGGCGAGGTCGACAACGCGGTGATTCAGCTCGCCAACAGCGGAGCACAAAGCATCAACGGCACGATCGACATGATCGGCGGAACCGGCGCCGCGTTGCAGTTCGCGAACGGCACGTTCACGATTCCCGCGGTCACAGTCATCGGTCCGGGCGCGGTGATGTTGATGAGCGGCGCGCTGAACATCACCGGCGACAACACCTTCCCGCACTTCGTGATGAATGCAGGAACGACGACCGTGTCGTCCCCGAAGACGCTCACCGTCGGCCAGTTCGATTTCAACGGCGGCGTGCTCTCGGGCGGTGGAACCACCAATGTGAACGGCACCGGCATGAACGTCGGCAACACCGCTCCGACCCTTGTCACCGGCGGCCACGCCCTCGCGCTGAACGCCGCCACGACCTACAACGCGTCGACGACGAACTTCCTCACGATCGACCCCAGCTCATCGATGACGAACTTCTCGACGTTCAACGCGAACGTGGCGAGCAGGATCGGCGGATCGTCGGGACTGATCCACAACAACGGAACGTTCGCGGTCGGCGCAGTGACCGTGCAGATCGACCCCGCGTTCAATCTCATCGGCTCGCTGAGCATTCAGCCGTCCGGAATTCTCAAGCTCACCGGCGGCGGATCATCGACTGGCACGATCACCAACGGCGGCTTCCTCGAATTCGGCGGAGGCACGTACTCGCTCAATCCAGGCACGTCGACGTCGCCCGGCGGAACGATCAAAGTGACCGCGGGCACCGTCAACAGCAGCATCAACCTCACCGTGCCGAACTTCGGGCTGCTCAACGGCACCTACACCGGCACCGGCAACCTGACGTTCACGAACGCGATCTGGTCCGGCGGAACACTGTCCGGCAGCGGCACGGTCACCGAGAGCGGCGGCGGATCGCTCACGATCGACGGTGCGCAAGGCGCGATGACGCTCGACACGCGCGCCTTCACGAACAACGGCACGATCAACTACTCGCCTGCCGTCAACGCGCTGTCGCTCACCAACGGCGCGTCGTTCATCAACGCCCTCGGCGCGACCTTCGACGTCAAGAGCGACCAACCGATCAACGGCGGCTCCATCTCCAATGCAGGAACATTCAAGAAGACTGCGGGCAGCGGCTCGCCGACGCTTCCCTCGATGACAAACAGCGGTCTCGTGACGGCGCAAATCGGAACGATGACGTTCCCCGCCTTTACGCAAACCGCGGGCGCAACGAATCTCATCGGCGGCAACATCGCCGTCACGCCCGGCACGATGCAGCTCAACGGAGGATCGCTCACCGGCGGCGGAACGATCAACGCCAGCGTGAGCAACGGAGGCGCCGCCATCAGTCCGGGCGGCCCGACCAACCCAGGCACGATCAACATCAGCGGCGGCTACTCGCACAGCGCCGGCTCGCTCAACGTGCGCATGGCCGGAACGGCGAACTTCGATCAACTTCTCGTCGGCGGCGTCGCGAATCTCACCGGCGGCACGTTCAACGCGTCGCTCATCAACGGCTTCGTTCCGACGAACGGCAACACGTTCGACGTCTTCACGTTCGCGTCGAAGACCGGCACTGACTTCACCAGCAAGACCTTGCCGACGTTCGCCGGCGGCGGAACATTCACCGCAACCTATCTCCCGGCCGGAACGCCGACGAAGTTGCAATTGCAAGCCGTCGCCATTCAAGCGGACGTCAACGTGTCGCAGACCACCGGCGGCACCATCCTCCACAACCAGAACACGACGTGGACGGTGACGATCAACAACGCCGGCACGAGCAACGCCACGAACGTCCAGCTGTCGAACAGCATCACCAACGGAACACTCGTCTCCGCGACTCCGTCGCAAGGATCGTGCGTCGGCAGCAACTGCACGATCGGCGCACTCGCCGCGGGCAACAACGCCACGGTGACTCTCGTCATCAATCCGAGCGGAGCGGCAGGATCGACCCTGCAGAACGTCGCCACCGTGACGAATCCCGAGGCGGACCCCAACACCGCGAACAACACATCTACCGCATCGATGCTCATCAATGCGGCGTCCGATCTCTCCGTGACGAACAACGACTCGCCTGATCCGGTCAACGCCGGCGCGAACGTCACGTACACGGTCGCCGTGAAGAACAACGGACCTGATCCATCGACGGGATCGACGCTCGATCTCACCCTCACCGGCGGCGGAACGTTCGTCTCCGTCACCGGCGCGACGTGCACATCTCCGACCGCATCGACCCGTCAGTGCACGATCGGCGGACTCGCAGTCAGCGGCACGACAACCGTCACCGCCGTCGTGCAAGCACCCGCGTCAGCAGGCACGATGAGTCTCAACGCTGTCTCGACTTACTCCGGCGACACGAACAACGCGAACAACGGCGCATCGCAGTCGACGACGATCAACGCCGTCACCGATCTCGCCGTCGTGAAGACCGGACCGTCGTCCGCGGTCCCGGGCAGCACCATCAGTTACACCGTCACGATCACGAACAACGGACCGTCGACGGTCAGCGCATACACAGTCAGCGATCCGACGCCGTCGAACCTCACGTTCGTCTCCAACGCAGGCGCGTGCACCACGACGTATCCGTGCAGCATGGGAACGCTCGCGTCGGGACAGAGCGTCACGATCACGAGCACCTACACCGTCGCGCTCAGCGCGACCGGTTCGACGACGAACACGGCGACGGCGACCGTTGCCACGGATCCGAACACCGCGAACAACGCGTCGTCGGTGACGACGGCGTTCGGTTCGCTCAGCGACGTCACTGTCGTCAAGACCGGTCCTGCAAACGCAACGTCAGGCACGTCCATCAGCTACACCATCCAGGTCAAGAACCTCGGCGGCGTCCCCGCGAACGGCGTCACGCTCACCGATCCGACGCCGTCGCGCCTCACGCTGACGAGCGTCGCCGGATTCTGCAGCGCACTCCCCTGCAACATCGGCACGCTCAACGGCGGACAGACCGTCACGATCTTCACGACGTACGACATCTCCGCCGCGGGTCCGGGCACCACGACGAACACCGCGACGGTTTCGTCGACGACGACCGACTCGAATCCTGCGAACAATCAGTCGAGCGTCACCACGATCATCGACTGCCCGAGCGCGGCGCCGCAACTCAACTTCCCCGCCGCGAACGCGACCAACGTTCCGACGAGCGGCAGTCTCGTGTGGACCGGCAACGGCTCCGCGAACTACATCGTTCACCTCGCGGTCGCCGGCGTCGGCTGCACGACGCAGAACAGCGTCGGACAGACGCAGGCGAATCAACTGAGCTACAGCAATCTCCTTCCGAACACCGATTACGACTGGCGCATCGAAGGAACCACGCCGAGCTGCAACATCAACACGGTCTCGGCGTGCGGACACTTCCGCACCGGATCGAATTGCACCGTCGCTCCACCGGCGCTCATCGCACCGATCAACGGCGCCACCGTTTCGTCGCCGGTTCATTTCTCGTGGACGGCGATCACCGGCGTCACGCAGTACGAGCTCTTCGTCGCCACGAATGGCGGCGCGGCATCGAGCATGGGAACGTTCTCGAACAACTTCGCCGACGTCAGCGTCGTCGATGGTCCGGGATCATGGTTCGTCGTCGCGAACGTTCCGAGCTGCGGCACCGTGCAGTCCGCGACCGGAAACTTCAACGGATGCAACACCGGCATCGCGCCGGTGGTGAGCGTCGTCGCCGACGCGACGTCCGGTCAGTCGTTCGCCGTGTCGTGGGACGCGGTTCCGGGCGCGACGAAGTACGAAATCGACGAAGCGTCGAACGCCGCCTTCACCAACGCGACGACGACTCCGATCACGCCCGCTTCGAACGCGACGCAGATCTCCGTGAACTTCACGAAGGTCGTGCAGCAGTCGGCACAACCGTTCTTCTATCGCGTGCACGCATTCAGCGCATGCGGCCAGGTGTTCGGTCCGTACTCGACCACCGTGCGCATCGTCATCCTTCCGCCGCCGGCCTCCACCGACAAGAATCCGAACATCAACGTTCCTGCCGGCAGCACGACGAAGGTCACGCAACAGATCTTCGTCCCCGGCCAGCCGACCGGTTCGTTCAACTTCACCGCGAACGTCGATGAGCCGTGGATCAGCGTTTCGCCGCAGAGCGGCCTCCTGCCGCCGAGCGGCGTCACGCTCACGCTGACGACCGATCCGTCGAATCTCCCGAACGGAACGTTCACCGCGACGGTGATCGTGTCGATCACTCCGATCGGATTGAGCGGCCGCGCCACGCCGAGCGTTACCACCGTCGTCAACATCCCCGTCTCGATCAGCCTCGTCACTCCGGTGACACCAACGACGAACGGAAACCTCCCCGCCGGCGCACTCGTGATTCCGTCGGTCGGACATCTCGACGGCATCGACTCGCACTGGCAGTCCGACATCCGCGTCACCAACGCCGGAACATCGAAGCTCAGTTACTCACTCACGTTCACTCCGGACGATCCGGCGAAGGGAACGAAGAACACGACGATCACGATCGACGCGGGCAAGACCACGGCGCTCGATGACATCGTGCGCAACTGGTACGGCATCGGCCAGCTCGGCGAGAGCGCGAACGGCGTCCTCGAGATTCATCCGATCACGAGCGGCGGCGCGCACTCCGCGCAGACGACGCCGAGCCAGTCGCTCGCCACCGTCGCGTCGAGCCGCACCTACAACGTCACGACCACCGGCACGCTCGGCCAGTACGTTCCGGCCGTTCCGTTCGCGAACTTCATCGGCAAGGCCGCACCGAATCAGCTCGGCCAGATTCTCAGCCTGCAGCAGGTCGCGCAGTCCGCGGCGTATCGCACGAACTTCGGCCTCGTCGAAGCCAACGGCAAATCGGCCGAAGTGGTGATGAGCGTGTTCGATAACGGCGGAGTGAAGCTGAAGGACATTCCGGTGACCATCAACGCCTTCCAGCAGATCCAGCTCAACTCCATGCTCGCCAGCAACGGCATCACCAACCTCGGCGACGGCCGCGTCGAAGTGAAGGTCGCGAGCGGCGACGGCAAAGTCACCACATACGCGTCGGTCGTCGACAACTTCACGAACGATCCGCTGCTCGTCTCCGGCGTCACACTCGGTCAGATCAGCTCGAGCAAGTTCGTGCTGCCCGGCGTCGCGGCGCTCAACAACGGCAACGCCAACTGGCGCACCGACATGCGCGTCTTCAATCCGTCGACGAGTGCGCAGAATGCAACGCTCACCTTCTATCCGCTCGGCAACGCCGGACCGTCGATCGCGAAGTCGATGTCGATCGGCGCGGGACAAGTCACGGCGCTCGACGACGTCGTGCAAACGCTCTTCGGCCAGGCCAACGCCGGCGGCGCGGTGCACGTCACGACGCCCACGGACTCCAACCTCGTCGTCACCGGACGCACGTACGACAAGACCGCGAAGGGCACGTTCGGTCAGTTCATCCCCGCGGTCACGCCTGCCGAAGCCCTCGGACTCGGCGGACGCGCGCTGCAGATCCTGCAGGTCGAAGACTCGTCGCGTTACCGCACGAACATCGGCATTGCCGAAGTCACCGGCAAGCCGGTGACCGTCGAGATCGCGGCGATCCTCCCCGACTCGCGCGTCACGCCGTCGATCCAGATGACCCTCGGCGCGAATGAGTACCGGCAGGACGCGATCATTCAGGAGATGGGACTCGGCAACGCCTACAACACGCGCATCACCGTGCGCGTCGTGAGCGGCGAAGGCAAAGTCATGGCGTACGGCTCGGTGATCGACATGAGCACGCAGGATCCGACGTACGTTCCGGCGCAGTGAGTTTTTTCTCGGCAATTGGGGCGGACGGGCGGCCAAAGCGGCCGCCCGTCCGTATTTGAAGACGTAGAATGATCGGCACAATCCGTTAGCGCAGTGTTCGAGGGCCGCCGAGGTGGGCGGTGGGTACTCCATTTTTCGGGAGAGAGAGATGAATCGTTCTCGCGCCGCACGGTCGGTCATGACCGCGTTGTTCCTTTTTGTTTGTGTCGACGCGTTCGCGACGAACTTCAGCAGCACGCAAAGCGGTCCGTGGTCGAGCGCATCGACGTGGGGTGGAGCGGGCGTTCCGAGTGGCACCGACAACGCCACCATTAACTCCGGCCACACGGTCACGCTGACCGCGCCGTCGAACATCGCGGATCTCACCATCTCCGGCGGCACGCTCGATCAGTCGACATTCAACTTCAGCGCGAGCGGAACGCTCGCCTTCTCCAGCGGCACGATCACGGGCAGCGGCGGCGCGTTCACGATGAACGGCTCGTCTTTCAACTGGTCGGGCGGCACGATCTCCGGCTCCGGCAGCTTCAGCCTCGGCAGCGCAACGACGACGTCGATCACCGCGTTCGTCATCGTCGACGGCCGCACGCTCGTGAACGCCGGCGGGATCACGCTCACCGGCTCTGCTGATCTGCGCGGCGCAAACGGCGCGGCGCTTACCAACAGCGGCACGATTACGATGAGCAGCGACGCGACCCTCGACGTCTGCTGCACCGGAACCGCGAGCATTTCGAACTCCGGAACGATTCAGAAGACAGGCGGCACCGGCAACACGAGCATTCAGTGGTCGCTCGCAAATCAATCAATCGGTCAGATTCAAGTCTCGAGCGGCACGCTCGTCGTCAACGACATCGGCACGAGCAGCGGCGCATGGAGCGCGAGTGCGGGCGCGACGCTCAAGTTCGCAGGTACCGGCGGCACGCTCGACTCCGGATCAACGCTGTCGGTTTCTCTGCCGAGCACTGTTCAGTTCACCGCCACGACGCTCGCGATCAATGGCACGTTCAGCGTCTCCGGTACGACGCAGGCAACCGGCGGCTCGACCACGATCGGCGGCTCGAGCATCGCGTTCGGCACGTCGACCGTGATCAACGGCGGAACGCTGACCGTCAACTCCGCCTCGTCGATCACGCTCCCCTCGCTCACGATGTCGAGCGGCACGCTGACCGGCACCGCGCCGCTCGCGATCACGAACAGCCCGTTCGACTGGTCGGGCGGCACCATCAGCGGCAGCGGCGCGCTCACGCTTCCGGCGACGACGAACCTCTCGAACTTCGTCATTCTCAGCACGCGCACTGTCACCAGTGCCGGAACGATCAACCTCGCGGGCACCGGAACGTTCCGCGGGTCGAACAATGTGGTGCTGAATCACAGCGGCACGTTCACGATCAGCGGCGACGGAACGCTCGACAACTGCTGCACAGGAAGCGCCTCGTTCAACAACAGCGGCACGCTGCAGAAAACAGGCGGCACCGGATCGACGTCGATCGGCTGGGCGCTCACGAATCAAACCGGCGGACAGGTAAACGTCAGCTCCGGCACACTCGCGCTGAGCAGCATCGGCGCGAGCACGGGCACGTTCGCCACTTCGAACGGCTCCACGCTGCAATTCACAGGCACCGGCGGCACGCTCGACGCGGCGTCGCTGATTCAGGCTTCGAGCGGCGGCACGGTCAAGTTCGGCGCGACCGTCACGAGCGCCGGCACCTACAACGTCGGCGTGAGCAGCACGACGGATCTCATCTCCGGCACGACGACGTTGAACGGAACGATCACGAGCATCGGTCCGGTGCTCGTCGAAGGCGGGACGTTCACGCTCAATCAGGCGACTCTGATCACGATTCCGACGCTCACGATCTCGAGCGGCACGCTCAACGGCACCGCGCCGTTGACGATTTCGAACGCGCCGTTCAACTGGAGCGGCGGCATCATCAGCGGGAGCGGCTCCTTCGCGTTTCCGTCGGTGACGAACATCAGCAACTTCGTGCAGCTCGACGGGCGCGCCGCATCGAACAGCGGAACGATCACACTCAACGGCACCGGAACATTCCGCGGCAACAACGGCATGGTGCTCACGAACACCGGCACGTTCCACATCGCGGGCGACGGCACGGTCGACAAATGCTGCACCGGCTCGGCGACGATCAACAACAGCGGCACGATCAAGAAGAGCGGCGGCACCGGATCGAGTGGATTCAGCCTAACGCTCGTGAATCAAACCGGCGGCAGCGTCGCCGCGCAAGCGGGCACGCTCACGCTATCCGACATCAGCACGAGCACGGGCGCATTCACGGTGAGCAACGGCGCCACGATGGCATTCACCGGCACCGGCGGCACGCTCGACGGCTCGTCGTCGCTGACCACCTCCGGCACGGGCGCCATCACCGTCAGCAGCGTAACTCTGACGATCAACGGCAACTTTTCGCTGGCGTCGGGCGGAACGCTCACGAACAGCGCCGGCACGATCACGATCGGCGGCACGATCACGAGCTTCGGCGCGCTCGCGTTGAGCGGCGGCTCGCTCACGCTCAACAGCACGTCGGCCGTCTCGATGAGCGCGGCATCGATCACCAACGGCACGCTCGGCGGAACGTCGAACGTCACGATCACCGGTCCGGTCACCTGGTCCGGCGGCGTGATCACCGGCAGCGGCTCGCTCGCGACGAACGGCACGACGAACATCAGCAACTTCGTGCAGCTCGACGGACGTGCGCTGTCGAACACCGGAACGATCAACGTCGCCGGCAGCACGACGTTCCGAGGATTGAACTCGGCGACGTTGACGAACGATGGGACGATCGATGTGGTTGGCGACTCCGCGAACATGGACGTCTGCTGCACCGGCACCGCGACGCTCACGAACAACGGAACGCTGAAGAAGTCGAGCGGCACCGGCCTCTCGACCGTCGGCTGGCCGACGACGAACAGCGCGAGCGGAAGCGTGACGCCGATGCTCGGAACGTTGGGGTTCACGAGCGGGCTCGCGCAGAACGGAACGCTCAGCTTCCCGATCGCGTCGCTCTCGAGCTTCGGCAAGATCAACGTCAGCGGACTCTTCACGCTGAATGGAACGCTCCACGCGACGACGACCGGCGGCTACACGCCGAACGCCGGCGACACCTTCCCGATCATCACGTACGGCAGCACGAACGGCAGCTTCACGACGAAGAACCTCTCCTACACCGGCGGCACGTTCGTCGACAGCTACAACGCCACGACCGCGACGCTCACCGCGTCCTCGGTCTGCGCCACGCCGCCATCGGGAATCGTGAGCTGGTATCGCGCCGAGTCGAACGCCAACGACGGCATCGGTCCGAACAACGGCACGTTCAACGGCGGCGCGACGACCGTCGCCGGCGGCGAAGTCGGACGCGCGTTCAGCTTCAACGGCACGAGCGCCTATGTCAGCGTCGCCGACGACACGTCGCTGCGTCCGTCATCGCTGACGATCGAGGGATGGTTCCGCTTCGCGAGTCCCGGCGGGACGGAAGTGCTCGTGAGCAAGACGGTTGGAACGGGGACGTCGAACTCATTCATCCTCTGGGTCGGCTCCGGAGTACTCAACGCCGCTATCGGAGACAACGCCGGCGTATCGGTGGTCGGCGGATCGTTCTCGCCGTCGGCGAACACGTTCTATCACCTCGCCTTCACGTTCGACGGCGCGACGAAGTTCGCCACCCTCTACGTGAACGGGAGTTCCATCGCATCGGCGACGCTGACGAAGAACGCCGCGTACGACACGCACCCGCTTCTCATCGGCGCCGAGTACGAAAACGAAGTCCTCACAAGTTTCGCGAACGGCCTCGCCGACGAAGTGACGATCTACAACTCCGTCGTCAGCGCCGCGAACATCGTCACGATCTACAGCGCCGGCAGCCTCGGCAAGTGCTACACCGCGCCCGCGGCGCCCGGCTTCACGAACGCCGTTCCGAACAGCGGCTCGATCGCCGGCGGCACCGCGATCGTGATCAACGGCACGAACCTCGACAGCGTTAGCAAAGTGCGCTTCGACACGACGCCGGCAACGATCACCGCGCGCACGACGTCGACGCTCAACGTCACGACGCCGGCGCACGTCGCGGGCGCCGCGGACATCGAGCTCACGAATCCCGGCGGCGTCACCATCGCGTCACCCGGCTTCACGTTCACGACGACGCCGGAGATCACGAGCTTCACGCCGGCGTCGGGACCGGTCGGAACGCCGGTCACGATCACCGGCAGCAACTTCACCGGCGCGACGACGGTGACCTTCGGCGGGTTGAACGATGCGTCGTTCACCGTCATCAACGACACGACGATCTCCGCGCACGCTTCAGGCGCGGGCGCGATCGCGGTGACGACGCCGAACGGCACCGGCACGAGCTCGACGAGCTTCACCGTCGCCTCACCGTCGAGCGTCTCCAGCATCACCACCGGCAACTGGTACAGCCCGTCGACATGGTCCGGCGGCGTGGTGCCGCAGACGTACGACAACGTCACGATCAGCGGCGGCACGACCGTTCATCTCGACGCGAACGCAACCGCCGGCAGCCTCACGCTCACCGGCGCGATCGACACCGCAAACACGCTGACGATTTCGAACACGTTCAACTGGAACAGCGGCGCGTCCGTCAGCGGCACGAACTTCGCCCTGCCCCTCGGCTCGCAGTCGAACATCCTCGCCAACAGTGGCCACCTGATGAGCGGTGGTTCGATCACCAACGCCGGCACGATGACGCTGACCGGATCAATCTCGACGCGCAACGGCACGACGATCACGAACCAGTCCAATGGACTCGTCGACATTCAAGGCGACTACTCCATCGGTTGGGATGGCAACGGTGCGACCGGCGCGATCGCCAACAGCGGAACGATCGTGAAGAGCAGCGGCACCGGCACCGCCGGGCTCGGGAACGGAAGCGGCGTCACAACGACGGGCACGATTCACACGCAAAGTGGAACGCTGTCCATCACCTCGGCGCTGACATCGAGCGGCACGCCCGTTTTCACCGCCGACGGATCGACGACGATCACGTTTGCCACGAACGGCAACTCCTTCGGCAGCGGCACGACCTTCGCCGGCGGCGGTCAAATCCTCTTGAACGGCAACGACGTGTTCACCGGCGCGATCAACACCACCGTCACGACGTTCGGCCTGGAGGGCGGAACAAAAACGTTCAACGCCGCCACGCTGAACGGCGCAATGCAATTCGACAACGCGTTCTTGACGGGGACCCTCACGATCGCTTCCGGATCGGCAATGCGCATCACCAATGGCGCCGGCACGCATCTGCTCACCGGCCTGACGCTCACCAACAACGGCCTGATCGATCTCATCGCCGCCAGCATTTCGACGCGTAATGGAACGGCGATCACGAACAACGCGACCGGAAACATCAACATCGAAGGCAACTTCTCGCTCGGCTGGGATGGCAACGGACCGACGGGGACGATCGTGAACGACGGCACGCTGACGCGAGTGTCCGGCACCGGCACCGCGATCCTCGGCAATCAAACACCGATCTCCGGCGGCGGCACCTATCACGTGCAAACCGGAACGCTCGAGTTCAGCGGACCGACGTCGACGTCGTCGACGACGGTCTTCAACGCCGACGCCGGCACGACCTTGCAGTTCACCGTCAGCGGCAACACGTTCGGCAGCGGCGCGACGTTCAGCGGCGCCGGGATTCTGCGCATCGTCAACAACTCTTCGTTCGCAAACGGGACGCTGAACGCGAGCGGCGGGCTCGTTCTCGACGGCGGCACGATCAACTTCGCAGGCGTCACCGTCAGCGGCACCATCACATGGAACAACGCGGTGGTGAAGGGTACGGGGCTCACGATCGACAGCGGCGCAACGCTGACCATCGCCAACGGTGCCGGCTCGCATCTTCTCGACAGCGGCGTGATCACCAACGCGGGCACGCTCAACTGCGCCGCACAGTGCATCTCCATGCGCAACGGGTCGACGATCACGAACAACGCCGGCGCCTCCATCAACATCGCCGGAGACTATTCGATCGGATGGGACGGCAACGGTGCGACCGGCACCATCACCAACAACGGCACGCTCACCAAGACGAGCGGCACGAGCACGACGTTCTACGGCGGCGGCGCCACGATCAATGGCGGCGGCACGTATCACTCGCAGACTGGAACGATCTTCTTCAGTTCCGCGGTCACCACCTCCGCGACGACGATCTTCAACGCCGACAGCGGATCGATCATCAAGTTCGCCTCGAACGGAAGTTCTTTCCTTAACGGCACGACGTTCACGGGTCTGGGAACGTTCGATATCGCTGCGAATACGACCTTCAACGTTGGCACGATCAACGTCGGCGGAAGTTTCCAGCTCAATGGCGGCACGATCTCTTTCAACGGAGTGAGCGTCAGCGGCCCGCTGCAATGGAACAACGCCATCGTCACCGGAACCGGCCTCACAATTCCCAGCGGATCGACGCTGACGATCGGAAACGGCGCCGGCACTCACCTGCTGGACGGCGGCACGATCACGAACGCTGGCACCGTCTCCTGCAGCGCGACGTGCATCTCCTTCCGCAACGGTTCGACGTTCGCGAATCAGAGCGGCGGAACCCTCGACATCGGCGGCAACTACACCTTCGGATGGGACGGCAACGGTCCGATCGGCCTCATCACCAACGACGGCACCATCACGAAGAGCGCGGGCGGAACCACCGCCAATCTCGGCAACGGAACAGCTCTCACGAACAACTCGGAGATCAAGGCGCTCAGCGGCACAATCGTCATTACATCCGGCATTTCGAATTCAGCGACCGGCTTCTTCACGGTCGCCGACGGCGCGACGATCACGTTCAGCAGCAGCTCCGCGCACAACTTTGCGAGCGGCACGCACTTCGACAAGAGCGGCACCGGAACAGGCATCGTCAACATCAACTCCAATACGACCTTCAACGGAACGATCAGCGCGACGACGATCTTCGTCATCGGCGGCGGCACGATCACGTGGAGCTCGGCGAGCTTCACCGGCGGGCTGACATGGAACGCCGCCACGATGACCGGATCGCTGACGCTGCCGGCCGCGTCGTCGGTGACGGTGAGCACCGGCGGCTCTCACGTATTCGATGGCGCGACGATCGACAACTTCGCGTCGTGGACCTTGAACACCAGCGTCGGACAACGCAACGGTGGTTCTTTCACGAATGAGAGCGGCGCCTTCGTCGGTCTCAATGGCGACAACTCGCTGGCGTATGACGGCAACGGCGTCATTCCACCGCTGACCAACTTCGGCACGATCAAGAAGACGGCCGGCACGGGAACATCGTTCGTTGGGAATGGGTCGGCGATCGCGAACAACAATTCGATCTGGGCGGGAACAGGAACGATTCAGCTTTCGGCGACGAACAATTCCGGCTCGCTGCGCGCCGACAGCGGCGCGACGATCGTGTTCGTGAGCAACGGGAACAACTTCCAAACCGGCTCCACGTTCACGGGCGGCGGAACGATCCAGGTGAACGCGAATACGACGTGGAACGGCACCATCAACGTCAACGTGCCGACGGCCGTCAACTTCGGCAGCGCAACGCACGACTTCGAAACCGCTTCGCTGTCAGGTGCGATGAACTGGTCCAACGGAACGATGACGGGAACGGGGCTGAGCATTTCCACCGGCTCCTCGCTCACGACGACGAGTTGCTGTCTCACCGTCAGCACGGGTGCGATCTCCAACAGCGGAACGATCACGCTGTCCGGAGCGAGCATCGGCTATCGCAACGGCGGCACATTTACGAATTTGGCGGGCGGCGTCGTCGACGCGCTCGGCGACTACGGCATCGGCTACGACGGCAACGGCGCGTTCCCGACGATGTCGCTCAACGGCACGATCCGCAAGAGCAGCGGCGGCGGCGCGAGTTTCTGGAACTGCGGTGGCGTCTGCAACGTCGATGGAACACTCGACGTCAGGACCGGCGCGATCACCTTCGGCAACGGCCTCGCGCTCAGCGGCACGTCGACCGTCACGACGACGATCAACGGATCGAGCGCCGGCAGCGGCTACGGCTTCATCAACAGCAACGGCACGACAACGCTTGGCGGCACGATCGCCGCGAACGTTCCGGGACCGTTCGTACCCCCGGGCGGCCAGGTCTACACGGTCGTGAACTATCCCAGCGCCACCGGCACATTCGCGAACAACAGCATTTCGTTCGGAACGGGACGTTCGTTCTCCGTTACCAAGAATGCGGCGAACGTCACGCTCACCACGAGCGGTCCTTCGATCGTTTCCGTGTCGCCGTCCAACGGACCGAGCGGCGGCGGCACGAGCGTCGTCCTCAACGGCAACAACTTCACGTCGGGCGCGAGCTTCGGCGTGACGTTCGGCGGGACCGCGGCATCGTGCAGCGTCACGAACGCATCGCAGATCAGTTGCACCACGCCGGCACACGCGGCCGGATTCGTCGACGTCGTCGTCACGAACGGCGACGGCCAGCCGACAACGCTCACGAACGGATTCGACTACCTCGCAACGCCGAACGTCACGGCTATTCGCGCGACGACCGGCAGCACCGCCGGCGGCGGCAGCGTCATCATCGACGGCACCAACCTCGATACCGTCACCGGCGTCTCGTTCGGCGGATCGGCGGCCACGATCGTCTACACCGCTGCGACGCAGCTCACCGTCAACGTGCCCGCGCACGCAGCCGGTTCCGTCAATGTCGACGTCGTGAATCCCGTCGGCTCGACCACGCTCACGAACGGCTTCACGTATGTCGCGAACGACGATCTGGCGCGC
>Ga0207687_10000734_pt1 | contig 22251 bp, 20 predicted proteins | sample KBSM54metaG_FD_184399 | JGI IMG/M metagenome (GOLD analysis project Ga0207687, IMG submission 184399) | Miscanthus rhizosphere microbial communities from Kellogg Biological Station, Michigan, USA - KBS M5-4 metaG (SPAdes) (version 2) | ecosystem: Host-associated > Plants > Roots > Rhizosphere >...
TCGCGCTCCTCCCAGAAGGTGGCGGGGCGGATCATGATTCGCTCGAACGGCTTGTCGCCCGCCAGATAGTCCTTGGAGAGCGGCGGCCGCTCATAAGGAAGCTCGGGTTCGTCGCCGAGCAGCGCGATCGTCCCTTCGTACTTGCGCTGGCGCAGCGCGATTGCGGCCTGGGCACCGGCATGGCCGGCTCCCACGATGAGGATGTCGTAGCGGTCGGCGGGCATCTGCATGCCGCGCCTCATGTCACATCATCGGTGGGTCTGCCATCTGATAGTTTTGCTCAGACCCACCTCATCGCCGCCGTGTTTATTGCGCCCTCAATGCGCCATCAACGGCGTGGCCTCTCCCTCGCCCGACAGGCGCGACCGCGGACCGAGCACGGCATAGAGCATGATGATCACATAGGCGATTGCCGGCAGGATGAACGTCGTGCCGATAATACCCGTCGCATCGGCGACCTTGCCGGAGCACCATGGGAGCAGCGCGCCACCGACGATCGCCATGCACATGAGGCCGGACACCGAAGCCGTGGAGGCCCTGGAACGCTCCATCGTGATGCTGAAGATCGTCGGGAACATGATCGAGTTGAAGAAGCCGACGCCAAGCGCGGCATAGGCCGCCATCGGCCCGTGCAGCAGGAACGCGGTCGCGGTCAGGCACGCTGCGGCCATAGCCGCCCCGGCGAGCAGGTAGCTGGCGCGTACGAAGGGCAGCAGCGCGCTCCCGATGAAACGCCCGACCATCGCGCCGAACCAGTAAATCCACGCCAGATACAAGCCGGCGGTCTGCAGCGGGAGGCCGAGCACGTCTGGGCGGTTGAGGAAGTTGATCATGATGCTGCCGATCGTCACTTCGGCCCCGACATACAGGAAGATGGCGAGCGCGCCGAACTGCGCCCAGCCCGAACGCAGCGCCTCCAACGGCGAGGCGTTCGCGACTTCGCCGTGCGAAGCCGAGGTGTCGATGTTGCGACGGAACGCGAAGATCAGCACCGACAGCGCGAGAACCGCGACCGCGATCAGCACGAAGGCGTGGTCGATCGCGCCGAGCGCGGTGCCGCGCTCCACATTGGGGAGGATATGCCCGCCCTGGCCGAACACGTCCTTACGCAGCATCAGCTTCGAGCCGATCTGAACCCCGAGCACCACGCCGAGCGAGTTGAAGGCCTGGGCGAGGGTCAGCCGGAAATGGCTATATTCGGGCTTGCCCAGCGACGCCGCCAGCGGGTTCGCCGCGACCTGGAGCGCGGTGATCCCGCTCGCCATCACGAACAGCGCTATCAGCACCATCGCATAGGCCTGGATGTGCGACGCGACGAGCATCAACAGGCACGCCCCCACCATCACCATCAGCGCGCCGATGATTGTCCGGCTGTGGCCAAGCCGCCCCAGCAGTGCGGCGGCCGGCATCGACATGACGAAATAGGCGACGAAGAAGGCGAACTGAGTCAGCATCCCTTCCGCCACGTTGAGCGTGTAGATGCCGCGCATCGCCGCGATCAGCGGGTCGGTGTTCGAGGTGATGAAGCCCCAGGCGAAAAACAGGCAGGTCACCACCACAAAGGCCGCGACCGAGCTGCCAGCTGTCTTGCCGTTCATATCCGCTTATCTTTCTTCGCGAGGGAGAGGGTTATTGCGGGCAGGCGCCACCGGCGCCCGCGCTGGTGTAACGGACGCCCGAGATCGACAGCGCCAGCGCACCATCGCTTTCCACCGTGAACGGAGCGGTCACCCGCTTCGGATCGAGCCCGGCCTGGACGAAGCAATTGAGCGGCAGGGTGAGCGTCGTCCATTGACCGACCGGTGCAGACCGGAGTGTCGCGGTCAGCGGTACAGCGGCGGCGCATTTGTCGCCGCATTGCATGCCGAGCCGCACTGCGCCTACAGGCGCCGTATCGACACGGTAGTCGATCACCAGGCTGTATTGCGCATTGCTCTCGCGCGACATGTCGATCGGCTTGTCGGCGACGACGCGGAGCGTACCGCCCGCCGCGCCCCAGGCCACTGCCCGCGCATCCTCCTGCGCGCTCCGGTCGACGCCCGAAATCCGGACGACGCCATTGCCGGTCGCGCCCGAATTGCCCTTCACCGGCACGCCCACGCCGTGCGGTTCGGCGAGGTCGAAGCTCCAGTTCGCCGGCAGCTTGCCGCGCCCGAAGATCATCCCGTCCTCGCGCGAGGCATTGGCCGGATGCGCCTCCGACAAGGGGCCCAGATCGCCCTTGTCCGCATAGGTCAGGCCGTATCCGAAGGCGAAGAGCGGATCATAGCCCGCATCCTCATGATGGAGCGCGCTCTGGTCGATCCGCTTCGGCCAGGAATAGGAAAGCTTGCCCCGGAAATCATGCCGCGGCTTGCCGGCTTTATCGGCGAGCAGCACGTCGGCGATACCGCCGCCTTCGCCGCCCGGCAGGAACGCGGCGACGAAGGCATCCGAGGCGTTGATCTCTGGGTTCACCCACAAGGGCCGCCCCGACAGGAACACCGAGATCACCGGAATCCCCTGCGCCTTGAGCTTCTTCAGAAGATCGAGGTCTCGCGTCTCGCCTGGCCGATATTCGAGCGTCGGCCGGTCGCCCGCGAACTCGGCATAAGGGTCCTCGCCGAACACAACGATCGCCGCATCGGGCTTGGCGGTGAAGCTGCCATCGACGCTCAGCGTCGCGGAGCCGCCCGCGGCCTTGGCCGCCTCGGCGATGCCCGCGAAGATCGTCTCGGCATGCGGGAAGTCGGCATTGGTCGTGCCGGTGCCCTGCCAGCTGATCGTCCAGCCGCCCGCCTGTTTCGGAATATTGTCGGCACCGTCGCCGGCCACCAGTAGATGGAGCTTCGGCGACAGCGGCAGCACATGCCCCTGGTTCTTGAGCAGCACGAGCGATTCGCGCACCGCCTGCCGCGCCACCGCGCGGTGCTCGGCCGATCCGAGCAGGTCGAACTGCCCGGCATAAGGCCGGCTCGAAGGCTTGGCCTTGTCGAACATCCCGGCGCGCAGCTTCACCCGCAGGATTCGGCGCACTGCCTCGTCGAGCCGGGCCTGCGAAATCTCGCCCGATCGCACCTGCGCCAGCGTGGAGGCGTAGAAACCCTTCCAGCTGTCCGGCGCCATCACCATGTCCATCCCGGCATTGATCGCCGCCGCGCAGCTGGTGTTGGAGCATCCCGGCACCTGGCCATGCGCGTTCCAGTCGCCGACGGTCAGGCCGTCAAAGCCCATCTGCTCGCGCAATGCCCCGGTCAGCAGTTCGCGGTCGGCGCTGAGCTTCTGGCCGCGCACGCTCGAGAAACTCGCCATCACCGCCTGAACGCCGGCGCCGATCGCCGGCGGGTAGCCGGCACCATGGATGTCGCGGATCTGCTCGGGGCTCGAAGGATTGTCGCCCTGGTCGACGCCATTGGCGGTGCCGCCGTCGCCGACGAAATGCTTGGCCGTCGCAATCACCTTGCCGTCGCGCAGGAATTCCTTGGTGCCGGGCTTGCCCTGCAGCCCCTCGATCATCGCGCCGGCATAGCTGCGCACGACCGACGGATCCTCGGAAAAGCCCTCATAGCTCCGCCCCCAGCGGGTATCGCGCACCACCGCGAGCGTCGGCGAGAAATCCCAGTCGATACCGGTGATCGCCATTTCCTTCGCCGTCACGGCGCCGATCTGCCGGATCAGGTCGGGGTCGCGCATCGCGCCCAGCCCGACATTCTGCGGGAAGATCGTCGCGCCGATGATGTTGGCATGGCCGTGCACCGCATCGATGCCCCAGATCGGCGGGATGGCGGGCCGGCCATCGTCGCGCTTCATGATCGCGTCCCAGGCTGAATCGGCAAAGGCGAGCCATTCGGGCGCGGGCGCCTTGTCGTTCCCGTTCGGGCCGGAATTGCCGCCGGTCAGGATCGAGCCGAAATGATATTGGTGCATCTCGGCGACCGAAACGCTGGCGAGATCGGGCTGGACGATCTGCCCGACCTTGTCCTCGTCGCTCATCGCCGCGAGCAATGTGGTGATCCGCGCTTCCATCGCCGGGTTGGGCGCCAGTGGGGATCCGACATGCGGCCAGGGAGCCGCGGGGGCGGCGGTCTGTGCCACGGCAGCGCCGCTCGTGATGGCGATCATCGCGCCCGCTGCAAGCAGCATCGCCTTCATGGTGCGTCCGGATTCAGGCATTTTCTCTCCCCGCGAGTCCGATTGGTTCGGCTCTCGACAGGGCATAGATCACAAAATGACCTACGTTATCAATTTTAATCGTCGAGCAGGCGATCAGCGCTGATTTTCCTCGCCGATGGGAGAGGAAGTCGGAGCGTTCGCCTGAAGCTCGATCAGCTAGCGCTGTTTCGGCACCGGCCCGGTCGACTGTCGCGTCACCAGCGTGAAGGGGTGCTCGATCACCTGCGCGTGCGGCTTCTTCTCCAGCATCGCGACCAGCATGTCGGTGGCGCCGCGGGCCATGTCGAACACAGGCTGGTGAATGGTGGTGAGGCGGGGCCAGACGATCTGCGCGATCGCGCTGTCGTCGAAGCCGGCGATCGAAAGATCGCCCGGCACCGACAATTCCAGATCATGCGCCGCCATGATCGCGCCGGCCGCCATATCGTCGTTCTGCGCGAAGAGCGCGGTGGGTCGGTCGCTGCGCGACAGGATACGCCGTCCGGCCTCGAAACCCGATTCGAACGTGTACATGCCCTGCTCGATATCGTCGGGCCGCAGTTCCAGCCCGGCCGCCGCCAGCGCGGTGGAAAAGCCGAGCAGCCGCGCCTCGCTCGAAGGATGGCTCGGATCGCCCTTGATCATGCCGATCCGACGGTGCCCGAGCGAGATCAGATACTCGGTCATCGCCCGCGCCGCGCCGACATCGTCAGTGACGGTGTGAGGGCCGAGCTCGGGCGCGCGGGTCGGCGCGACCCGGACGAACGGGAAGTGTGCGGCGGTCAGTCGCTCGATCACGACCGGATGGTCGGACGCCGGCGGGGTCAGCACGATCCCGTCAAGCGCGGCCGATCGCACCAGCGACAGAATATTCTCCGCGATCGCAGAAACCTGTTCGACCGGCAGCACGACAAGCCGGTATTTCTCGCCATGCAGCCGATCGAGCGCACCCTGCTGCAGCTCGACGACATAATTGGGGCTCGGATTTTCATAGAACAGACCGAGCAGATAGGAGCGCCGCCCGACCAGCCCCTGCGCAACCACATTGGGGTGATAATGCAGCGCGGTAGCCACTTTCATGACGCGGTCGCGGGTCTTTGCGGTGACGTTGGGGGCATCGTTGAAGACGCGCGACACCGTCTTGATCGAGACATCAGCCTCGCGTGCCACATCGATAATTGTCGCGCGCCGCCCCAGGTCCATGGCGCTCAGCTAGCACGGGATTTACCCATTTGGTAGCCTCAGGCTTCGAACCGGGTCCGAAACAACATCGGATTCGGCGAAGGTGACAACGTTGGCCCTTTGCGGCGCCGTTCGATCAGGGGGCTGAGGCGGGCAAATTTCGGGTCGCCCGACACTCAGCGTCGCCAGGGCAATCTCCGGGCGATCCCGCGCAGCCGGGCGACGAGCCGTGGCATTTCCTCCAGATGCGGGGCAAGCCGGCGCGCGATATCCGCGCGCAACGTGGCGGCTTCCTCCAGGCTGACCTCGCCCTGCACGCCGCGTCGCTCGATCGGAAGATGGGCGCCGGGCGGGCCATGGTCCTCGAAGACATAATGGTCGAACAGCGCCCGCCACGCGTTGCGGTGGCTGGGCGGCAGGTTCTTGATCGACATCATCGCGAGCAACAATGCCTCGGCCCCATATTCCTGGGTTTTCGCGCGGGGCTTCCACCAGAAATTGACCAACATGCTCACCGGGTCGAGCGAGCGGACATGGTGCCACCAGAGATAGGGGATGTAGAGCGCGTCGCCGGGTTCGAGATCGACCACCAAAGCCGCCGCCATTGCGTCGCTGAAGCCGGGATACAGGTGATAATCGGGCTTGTCGAAATCGACCATACTGACGATCGGCCCGGCCGGGGTCAGCTCGAATGGCCCGGGATAGAGGTTGCGCGTCTGGTCGGGCGGAAACAGCGTGAAGCGGCGATGGCCGGCGGCGCAGCAGGCGATATTCTCCTGCGGATCATAATGCGCGGAGACGATGACGGCATTGCCGATCCAGACCCGGGGCGCGACACTGTCCGGGAGCATTGGCAGCCGGTTCTCGGCATCGAAGCCGGGAAGATAATGTCGTGCCTGGATCGACTGGATCGCAAAGCTTGGCGGGGCTTCCTTCCCGATCAGGCCCAGCAGCGTATCGAGTGCGTCTCCGACGCGCATCCGCACCTTGCTGTAGTTGAAGCCGGTGACGTCCGGATCATAGAAGAAGCGGCCCTGCACCTCGGCCGGGGCAGTCTTGGTCATCACGCGAATGCCGCCATCGAAGCGCCTGATATAGGCGGCCAAGGCCTCGGGGCCGGCGAGCCCGGCCTGTACGACCGGCCAATCCTTCACCAGCCCGCGAAAGACGACGGGCTGGTAGGCGGCCACGATCTCGTCCTGGAGGCGCGCGGCGGTGGCATCGCCTGCGGGAATTTCGCGGATCATGGCGCGGGGATGCCATAGCCGCCCGCGGAGATAAACCTCAGCCTCGCGGGAGCGCCGGCCAGGGGCCTTCAGGGGGCGTCGGTCAAGGTGGCGGGGCGCAACCGCCTGCCGCCGGTAAAATCCGGATCAGTGTCGTCGGGCATGCGAAAGGCGAGGTCGATCCAGGCTCCCGATTGCTCGTGCAGGTTCGTCGATTCCACTTCAGCATAGGCCGCGTCGAACATGACCTTGGTCACGGCCTGGCTGATTTGCGTTGGTTTGAGTCGGCCGAGCCGTCATGTTTGCCGGCCAGGCGGCGTGTCAGCCCGGAGACAGGGAGAATGCAGGGATGGTGTTTCGTTTTGTAGCACTCCTTTGGCTGGTGGTTGTAGCAATGGTCGCAATCGTGGCGGCAAACGCGGCGCATTTCAGCCCCTGGGAATTTATCATTCCAGGGCCGGATGTATGGACCTGGCTCGCACCTTTGGCTCTCTTTGGAACACCTTTTCTGTTGTTGCTCTCGTTGGTTGCCTCGAAGTCGCATGCGCGTGGTCTGACCTGGGCCGCTTTAGGGCTTCTGGCCCTCCCCTTTCTGGGTGTATTGACCATAGTCACGTTCCCCAAGCAGACCGGCTATTACGATCCCGATGATCCGGATCGCCAACCGGGCGGATCGCCGTCGGAGAACCGCAGCAGCTGATGCCGTCGCCGCCGTCGCCGCGCTCGACAGGCGACCGACGGGGTTTCAGCGAGCGTCCAGGCGGCTTGCCAGCGACCCGGAACTCGCTCTTATGATCCCCCGGTACTAGGCGGATATGGAGGCTCGGCACGTGCGGTTCCAAATGAAGCTGTTCGCGCTGATGCTCCTGATAGCGCCCCCTGCTCTCGCATCGGCATCGACGGGCCAGATCGGCAACGCCGTCATGCAACTGCGTTTCGAGACGCCTGCCGAGCCAGGCAGCTATCGGGGAACACGCTTTGACTGGAGCGGAATGGTCCGCAGCCTGCGTGTCCGGGGTCATGAAGTCTATGGCCCCTGGTATGATCGCGTCGATCCCAAGATTTACAACAATGAGCAGCTGACGCGCCCCGATGGGACGGGAGAGGTGGTCACCGGTATTGCCAGCAGCGGACAGGGGCCGGCGGAGGAATTTTCCACCGACGACAAGGCACTGGGCTTCGACGCGGCGGCGCCCGGCGGCTTGTTCCTGAAGATCGGTGTCGGCGTGCTGCGCCGGCCCGACGCCGAGCCCTATGATCGCTACCGCGCCTATGAGATCGTCGATGGTGGCCGGTGGACCACGAAGGTCGCCAAGGGCATTGTCACGTTTCGCCAGGTTCTGGCCAACCGGGCGACCGGATATGGCTATGTCTACACCAAGACATTGCAGATCATGGGTGATCGACCCGTCCTCGTGATCGGTCACCTGCTCCGAAACACAGGCACGAAGCCGCTCGTCACAAGCGTCTATGATCACAATTTTTTCGCGACCGGCAGGCCCATAGACACAGGGTACAAGTTTGTCGCGCCGTGGCCGATCACAGCTGAATCCATAAGCCGGCCTGATCTGGTGCGGGTTACAGGCAAGGAATTTGAATTTCTCCGCCCCTTCGCGCCGACCGACATGATTGCCGTATGGATCAAAGGTTTCGATGGCACGTCGCGCGACTATGCCTTTCGGGTGGAGGATGCGCGCAGCGGACTTGGCTATTCGGTTCAGGGGGACCGGCCGCTCGATCGCCTCATGCTGTGGTCCATCTGGACGAACGTGACCGCTGAGAGCTTCATCCGTTTGCGCGCGGACCCCGGACGGGAGGAGCGCTGGAGCTACACCTATACCTATTCCGCACCTCGATAAGGAAATGGCGGTCGGGGCTGCGACCTGACAGCGCCATGGAGCGCCATTTCGATCTCGCCCCTATTCTGCGATTCCGTGCGCTTGGCGGAAGGGAGCCCCGATACTGAGGTCCGCTTCCCGTCAGTCGTCGCCAATCCCGCGAATGACCCGCGCCGGATTTCCGCCGGCAAGGCTGTTGCGCGGAACGTCATGCGTGACGACCGAACCCGCGGCCACGACCGAGTTCTCGCCGATCGTCACCCCGCCGATGATCGTCGCGCCCGCGGCGACCCAGACATTCCGCTCGATCACGATTGGCTTTGCGATCACGAAGTCACGCCGCTGCGATGGCTCGAGCGGATGGCTTGAGGTGATGATGCTCACATTCGGCCCGATCATCACGTCATCGCCAATGTCGATCCCGCCAAGATCGTACATGGTGCAATTCTGGTTGATGAACACGTTGCGCCCAAGGCGGATATTCTCGCCGCCCGTGGTGTAGAAGGGCGGGATCAGCGAAAAGCCGTCGTCCACCCTGGTGCCGATCAAATCGCTGAACATGGCCCGAATCTGGTCCGCGTCCTCGAAGGTCAGACGGTTGAGCGCCGGGGTAATCGCCATCGCCCGCCTGACGCTCGCCACCATGGCCGCCGATTCGGGCGTCCTCCTCGGAATGATTCTCGCGCCGCCCTCCTCCGACATTCGTGCTTTCCTTCCGGACCGCCCTCCCGAAGGGCCTTGTGCGAAGCTCCGCCAAAAGGCTTTTGGCAGGCTTGCTGAAATCGGGGTCCGGTAGTGCTAACGCGGCGGCGTCATGGTCGCCAGCTCGGAGAAACCGACATTGAGCACTGCCGGGAATAGATGTGATCTCGTGCTGTCCTATCCACAATGGCAAGGGTCAGGCCGGTCGGAGCATCTCCGCCGGGGTGCGCAAGCCGCCGCCCGGATTTGCAGCCGCTACGGACCGGTCATGCACGTCCCCGACGCCGGAGCGGGAGAGGCGAGGGAAGGTGTCAACGGCTGGACGGCAATCCTCGAGCAATTCCAGTCCGCCCGCGCGATACTGGCGGAGAAGCAGCCCCGCACCATCCTGACAGCGGGAGGGGACTGCGCCTGTGATGTTGCGATCATTGATTATCTCCACGGCAAATATCCTGACCTGACCGTTATCTGGATCGACGCGCATCTCGATGCGAACACCCCGGCCACATCGCCGAGCGGCAGCTTTCACGGGATGCCGGTGGCCACGCTCATGGGATCGGCGCCGGCGGATCTGCGGCCGCTGCTATCGACGCCGCTCCCTCCATCGCAATTCCACTATGTCTCGGCGCAGGTCGGTGACGAGGGAGACTGGGCGTTTCAACAAGACCATGGGCTGTCGTGGCTCGCGCCAGGTCAGATAGTCTCGGGGCCGGTGCATGTGCACTTCGACCTCGATGTGCTCGACCCGGCCGAGTTTCCGCACCTTGCCTATCTGGACGGGACGCTCTTGCTCCAGGACGGGCTTGGGCTGGTTCGCTCCATCGCAGATTCAGCCAGCCTTGTCGGCCTGACGATCACCGAATTCGCCCCTGCCGACGAGGCTGGTGCGCATGACGGCTGCCGCTTCATAGAACAGCTCTGCGGGGCCGCCTGGAACCAGCGGAAAGAATCGGCCGGCTGAGGCGCTACGCCGAACAGGGCGACGGCTTCGGTCTCTGATTCAAGCGTCCACCACGGTGGTTATGATGCCTCCCCCGGTACTGTGCACCGGCAAAATCGGAAGCCTGGCGTTATGACAATGGAATTCTGGAGATATACTTCGCGGCAAATAAAGCCGAAAATATATCTCATGCCATTCTCAAAACTCGGCAAGATATCACGAAATCGACCCAATCGATATTTTCGCCAAGCTGTTCTTGCCCGCCTGGCACCTATAGCAAAAGTTACGCAAATCCTGCACAAACCGCCGGTAACATCAGATTTCGGCCCCTCGTTGATGGCTATCATAAATCAGCGAATATTTCGGCGTTTTCGACAGTTCCAACAACTATACTTGGAGGCTCGGCCCGCCGGACGGCATGGGGCTCGCAATGGGCCATCTCCGCTTCACCACCGCCGTCACCTGTGGTCTAAGGCCAGCATGAGCCGCCTCCCGATCGCCGCGAAAATCTCGCTGCTCTGCTTCGCCTTCACGGCCATGCCGGTCTCAGGCGACGTCCCGCCGCCATCGCCGAGTGACCTCGTCGATCCCTTTATCGGCACCGGCGGCGAGGGGCATACTTTCCCCGGCGCCACCGCGCCGTTCGGGATGATCCAGCTCAGCCCCGATACCGACATCAAGCCGTTCAAGCAGAGCTATAAATGGGCGGCCGGCTATCGCTATGAGGATCCGACGATCCTCGGCTTCTCGCACACCCATTTCTCGGGCGCGGGGCATAGCGATCTCGGCGATGTCCTCGTCACCCCCGTGGTCGGCGACGATGTACCGCTCGAGCCGGGCGATCCGGCGAAACCGGGCTCGGGCTATCGCTCGCGCTTCAGCCATGCGAGCGAGGTCGCCACCCCTGGCTACTACGCCGTCACGCTGAGCGACCCCGGCGTCCGTGCCGAGATGACCGCGGGCACCCGGATCGGCGTGCATCGCTACGGCTTTCCCGCGGGCAAGCCGGCGCATCTGATCATCGATCTGCGCTCGAGCATCTATAATTATCCAGGCAAGATCCTGTGGTCGACCGTTCGCCTCCGGCCCGACGGCATCATCACCGGCATGCGCGAGACGCGCGGCTGGGCGCCGGCGCGCAAGCTCTATTTCGCGATGCGCTTCTCCGCGCCGCTCGCCGGACATGCGTTCGTCAACCGCGAGGAGGATATCCCGTACAAGGGCTTCCAGGGCCCGGGGCGCGGCGATGATGGCGTCGCCATGCTGGCCGGTCGCGCGCTGGTCGCGCGGCTCGATTTCGGCGCGCTCGCCAGCCCGCTCGAAGTCCATGTCGCGATCTCTGGCGTCGATGAAGCGGGGGCGATCGGCAACCTCGCCAGCGAGCCCGGCGATTTCGATGCGATCCGCAGCGCAACCCATGCCGCCTGGGACAAGGCGCTCGGTGCGGTCCGGATCGACGCGGCGCCGGCGATGCGCAAGACACTCTACACCGCGCTCTATCACAGCTTGCTCGCCCCGAGCGTCTATGGCGATGCCGATGGCCGCTATCGCGGTCCCGACGATGCGGTCCACAAGGCCGAGGGTTTCACCTTCCACTCGACCTTTTCGCTCTGGGATACGTTCCGCGCCGAGCATCCGTTGCTGACGCTGATCCAGCCCGAGCAACGCAATGCCGACTTCGTCAATTCGCTGATCGCCAGCCAGCAGGTGAGCCCCTTCGGCATCCTGCCCGTCTGGCAGTTCAACGGCCGCGAGACCTGGTGCATGATCGGCTATCACGCCGTCCCGATCATCGCCGACGCCTATCTGAAAGGGATCAGGGGCTTCGACGCCGGCGCCGCGCTCGATGCGATGGTCGCGAGCGCTGATTACGAACCCTATGGCGGGCTCGGCGACTATAAGAAGCTCGGTTTCGTGCCGATCGACCGCGAGCCCGAGGCTGCCTCCAAGACAGTCGAATATGCCTATGACGACTGGACGATCGCGCGGATGGCGCGCTCGATGGGCCGCCTCGATATCGCTGAGCGTTTCGAGAAGCGCGCGCTCAACTGGCGCAACAGCTTCGATCAGGCATCGGGCTTCGTCCGCGCCCGCAAGGCCGATGGCAGCTTCCGCACACCCTTCGATCCCACCGCGATCAATTATGGCAGCGATTATACCGAGGGGAATGCCTGGCAATATTCATGGTTCATGCCGCAGGACGAAGGCGGGCTGATCCGCGCGCTCGGTGGCGATGCGGCGACCGTGAAGAAGCTCGACGCCATGTTCGATTTCGATAATTCGAAACTCGACTACGGCCATGCCGAGGATATCGCGGGGCTGATCGGCCAATATATCCATGGCAATGAGCCTAGCCATCACGTCGCCTATCTCTACAATTATGCGGGCGCGCCGTGGCGGACGCAGGAGCGGCTGAAGCAGATCGTCGACAGCCAGTACAAGCCGACGCCCCAGGGCCTGTCAGGCAATGACGATCTCGGCCAGATGTCCGCCTGGCTCGTCTTCACCTCGCTCGGTTTCTATCCGGTTGCACCTGGCTCGGGCGAATATGTGATCGGCCGGCCGTTCGCCGATCGCACGGTGCTGGACCTGCCGAACGGCAAGAGCTTCACGATCCGTGCCGAGCGACTGTCGGACAAGAACCGCTATGTCGGCCAGGTCTTCCTCAACGGGAAGACCCTGACCCGCGGCTTCATCCGCCATGAAGAGATCGAGGCAGGCGGCGAGCTCCGCTTCGTCATGCAGGCGACGCCCAACAAAAGCTGGGCAACCGCCGAGGCGGCGCGGCCCTTCTCGATGACCGGCTATTCGGCAGTGCAATGAATAAGCGCGCGCTGGTCCCTGAGATAAGGCTCGTGACCGCCTGTTGCCGCTGGCCGTCCTCGCCTGCGCGCGATGAAGCCGTGCGGGAGGCCGCAGCAGCGATCACCGATTGGCCGCGCTTCCTGCGGGTCGTGCGTCGCCACCGCGTCACCGGCTTTGTGCGCGCATCGCTGTCCGCGGCCGGGGTCCGCCTCGCGGTCCCGGTAGCGTTCCAGCTCGGCCGGCGTGCGGATCATCTGGTGGCCAGGAACGCTGCGCTTGCGACGGAAAGCGTCGCCATCCAGCAGCTGTTTGACGCCGCCGGCATGCCTGCGATGGTGCTGAAGGGCGCGGCGCTGGCGCGGCTGGCTTATGGCGACGCGGCGATCAAGGAAGCGCAGGACATCGATCTGCTGATCCTGCCTGATCGTGTCGAGACCGCGATCGCGATGCTCGAAGCGCGTGGATATAAACTGATCTCGCCGGTGCCCGAGGTGGCAATGGGTCCCGCCCAGCGCCGCGCCCTGGTCCAGTATCGCAACGAAGCTTCGATGTACCACGCCGTCACGGGTATCCCGATCGACCTTCACTGGGCGCTGACCGACGGCCCGACCTTCCTGCCGGGAATTGACGCAGCATCGCCCGGCCAGCTGGTCGATATCGGCATTGCCGGCGCGCCGGTGCGCACGCTCGGCCGCGACGATCTGTTCGTCTATCTCGCCGTTCACGGCGCGCTGCACAGCTGGGGCCGGATCAAATGGCTGGCTGACTTCCAGGCCCTGGTCTCGCGCGAACCGCCGGAGGAAATCGATCGCCTGTACCGGCACGCCCAGAGCGCGGGCGCGGGCCGCTGCGCCGGCCAGGCGCTGCTGCTGAGCAAGCGACTGCTCGGTCTCGAATTGCCGCCCGGCCTCGCCGACGAGCTCGAAGGCAGCAGCCTGATGAACCGCATCGCAGACGGTGCGCTTGAACTGATGGTCGGCCCTGACCCCGAGGCTGAAATCCCCGATCGGCGCTTCGGCACCACACTCTACACGCTCGCCCAGCTCAGGCTCTCGTCCGACTGGCGCTATCGCGGCGCATTGCTCGCCAATTCCATGTTCCTGATCGACGATGTGCTGCGCGTACCTTTGCCGCCATCGCTCAGCTTCCTCTATCCTGTCCTGCGGCTGCCGCTCTGGGTCGGGCGGCGCGCGCGGCAGCTCGGCCGCAGCCCGGTCAGCCCGAAAGCTGCCCCGACTCGATCGTGATGACCCGGTCGCAGCGGACCAGGCTCTCGGCGCGGTGGGAAATCATGACGATGGTCGGCCTCGGGTCGAGCGCGGCAAGCCGTTCGAGCAGCGCCTTCTCGCCCGCAGCGTCGATCGCATTGGCCGCTTCGTCCAGCACCAGCAGGCGAGGGTTGCGCAGCAGCGCCCGCGCGATCGCCAGCCGCTGGCGCTCGCCTCCTGAAAGGGCAATGCCGCGCTCGCCGACCAGCGAATCGAGCCCGTCGGACAGCCGCCTCACAATCTCCTCGGCACCCGCCAGCCGCAGCGCGTCCCAGATCGCGGCTTCGTCGACCGAGGCGCTACCCCAGGTCAGGTTGCGCCGCACGCTATCGTTGAACAGAAAGCCCTCCTGCGGAACATAGGCGAGGCTCTCGCGCCAGCCGGCCTGTCGTGCTGGGTCGAGCGGTTCGCCGCCGATCAGTACCTGCCCGGTCTGCGGTTCCTGCAGGGTCGTCAGTAGCTCGACGAGGGTCGTCTTGCCCGCGCCCGAAGGCCCGGTAATGCCGATAAAGGCGCCGGGCTCGATCGTCAGGCTCGCCGGCCGCAGCCCGCCGCCGCCGGGGTGAAGGAACGACACGTCCTGAAGCATGATCGCGCCGGGCGGCGGCATGACCGGTATGGGCGCCGGAGTGGCCGAGCTTTCAAGCTCGGCCTCCAAACGCTGGATCGCCTCGAACGCCGGCAGGTTGAAGAAGAAATTCTGCACCGACATCTGGATCGTCAGCGCCGGCGCGCTCATCCGCGCGAAGATCAGCACGAGCATGATCAGGATCGCGGGCGAAACCGCAGCGCTGAAGCCGGTCATCACGACGATCGCGCCCATCAGCGCGGATCCGATCGCGAACAGCCGCCGGCCCTTTGCCTGCCGCTCCATGAACTCGATCTGGCGCGTGCGAACGCGCCGCTGGATCGCCGCGAACTCGTCCACGAAGCCGGATTGGGCATTCTGGGCCGTCGCGGCCTTGAGCCCCCCGAGAAAACCGGTCGCGCTGCCCATCATCTTGTGGTTGGCCTCGACCATGCCGGTGCCGATGTCGCGGATCTTGCCCTGGGCAAGCATGATCGCACCGCCGCCGACAATCAGGATGGCGATGATCGTCAGCGCGAGTGCCGGCGCCAGTGCGATGGCGAGCCCGCCCTGAACCACCAGCATCATCAATGCCACGCTGCCCTGAACCAGGAACTGCGCGGCAGCGCTGATACGATTGACCTCGACCGTGATCAGGCTCGACACACGGGCATGGCTGAGCCTCGCGATCCGGACCCACGGCGCCGCGGCCAGCGTGCGCATGATCTTGTTGCGCTCATGCTCGGCAAAATCGCCCTGGAGCAGCGCGAGATAGATGTCGCGCGCGTAGAGCATGAAGGCGCGCAGCAGCGAGACACAGACAAAGGCCGCCAGCAGCACCGTGAGCCGCGCCAGTGGAGTGTGGACACCGATCCCGTCCAGCACGGCCCTGATCTGGAAATGCCCGCCATTCGGGTTGACGACGGCATCGAGGATCGGGATCAGCAAGACGACGCCCGCGCCGTCGAGCACCGCGGCGAAACCAACCAGCCCGATGGCCTTCCACATCCGCACGCCGGCAAAGCGCGTGAAGTTGCCGAGAAAGGCAGCGGCCTGCGCCCAAAGCCTGGTGATCGCAGCGAAACGGGATGGAGTTCTCATCCCGGCCCCTTTCCCACGCGTACGCGCCGCCGTCGAGCGGATCGTTTCATACCCGGCGGATTGGGCTTGCACCGGCGCGTTCAAACTCCTGTAAGCGGCGCCATCGCTTTCAGGAGCCCATCATGACGATCCGTCCGCGCCGCAGCGCGCTGTTCATGCCAGCCTCTAATGCCCGCGCGGTCGAGAAGGCGCGGAGCCTCGACTGCGATGTCGTGATCCTCGATCTGGAGGATTCGGTCGCGCCCGATCTGAAGGCGGCCGCGCGCGAGCAGGCGATCGCGGCCGCGGCGGCGGGCGGGTTCGGCGCGCGCGAGCTGCTCGTCCGGGTCAACGCGCTCGACACGGTCTGGGGTGCGGACGATTGCCGCGCGGTTGCCGATGCCGGCTTCGCGGCGGTCGTGCTGCCCAAGGTCTCGCGCCTCGCAGACCTCGAAGCGGCGCGCGCCCTGCTCGGCACAGTGCCTTTATGGGCGATGATCGAGACCTGCGCCGGCATACTCAACCTGCCAGCGATCGTCGCCTCGGCCGAGGCCAATCGCCTGGAAGGCCTGCTCGTCGGCACAAATGATCTCGCCAAGGAGATGCGCTGTACGCCGGGGCCGGAACGCACGCCGTTGCTTGGCCATCTCGCGATGATCGTGACCGCCGCGCGCTCGGCCGGGCTGACCGCGCTCGACGGCGTCTGCAACGTGATCGAGGACGGCCCGGTGCTCGCCGCCGAATGCGCACAGGGGGCCGTTTTCGGCTTTGACGGCAAGTCCCTGATCCACCCCGCCCAGATCGCCGCCGCCAACCGGGCCTATGCCCCGACGGCGGATGCGGTCGCCTGGGCCGAGCGCGTCATCGCTGCCTTCGCGCTGCCGGAGAATGCGGAAAAGGGCGTCATCCGCGTCGATGGTGAGATGGTGGAGCTGCTGCATCTGGAGCAGGCAAAGAGGATTGTGAGCGCTACAGGAAGCTGATCAGCAAGGTCAGGTTCAAGCCGATCACCGCGACGGCTATTGCCCATGCCACAAGCTTCAGCCACGGCGGATTGACCAGCACTCCCATCTGGCTCCGGTTACCGGTGAAGCTGACGAGCGGCACCACGGCGAACGGGAGCTGAAGGCTGAGCACTACCTGGCTGAGCACGAGCAATCGGGTCGCACCCGCATCGCCCATCAGCGCGACGACGATCACCGCGGGCACGATCGCCGCCAGCCGCGTGACCATCCGCCGCAGCCAGATCGGCAGCTTCAGATCGAGAAACCCTTCCGCGACGATCTGCCCGGCAAGCGTGCCGGTCACGGTCGAGTTCTGGCCAGAGGCGAGCAGCGCAACGGCGAACAGCACGCTCGCAGCCCCTGCGCCCAGCATCGGCGACAGCAGCTGATACGCCTCGCCGATCTCGGCGACGTCGGTTCGCCCCGCGGTATGGAAGGTCGCCGCCGCGAGGATCAGGATCGAGGCGTTGATGAACAAGGCGAGCGTCAGTGCGATCGTGCTGTCGATCGTCGCGTGGCGGGCCGCATCGCGTTTGCCCGCTTCGTCCTGGGCAAAGCGGCGCGTCTGCACGATCGAACTGTGCAGGTAGAGATTGTGCGGCATCACCGTCGCCCCCAGAATGCCGATCGCGATATAGAGCATTGCCGGGTTGGTGACGATCTGCGGTGAGGGAATAACGCCGCCCATGATCGCCGCGATGCTGGGTTGCGCGATCGCCAGCTCATAGGCGAAGCACCCCGCGATCACGATCAGCAGGGTGACGATGAAGGCTTCGAGCTTGCGGAAGCCGAAGCGCTGCAGCGCGAGGATCAGCAGCACATCGAACGCGGTCAGGCACACACCTGCGACGAGCGGCAGCCCGAACAGCAATTGCAGCGCGATCGCGGTGCCGAGCACTTCAGCCAGATCGCAAGCGATGATCGCCAGCTCGCACAAGACCCAGAGGGTGACGTTGACGACCGGCCCGTAATTGGCGCGGCAGGCCTGGGCGAGATCCCGCCCGGTGGCGATGCCGAGCCGCGCCGAGAGCGACTGCAGGACCATCGCCATGACGTTCGACAGCAGGATGACCGAGAGCAGGGTATAGCCGAACGCGGATCCGCCGGCGAGGTCGGTCGCCCAGTTGCCCGGATCCATATACCCGACCGCAACCATATAACCCGGGCCGGCAAAGGCGCCGAGCTTGCGCCAGAAGCGGCCCTTGCCGAGCGGCACTGCGACAGTCCGATAGCTTTCGGAAAGTGACGCACGTGCAGGCGGCGTGAATTCCGCAGCAGGGCCGGAGGAAAGCGGGGGCGGCATGGATTTTTCCTCTCGCATGCGCGCCACCGCGTCAATCGCCAGCTTTACTTGCCGAGCACACGGCCAGCCACAGCGTCGAGCTTTGCGAGCATCGCCGGATCGCGCGCCTCGGGTGCGGTGATCAACGCATGATCCAGCACCGTGTCGAGTGGGGAGGGGGTGCGCTCGGCGGGAAGAGCCGCGACAAAGGCCGCCACAGCCTTGCGTGCGATCGCGCCGTTCGCGCCCATCTGCGCGATCACCTCGCTCACCTCGACGAACGAGGCTTCCTCGCGCCAGCAATCATAGTCGGTGACCATGCCGATCAGCGCATAGGGCAGCTCGGCCTCGCGAGCGAGCTTGGCCTCGGGCATGGCGGTCATGCCGATCACATCGGCCCCCCATTGGCGGTACAACAGGCTTTCGGCCCGGCTGGAGAATTGCGGCCCTTCCATCGCCAGATAGGTCGCACCCTTGGCGACAGCGCCGCCGGCGGCCGTGACCGCTTCCGCCGCAAAGGCGGAGAGCCGGGGGCAGACCGGTTCCGCCATCGACACATGCGCGACCATGCCGGTGCCGAAGAAGCTCGATGTCCGCGCGACCGTGCGGTCGATGAACTGGTCGACCACCACGAAACGGCCCGGCGCCAGCTCCTCGCGCAGCGAGCCGATCGAAGAGATGGCGAGAATGTCGGTACAGCCGCTCCGCTTCAGCGCATCGATATTCGCGCGGAAGTTGAGTTCGGAGGGTGGAATGCGATGGCCGCGGCCATGGCGGGGCAGGAAGACGAGTTCGACGTCACCGATCGATCCGAACAGCAGCTCGTCCGAAGGATCGCCCCAGGGCGTCGAAACATTCCGCCATTCGGGATTCTCGAGCGTGTCGATGGCATACAGGCCGGAGCCGCCGATAATCCCGATCTTCCACTTGCCGCTCATTGAGTGCTCCTCATCGCAGCCAATACCGGCTACCGCTGCATATCACGCCTACCTTCCGGGCACCGGAGCCGCCATATGCGATTTGTTTTTGCCGTTATTTTGTCGATCATGCTGACCGGTGTCGCACAGGCCGCCGACCCAATCACAGGCAACTGGGTATCGCAGGACGGGAAAGGCGTGGTGACGATCGCGCCGTGCGGGAACGCACTATGTGGCCATATCAGCCGCTTTACCGAAAAGGGCCGGATCGAAGGTCCTGCGACCGACAGCCACAATCCCAATCCCGCGCTGCGCTCGCGCTCGCTGATCGGAGTCCAGGTGCTGTCCGGTTTCGTCGCGGACGGCAATGAGTGGCGCGGGTCGCTCTATTATCCGTTCGGGGGCAAGACCTACCGGGCGTTTATCAGCCGAAATCCCGACAACAGCCTGAAGGTGCGGGGCTGCTGGTATTTCATTTGCCGGACAGTGAAATGGCCCGCCGCCGAGGGAGTCCGATAGCGGACGGAGCTTAGGGGCCGACGGCTTCCAGCCGGCCCAGCCATTCTTTCGCCTGTTTCGCCTCGCCGACCGCCTGCGGAGATTTGGGGCGGCCGCGTGACGCGAGAAACTCCTGGTGCAGCGCGAACGGCTCGATGCCCAGTTGCGATCGCATCTCGTCGATCTCTTCGCCCAGCGCGACGATCGGGTCACCCAGCGCGGCCATCCGGAGGCGGGAGGCTTTGTCCTGATTATGGTCGAACAATCCCCATTTGCCCGATGCCGTGATTCGCAGGGCGGCGATCAGCGCCGCGCGATACTCGGCTTCAAGCTCGGCGCGGTGCGCATCAAGACGTTCAAGGCGGGCGCCTCGGGCCATGTCAGATCACCTTCATGTCGGCGGCATAATGATGCCAGGCGAAAATCGCCGCAGCGCCGCGATGCGGTCGCCATGCCTCTGCCAGTTCGCGCGTCAGCTGCTCGCTCGGCCGCGCCTCATGGCCGAGGAGACGGCCGATCTCGATCTGTACGGCAAGGTCGCCTGCCGGCCAGACGTCCGGCCGTCCTTCGGCAAACAGCAGATACACCTCGGCCGACCAGCGACCAATGCCCTTGACCCGCACCAGAGCCGCGACTGCTTCCTCATCGTCAACCGGCAGAGTGTCGAGGTCGAGCCGCCCGCTCGTCACCTCGTCGGCAAGGCTCCGCGCATAGCTTGCCTTTTGCCGTGACAGCCCCGCTTCGCGCAGCTGCTCGTCGCTCGCCCGGGCAATATTGCCGGGGTCGTCGAGGCTGCCGACGATTCCCTCCAGCTTGTGCCATACCGATTCGGCGGCCTTGGTGCTGACTTGCTGGCCAACGATGGTGCGCAGCAGCGTGGCATAGCCCCGCGCGCGGATGCGCGGCTCGGGATAGCCCGCACGCGTTATCGCCGCGGCGATGGCCGGCTCGCGCTGGCTCAGCGCATCGAGCGCGGTGCGCAGCTGGTCGGCGCTCAGGCCCATGTCATGTTCCCTTGATTAGCGGCGCGTGTGGCGGCATGGCGAAGCCGGACCCGTGAGGAGGAATGAATGCCCAAGCTTATCGTCGTGACCCGCGAAGGGGAAGAACGCGAGATCATGGGCGAGGCTGGCCTTTCGGTCATGGAAGTGATCCGCGACGCCGGGATCGATGAGGTCCTTGCGCTGTGCGGCGGTTGCTGCAGCTGCGCCACCTGCCATGTCCATGTCGACCCGGAATTTGCGGCCAAACTGCCGAAAATGAGCGAAGACGAGAATGACCTGCTCGATTCGTCGTCCGATCGCGACGAACGCTCGCGCCTCTCGTGCCAGATCGAATTCTCGGACGCCCTCGACGGCCTCAGGGTGACTGTCGCAGCCGAGGATTGAGCTTTCTTCTCCCCTCCCGCGTGCGGGAGGGGGACTTTACTTCGCTGCAGCCATCCGCAGCACCGCAGAGGGCGCATCCTTGGTCAGCGACGTCACCTTCCAGGTGATCGTCTTGCGCCCGGCCGTCGTCACCGGGCCTTCCTCATTATTCTGGCTCACGATCTCGGCATTGGTATCGAGCGTGAACACGCCATCAAGTGCGCTCGAACTCTTGTCCATGCCCGGCATGCCCATGCCCTTCGATTCGCTCGCATTGGCGTAACCCGGCGCCTTCATGCGCACCGTGTTGTTGGCGCGCAGCTCGACAGCGATGAATGGGAACAGCGCCTCGGCATCGATATTATACGGATAGACGAAACCGTGATCGAGCGTGCCGGAGATGGAATAATCGATGCTGAACTTGCCGTCGCCAAGATAGGTCACCTTGCGATAGCCCGCCTCTTTCGACAGTGCCGCGGCGATCGCCCTGTTCTTGGCGTCGGCGGCCGCTTTCTTGGCGGCGGGGCTCTCGGCGGGCGCGTCTTTCTGCAGGGCGATTTGCTGGAGCGTCGGCGCCGGGTCATCATCGCTGCTCGCCGGATCGGTCGAGCTCGGCGTACTCATGTCGCCAAGGCCCTTGGTCATGTCATCGTCCTGAAGCGCGATCACTTCGCCCACATAGGTGAAGGTGAAATGCCGATCGGCGTCGATCTTCAAGGTTGAGACGAATTTGCCCGGTGTCAGCACGCAGCTCACGAGCAGACACGGCAGCAACAGGACGAGCGCGATGCGCGAAAGGCGTGCGGTCATGAGAACCCCCGGGTTCAGCCCCGTGTCGTCACCGCGTAGAGCGCGATTGCCGCCGCGTTGGACACGTTCAGGCTCTCCACTTTAGGCGAGATCGGCAGCCGCGCAAGCTCGTCGCAATGCGCGGCTGTGTTCTGGCGCATGCCTTCGCCTTCGGCGCCGAGCACCAGGGCGACCCGCTGCTGTCCGATCGCCTCGGCCAGCGTCTGAGTCGCCTCGCCGGTCAGGCCGACCCGCCAGAAACCCGCCTCGGCAATCTCTTCGAGCGCCCGGGCCAGGTTCACCACGCGCACCCAGGGCACGATCTCGAGCGCGCCCGAGGCCGAACGCGCGATCGTCCCCGATTCGGGCGGCGCGTGACGGTCGGGGGTGACGATGCCGAGCGCATCGAACGCCGCTGCCGAGCGCAGGATCGCACCGACATTATGCGGATCGGTCACCTGGTCGAGTACTACCAGCGGGCGCCGGTCGTCACGGCCCTGTTCGAGCAGGTCGCCGAGCCAGATATCCTCGAGCGGATCGACCTCGGCCACCAGCCCTTGATGCGGCGCATCGCCGGGCACGAGGCGAGCAAGATCGGTGACCTCGGCAAAGGTGATCGGGATGACAGGCGGGATGTCGAGCGAGGCCAGGGCC
>Ga0207687_10000735_pt1 | contig 22239 bp, 23 predicted proteins | sample KBSM54metaG_FD_184399 | JGI IMG/M metagenome (GOLD analysis project Ga0207687, IMG submission 184399) | Miscanthus rhizosphere microbial communities from Kellogg Biological Station, Michigan, USA - KBS M5-4 metaG (SPAdes) (version 2) | ecosystem: Host-associated > Plants > Roots > Rhizosphere >...
CATGGCGATTTTCATTTCCGCAATCTTGCTCCTGGAAATTACACCGTCGCCGTTCGTCGCGACGGTCTGGGCGAAATCCGCCGCACTGTAGTGGTCAGCCCCGCGGTCGCCGGAGATTCCGGAGTGGTGCGCGCCATTATTCCTTATAGCGCGGCCGAGGCTGCCGCCAATGCCGCGGCCGGCACGGTCTCCGTCCACCAGGTTTCGATTCCGCGACACGCGACCGCGAAGTTTGCAGACGCCCAACGGCGCTTGGCGAGTCGCGATCCGGAGGGCGCGGTCCGCAGTCTGGAGGAGGCTGTGTCGATCGCGCCCGAATACTCGGCTGCCTGGAACGCTCTCGGCGTCATCGCGTTTCAGAACGGCGACGACAGCCGGGCCCAGGTCTTCTTTCGCCGCTCACTGGAAGCCGACCCTGGCGGGTTCGAACCGTTGGTGAATCTCGGCGGCGCGTTACTGAAGACCGGTGCCGCCGCGGATGCGCTGCCGTTCAATCAGCACGCCGTGCGCGACCGCCCCGAGGATGCGCTGGCCAATGCCCAACTCGGAATGAATTACTTTAAGCTCGGCCGATTCGACGACGCCGAGCCATATTTGCTCGCGGCCAAGCGCCTGGATCGCGCGCAGTTTTCGCAGCCGCAGATTTTTCTCGCCGAGATCTACGCGCGCCGCGGAAATCGCGCTGCCGCCATTCGCGAGCTCGAAGATGTGCTGGCGATTCGTCCCGACGGCCCGCTATCGCCCGGCATTCGCCGCAACCTCGCGCAGCTCTCCCGCCAGTAGATAAAACTCGAATAGCGGAGAGCGCTCGTCTTGGATCCAGCGTCCCATCTTCCACTCCGCGCGCAGATATTTGACGTCCGGATGCCGACTCAGGTCTAGGTTCGTGGAGTACGTCCCGCAATAAAACTTTTGCGGAAAAGTAAGTAGAAGGCGCCAGTGATGTCCGTCCTCTGAGCCCCAAACGGAAACGTCCAGATTTTCCTGCGCGATAATCCCGGTAATTCCCAACGTCAGGCGGACTGCTCTGGATTCAAAGTCGGAGGATTCGAACGCGGAATCAACTTCTATTACCTCGCCCTTTCCATCTTGACGGGAGACGGTTTCAGGTAGCAAGAACATTTAGGCCAACTTTCTAAGCCGTTCTTCAGCCTCCTTAAGGGTGTCATACTTTTTCGGAAAGCAAAAGCGTATCCAGCCCGAACCGTCTTTCGGATCCGAAAAAAAGCTGGACCCCGGCACAGCCGCGATGCCGATCTTCTCGATCAGATGCCGCGCGAATGTTACGTCGTCATCCTTGCTCAGCTTGGAGAAGTCCGCCATCACGTAGTACGCGCCCCGCGGCCGCGTGCACAGAAATCCCGCGTTCTCCAGCATTTGGAGCATCCAGTCACGGCGCTCGGCATAATGCTGCGCCAGCTCCGTGTAGTAGGCTTCCGGCAAATTGAGCGCCACGACTCCGGCTTCTTGCAGTGGGGCCGCCGCACCCACCGTCAGAAAATCGTGAACCTTGCGAACCGATTCCGTGATCTCAGGATTCGCCAGCACCCAACCCACGCGCCAGCCGGTGACCGAGTACGTCTTGCTCATGCTGTTGATCAGAATGGTCCGGTCCCGCATGCCGGGAATCGTCATCATCGGAATGTGCTGCGCACCATCGTAAATAATGTGCTCGTAGATTTCGTCGGTGATGGCAAGCGCATCGAATTCCTGGCACAGATCGGCGATCGTTTGAAGCTGCGCGCGATCGAACACCTGACCCGTCGGGTTGCCCGGCGAATTAATGATGATCGCCTTGGTGCGTGCGGAGAACGCCCGGCGAAGCTCATCCGGATCGAAGCTCCAGTCCGGAGGACGCAGTTTTACAAATTTGCGGTTCGCGGAACACAGTAGAGTATCGGGTCCGAAGTTTTCGTAAAACGGCTCAAAGATAACCACTTCGTCGCCCGGATTCGACACCGCCAGCAGCGACGCAATCATGCCTTCGGTCGATCCGCAACATACCGTAATCTCGCGCTCGGGATCGATTTGCAGGCCGTAGATTCGTCGATATTTCGCCGCGATCGCATCGCGGAAACGCTTCGCGCCCCAGGTGATCGCGTACTGATTGACGTCGTCGGCGATAGCTTGCCGCGCGGCGTCCTTCAGAACTTGCGGTGCGGGAAAATCGGGAAACCCCTGGGCCAGATTGACCGCCTGATGCTTTAATGCCAGGCGAGTCATCTCGCGGATGACGCTTTCGTTGATACCTAGAGTTCGTTCAGCGCGGAACCGGTTCACTGTGCTTGAGGACCGTATATGCGGCGATAGGCATCGGCGTTGCGGAGGACAGCTTGAATATAACCGCGGGTTTGGCTGAATGGTACGGTCTCAACGAATTCGGCGGGTTCTTTGAAATCGCCCCACGTCAGCCAGGATTTCGCCCGCGACATACCAGCGTTATATGCGGCAAGAGCCGCTTCGGTATGTCCGCCTAACTGATCCGTCACCACGCGCAAGTAATAGGTCCCGAACTGAAGATTCAGCGTCGGCTGAAAAAGCTTGGCGGTGGTATATGCCGGAATCTTCAGCTTGCGGCTTAGTTCACGGCCGGTGGCCGGTTCGATCTGCGTCAGCCCGCGCGCATTGGCGGGCGACGTCACCCCCGCGTCGAATTCCGATTCCTGGCGGATCAGCGCGGCCATCAAAAACGGGTCCAGTTTGTTCTGTTTGGAAAAGCGCTCCAGGTCCGCGCGATACGGCAGCGGAAACGCCAGCCGCCAGAAATCCAGCGGCGCCGATTCGATAGGCAGGAACAAGTAATTTCCAGCGTAGCTCTTGATGTACTTGATGGCCTGCTGCGGCTTGCCTCCGCCGATCAGCGCGCCCAGTTGCATGGCGAGAAGATGGGGCTGATCCCCGGTCTGCGCGCCGTAGCGCAGCTCGATTTCGGCCCAGTCTTTCAAACCGGCGAGTACCAGCAACTTCGCCCGTTCGATCCGAGCCAGAGAAGTTGGGCTGGCATCGAACACCGTGGTGCGCGCGCGCTGCGGGAAGTTCACCGCGCGCAAGAACTCCGCCGCAGCCGGAGCCGGCGTCACTCCAGCCAGCGGAGTCATCCGGTCCCGAGCGAGCATCGCATAATACTGGTTGGGATATTCCCGAGCGATCTCTTCGTAGTACGCCCGCGCCGACGCGCGATCGCGTGATTGCTCCGCCATGCGCCCTAAAAAGTACAGCGCCGCCGATGCGTTATCCGACGCCGGGAACAATCGCAGGTGAGCGCGCAGCAGATCCGCCGCATCGGACGAACGGCGCAGGTAATGCACCCACGCGACTTTCCAATGGCATCCCGCCGCCTGCTTATCCTGTGGGAAAGACTCGAAGCAGGCGCGATACATCGGCTCATACTCATCCGCCTTGTTCTCGGTCAGATAACGGTCCGCAACCGCCGTCACTGCCTTCAACCGCCACGGCGAATTCGGATGCAGCCGGCCGAGCCGGGCCGTCAACGAATCCATCTCATCCAGATTGTTCAGGCGGCGCGCGCTCTGCGTCAGATAGTACAAGCGCTCGGCATCGGCCTCCGGAGAGGCCACCTCCAGGGTTGAAAGATAGCGGTAAGCGACGGCGTTCTCTTTGGCGGTATAGCTCGCAACCCCGATACGGACCCGCGCCAGATCGCGATCCGCGCCGCCCAGCTGCGGGATCAGCGATTCCAGCTCTTTCTTGGCGCGCGCAGCCTGCCCGGCGTCCAATATCTTGAGCGCTCGCCCCAGCATGGCCGCAGGCAACGCCGGCGGATACTTATCGCCAAGTTGCGCTTGGAGTCGGCTGATTTCGGGTCCGGCTTGGGCTGCTTCAGCCGTCAGAGGAAATCCGAAGTAAACGCGCTGGTAATAAATCGACGCGCTGACGTCGTCGCCTGAGCCCGCGAAGGCCACAGCCATCGCCAGATCGCCCTTGGGCTGCGAGAGCACCGAATAGTATTTCCGCAACAGTTCCAGGGCCGCCGCTGGATCGTTGTTCTGGGTGTACGCGCCTGCGGCCAGCAGCGCCGCGCGAGGAACCAATGGCGACGGCGGCGACTGCTTGAAAACGGTATCCAGCGTCGCGGGGACAGCCGCATTGTCCTTCGATGCGGATTGCGCCGAAGCCAGGAACCACGCCGCGTAATCAGCCAGCTTCGGCAAGCGCTGCGGCAGACCTTTCAGTGCGGAGATGGCTGCGGGATAGCGGCCCGCGTCGAACGCGTCGGCCCCGGTCTTCAGGTCGGCAAGGGGATCGGAAGCAGCGTGCAAAGCGAGCGTGGCTGCGCCTATGGCGGTAACCGCCACGGCAGACAGAGCCGCGTTACGCCAGCGGGCGCTATGCCTGTGGACCAGGATACGAAGGACCGAGCAGTACAGCATCTTCTTTCGCCAGAGTCTTCACCAACTCCTGGTGAAGGTAATCAGGAATCCCATTCAAGGGTAACAGGAAGCGTTCGCGGAAGGCTCCCCGGGCGGCGTCGATCGCCGGAGCCAGCGCACTATACAAATCGCGCGTGTCGCGCCCCGATTTCACCTGGGAGGCCTGATAAAGCTGCATCTCGGCGACTCTGACGCGGGCAAATCGCAGGGCAGTGGAGTGCGCCAGCGCGCGCGCGATTCCGGCAGCGTAGAGGGCTGAGGCGTCCAAACCATATTGTATCGCTAATGGTTTGGGAGCGGGGCTGGTCCTCGCCGCTGAGTCGGCTTGGCGGAAAAATCGATATCCGCCCCGGTATCTTGGCAAAGCCGGCATCAAGTGGACCGACTTCGTGGGGCGCCTACGTTCCCGACCCTCTAGGCGTCATCTCAGTTGGAGACGCACGGGAAGAAGCGGAACGCCTGTTTGCGGAGGATATCCAATTTCACTTGGAAGTCATGCGCGATGAAGAGCTGGAGATCCCGCCGCCGTCCAGCTTCGCGGGTTCCGTCGAAATTCACTCCCGTCAGGTTGCGGATCCGTAGCCGAATCGAGCCGCTTCGAGAAGAACATCCCGGATGCCCAGGTACATTCGGTGAGCGTTATTCTCGGCAATCCCCTGCGCGGCCAGCGCCAGGCGCTCCTGGAAGCCTAAGGGCTCCGGAGTACACCTGGCTAACATCGTAGACGTGATCTCGGTTTCGGCGAAGTAGTCATGCCTGGCCGAATCGCATTCCGCGTGCAACTTGCTAAAACCTTGTTGATCCACTGGTGGCCGCCTTCCTCTGCGGCCTCCTTAAGTGTACTCTGCCTGCGGCCGCAGGCATCCGAGGGGCCAGGCGTGCCCCCCTACTTGCCGAATTCTTTAATCGCTAGCTCGAACCCCGGCTTCGCGGCTTCCAGATCCTGAGGAGTCATCGCCGGCCGCACCGTAACTTGCGCGTTGAAGGCGAGGAACCACGGCTCGGCGACCTTCGGCAGCTCGGACGATTCCTTCATGTCGAATACGACCACCGCGCAACGCTCGCCGCTGTCGGTGGCGACGAAATAGGCCGCTTCCGGCTTGAGATCGGCCAGGATCTTCTTCAACGTGGATTCTAAAGTTCCCTTCCGCACCGCGGCGTTCGCGGACTCGGTCGGAATCACAGCTCTCAGTAACATTCGCATTAGGATTGCCCCTCCCTGTGGGGCTCCTGCGATGTTACCGCACGTTACTGAAGTGTGTTGACGGAACCTGTACGCTTGGCTTCGAACCCCGCGATGGCCGGTTCCTGCTGCAGCATGTAGCCCAGCTCATCCACGCCTTCCACCAGACACGTCTTCGAGAAGGCATCGATGGGAAACTCGACCGTGCGCCCGCTGGGCAGCGTCAGTTTTTGTGCCACGACGTCGATCTTCACCACGGCCCATGGCGACTTCAAGAGCTCTGCATGCGCATCCGCGGGAACCACCACAGGAAGCAGCTGGTTCTTGAGCGCATTGCCCTTGAAGATGTCCGCAAACGACGTGCTGATCACAGCGCGAATTCCGTTCTGCACCAGCGCCCACGGAGCGTGCTCGCGCGAGCTGCCGCAGCCGAAGTTATCGCCCGTCACCAGGATCTCGACGCCCTTCGCCTCCGGCTTGTTCAACACGAACTCCGGCTTCGGTGTTCCGTCGGCATTCAAGCGCCAGTCGCGAAACAGCCCTTCGCCCAGCCCGTCCTTCGATATCGATTTGAGATACCGCGCTGGAATGATCTGATCGGTATCCACGTTGTCGATGGGCAAAACCGCAATCTTGCTCTCGATCTTTTCTAATTTCATAAAAGTGTTCTCACGTCCGTGACGACGCCCATGATGGCCGATGCCGCCGCCGTTAACGGGCTGGCCAGGAACGTCCGGCCTCCCTTGCCCTGGCGGCCTTCGAAGTTACGATTGCTGGTCGAGACGCTATACTCGCCCGGCTCCAGTTGATCGCCATTCATGGCCAGGCACATGGAGCAGCCGGCTTCGCGGAAATCCGCGCCGGCGTCGCGGAAGATCTTGTCCAGACCCTCGGCCTCGGCCTGCTTTTTCACCTGCATCGATCCGGGAACCACCAGCATGCGGACCTTGGGATTCACCTTGCGCCCCTTGATGATGCTGGCGGCCGCGCGCAAATCCGAAATGCGCGAATTGGTGCAGCTGCCCACGAACACCACGTCGATGGGATGCCCTTTGAGCGGCTGGCCCGGCTGCAGATCCATGTACTTCAGCGCTTTCACCAGGTCCGATTTCTCGATCGGATCGGCGACCGATGCCGGATCGGGAATGTTGCCGGAGATCGCGATCCCCATGCCGGGGTTCGTTCCGAACGTTACCATCGGTTCGAGTTCGTTGGCGTCGAGCGTCAGCGCATGCGCGTATTCAGCATCGTGATCCGTCGGAAGCTGCCGCCAGCGAGCCAGCGCAGCATCCCAATCGGCGCCCTTCGGCGCGAATTCCCTGCCCGCGATGTACTGATACGTCGTGTCATCGGGAGCCACCAGACCAGCGCGCGCGCCGCCTTCGATCGACATATTGCAGATGGTCATGCGCTCTTCCATCGAGAGCGAGCGAATGGTGGAACCCAGATATTCGAACACGCTGCCGGTGCCGCCGCCGATCCCGATGCGGGCGATCACGGCCAGAATAATGTCCTTCGCGGAAACGCCCGGCCGCAGAGCGCCATCCACGCGAATCGCGTAGGTCTTCGACGGAGTCTGCAACAGGCACTGCGTGGCGAATACGTGACCCACCTGGCTGGTTCCGATGCCGAACGCCAGCGCGCCGAACGCTCCGTGCGTCGCCGTGTGGCTGTCGCCGCAGACGATGGTCATGCCCGGCTGGGTCAGTCCCTGTTCCGGACCGATCACGTGCACAATGCCCTGCTTGGTGGTCTTCAGATCGTACAGCCGGATTCCGAAATCCTTGCAGTTGGTCGTCATCTGGTCCAGCTGCGCCTTGCCGACGGTATCCAGCATGGGCAGATCGCGCGGCGTAGTCGGCGTGCTGTGGTCCATGGTGGCGATGGTCAGATCCGGCCGGCGGACCTTGAGACCGCGTTCGCGCAGCATCGTGAAAGCCTGCGGCGAAGTCACTTCGTGAACCAGATGCAGATCGACATAGAGGAGTGCGGGAGCGCCGGGCTTCTCGGCGACTACGTGGCTGTCCCAGATTTTCTCGACGATTGTACGCGGTTTCATAGTGCCTCACTTACTGCTTGTCCGACTTCCGTAGTCGTCGCAGGCTTGCCCTTCGGACGCAGGTCAGCCGTCACGCGGCCCGATTCCAGAACCTTACCGATGGCGTTGTTCACGGCGGCCGCTTCCTTCACCAGCCCGAACGTGTATTCCAGCATCGCGGCGACGCTGCCGATCGCGCCCAGCGGATTCGCCTTATTCTGGCCCGCGATATCCGGCGCCGATCCGTGGACCGGCTCATACAGCCCTTTGGTCTCTCCCAGCGAAGCCGACGGCAGCATGCCGATCGACCCTGCCAGAATCCCCCCTACATCACTCAGGATATCGCCGAAGGTATTTTCGGTCAGCATCACGTCGAATTGGCGGGGATTCAGCACCATCTGCATTGCGGCGTTATCCACCAGCATGTGCTCGAGTTGAATGTCGGGATACTGCGGAGCGATATCCACCACCACTTTGCGCCAGAACTGCGAAACTTCCAGCACGTTGGATTTATCCACGCTGCAGACCTTCTTGCGGCGGTTGCGCGCCAGCTTGAACGCGGTGTGCGTCACGCGTTCCACTTCTTTGCGCGTATACGACATCGTGTTAAAGCCGCGCTCGTTATCGATGCCGCGCGGCTGGCCGTAGTACAGGCCTCCCGTCAGCTCGCGGACGATGATCATATCCGTGCCTTCCACCACATGATTCTTGAGCGGAGAGGAATCCACCAGCGCCGGCCACGTCCGCACCGGACGCAGATTGGCGAACACATCCAGCACGCGGCGCATACCGAGCAAACCAGCTTCGGGCCGCTGGCTGGGCGGGGCGTTGTCGAATTCCGGCAATCCCACGGCGCCCATCAGCGTGGCGTCGGCCTTCTGGCACAACGCTTCGGTCTCTTTGGGAAACGGCGTGCCGGTCTTATGTATAGCGACACCGCCCAGCAAGCCTTCGGACAATTCCAGCGTGTGGCCGTACTTCTTCGCCACGGCCTTCAGAACGTCTACTGCCGCACCCGTAACTTCGGTGCCGATCCCGTCACCGGGCAAAATCAAAATTTTAAGATTCATGTTTGAAAATCGAATTTAACGCGCCGTGGCGCCGGTATGTTTCGTATCCTCGACCACCTCGCGCGCCAATGCGAGGATTTCGTCGTTGCGAAGGCCTTTTTTACGGTCAGCCAGCTCCGTGAAACGAGTGTACATCGTATCCAGCTGCTCGCGCGTCAGCGGAGCCCCCAGATCCTCGCACCGTTTTGCCAGCGCGTGACGGCCGCTGTGTTTGCCCAGAACCAGTTTCGATTCGGGCACGCCTACCGACTTCGGATCCATGATTTCGTAAGTGGTCCGCTCCTTCAGGAATCCGTCCTGATGAATGCCCGCTTCGTGCGCGAAAGCGTTCTCGCCGACAATCGCCTTGTTCGGCTGCGGCCCGAAAGTAATCAGCGAAGTAAGCAGTTGGCTGCACGGATAGAGATATTCGGTCACGATGCGGGTTTCAAACGGAAGCTGATCGCGGCGCGTGTTGAGCGCCATGACCACTTCTTCGAGCGCCGCATTTCCGGCTCGCTCGCCGATGCCGTTGATGGTGCATTCGATCTGACGTGCTCCGCCCTGAATCGCCGCCAAGGAATTCGCGACAGCCAAGCCGAGGTCATCGTGGCAATGCACGCTGACAACGGCTGAATCGCCCAACGCCTTCACGATACGCGCGATCAGAGCGCGATATTCCTCGGGTACGGAAAATCCTACAGTGTCCGGAAGGTTCACAGTGCGCGCGCCGGCCGCGACTACCGCGCGAGAAATCTCTTCCAAGTAATCCGGATCGGTCCGCGTGGCGTCTTCGGCTGAAAACTCGACGTCATCGCAGAATTCCCGGGCCAGGCGTACCGCGGCCACGGCCTCGTCCAGAACCTGCTGGCGGGTCTTCTTCAGCTTGTGCTTGAGATGAATATCGCTGGTGGCGATAAAAGTGTGGATGCGCGGCCGCCGGGCGTTCTTGAGCGAATTCGCCGCAGCCAGGATGTCACCGCGATTGGAGCGTGCCAGTGCCGCGACGCTCACCCAGGGGAACTCGCGCGCCACTGCGTCCACCGCCTCGGCATCGCCTTGAGAGGCAATCGGGAATCCCGCTTCCAGGATGTCCACGCCCAGTTCCACCAGCTTCGCCGCCATGCGGAGCTTCTCCGCAACGGTCATGCTACAGCCCGGTGATTGCTCCCCGTCACGCAACGTGGTGTCGAAGATGTAGACCCGATCGGCCATGGTAAAGCCTCCGTATTGCCATTATCAGGTGGCCACCGTAGATTTGGCAAATCAATAATATTCTGATGTTGTATAATGTTCCTTTATGGAGATGCACCCGCTGCGCGTGTTCCTGACCGTAGCCGCGGAACGCAGCTTTTCCCGGGCCGCCGAGAAGCTCCTTCGCACCCAGCCCGCCGTATCCCTTGCGATTCAGCGACTTGAAGCCGAGATGGGCGAGAAGCTCATCGACCGTTCCGCCAAAGACCTGCTGCTGACCGACGCCGGCCAGATCGTTCTGGATTACGCCCGCCGCTTCGAGAATCTCCAGGGCGACCTGGAGAACGCCATGGCGGAGCTGCGCGATAAGTCCTCGGGCCGCCTGACCATTGGCGCGAATGAATCGTCCACCCTTTACCTGCTGGACCACATCGAGCGCTATCGCGCTCTGTATCCCAAAATCAAGGTGCAAGTCCGCCGCAGCCAGTCGAGCAAGATCCCCACGCAGATCGTCGATGGCGAACTGGAGTTGGGGCTGCTGACCTACGATCCGGAAGACGAGCGCATCATTTCACGCGTGATCTATTCCGATCATCTGTCGTTTATCGTGTCGCCGAAACACCGGCTGGCCAAGCGCGATCAGGTCGCAATCAAGGAACTGGGCGGTGAGACGTTTATCGCCCACAACGTAGTCTCGCCCTACCGCGCCCACGTAATCCGTGAATTCCAGCGCCACAAGGTCCCGCTGAATACCGATGTGGAAATGCCGACCATTGAATCCATCCGCAAGATGGTGGAGCGGAATGAAGGCGTCGCATTCCTGCCGCGGATGTGTGTGGAGCAGGAAATCCGTCACGGACTGCTCAAGGAAATCAAAGTCAGGCAACTGGCGATTGAGCGCAAGATCCTGCTGGTGTATCCGGCACGGCGTGCGCTCAGCCACGCCGCGCAGGCGTTTGTCGAAGTGGTCGGCGGTTAGCCGCGCGGTTGCGGAGCACGCCGATCAGCGTCAATCCCAGCCCTCCCAGCAGAAAGGTGCCGGGTTCGGGGACCGCGCCGCCATTGATCTCAGACACGCTGAAGCCGGGGGCGCTTCCCGTCACCGGTGTAAACAGAAACGCCCGGTTCTGAAGGGCCAGGATCTGGGCTGTCGTGAAGGTGCAGTCGCTGGCGCCACCGGGTACGCACGTTCGCAGCGTGAAACCGTTGGTCAGGCCGGCAGTAGCATTGTCATCGTTGGTGCCGGTAATGGTGCCGTAGCTCAAAATGATGCTGTTGGCGGCATACCCGAAGGCGTTGCCGGCTCCCAGCAGGATTGCTTCTGCCGTGATCAGGCCCGGAGTGGCGAATACGCCGGCGCCGTTCCAGATCACCGTGAACTGGTTGGCCACCGTATCGTTGTACCGGATGTCGCCGGGCGGAAGGAAATAATCATCCCATACCGGAGCGATTATAGCTGTCGAATAAGGTAACGGCTGGTTGGAGAAATTCGTATCCATCGTTCCGAATTGAACATTTCCGTTGGTGGAAATATTGGCTTGCGTGACCGCGGCGCCCCCATAAAAGCTGAAGCTGAAATTCAGGTTGAACGGTCCGAATACCGCATCATCCGCGACGCCTGACACAACCGTATCCGACCCATCGGGGGCTACAAGTAAGCCTGCTGACAGCGGCAGGGACAGCATCAGCGCTGTCGCGATGACGAGCCCCAGCAGCATGCCTCGATGAATTCCGGAACCCATGTTATCCTCCCTGAGCTCCCGTGGCCGGCCACGGGACTCGCCTCAGTGTGCCTCCATGCGTCGCCGATGTGGATAAAGGTAAATCCGTTCCCCTATCTCTGCGTGGGATACTGCACTGCCATGTTCGATTCGCCTGTTAAACTTGAATACTCATGAAGATCGCCATCGGCGCGGATCATGCAGGCTTCGAGCTCAAGAATCAACTAGGCGCGGCGCTGCGTAAGAGCGGCCACGAAGTGAGCGATTTCGGGACCAATTCAGCCGAGTCAACCGATTATCCCGATTACGCCCGGCAAGTGGGCAAAGCGGTCGCAGCCGGAAACGCCGAACGCGGGTTATTGGTATGCGGAAGCGGCGTCGGCATGTCGATCGCCGCGAATAAGGTCCGAGGCGTGAGAGCTGCTCTCGGCGTGAATCTTGAGGAAGTCCGCCTCACGCGCGCCCACAACGACGCGAACGTCCTAACGCTGGGTGCTCGCTTCATTGAGGCGGCCTTGGCCGGCGAGCTGGTGCAGGCATTCTTAGAGACTCCCTTCGAAGGCGGACGCCACCAGCGCCGCGTCTCGAAACTTTCCCAAATGGAAAACGAATTATGACCGAACAGGAACGCATGTCCCGGCCTCTGGCCGAAGTGGATCCGGAAATCAGCGCTGCCATCCGCCACGAAACCGAACGTCAGAACTCGCACCTGGAATTGATCGCCAGCGAGAACTTCACCTCCGAGGCGATCCTTGAAGCCACCGGCAGCGTCTTCACAAATAAATACGCCGAAGGCTATCCCGCCAAGCGCTATTACGGCGGCTGCGAATTCACCGATATCGTGGAAACACTTGCCCAGGAACGCGCTAAGAAGCTGTTCCACGCCGAGTACGCCAACGTGCAGCCGCACTCCGGATCGCAAGCCAATGAGGCGGCCTACGCCAGCGTGCTCTCGCCCGGCGATACGATTCTCGGTTTGAATCTGGCCCACGGCGGCCACCTGACCCACGGCCACCCGCTGAATTTTTCCGGCAAGACCTACAAGATCGTGCCCTATGGCGTCAGCCGCGAGACCGAGCAGATCGATTACGACGAACTCGCCCGGCTGGCCGCCGAGCACAAGCCGAAGATGATTATCGCCGGCGGCAGCGCGTACCCGCGCACCCTGGACTTCCCGCGCTTCCGCAAAATTGCCGACAGCGTGGGCGCGCTGTTCCTGGTCGATATGGCGCATTTCTCCGGCTTGGTCGCGGCGGGGCTGCATCCCAATCCTTGCGAGTGGGCCGATATCGTGACGTCCACCACCCACAAGACCCTGCGCGGACCCCGCAGCGGCCTGATTCTCTCCCGCGAAAAGTATGGAGCGGCCATCGACAAATCGCTCTTCCCCGGCGTGCAAGGCGGACCGTTGGTCCACGTGATGGCCGCCAAGGCCGTCTGTTTTCTCGAAGCCGGGACGCCGGAATTCGTCGCCTATTCCCGCCAGGTGCTTGCCAATGCGCATACGCTCGCGGCGAGCCTGGCCGGCGCAGGTTATCGCATCGTCTCCGGCGGTACCGATACGCATGTGCTTCTGGTGGACGTCTTCGCGAAAGGGATTCGCGGCAAAGAAGCGCAAGCCGCCCTCGAAGCCGCGAACATCACGGCCAACCGCAACGCGATTCCGTTCGATCAAAATCCTCCTTTCAACCCCAGCGGCATGCGCTTCGGCAGTCCTGCCGTCACCACGCGCGGATTCCGGGAAGCCGAGATTCGCCAGGTGGCCGGGCTCATCGTCAGAATCTTGGAGAACATCGCCAGCGATCAGGTGCGCACCGAAGTTCGCCGCGAGGTTAAGAACCTGACCGACCGTTTCCCGCTGTACGCCTGGAGGCTGACGCCCGCAGCCTACCGATAGAGCTCCCATGCCGAAGCACATCGTGATCGATTGCCGCCGCTTGGGCGACTTCGGCATCGGAACGTATATCCGCAACATGGTGCAGGCTCTCGCTCGCCTGGACCACGAGAATCGCTACACCCTCATCACGTTTGAAAACAATCCTGCGGACCTCATGGGCCTTGGCAGTAATTTTCATACCGCGCAGTATGAGCGCCGCGACACCGAATTTGGGCAGAACATAGCTTTTCCCTTCTTTCTCCGCCGCCTCTATCCCGATTTAGTTCATATTCCCCTGAATTCCGTCCCTTATCTGATGCCCAAGCCGTATGTCGTGACCATTCACGACATGAGCAGTCTCTTGTTCCCTGCCCAAGGCGACGTTCGCGGCGCCATGCATCGCGAGCGATATCGCCGTGGCGCGGCCCGTGCCGCGCGTATTATCGCAGTGTCCCATTCCACACGCCGCGATATCGAAAGCTTCCTGCAGATTCCCACCGAGCGCATCCGTACCATCTACAGCGCTCCCGATCCCTCCTTCACCATCGATCCGCCCGACACCAGTCAGGATCAGCAGATCCTGCAGCGCTATTCCATTCAGCCTCCTTTCATCCTGTACGCCGGAACTATCCGTCCTCAAAAGAATGTCCCTCGATTGGTGGAAGCCTTCGCCGTGATTCGCTCCGAGCTTGAAAACCATCCACTTTTCGGCAATCTTCGGCTTGTGATCATCGGTGACGAACTCTCGCGCTACCCCGCTGTGCGCCGCGCTGTAGTAGCCACGCGCGTCGAACCATTCGTGCGATTTCTGGGATTCGTTCCGCTGGACACCTTGAAGGTGTTCTACCGGGCCGCCGCGTTGTTCGCCTTTCCGTCTCTGTATGAAGGCTTTGGACTTGCACCGCTGGAAGCGATGGCCTGCGGCACTCCCGTAGTGGCCTCTGACGTTCCCGCGCTGGTGGAAGCAGTAGGCGATGCGGCAGAACTCGTCACGCCTGATAACTTGTTCGATGTCGCGCGAGGCTTGCGCGCCGTCCTGTTGGATGAAGCACGCCGCAAGGAATTATCCGCCAGCGGCCGCGCTCGCGCGCAACGGTTTGATTGGAATGATACGGCTCGCGCTGTTCTCGATGTCTATCAGGAAATAGAATCCTGAAGTTAAAAAAAAGGATTTGACTTATCCCAATAGTGGCCGTACTATTACCCTACATATCAGCAACGGGACGAGGTATACCTACGTCTTGGAAAGGAAGTCGCACCTATGGAGTGGACCCGGTCAGAGACACTCGCTCTGGCCTTGGCTCATTGCACGCAATGCCGTGGATCAGGATTGCGGTTAGCAAGAAGGGGCGTGTTGTCGCCCTGTAACTGTGTGTTGCGCTCTATTTTCCGGATCTGCCATGACCGGTTTGTGAAGTGCATTTCCCAGGAGCGGCACCAAAGCCGGATCTCGCTGGAACCTCAAGTCGGACGCAATCGACCGAACACGTGGGGAAGGAAGGATGAAGAGTTTATCGCGGATTTCTGTCTGGTCTCGCGCAGAAGCTTAACCGAGGAAGAGCACAAGCTGTTCCGGTATCACTTTCTGCTGGGAGCCGACTGGAAGTTGTGTACGCGCAAACTGAATATCGATCGCGGTACGTTTTTTCACGCTGTTTACCGGATCGAACAAAAGCTGGGCCGCATGTTCCGCGAGCTTACGCCCTATCCATTGTTCCCATTGGATGATTACTTTCACGGACCATCGCGACTGCCGCCCGCTTCCGCCACGGTCTTGCGCCGGGAAGGCGACGCCACTGCGCGTCCCCTGTTGCCCCCGCTCGGCAAGACTGCATAGTGGAGCAGATCAGCGGCGGGAGTTAAAGAAGCGCTGCATCAACTCCGCGCATTCGGCGCCGAGCACGCCTTCCGTGATTTCGACGCGGTGATTCAGAACGTCGGAATCGGCCAGGCGGAATTTGCTACGGACCCCGCCGAACCGAAGATCGCGCGCGCCGAACACCAGGCGCGTTATGCGAGCCGCGACCAGGGCGCCTGCGCACATCACGCAGGGCTCCAGTGTCGCGTACATTGTGGCATGTTCCAGCCGGTAGTTACCGGTAGCGGCGGCCGCCTCGCGCAGGGCCAGAATTTCGGCATGCGCCGTGGGGTCGCTTAGCGCAATTGAGGAATTTCGGCCGCGCCCCAAAACGTGGCCGCCAACCACTACCACCGCGCCGACCGGGACCTCCCCCCCGCGCTCGGCTTCCCGCGCCAACTCCAAGGCTTCCCGAAGAAAATCCTCGTCCGTCAAAGTTAAACCGGTACGCCTTCGATCAGGCACTGCAGGGCTGCCATAGGAATCACACGCTCCAGCCGGAAGCCGGAGGCGGCGAACAGTTTCCGGAATTCGTCTTCCGTGCGCTCCATTCCGCCGGGAAGGACCAGCATCTCCAGATCCATGAATTTCGAAACGCCCGGTTGGTTGCGCCCGGGCACCACCTGATCCACCACCAGCAGCCGGCCCCCGGGACGAATCCCCTGGCGGCACTGGCTGAGGATCTTTATGCACTCCGCATCGTACCAGTCGTGAAGGATGAACTTCATGATATAGGCGTCGGCGCCCGCCGGGATGTCTTCAAACATACTGCCGGCCACAAATGTGCTTCGACTCCCGAACCGCCCCAGGATGCCGGCTTTCTTCGCGCCTTCAATCACGTGCGGCATTTCCACCAGGGTTCCCCGCGGCTTGGGCGACTGGTCGAGAATGGCCGCCAGCAGAGCTCCGTGGCCGCCCGCCACATCCACAATGTGCTCGAAGCGCGAAAAATCGTAGCTCTGAACCACCGCCGCCGCATCGCCTGAGGACAGGTCCGTCATCGCCTGGTTGAAATTTCCGGTCTTCTCCGGATGCTGAGCCATCCAATCGAACATGCCCGTGCCGTGAAGTTTATACGATGCGGGCTTACCGGTTTCCACGCACCAGGGCAATTGCTCCCAGCAGCGGATGTGCCAGTCATCCGTCAGCATCATGGCCATATGGCGGACGCACGGCTTGGCGTTGGTTCGCAGCGGCTCGGAAAGCGGAGTCTGCGCGAAGGTGCCGTCCTCCAGTTCCGTGAACACGCCCACGCTCGCATTGGCGCGCAGCAATCGATACAGGGGGCGCTCCTGCGTCCCGGTGAGCGCCGCCAGTTCCTTGGGGCTCTTGGGCCCGGATTCCAGGTGATCGGCCACGGCGAAATGCGCCGCCGCCGAAATGGCGCTCGACACCCATTTCCCCAGGATCATCTGCAGCAATGCCGCGTGCGGCGGAGGAGTTTCGACAGACATAAGCTTCGATTATAAGGCGAGCGGCGCACGCACTCTTGCGTGCCGTATCGACACTCGTGTCGATACCTGGCGTATCGAAGAGGCGTCAAGAGCCGTCAGACCAGGCCCGTGCCGCGCTGCGCCTTGGATAGATTCAGGATGTTCTCGGCCACTTCCTTCGGCCGGTCGATGGAGTCCATCTCGATCCGGCTGGAGCCGCCCGCGGTCTCCACCGATAGATCGCCTGTCCCGATCATGCGCTGGCCGAAAGTCTGATCCACGCGCACGTCCTGCACCTTGGACAGCTCCAGAATGCGGCTGGTCTTGGAAAACAGGCCGGCTTCGTAACGGAGACGGTCCCCCTGCACATCTAAACAAGTAGCGCGGCGGCGGATATGGCGGATCACCGTAAGGAGGAACATCGCGGCCGGAGCCAGCATGGGCGCCCACAAGGGGATGTCCGGCGGATTCGAAGCGCTCAGCCAATAGGCGGCGATCGCAGCGGCCAGAATGACTTCCATCACGTAGGCCATCTGGACACCTTTGAGCGATTGGCGGACTTGCATCGCGTGCATGATAACATGACCCAAACCACGGCTGGCGTCCTACTGCTGGCACAATGAACATAACAGGATGACCACGGAACGTTCTAGAACGCGGGTGTTGGTGGTAGACGACGAGGAGAGCCAGCGCACCGCCCTGGCCGCGATGATCGCGCTCTGGGGATATGCGGTGGAAACCGCCTCCGATGGGCAGGAGGCCCTGGAAAAATTAGGCGCAAGCGCCTTTCATGTCGTTGTCACCGACATGATGATGCCGCGGATGGACGGGACCGAACTGTTAAAACGCCTGAAAGCCCAGCCGGGCGCGCCGCCGGTGATTGTCCAGACAGCTTTTGGAAATCTGGAAACGTCGGTGACCACGGTGCACGACCTGGGGGCCTTCTGGTTCCTGGAGAAGCCCGTCCAGTCGCAGGCCTTAAAGCTGCTGGTTGAGCGCGCCGCCGCGCAGGGCCGCCTGGCGGAACACGCCGAACGCCTGGAACGCGAGCTCAGCTATCAGGGCGTGCTGGGTGAGATGGTCGGCAATTCCTCCCAGATGCGCGAGGCGTTCGCGCTGATCCAGCAGGTGGCCCCCAGCCGCGCCGCCGTTCTGATCACGGGAGAGAGTGGTACCGGCAAAGAGCTCGCAGCCCGTGCGATCCACGTCCTCAGCCCCCGTAAGGCGGGACCGTTTGTTGCCATTAACTGCGCGGCCTTGCCGGATTCGCTGATGGAAAGCGAGCTGTTCGGCCACGAAAAAGGCGCCTTCACCGGAGCGGTGGAACGCCGGGCGGGCTGTTTCGAGCTGGCCCAGAACGGCACCGTACTCTTGGACGAAATCGGCGACATGCCGCTGGCCACGCAGGCCAAGCTGCTTCGCGTACTCGAGGACGGACGCGTGCGCCGCCTGGGAGGAAAGGGCGAGATCCAGCTGGACGTGCGCGTCATCGCCGCCACCAACGCGCCGCTCGAAACCGCCATGAAGGAAGGTCGGTTTCGCGAAGATTTGTACTACCGCCTGAGCGTCTTCCCTATTCCCCTGCCCGCTCTGCGCCAGCGCAAGGACGATTTGCCGACGCTGTCGCAGGCCTTGTTGGCCGATCTCAATCGCAAGCACGGAACAAAAGTTACCGAGCTCTCCGCCGACGTCCTGTCGCGTTTTCAAACTTACGATTGGCCCGGCAACGTTCGCGAGCTGCGCAATGTGCTGGAGCGTGCCGTGATTCTGGCGGGGGAAGGAATCATCCAGGTGGCGCATCTGCCCATTGGTTTTGCCGGCGCGCCCGCGCCCTCCGGCGGCATTCCCGCGGCGAATGGCGAACTGCGTGTGCAAGTTGGTCAAACCATCGAACAGACCGAGCGCGCGCTGATCGAACTCACGCTGGAGCACACCAAGAACAACAAGACGCGCGCGGCCGAAATCCTGGGCATCAGCCAGAAGACGTTGTTTAATAAGCTGAAGGAATACGGCGCACAGGGCGCGGGCTGATGTCGCTGCGCGTCCGGCTGGTACTGCTGATTCTGGTGGTGGTGGCCCTGGCTGCCGTGGCCTTGTCGGCAGTACACCTGGAGACGCTGGTCAACCTGCTCACCTCCGATGCCATCGAGCGAAGCAGTCTCACCGGGGACCAGGTCAGCGCGTTATTGCGCGATCACATCGAGCGCGATTCCGGGAACTATCCCGCGCCCCAGGACCTGGCGGAGATCAAAGCGATGTGGAACGGCATTGTCGCGAACGATTCCGGATTCCATCGGCTGCTGACGCAAATGGCGTCTTCTGGCTCCCTCTTGGAGATTAATATCGCCGGCGAAAATGGCATAAACCTGGCTTCGTCCAATCCTCTTGCCATCGGAATGCCCCTGCAGCGGCGTCAGAACTTCGAAACCTGGGGAACTACTCCGTGGTACCGCCGCTTGCTGGATCTCCGCACGCGCCACCCGGACTGGGAAATCACGCTGCCGCTGGGCGTGGGACAGCAGGACCAACCCATCTTTACCATTCAGGTGGTTACCTCTAGCTTGTTCCTGCGGGAAGCGCTGCGTCCTCAGATCGTCTGGCTGGGGTGGGTTTCAGCCGGAGCCATCGGACTCTCCCTTCTACTCACCATGCTGGTGACGACGCGAGCGCTGCGCCCGGTGAAACGAATTGAAGATACCATCGACCGGATCGCCCAGGGACAAGTGGGCGCCGGACGGCCGGACGGCGGGATGTCCAAAGAGTTTCAGGCTGTCGAAAAAAAGCTGAACCTCCTGGGCCAGAAATATCAGGGCGCGCGCGAGGATGCCAGCGAGCTGCGTCTCAACGTGGATCGGCTTCTGGAGCGCATGGCTTCGCAGCTGGATGTGGCCACGCGCCTTTCCGCCATCAGCCGATTGACCGGAGGCGTCGCGCATGAAATCAAGAATCCCCTCAATGCGATCGCCCTCCGCCTGGAGCTTCTGCGGGCGCGCTTAGGCGACCCCGACCCCGAAGTTTCCGGCCAGATCGACATCCTCTCCAAGGAAGTTTTGCGCCTGGATCGCGTGGTGAAAACCTTCCTGGACTTTTCGCGGCCTGTCGACGTACATCTGGAAGACGTGGACTTAAACGCACTCACTCGGGAAGTAACCGAGTTCGTCACGCCACAAGCCAAGGGAGCAAATATTCAGGTCGAATTCTCCGCGCCCTCCGAACCGGCTTGGATGCGCGGCGATTCGGATCTGCTCAAGCAGGCCGTGCTCAACTTGGTGATCAATGCGGTGGACGCGATGCCCCAGGGCGGCCGGCTGCGAGTCTCGCTGGAACGAAGCCATGCTGAAAAAGCGGGGGACAAGTTGATTCTGGAAGTATCCGACACCGGCCCGGGAATCCCACCGGAGCTGCGCGACAAAGTCTTTCAGTTGTACTTCACCACCAAACTGGGAGGATCCGGAATCGGACTCGCCATGACCTATCGGGCGGTGCAGTTGCATAATGGTACTATCAGCTTCAAAAGCGAAGCCGATCGCGGGACAACCTTCCGGCTCGAGTTCCCGGCGAATGTCCAAAATGCCTGATTTGCTTCATCCACGACATTTTCCTCGAAAGTTAACGGCGACGTTGTGGATGGCCGGAGCCATCGGTGCTTCTTCGTGTCACAAAGCCGTGCGCACATTTATGCCGCCTCCGGCGCCTGTGAGGATGCCGCAGCCCGCTGCACCTGCTCCGGAAATCGAATTGCCCGCCGAGGTCGCCTTTGAGCCCGTGCTCTACGATTTTCCGCGCCAGACGGATCCCTCCGCGCGCTTCCCCGAATTGCCGGCGCCCAGGCCGGCGCGCCCGCCCGTGGCGAACATTCCTAAACCGGTGCCTCCGCCGGTGGAAAACCCGCCCGCGCCGGCGCCCAAACTGGCGCAGATTTTGACTCCGGATGAGGCTCGCCGGAATAATCAGGAATTGGATCAGTCGATGGATCGGGTCAGAAGAGCGCTGGCGATGGTGGGAAACAGAAACTTGAGTCCGGAACTGAAGGATGTTGTGGAGCGGGTGAGAACTTACTTATCACAAGCAGAGCAGACGCGCGAACAAGACCTGGTGACGGCAGTCAACCTAGCAAGGCGTGCAGATCTCCTCGCTAAGGATCTTCTCGAGCGTCTGCCCTGAAGGCCGCAGCGTCGGAGGGAGCCGGCGGCCAACTTGTATGCCCGCGCTCCGGGGTGTCGTTCCGGAGCGCGAACAAGCCTTAAAAACTACTCCTGGGCGGACGCTACGGTGTTGCTCGGCTGGATGTTTTCCGGCACGAACAACCGAACCTCTACCCGGCGATTCTGCTTGCGGCCTTCGCGGGTCTTATCGTCCGCTACCGGCAGAGCGTAGCCCGATCCCAAAGTGGTGATGCTGCGAACCGGGATCTTGTGCTCGTTGGCGAGGTAACGCGCTACCGAGGCGGCGCGCGCCTGGCTCAACTGCTCGTTGGCGATGGCCGAACCGGTCTTGTCGGTGAAGCCCTGTACTTCGATCACGAAGCGCTCTTTGCCGTTGGTCATCTGGGCCAGCTCATCCAGCTGGGCCTGGGCGTCCTTGTCCAGCTTGGACTGATTCAGCGGGAACAGTACGGTGGCGGTCTTCACCATGTCGAACTTGTTCATCGCGACCATGTTCTTCTCGATCACGTCGGAGCGCTGCAAGCCGCGCATTGCGGTGGTTTGTGCGCCGTCGGCCGCCTTCTGGGCGCCGTCAGCGGAACGCTGGGCGTTATCCGCGCGCTCGCCGGAGCGCTGTGCAGCCTGACCGGCGGCGACAGCCTTGGCGTCGGCATCCGTCACCCGCTCTTTGGTCCGCGAGAGATCGGTAGTCAGGCTATCGATATCCTTGGCGTGATCCGCGAGCTGTTTATCCTGTTCCGTGTTCTTGCTTTCGCTGGCGGTGACCCGAGCTTCCACCGGTGACACGGTCTTGACCACATACTTCTTGGTCGCGCAACCGGCCCCCGCGAGACTCAGAACCATTACGCCTGCCATCATCGTGAGATTCGTATTCATATTGCTATTCCCCTTTCGAGAGTTAAAGTTCGAGTAAAGTGCTCGATCCCCGGACCGACTACGTCCAATAAAGGACGCTGGGTGGAGCCGGCCCGGAGACCGATGCCCGCGGGAGCAACCACGGGATCCTGTTGTAAAACAAATTCAAAAATTGTGGCTACAGAGCCGCTCGGTAGGATGTTCCTGTTGGAACTCGGTGAATTTTTACCGATTTCCTTCGCAACCGATTGATTCTGCAACCCTCCGCGCTTCACGAGTTACCTAAGAAGCACTTAGAGGGCCAATCGTGAGAGCTTTTACGGCTTGGGTGCCGCGGGCAGCGCCGCCTTGCCGTCCAGGACGAACACTAGGAGCTTGGGCGTTACTTGCGGACCGCCAAATCCCCCAGGAGGAGGAGGCGGAGGAGCACCGCCGGCAGCACCCCCAGGAGCAGGTGCCGGAGGCAGCGGTGGCG
>Ga0207687_10000736_pt1 | contig 22211 bp, 13 predicted proteins | sample KBSM54metaG_FD_184399 | JGI IMG/M metagenome (GOLD analysis project Ga0207687, IMG submission 184399) | Miscanthus rhizosphere microbial communities from Kellogg Biological Station, Michigan, USA - KBS M5-4 metaG (SPAdes) (version 2) | ecosystem: Host-associated > Plants > Roots > Rhizosphere >...
GGCCGAGGCATTGCTGAATTCTTCGACGGGCACACCCAACGCCCCGCGCACTTCGGCTCGCGTCATTCCGAAGCGAATTGGGCCCACCCCGACGTTCTCAACGATCTCGAACGGCATCATCGAACCTTACTTATTGGGCCCTGGGTACGCTGGCAACTGCTGCAAGTGTTCGTCGTATTTGTTGCCGAATTTGGCTCGAACGTCGTCGATGCCGAGCTGCTGGGCTTCGCCAAACTTGCCTTGCTCGATGAGCGATCGCTCACGCTCGCGAAACGCCTCGGCATCGGCAGAGCGACCCCAGCTTGCCGTCTTCCGGTGGTCGTCGGCGTCCATGATGATGCCTGGGCCTTCGGAGTGCTTCATGCCATTGACGCTATCGGACGGAATGTGGTGGACCTCGCCGCCCTTGTTCGCCTTTCGCACCTCCTTGTAGCTGCCTCCCTTGAGCGGACAATTGTGCACCCAAAGCGCGGGGTGCCCGACGAAGTAGGTGTGATATTCGGCAACCTCGAGGTTGTAGGTATCGCCTACGGCACTCCGACCGAAGGAGCTCGCGACTTGCCATGAGGCATCCCCCGAACCGCTCACGAACGAGCCGGGGATGAGCTGGTCGGCGCGCGTCCAACCGCGACCGTCTACCCAAAACGGATGCCACGGAGTCGCAACGATGCTTTCGCCGCTGCTCGCTTCGCGTAGCTCGATCAGCGGGTCGTTCGGGGTGACGGTGACCGCGGTGACCGGCTGATATTCGGTGTCACCGGTCGCCACGTCGCGCGAAAGAACCAGGTCACCTGCGCGGATCTGTTCGATCGGAACATCACCCGAGGCCGTGACGACGGTGGTGCCGGCGGCAAAGCAATTGCACGGATTGGCGAGCGCCTCGAGATTGCGCGAGACGAGTTTCGCGCCTGCGACCGCGATGCCGACCGTCTCCACGGTGGCTTCCAGCGATTTGAAGGCTTCCCGACCGGAAGTTTCGTAGTCCCCCTTCTCCCAAGCAGTGTACGCCGTGTACCCGGTTTCCATGGCGCGAAGCGCCGGGTTCACGGTGTTGATCGCGGAGAGCACCCCGGTGAGGCCACCGCCGTCTTCGCGATAGGCATCGGCCATGCCCTGCGCCGTGTTGATCACACCGCGCGCGGTCTGCACGGCGATGTAGGCCGGCCCCAGCGCCAACATTTCGACTCCGCTGCGTGCACCCTGTGCCACCGCAGCGACGGCCTGCTGCTTCATTTCGGCGCCAACGCCGCGCATGAAGCCCCCGAGTTTCGTCCAAGTGCTTTGCTCGTCCGGCGCATTGCCGCTGGCATCCAAGAGCAACAACGGATTGTCGCTGGCGTAAGAATACGGGTGCAGCGCGTGCGGATTACCTGCCGCAAACCCGGCAAAAAGCGCCGGGTCGGGGCTGATGAACAGCGCGAGTTGCGCGTCGTATTGACGGGCGCCCATCGCCAGCATGCCGGTCGAGGCGGCCTCCTTACCAACGAAGCCATAGGGCTCGCGAAAATCTGCCGATTGCATGCGCGGCAAACCGTACGGATACGAATCCTGGACCTGTTCGCGTTCGCCGTCGGCGTTGGTGGTGACTCGCGTCGAGCCGAGATCGTCGGCGTGGAGGAAGCGCACGCTCTCCGCCATCGCCTCGGAATCGGCGAGCATCCGGTTGGCGCTGGCCATCAAGAGTTCGCCAACCAGTGCAGGGTCAGCGGGCGCGGCGGTATCGAACACGCCGGCCTGCACTGCGCCGACGACCCAGGCATCTGCCGCCGTGATTCGTTGGTCCGGCTGTGGTTCGAACGTGCGGCCTGCGATGTCCCCCGGGGCCAAGTCAGGCAGCGAGGCGGGCGGCGGCGCGAGTTTGAGCTCGGAACGCGCCACTCGCGTATTGCCGAGCCGAACATAGAGCTCGGCGATGCCGTCGCGGATCTCGTAATCAGGCGCTACGTAGAGCGTCGTGCTGTCGCCGTCCCGCTTGATCTTGGGCTCGATGCCCGGCCCATATTCGTAAGTAACGCGCGCTTTGCCGCCGTCGTCGGCGTGCTCGAGCCGCCCGCGATAGTCGAACGCAAATGCCCACTTCGACTTCGACTGCAAATAGCCCGCTGCATCGTAGGCAAGCGGCAGATCACCCGCTCGCGTGGGGCGATGGGGCGCAATCGTCGGATCGTAGCTGTACGTTCCGACGTGCTCGGCGCTGGCGCTGCCCAGCGACGAGGTTTTCCGAAGAATGCTATCCGCGTCGTCGTATTCGTAAGAGAGCGTCTCGGCAACGCCCGAGCGTTCGGTGAGCGTCGCGGTTTTGACGCGGTACCAGTCGTCGTATTCGTAAGCCGCGTGCGCCAACGTGCCCGGCAAGCCACTCTCATCGCTGACGCTCGTCACGTTGCCGACGCGATCGCGACCGTATCGATAACGTTGCAGCACTTTCCCGCCGGGCCCCGAAGAGTCGATGCTCAGCAAGCGCGCGAGCGCGTCGTAGCCGTAGCTCGTGGTCACGCCGTTTTGGAACACGACGGAGTGCGTGCCGCCGCGCGGGTCGTAGTCGATCGCCTTCAAAAAGCCCGGAATGGAGCTCACCCGCGACGCGCCATCCACTACTTGCTCGACGCTTTGGCCCCCGGGATAACCGTTGCGAACGACGCGCCCAGCGTTGTCGAAATCCGTGGTGAATTCGAAGACCGCGCCTGCGATCTGCCGCGCCGTGTACACGACGTGCCCGCGAACGTCGTAGCCGTAACGCTCCTCGCCACGCCCCGCGGGTGAGCGAGCGTCCGGATAGCTGATGCGCGCGAGGTGCCCTTCGAGATCGGCGCAATGGGCGCCCGCGCAATTCGCTAGCGAGTCGTACTCGTAGCTGACCCGCGTCGCATCGCGATCGGCGGGATCCCAAATGCCGGTGAGCCGGTTGGCTTCGTCGTAGCTGCGATGGACCGTTCGCCACGCTGCGTCCTTGTGTTCGATCTCGTTTCCGGCAGCGTCGTACTCATAAGTCGCCTTGCCCGAATCGGGATCGGAAATCGCAACCAATCTGCCGAGAAGGTCGTACGACTGAGTGCGGACCGCGCCCGTTCCATCGATATAGCCAGAGAGCCGACCGAGTTCGTCATAGCGAAACCGGGTCTGACTCGAGTGACCAGCTTGCTCACGCTCGACGCTGATGACTCTGCCCAAACCATCGAGTCGCGTCGTCGTCGGGGTGGCACGATGCGCGCTGTCCGAGGCGTTATCCTCTTCGTCGGAAGAGACGGTCGCGAGAGGCAGGTAGCTCACTTCGGCGCGCGATGCCGTGCCGCCGTGTTCCGCCGCATCCGGGCTTTCCGTCGAAAGCAGCCGACCCAAACCATCGTACGAGCTGTGCGTCGCGGAAACGCCTGCTGGGGCCGCGCGCTCGCAGCGATCGCCGCTCGCCTCGTAACTCTGAAAGCTCGCTCGAGTTTTGCCCAGCGTATTGAAGAGCGAGAACCCCGAAACCCGGAACGCGTCATGCTCGACGCGCAACCGATTTTGATAGTTTCGCCCGAAGCCATCGAAACACTGGACCTCTTCCAGATCGAGCTGCCCCCCACTCGTGGAGCGGGAACGGTGAACCACGCGACTGACCGGCGCGGCGAGATCGTATTGGAAGGTCTCGCTCGGAGTCGCAGCGGCATCTCCTGGTAGGAGAATCGCCGTGAGTCGACCGAACGAATCGTAGGTATAGGACGTGACTTTGGCGCTATCGAGATTCGCATCGGCGCTCCACGCCGAGGCGGACACCACCGTATCGAGAATGGGGTCGTAGCTCGCAGAAACGCTCAACGAGCGCGCGGCATGCTCGGGCGAGTCGAAGACCATGGTCTCCGACAAGAGCCGCAAGGAGGTCGCGTCGTAGGCAAACGTTCGGCGATGACCGAGCGGATCGCGGCTTTCGACGACCGCGCCATTCGCATCACGAGCGAACCTCGCACCCGCCACGACCGACGACGCGTCGAGGACCGACTCGGAGCGCGTGAGTAGTCCGCGATCAGCCACGCCGAGCGGCAAGCCAATGAACGATTCGCCGTCGTAGTAGTAGCGTTCCTCGCTGGCGAGCCGTGGATTTGCAGGCGAATACTGCCGCCGTGAAGCTGGCAGGTGAAGCAGCCATCGGCCGCTCGGGTTCGGCGCGACGAACGACATTTCCTCGGTGGATTCGTCGCCATCACAGTGGGGGCCGCACACGGCGCCAGCGCCCGCGCCGCACGGAGCACAACCCGCCGCGCCTTGAGCCACGATGCCGAGCTTGCTGTCGAGGTCCACGTTGCCGCGGTCGTCGTGGTGCCAGCGCTCTTGGGTCGTCAGCCACTCGGACGGGGCCGAACCCTCTTTCACGATATCCGTCGCTTCGAGCGGACACAGAAAGCGAACCGGCCGCGCCCCCACCGCCAGCGCCTCGAACACGTCGCAGTCGCCGTACACGGTCGACTTGGAATCGATGTCCCGGTCACCACTTCGTCGGTCTTCGCCGAGGAGCAAGCCGTAGCGATAGCGATCGATGTCACCGACGTCGAATCGACTCGAGGTCGTGCTGGCGGCAACGCTGTCGTCTCCCTCGGTGCGCGACGACACGTCGGCAAATCCGCGAAACTGCCGCTCTTCTCCGTCGTAGTAGCCGTTACTGTAGTGAAAAGACTGTGCCTCTTTGCTACCGCTCAGCGTGTCGATCGCTTCGATGCGATCGACGGTCAACATCGGGTGCGGCACGCGATGCTTCCAAGCGGTCGGCCCCCCGTCTTGCGTCATGTGCGCGACGCTCGAGCCGTACCCGATGTTGATTTGCTTGCCGATCCCGTTATCAATCGTCTCCAGCAAATTCGGGCGCTGCGGGAACAAGTCGAGGAACGACACGCGGCCGCTGGCATCGACCCACACCACGTCGATGGAGCCATTGCCGTTCATGTCGAGCAGACGCACCGAGGTGCTTTCGTCGGCGATCGGCAGCGCCAGCGTCGCGCTGCCACGAATGGCGGGCAGCGGCTGAAACTGCCGCCCGGCGCGATTCAGCGCGATCAGCACGGCATCGGCCTGCACGAGCACGAGATCCGCGAGCCCGTCTCCGTCGATATCGGACAAGCGCACCGCGGCGCCCCAATCGCTCGGCAACCCGGGCAGGTCATGCCACGCTGTCCAGCGGCCGCGCCCCAAGTTCGTACGTACGGAAACGACGCCCGACGCGACGAGCACCGCGTCGAGCAGCCCATCGCCGTTCATGTCGGCGAGCTGCAGCCCATCCTTGCTGAACGAAGCTCCGATCGCGGTCTCGCCCACGAGCTCGGTGAATTTCCCGCCGCCTTGGTTCAGATAGTAGAAGGTCGCGGCGGCGTCGGAATGGATCACGTCGATCTGCTTGTCGCCATCGATGTCCAGGAACTTGAGGTCCGCATCGGCCGAAAAATCGGGCAGAAACGCGTCGGAACGTTGCTCCGCCTCCCAATCGCCGTTGCCTCGGTTCCAGAGAATTCTCAGGTTCTCGAGGTCGGTCAGATCGCTGAAGCCGTTGCCATCCAAGTCCACGAGTTGGACGCGCGCCAAGCCGAGCGAAGCGGATGTCGCCGTCGAATCGATCGGCGGTTCGAAGAAGTGCGAGCCGTCGGCGGCGACGCCCGCCATGAAAATGCGGTGGTGCGGGCCGCTCGTGTCGAGCACATCGGGCAGTGAGTCGCCGTTGAAATCGATGAAATCCGCGGTGCCAGCGCGCAGATCGAGCCCCAAGCCGCCAGCCACTGTCTCCACGTGCGGCGGCACACAGGCGCCATTCGCGCCGCACACCGCTTCCGTACTGATTTGACCGAAGCCGCTCGTGTAGCCGAAGGCGAAACTGACCGGAAAGGGCCCGTCGTCGTTCACTCCGTACTGCGTCACGCGCGACAGGCGTGAAATGCCTGGGCTCCCAACCAGCGCAGCCGTCTCGTCCTCGTAGGAGAAGCGATAACGGCGCAGCTGCTGACCTGCGACCAACACTCGGATGCCCCGCAGGCGTTGCGAGCACACCACCTCGAACCCCGGGCGACCGTCAGAAAGCGGATCGGGCCGTGGTTCGTAGTCCAAAACGGCCTGGTAGCGCGCGACCTCGCCCGAATAGACCCAACTCGCGCCCACGAAGTCGACGCACGTGCCGTCGAGCACGTAGTCGTAGGTCAAGCGATGACCGAGCGCGTCTCGGACTTCGCTCAGATACCAACGAAAGGTGCCATCCGGACCTGCCAGCGCTGCACTCGGAACCGTTTGCCCATCCGGCGAAGCGCCGTAAAAACCGACGCGACCATCCGGCCATTCTGCTTTCCAATAGCCTGCCGAGCCCTCCGCCGAATCGAGCCAAGTGTAGCGGACGAACGCGCCCTCTTGGCGAGCGCGATAAACGAGTGCATCACTCCCCTTTTGCTCCGGGGCGACGACTCGAACGAGCTCGTTCGATTCGCCAGCGGCGATCGCGTCCTCGGTCGTGTAGCGCGGGAGGCCGCGCGAGGTCATGCGTTGAATGAAAGCGACCGGCAGTGACCAACCGATGCCAACCTCCGCACCCGGAGCGCCACTGCTGTACGTCACATCGAGGCCCGGGGTCAGCCCTGGGTAGCCTTCGGGCACCGCGACTTTCACGGCGTAGGTCGAAAGCCCCAGATTGAGGTTCGGCTCGACGTTTTCTCCCACCCCACCGAGCGACCCCGGTCCCTTCGGAAGGCTCAGCCGCGACGGCGACAGTCCCGACTTATCTTCCGCGCGCGCGACGTGTGCAGACGCCAGCACGGCGACGAGCAACGCGAATATGCGGATGAACGAACGGGAGACAGACGAAGTAGGCCGCATGACTTACCCCTCAGTCGACAGAAACCGAGGTACCGCTCACCACGCGACCGCTGCGGTCGTAACAGGTTTGCTGCACCAAACTGAGCGGCGATGTGCTCGTGCGCCGGGCCACGCCGTGCATCGGCGCATCGGCGCGGGCGGCAAACGAAACCGCCATTTTTCCGCCGCGTTCGGCGATCCGACCCACGACTGATTCGTCGAACTGCAGCGCCACGGGTTGCGCGCGATCGAGCAACAGGTCGCAGGCACGCACCTGGGGGTTGGCTACCGAAATCGCCTCGGGATCGGGCCCGTGGTCGCGGCTGCAACTGCAACCCGTGGCAACCAGAGCCGCGACGGCGACCACCGAGTGACGAACGCGTCTTCCAGCCATCACCGCGAGCCTCCTCTGGGTTTCGAGTTTTCGCGCTCACTGCGTCGATGCAGCGGGCGGGACGAGCAACTGATTGATGAGTTGGTCGGCGTCGTACGTGAGCGCGACGGTGGAAAACAAACCCACGTCGCCCGAGCTCAAGATGCGCGGACCGATGGAGAACTGCGCGACGCCACCCGTCGCCACCTTGCCCGATCCAGTCACCGACAAGCGTGCCTCCCATGACTTCGAGCTAGCGACGCCAGCCGACGCGTCACGGGGCCTGAACTCGGCCAAGCCGATCGCGTCGAGCGACAGGCGCCCCCATTGGCTGCCGGGAGTTTCGCCGCCAGCATCGATGTTGAGCGAGACACCGCCGCCCACGGTGTTCACGACATAGGGTTCCAGCAAACGCTGGCCAATCGCGTTGAAGAGCACCCAATCACTGGGCCCGTACACGAGGGCCCCGGCGATGACCTCGGGTTTGGTGGTCTCGCGATCGGCATCTTTCGTCGTCACGAGCCCGAGCCCAGCGCGCCACGCGAGCCGGTCGCGGTTCGCCGCGATCTGCGCGCAGCTACCGTAATAGAGCTGGCGTTCGGCGACACGCGCCTTGCTCTCGGTCTCGTTGAGCGCCAAGGGCACGTAGGCTTTGACGAAGTCGAAGCACTCATCGTGTGTCGCGAGCCGCGGGTCGGATGCATCGGCCAAGCTGCCACCGAGGACGAACGACAAGCGCTTGACCTCCGGCGTGGTCGCGGGCGTTGCCGAGCCGGACATGGCCGAGCTCGGCGTCGTGGCCACGGCCGCGGCTTGGCTCGTCGAGGAGCCGCTCTGCAAGGGCAAGCCAACGCGCAAAAATAGGTTACGCAAGAACACGTTGTCGACGGGCTTCGCGCTATCCGACGAGCCAATCGAAGCCAAATTGAGCGTCATCAACAACTGCGAGCCGGTGGTCTTGGAATCAGCGCCCAGCGCGGACATGACCGTATAGACGACGCGCTCGGGTGCGCCCGGTTGCTCGAGAGCGCTCGACGAGCCCGTCACGGCCGATGCCACGCCCGTCGTTTTGCCGATCGTGTCTTCGATGCGCGCTTTCACGCGCGCCGTTTGTTCCTCGTTGGCGTCGGGCGCGTTCTTGGCGGCAGAAGTGCTGTTGAACGCCGCGTTCACCGCGGTCGTGTAACGCAGGCACGCTGCACGGCGCTTGGCATCCTTGACGGCGGCGCGAAAATTCGCGGGCGAGCGTGCGGAATTTTCAGTGACTGCGAGCGCCGAGGCAAACTCGTCGCGCAACGATTGCGGGGCGGCTTTATCGCCGCTCGTATCGGTGACCTGCAGCGCAGCGAGTTTCGTCGTGGCGGTCGCGACGGCCTTGGTGGCGACCGCCACATCCTGAGTGGCGACCACCTGCCCTGCCTTCGCGCTCGCGAGCGCGTTGTCAGCGGCGATCTTCTTTTCGGTAGCTGCCGGATCGGTGCGCTTGGCCCATTCGCTTTGAGCGTTCGTGGCCTCGGTCAGCGTTTGCTCGGCGGCGACCAGCTTGCTCTTTGCCTGTTCGAGCGTGCTCTGTTGCTTTTTCAGTTCCGCTCGAGCGGCCTGCTGTGCCGCCTGCCCCGCGATCAGCGTCGAGAATCGCGTCCCGAGATCGATGACGGCCTGCCAACTGGACGGACTCGCGACCGCCCCGTAACAAACCAATACGTCTTCCTTCTTCGCCTGGAGAACTCCAGCAATCGCGAGCTCGGCCTTGTAGTTGGAGACCACGGTGAGCTGATCTTCTTTCACACCACCCGCTTGGAGCGGGTCGAAGCTGTCATCCGCCGCTCGAGCATCGAGTGGCAGGGCGAGTCCGAGGGAACAGGCGAGCGCGAGGCCAATCACGTGTTTCATTTCAACCCTGTAAAATGTAGCTATGAATGAGGCCATCCTGAGAGGACACGACACTCGGGTTGCCCGAGTCAGTCACGTCCACGATTGCGCTCTTGCCGCCGTCGGTGCCTTCGAAGTGAACCGCAATCGCGATCGTGCCCGTCGGCTGCTCGATCGGATATTGATGCACCTCGCCATCGGAGACGTGACTGCGAAGCGTGCCGTTCACGAACACATCGAATTGATCGAGGGCGCCAGTATCTTTCACCCTCAACTCGAAGTTTTTGCCTTTGGGATAATCAATCGCCATCTCTCGCTACCTTTCTTTCCATCCGTAAAATGAGCCGATTCACTCGCTAGCCAGCAAGCGCTCTGCCGAGCGCCGCGCGGAACTGCGCATCGTCTTTGAAGTCCACCAGATCGTCGTCGTTGCCCGGTGCGTCGAGCATGTCTTGAACGATCCCCGCGCAGCTCGCGTCCAAGTTCAGTGCTTGGGTGACCGCCTCGAGCGCCTTCTTGCGATAGGTGTCGAGCTCAGTTTTTGCGGTCGTTCCCGCCGCTTGCAAATAATGATGTTTCTGTCCCCACGCCGCAGACAAGTACAGCCAGACCTTGGCGCTCTCGGTAGAGCGCCCCGTCGTGTATTCCTCACCGAGCGCGATCACGCGTTCGTAGCCACGCGGAGGAGTGACGTAGAGGTAGTTGAACATCAGCCCCTCCACCGCTCGCCGCCGGCCCTTCGGGTCGCCAGTGGAGGCACGATAGGCCGCCTCCAGTTCACGAATCACACGATCGCGCGGCTCGCCCGCCCGCTTCATCGCCACCGCGCGCTCGACGCGCAACTCGGCCCGCTCGGGCGCCTGAGCAACCGCCGCGTTGTACCCCTCGAGCGCTTTACTCGGGTTGCCGAGACTCAGCTGAGCTTTGGCCCACACGCCCAACTGCTCGGGGTCGGTGAGTTCGCGTCGATCGACCTTGGTGAGCTGCTCGGCAGCGGCCTTGGCCGCGCTGGACACCTGCATTTCCCCGGCAAAATCCAGGTGAACGCTGTTGACCTCGGTCAGCTGATTGGCGAGCCGCGCCGGGTCACTCAAGTAGAACGCACCCGTCAGATAGAGCCGCGTCGCCAGGTACCCGAACAGGAAACCATCGGTCAAAAAGAACACCGACGCCGCGACGATCACCGAGTCGCTCGCGCTGTGATTCAAGCCATGACCGGAAAGGTAGGCCGCCATGGTCGTGAAGTGCCCGGGCAACGCCCCGAGGTGAGTCAGCGTGAGCCCCACCAGAATCTTCGTCAGCCAATCCGAGACCTGCTCGAGATTGGTATTCACCGGTAACCCCTGACCCGCGCCAGCCAACCGAACCCCTGGCACCGAATCGCCCACGCGCGGGATCCCGAACAAGAAACCGACCAGGATCCCCACGCAGGCGACCGCCAATCCGAGCAGCGCAACCGACGCCGAACCCGCCGTCGCCAGCCAAGTCACGACGAAGCCGCCCCCCAAGAACAACGCGGGCACGGCGAGCGCGAGACCGGGTTGATACCCGGTCAGTTCACGACGAATGGTTTGCAGCCAGCTGGAAAGGGCGGACATCGTTCGGCTCCTTCGCTCAGGCGCGCGCAGCCTTGAGTTGCGCCAAGAGCGCGCTGCCGATCGGCGCGCCCCAACCGGTGACCGCGTCGAACGCCGACTCCTTGGCCACGTAGCCGCCGATGGCTGCGGTGATGTTGTCGCCCTTGGCGATGTCGCGACAAACCCGAGATCCGAGCGGTTTTTCGGCTGGAGCGGACGCGTAGAGCTGGGCCGTCAAGTAACCGACGCGAGCGCCCAGAGCGGCGTTGACGAGCGCAATCAGCGCTGCCCAGAGCGGCGCCGAGGCGCTCGTTCCCCCGCTGATGCTGGGTTTGCCGTCGACCACCACGACATAGCCGGTGTTCGCGCTGGCGTTGGCCGCCACGTCCGGCACGACGCGCCCTGCGGCCGCCCCCGGGTTCACCGAGGGGATCAGCGGTTGTCCGGCGATGGGCGGGAAGCGCACGCTGACTCCCCCGCCCGTGCTGCCTCCGCCATCGGCACGCAAGCCATCACCGTCTTTCCAAACGACCTCGCTCACCACGGCGTTGTTCTTCGCGCGCAGCGTCGTGCCACCCACCGCGAGCACGTACGGGCTCGACGCGGGGAAATCCACGTGGGCCTGGCCGTCACCCACTTGATCGTCCGAGCCATCGTCCCCGGCCGCAACGCACACGGTCACGCCAGCGAGCGCGGCTTCGTGGAACAGTTCGTTGATCTCGGCAACGGCCTGATCGGTCCACCACGCGCCATCCTCGGAGGTGCCCCAACTCACCGAAATCACGCTGTTGGCTCGCGCATCGTGGAGCGCGCGGTCCAGCACGTCGACCCAGCCTTTCTCGGTAAAAGAGCTGAAGTAGATGCCCACGTTGGCTTGTGGAACGATCCCGGCAATCACTTCCACGTCCAGCATCACTTCGCCCTCGGCGCCGTCGCGTGCGTTCGTGGCCGCGTGGTCGACACTGATGACCTCCACGGCAGCGGCGTTCTTCACGCCGGCAAGGCGGTTGAAGGCTTGCAGGTCGTCGGCGAAGAACCCGCCACCGAACTCCAGAATGGCGACGCTCTGCCCCGAGCCATCGCCCGACGGGAACTCGTAAACCTTGGCCAAGTCGGCGGGAAAGAACCAAGGATGATTCTTGGTCGTGCGCTTCGTTGCCTCGGCTGACAACGAAGCGCGCGCCAATCGCCGTGGTTTCACGACGGGCCGATTGTCCAAGCCGAACACGCCTTGGATCTTGTCGGCCACGTCAGCCGGCACGCGGAGCGGTCCGAGGCGACCACGGAAGTTGCCGTGCGGATGCTGATAGCGCACCAATTTGACTTGAAATGCCTTCTCGATGGCGGCCACCGTTCCGCCGAGGCGAACCGCGCGGTTTTCTGCGCTGGCCTCGACGACTTCCAAGCCGAGGCGCTCGAAACTCGCACTCACGGCCTGAACGTCTTCCTCCGTGGCGCCGTGCGCGGTCGCGAGTTGCTCTCGAGTCCACGTCTTTCCCGTCTGCACCGCTGGCAACGCGAGCTTGCGCTTGAGCTTGACGGTCACCTCGACCCAAGCGTGCTCATCGGCCGCGCCGAGAGCGCGCGCGCCGTTCGGGAGAATTCGCTCACTACCTTTGATGATCGCATGTTCGATATTGGACATCACTTCGCTCCTCGGGATTTCCCCACCGATGGCCCGCGTGGCGCGCAGGGCAGCACGCGCGCGTGGCACTGATAGCTCCGCCCAGCGCGCGATTCAGGCCGGCAATCGTCGCCCGCAAAAACCGAATCACGCGCCTTCCCCTGTATGACGCCCGAGCCCGCTACCTTATGCGACCGATTTGCACGCGACCCATCCTCGAGTGCTCAGGCTATGATTTTCAGAGCGGGCTCCGACGGCGATCGGCAAACCTGCAACATGAGCAGTTCTTCGACGGCGCGCCGCGCGAGGGACTCGCGACCTCAGAGTTCGCCGCTATCCAGATCCTGCTCGTCACCCAAGCAGCGAGCGAGACTCAGATCGAACTGACTACGAATCAGTTCGGCGATCGATCGAATCTCGGAAACACCCACGTTCAATCGCTTTTGCAGCTCGAGCTCGGCTTGGTGCGAAATCGCTTCGCGTGCGTTCGTGATCCAGCGCGATACTTGGGATTGATTGACCCCGTACAACTTGGCAATTCTGTCTTGGCTGAGCCCATTGACGAAGTGCAGCCGTAAAATCACGCGTTCGCGGCGCGTGAGCTCGGCGATCGTCGCTTGAAATACTGCCCGAAATTCCCGCAGGTAGCGCGCTTTCAGATAGTCCATCTCGGGATTGGCACCCGACGGCAAGGCGTCACCGAGCGGGTCGCTACTGGGCATGCGCTCCTGATTCTGCGTCAGGCGAAGCGCGATGCGCTGCGCGCTCACCCCGACCCAGCTCGCCAGCGCACCGCGCCCAGAGTAACTGGCAATTTTCGGCGGCTGACCGTCGGCGCTGACGAACAGTTTGTCACTCAAGATCTGCTTGATATCGTCAGTGAAGGAACTGGAGCCACGAACGCGCCGCGTGAAAGCATCGATGCCGCTCGCGAAGTGAACCTCGAAACGCGCGACCGCGCCGGCCACGCGCTCCGCGCACGCACAAGCCAGAAAGAGGTCGTTCGTATGCAAACTAGCGAGAGCCGACAACGGCTCGCTCCCCTTCGGAACGCGCTCCGCGACGAACGCGATGAACACCGTCGGATCGAGCGCGAGCCCTGGCCAAGCCAATGCGCCTTCGCGCGCAATCTCCCGAAGCCTGGCTTCTAAGTCCGCCGGACGACCAGCCACTGACTCATTCTCTCGATGAGCCCAGAAGACTGCGGACAGAGAATCACCGTTCATCGTTCCAATCCGCGCAGGGTAAGAGGACTTCACTCGAGTGGCTAGAGCCTTTAGTGTGCAGACTCGCTATGATGCGCTGGCGCGACCATAGGTATTTCAGCGCCGGGCTCGAGTTCAACCCGGCCGGCCGCCCCGCATTCTCCGCGCATAAACAGCCATCGACTCGACTCTTCAATGGAGGGTCAGCCAAGCAGACACCGCTACTCAAAGGACTTGCTTTGGACTCTTCACCGTAACGAAAGTAACTCAAACACTGTCGTACTCAATGCACTGCCCCGCCGAAGAGACCATCATCGATTTCGTGGAAGGGCGGCTACCGCCCCACGATATCAATCTACTGGAGGCGCATGTCGACACGTGTTTCCAGTGCTCGGAGCTGGTCGCCGCAGCCCTGCAAGCCTTGGTGCACTCGGCGGACTCCGTACCGGCGATTGAGGATCCGCAACGAAAGAGCGGTTATGCGCCGGCTGGCTATGAGGTTTTGGAACCCCTCGGCGACGGCGGAATGGGGATTGTCTATCGAGCGATCCATCTTGCAACAGGTGAGTTGCGGGCGCTCAAGACAATCCCGGTTCGTTCTCGTGACGCGCTGGCCTCGATCCGCCGAGAAATCGCCGCACTCAGCCGCCTGACCCACCCAGGGATCATCGAGATCCGCGATCATGGCGTCGTCGAAGGGCGGCCTTGGTACGCGATGGAGCTCATCACCGGCACGACGCTCGATCAACTCATCGATCAGTGCCGCCGCCGGGACGAGGACACCAGCGCCGGCATGCCGCCGCGGCTGCTCCGCGCGATGATCGGGCTTTGCAGTGCGCTCGCTTTCTTGCACGCGAGCGGCATCGTTCACGGCGATATCACCACGAAAAACGTGGTCGTACGCCCCGACGGCACCTCCGTCCTGGTGGACTTCGGGCTGGCCTTTCGAAACGGTACGCCGGGCCGCGACATGCTCGAAGTCCTCGCTTTGGGCGCGGGCACGGTCGCGTTCATGGCGCCCGAGCAAATCCGCGGCGAGGCAACCGATCCGCGGACCGATCTCTATGCCCTCGGCAGCATTCTCTACCGCTGCGTCACCGGTATCCTGCCGTTTCGCGGAGCGACGAGACTGGACGTGCTGAACGCGCATCTGTCGGAGGCACCGAAGCGCCCGTCGGAATTGGCCAGCTCCGTCCCTCTGGCACTGGACGAGTTGATCCTGCGCTTGCTCGAGAAACAACCCCGAAACCGGTTGGGGTACGCGGACGACGTCGCGTCCGTCCTGTGTCGCTTGGACAGCCAGCCGAGGGTGGACCTCTATCAACGCCCGTATCTGTACCGCTCCGAGTTCGTCGGACGCGAATCGGGAATGACGCGAATCGGGGAAGCCATTCGCGCGCTCGCCGAGCACCGCCGCGGCGGGCGCTTGTACGTCTCCGGTGAGAGCGGCGCGGGAAAGACGCGACTGGCGCTAGAAGCGGTGCGGCGCGCCTCGCGTCAGGGGCTGAACGTCGTCGTCGGAGCGTGTCATTCGCTGGACCTGCTCGCCACCACCCGCGGCACGGGTAACCACGTGCCGCTGCAGCCGTTTTTGCCGTTCTTGACCGCCGTTGCCGATAAATGTCGCGCGGGGGGAGCGGGCGAAACGGCGCGCTTGCTCGGGAACCGAGGCAGCGTGCTGGCCGCCTACGAGCCCGCCCTGGCATTGGTTCCGGGCGCGGATCTGGCGCCAGAGTTGCCCGGATTGGAGCCCGCGGCGGCGCGCGCGCGCGCGCTGAGCGCGGTCGTCTCGACGCTCTTGGCGCTCGCCGAGGAGGGCCCGCTCTTGCTCGTTCTCGACGATCTGCAATGGGCCGATGAGTTGTCGCTGGGCGTACTGCAGCACCTAGCTGCCATCGATCTTCGAGACCACGGGCTATTGATCGTGGGGACGTATCGCATCGATCAAATCGGCGACAAAGAGTTCGAACAATTGTGTCCAGCACCGGAGACGCGCATCGAGCTCGGGCGGCTCGGGCAGACGGACGTGGCCGCGATGGTGGGCGGCATGTTGGCCTTGCGGGAACCGCCGACGAGTATCGTTCAGCTGCTCGAGCATCACAGCGGAGGCAACCCGTTCTTCGTCGTCGAGTATTTGCGTGCGGCCATCGAAGCCAAGCTCCTGAGCCGCGATTCGAACGGCATGTGGTGGCTCGATCCCGCACAAAATGACCAGGATTTGCGCGAGGACCGGCTCCCCCTCCCCACGACACTCGCGGACCTGATCGAGCGACGCCTGGCCGAAGCCGGCACCGAAGCCGAACCGCTGGTTCACGCTGCCGCCGTCTTGGGGCGCAGTTTCGATCCCGAGTTGCTGCTCGCCGTCGTGGATGCCACCGATAGCAGCGCGTCCAACGCGATCGCGGACCTTCGTCGTCGGCAAATCGTGGAGGATGCCGAGAGCGGGCAGCTGCGATTTTCACACGCGAAATTTCGCGAGGCCGCCTACGCGCGCATTCCCGCAACCGAGCGTCGAGACTTGCACCGACGGACGGCCGAGCTCATCGAAACGCGCCGGGCCGGGGACGTGGAGGTCGCGGCGGAGCTCGCGCACCACTACGTGCGCGCCGAGTCGCGCGAAAAAGCTTTTCGGTACCTCAACGTTGCGGCCGATCACGCACGCACCGCTTACGCCAATCAGCAAGCCATCGCCCACTATCAGCAGGCGCTCGAACAAGGCGCGCACGTCGCTACGACCCGCCTCGGCCCGACGAGTGAACACCTCGGTGAGGTCCTCGCGTTGGTGGGGCGCAAGGCAGAGGCGCGCACCGCCTTCGAGTCGGCCTTGGCCGAACTCGCTCCGAGTGAGCGCGTGGAGCGCGCACGCCTGCTGTGGAAAATTGCCAAAACCTGGGAGACGGAGCACGAACACGCTCGCGCACTGTCAGGTTACGACGCAGCGGAGGCCGCGCTCGGCGAGAGCGCTGCCGGCGCGGATGGCCTCGAAGACGACGCCTGGCATCAATGGGTACGATTGCAGGTCGACCGTGTTTGGGTTCACTACTGGCTCTCCGACGTCGACGCCATGACCGGGCGACTCGAGCGCGCGCGCTCGACCATCGAACGCCGAGGTAGCCCCGCCGAGCGCGCTCGCTTTCTGCAGGCGCTGATCCATGCGCACATGCGCGCGGATCGTTGGCAGATCGGTGAACGCAACGTGAGCTTGGCCCACGCCTCGCTGGCCGCGGCGGTCGAGGCGGCAGATCCAGGGGGGCTTGCCTACGCGCGCTTCGTGTTGGCGTTTCAGCTGATCTTTTCCGGGCAATTGTCGGAGGCAGAGCGAGAAATGCAAACCGCCTTGGAATCGGCGGAGCGCATCGGGGATGCGGCGCTCGTCGCTCGTTGCCTCACCTATAAAGCCGCGCTGCACCGACTGCAACGCGACGTGGCGGGGACACGCGCAGTCGCCAAGCGAGCACTCGCCGCCGCGCGCGAGCTCGGGATGCACGACTACCTCGGTGTCGCGCACGCCAATCTCGGCTGGTGTGACTGGCGCGAGCGAGCGCTGGAGAACGCCGCCAAAGAGACCGACAGCGCGCTCTCCTATTGGGGCCAGCTACGCCCCAAATATCCGTACCCAATGCAGTGGATGGCTCGTCTTCACGAACTGGCCATGGCTCTCGACGCGAACGACTCGGCGCGCGCCCGGACCAGCGCCCTCGTGCTGTTGCAGCCCGAACAACACGCACTGCCCGAATCGATCCTCGAACCGCTGCGAGTGGCACTGACTCACTTGGAACGCTCGCACGTCGAGCCCGCGAAGCGGAACTTTCAACTCGCCATCGATGGCGCAAAAACCACGGGATATTGCTGAATATGACGTACATCGACCTGATCGACGATGCGCACGAGTCCCCGCATTTCAACGAAGAGAATTTGCCACCGGTCCCCGACCTATGGCCACAAGCGGACGAATCTGGTCTCGAATACGTGTACGTGGTCGAGACCCTGAGTCTCGACCCGGTTGGGCTCGACAACTACCGCCAGCTGCTCAGCCTGTACGGCGCAGTAGCCGAAATGCGCGGCTGGCAACGCGTATTCGCGTCGTCGAACATCACCGGAGACCCCACCTCGTTTACCCAAGTGTTTCAGATCACGCCGCCTTACCCGGGTGCGGGTGCAATCGAGGTCCCGCCGCCGGCGATCGAGCTCGGCAACTTGAGGCAATATCATGAGTTCGTCGAGCGCCTGACTCGCTTCGAGCGCACGGTCCTCGCCCCGATGCCCTATGACCCCGGCGCGGGGCCACCGGTGAACCTCGAGGTGGGTGATGTACTGCTCGCGGTCAGCGAGTCAGTGCGAGATGGCGCGATGAATCGCTTGTCGTTCCTCAAACAGAACTTTTTCATCGACGCCGTGAAGCCGTTCGAATGGCAGTTGATCGCTGCCGGGTACGCACTCTCGGGCCCGGGCTCCACCTTGATGCAGTGGTGGAAAGTGCCGGACCCACGCAGCCTCCCCAAAGCCATGAACGCGATGGGGCACAACCCTACCTACAGAAAGTTCGTTGCGCCCTGCATCGCCGCCGAGGCGCAAGACCTCTGTTCGTCGATTTTCCCCGACCATTAGACCGCTTCCCCTCCTCTCGAACCAGCAAGGAATTCAATCATGCCAAACCCACTCGATGAAACGCAGCAGATTAACGCTAACGACGTGATCGTCATCTCCGACTCCGGCAAGATGTACTGGCTACAAACGACCGAGGAGAACGGCGGCCACGAACCTACCGCCATCGCTCCGCTCGACGACGTATTCAAGACCGTCCCCACTGAATTGCGCGGTCAAGGCGTCACGTTGGCCATCATGCCCGAGTCAGCCACTCAGGGCGGCTGCACTTGCTACCTGCTGAACTTGGAGAGCCTCAAGAGCGCCGGCAGCGCTCGAGCCAAAGCGGATCCGAACCTGGTTGCTGCCGCCAAGGTTCACCAATTCCTGGGCACCGGCGGCAAAGTCATCATGGTCGACGCGCACGGGAAAACTCAGGAAATCCAGGGCCAACGCGTCACACCGAAGTCGTAGAGCCGCCGCGAGCCAACATGAATTCGACGATCACGAGCAGCGGGCAGAAGGAGTTTCGTTCCGGAACTCATCGCACGCTCGCGCCAGAAATCACGCTGGCTCGCGCGCGACGCATCATGCCCGCGCTGGGCATCACCCGGGTCGCCGATATCACCGGTTTGGATGATATCGGCGTGCCCGTCGCCACGGCTTATCGCCCCAATGCCCGCTCGCTCGCGGTGTCATTGGGCAAGGGGTTGGATCTGCAGGCGGCGAAGGCCTCCGCGCTGATGGAATCCATCGAGACGTGGCACGCCGAACGCATTCACTTGCCGTTGCTGCTAGCCAGCGTGAGCGAGCTTCGCTTCAAGCATCGCCTGGCCGAAGTGCAGCGCCTACCGCGCATTGCCGAGGGTGAACTGCACGATCATCTGCGCATGCTGTGGATCGAAGGCGAAGAGATTGGCTCAAAGGAGGCGCGCTGGGTACCGTTCGAGATCGTGAATATGAATTTCACTTTGCCCCTGCCCACGGGCAGCGGCGCGCTCCTCTGCGGGTCGAACGGCCTCGCCTCGGGAAACCACCTACTCGAAGCGACCAGCCACGCCATCTGCGAGCTCGTCGAACGGGACGCAATGACGCTCTGGCGCGCCTGGCGTCCCGAACAAAAGCGCAATCGTCGGCTGAACTTGAGCACCGTCGATGATCGCGGGTGTCAGAGCGTACTCGGGCGATTCGAGCGGGCGAATGTCGCCTGCGCAGTGTGGGAGGTCACGAGTGACGTGGGCCTGCCCGTATTCCGCTGTTTGATCGCCGAGAGTGACGCGAGCGCGGCGCGAACTCACCTTCCCGGAGTTGGCTCGGGCTGCCACCCCGACAAACGCATCGCGTTGCTTCGCGCGCTCACCGAGGCCGCGCAGACTCGGCTCACGCTGATCGCCGGCTCGCGCGATGACCTGGGGGTGGGCTTCTACGCGGCCGCCCAGGATCGGGCGCGCCACGAGAAAATCCTGAGCGAAATCAGGGACGAACCCGAGACTCGCTCGTTCGCGGACGTGGTCAGCTTCGAGAGCGACACTTGCGAAGCCGACGTACTTTGGGAGCACGAGCGGCTGCGCGCCGTGGGCTGCGCGGAAGTCGTTCGGATCAACCTCACCAAACCCGAATTCGGCATCCCGGTCGTGCGAATCGTCATTCCAGGTTTGGAAGGCACGGCTGACGCCACCGGCTACGTCCCCGGCCCGCGCTTCGTTCGGCAAGTGACGGAGGCGGCGTCGTGACGGCGATCGTCTTTTTGGGCCCCACGCTCGCGATCGCACAAGCCCGCGCGCAGTTCGACGCCGTGTACCTGCCTCCCGCCGCCCAAGGCGATGTGTATCAAGCCAGCCTCGAGGCGCCCACCGCAATCGGCTTGATCGACGGCTACTTCGAGAGCACCCCCGCCGTCTGGCACAAGGAGATTCTGTTTGCTCTGTCACGGGGCATTCACGTGTTCGGCGCCGCGAGCATGGGCGCGTTGCGCGCGGCCGAGCTCCATGAATTCGGGATGGAGGGCGTGGGCGCCATCTTCGAAGGCTACCGCAGCGGTTTGCTCGAAGCGGACGACGAGGTCGCGGTGGCGCACGCCACCGCCGAAAATGGCTATCGGGTGGCTTCCGAGGCGCTCGTCAACGTTCGCGCCACACTACGCGCGGCGGAACTCGCAGGCATCGTCGGCTCGTCGTTGGCGCGTGATCTGATCGACATCGCCAAATCGCAATTCTACCCGGACCGCTCGTATCCGTGGCTGCTCTGCCGCGCGCGCGAGCTGGGGCTGGACGCTAGCGAGCTGCGCGCATTGGCTGATTTCTTACCGAGGAACAGCATCAACCAAAAGCAACTCGACGCGCAGCAATTGCTCTCGGTGATGAAGCAACAGCAGGCCGCCTGCACCGAGCCCAAGCGCGTCCGGTTTCACTTCGAAATCACCGACGCCTGGACTCATTTCTGCGAACACTTCACGCCTCGATCCAGCTAACCCGGCGCCAGCAGTTCAGCATCCCGAATCCCCCGGGGCCGATTCCCGGGCGAGCGCGCGGCGTGGAACGCCGTTTGCTTTTGGTGCGGTATGCCTACCTGGTTTCCCACTTACGCCGAGCCAAAACGTCACGATACGCCGGTGCCAAGGCCTCCCATCGAGGATCCGCCGCTGCACCCCGATCCGGATCCGAGCGATCCCGATACCGTGCCAGTGGAGCCTGAACCCGATCCAGTACCGGAGGCGCCCAACATGCGCCGCGCCGGGGCCCACGGCGCTCAAGCCAACGGCGCGACTTGAGCGGCGGGAGCCGGCGCGAGAGCCGACAAGTGGCGCCAGCGCCCGGCTCGCCAGCGGCGGTAATTCACGAAGCCTCGCGTCACTTCATCGATCGCGAGCCCCACGTAGATGCCGGTCAAGCCTAGCCCACACAACGACCCGAACGCGAAGGCCGCGGAGACGCCCACACCCCACATCATGCTGGCGCCGACCAGCGCGACGAACCCCGCATCCCCCGAGGAACGCAGCGCCCCTCCGGCCACGATGTTCACCGCGCGCCCCATTTCTCCCACGATGGCCAGGAAAAACAGCGGCGTCGCTTTGCGGAGCACTTCCGGGTCGTGGGTGAGCAGGCCGAGCAACGGTCGGTGAAACAGGGCGAGAAGTAGCGCCATGGTGAAGTTGCCAGACATGGCAAAGCCGAGCGCGCGATGCAGCTCGCGGTTCGCTTCTTCGAATTTGCCGGCGCCCACACGATGCGAAATCACAATCTGCGCGCCAATGCCCCAAGCGATGGACCACAGCACCGTGCTCACCGTGATGAAGCTCACCACGTACGTGCGCGCAGCCAGCGCCGTGGCCCCATAGGAGATGACGAGTAAGTTGATGACCAGCTGCGCGCATTGGTACGCCACCGGTTCACTCGCCGACGGCAAACCAATCTTCAAAATCGGGCGCAGGCGCTCGCGAAGCTCGCGCAGCGGGGTGCGGATCGGAAAGCGCACCCCGAACCGAACGTGAACGACAGCCACCGTGAACAACATGCCGAAGGCCAGCGAAATGACCGTGGCACTGGCAACCGCCGCCACGCTCGGCCGGAGCCCGAATGCCCCGTGGCGAATTGCCAAATTGAGCGAGATATTCGCCACATTGGTCGCCACAGCCTCGAACAGCACCCAGCGCGTCTCGCCGCGTGAGGTGAGCATGTTGCCGTAGGCGAGCTGCACGGCCTTGAGCACTTGAAAGCTGCCCAGCACGCCCAGGTAGGTCCGCCCGAATGCCGCGCTTTCACCGCGCAAGCCGAGCCACCCCGGCAAGTACCCGTGGATGGCGAACAACGTCACGCTCACGACCAGACCCACGCTGAGATTGAAACCGAGCAGCGCCAGATAAGTGAGTGGCAGCTCGGCATGGCGGCGCGCGCCGATCAAGCGGCCCGCCACGCTGGCACCCGCTTGGCCAATGGCCGAGAACAGCACGATCGTCGCGCCCAACACCGGATTGATCGCGCCAGCGGCACCCGCAGCGGCGTCCGAAATGCGGCTCAAGAAGAACGCGTCGGTGAAGCTCAGCGAGAGGGACAAGGCGAGGCTGATGAACAGCGGCCAAGTCAGACGCCAGAGGCCGGCGGAAGGCTCGGGGGGGTTCTGCATAGCGGCTCGATAAGCCGTTCGGGTGGTAGCACAACGCGCCCCTCCGGCACCGG
>Ga0207687_10000737_pt1 | contig 22194 bp, 21 predicted proteins | sample KBSM54metaG_FD_184399 | JGI IMG/M metagenome (GOLD analysis project Ga0207687, IMG submission 184399) | Miscanthus rhizosphere microbial communities from Kellogg Biological Station, Michigan, USA - KBS M5-4 metaG (SPAdes) (version 2) | ecosystem: Host-associated > Plants > Roots > Rhizosphere >...
GGCTCGCCGATGTTGCCGGCCACGATCGGCTGCCGTCCGGCCACGCGCAGGATCTCGCCGATCAGCGACGTCGTCGTCGACTTTCCGTTCGATCCAGTGATGGCGATGATCGTTCCCTTCAGATGCCGCGCGGCGAGCTCGATCTCGCCGATGACCGGAATCGCCATCGCCGCCGCACGCTGCAGCAGCGGGATCGTCATCGGCACGCCGGGACTGACGACGATCTCGTTGACGCCGTCGAGCAATGCGTCGTCCTGCGATCCGAACGCGTGCACGATGCGTTCGTCGAGCTCATACGGCAGGTCGGGATTCGGCTTGCTGTCGGTGAGGACAACGCGTTCGTCGCGCGCGGCGAGAAAATTCGCCGCCGCCACGCCCGACTTCCCCGCCCCGATCACGAGCACGCTCATCGCAGTTTCAACGTCGCAAGGCTGAGCAGCGCGAAGATGATCGCGATGATCCAGAAGCGAACGACGACCTTCGTCTCGCGCCAGCCCGACAGTTCAAAGTGGTGGTGAATCGGCGACATCTTGAAGACGCGCCGTCCGGTGGTCTTGAACGAGATGACTTGAATGATCACGGACAGCGCCTCGAGCACGAACAGGCCGCCGACGAAGATCAAGAGGATCTCCTGCTTGATCATCACCGCGAGGCATCCGATCGCACCGCCGAGGGCGAGCGAGCCGACGTCGCCCATGAAGATCTCGGCGGGATGCGCGTTGAACCAGAGAAATCCGAGTGATGCGCCGACCATCGCGCCGCAGAACACCGCGAGCTCGCCGGTCTGCGGAACCCACGCGATGCGCAGGTAGTCGGCGATGCGGAAGTGACCTGCCGCGTACGTGAGCACGGTGTACGTCACCGCGGCGATGAGCGTCGATCCGATCGCCAGTCCGTCGAGGCCGTCGGTGAGATTCACCGCATTCGACGCGCCGACGATGATCACGATGATGAATGGGATGTAGGCCCAGCCGAGATCAGGACGGAAGTTCTTGATGAACGGTAGCGTGAGCACCGTCGAGTAGTTGTTGTGGATGCTCGGCAGGTACGCGATGGCCAGCCCGGCGAGCAGAGCGACCACAATTTGTGCAGTGAATTTTTCCTTCGCCGTGAGCCCGAGGTTCTGCTTCTTGGCGAGCTTGCGATAGTCGTCGACGAATCCGATCACGCCGTTCGCGAACGTCACGAAGAGCACGATCCAGATGTAGGGATTGAAGATGTCCGCCCAAAGAATGGTCGGGATCAGGATCGCGACGTTGATGAGGATGCCGCCCATCGTCGGCGTTCCCGCTTTTTGTTGATGCGACTTCGGACCTTCTTCGCGGATGAACTGTCCGAGCTTGATGCGGCGCATCCGCTCGATCAGCCATGGACCGAGGATGAAGGAGATGAGGAGCGCGGTGAGCGCGGCGAACGCGGTGCGGAACGTGATGTAGCGGAAGACGTTGAATCCGACGATCACGTCGCGCAACGGATAGAGGAGGTAGTACAACATGGTTACCGCCCTTCCGCCGCCCGGTTGCCGGGTTGCTCGGTTGCTTGGTTCAACATTGCCACCGCCTTATCGAGTCCGACTCCGCGGGATGCTTTGAGTAGAACGAGGTCGCCTTCTTTGATGAACGTCTGCAAGAACGCGCCGGCAGCTTCGGCGTCGTCGAAGTGAAACAGGCGATCGTCGGGGATGCCGGCCTCGCGAGCGCCTTCGAGCAAGGACGCGCTGCGTCTGCCGACGGCGACGACGACGTCGACCGACTGCGGGATGTTGCGTCCCGACTCGTGGTGGTATTCGAGCTCGCGTTCGCCGAGCTCCAGCATGTCGCCGATGACGGCGATGCGGCGCCCGGGAGCATCGGCCTGATCCAGCAGCTCGAGTGCTCGGGACAGCGCGTACGGATTGGAGTTGTACGTGTCGTCGTAAATCGTCGCTCCGCGAAACGTGCTCACCACTCCGCGGTGATACGCCGGCTGGAGCTCCTGAATGCCGCGCCCGATGCCATCCCACGTAATACCGACGACGCGCGCGGTGGCAATCGCCGCGAGCAGATTCTCGAGGTTGTGGCGTCCGGGAAGCTTCAGTTCCATCGGACATCCTTCGAGCTCGAACGTGGTGCCGAGGAGTCCGCGCTCGCGGACGTTGGTAGCGCGGAACATCGCGTCGTGATCGATGCCGTACGTGATCTTCGTGCCGGTGAAGCCTTCGCTGATGCGCATCACGTGCTCGTTGTCGGTGTTGAGGACGATCGTGCCGCCGGGCTTCACGTTCTCGAGCAGCTCGCGCTTGGCTTCGGCGATCTTCTCCACGGTGCCGAAGAACTCGATGTGCACCGGACCGATGTTCGTGTAGACGCCGATGTCGGGATGCGTGAGTCCGGCGAGCTGCGCGATCTCGCCTTTGTGATTCATCCCCATCTCGCTCACGACGACTTGCGCGTCGTCGGGCGTGTTGTCGATGCAGAGCGGGCAGCCGATCAGATTGTTGAAGTTGCCCCACGACTTGAACGTGCGGCGCTCCGTGCCGACGAGCGTGGCGATCATCTCCTTCGTCGTCGTCTTGCCGGCGGAGCCGGTGATGCCGATGAGGAGAAAGTCGTAGCGTTCGCGGATGGATTTGGCGAGTTGCTGGAGAGCGACGGTTGTGTCGGCAACTTTGACGATGCCTTTTGATTCGACGCCGGCGGGGGCGCCGGCGCCCCACTGAGAGACAACTGCGCCGCGACCCGTGGCGAGTGCTTGCTCGAGGAACTGATGGCCGTCGAGGCGCTCGCCCGTGATTGCGAAGAAGACGGAGTCAGGCTTCACTTCGCGCGAGTCGATGACGACGGAGTTAGTCTCGACGTCGCCGCCCTGGATGACTTCGCCGCCGGTCATCGCGGCGATCTCGGAGAAGGTCAGACGCGGCATGGCCGACCTCCATCGCTGACGCTCTCTCCCGGCTCCGCCGCCGCGCCGTGATCGCTCCCCTTCCCCAAGGGCTGCCGAGCGATCACCATCCACTCACCCGCACCGGAGCAAACCGACGGAGCCGGAACAGAGCATCTGTTCGAGCGCGCGTTAGTGTAAAGCGATTTTGTCATTGATATCAACACAAATTTCACACTCGATTTGCAACACTTTTATCAGTCCGCTTTTTCAGAGCGAGCTCGGCTTCTTCGCGGTCGTCGAAGTGAATGATGCGATCGCCGACGACCTGATACGTCTCGTGTCCCTTGCCGGCGATGACGACCACTTCGTCGTCGGTCGCCTCATCGATCGCCGCCGCAATGGCAGTTCGCCGATCGGTGATTCGACGCATTTCCTGGCCACGGCAGATGTCGTCGATGATCGCGTCCGGGTTCTCGCCGCGCGGGTTGTCGCTCGTGACGATCACGTTGTCCGCGAGCCGCTTCGCGATCTCGCCCATTTGCGGACGCTTGCCTTTGTCACGATCGCCGCCGCAGCCGAAGACGAGCGTGACTCTGCGGTCCTCGGCGAGTGAGCGCACGGCGCGGAGGAGTTTCTTCAAGGCATCGGGTTTGTGGGCGTAGTCGACGATGACTGACGGTTGCGGCGGCGGGGGCGCCGCCGCCCCACTGAGCACCGCCACTCGTTCGAAGCGGCCTCGGACCGAATCGAGATTGCGGATGCCGGACTCGATCGCTTCTTTCGGGATACCGACCACAATCGCCGCGCCGACGGCGGCCATCCAGTTGTAGAGATTCGGTTGGCCGAGGAGGTTCGAATTGACGGCGATGTCGCCGATGGGCGTGTGGAGTTTGCCGTGCAAACCCTGGACGTTGACCGCGACCGACGGCGTGATGTCCGCGTCGCTCATGCCGAACGTGAGGACGTCGCCGAGGTCGGCGATGAGGCGGCGGCCGTATTCGTCGTCGCGGTTGACGACCGCCGCGCGCGCGTTCGGGATCTGATCGAACAAAATCCGCTTCGCGGCGAAGTAGTCGTCGAAGTCTTTGTGAAAGTCGAAATGATCGCGCGAGAGATTCGTGAAGACCGCGGCCGCGAAGTGAATGCCGTACGTTCGCTTCAGCGCGAGCGCGTGCGATGACACTTCCATCACCGCGTGACGCACGCCGGCGTCGACCATCTTGGCGAACCATTCGTGAAGAACGACGGCATCGGGCGTCGTGCGATCGGCGGTCAGTTTTTCGTCGCCGGCGCGATATTCGATCGTGCCGATGAGGCCGACCGCGTCGCCGGTGGCGTCGAAGATCGACTCGAGCATCTTCGTCGTCGTCGTCTTCCCCGACGTTCCGGTCACGCCGACGAGCGAGAGCTTGTCGACGGCTCGTCCGTAGAAATTCGCCGCAATCGTGGCAAGTGCTTGCCGCGGATCTTCGACGTCCGCCGACGAGATGACCGCCGCCGCGCCTTTCGCGCGCGCCTGATCGATGAAGCGCGCGCCGTCGGTCTGCAATCCCGGAATCGCAACGAACAACGCGCCGGGCGTGACGAGGCGCGAGTCGGCAGTCACCGCACCGATCTCGAGCTCGAGATCGTCGCGCGATGAGCGCAGATCGACGTCGCGGAGCAGCTCGCGCAGTTTCATCGCGAGGCCTCCGCCAATTGCAGCGTGACTCGATGATCGTTCGGCAAAGCTTCGCCCGGTAAAGGTTCTTGTGTCTGGACCACTCCGCTGCCAACCGCCCGCACGTGCAGTCCCGCCGCGGTCGCGCGCGAGATCGCCGCGCGTGCATCGAGTCCTCGAAATTCAGGAACCGCCACCGCGGACGCTCGCGGTTCCAGCGGTTGCGAAAAATCCGCCAGCATCGGCTGCGGCGCGCCGAGCGTGCGCATCGGCACCGACGGCGCCACACCCAAATACCTCAGCGTCGCCTCGGCGATCTCCTTGAACGCCGGCGCCGCGACGGTTCCACCGTACTGCGCACCATGCGGCTCGTCGACGACGACGAGAATCGCCAGCCGCGGCCGGTCCGCGGGAACGTAGCCGGCGAACGACGCGACGAACTTGTCGGCTGAATATCCGCCGCGCATCGCCTTCTGCGCCGTTCCCGTTTTTCCCGCGACGATGTGATCGGCGAGCGCGGCCGGTTGTCCGGTGCCGCGCGCGACGACCTGCTTGAGGATCTCGTTCAACACCGCCGCCGTCTTCTCCGAGATCACGCGCTGCGGCGCGGGACGTTGCGGGCGATAAACGACGTTGCCTTGCGCGTCGACGACGCGATCGATGATGCGGGGATCGACGCGGACGCCACCGTTCGCGACGGTCGCCATCGCGCGCAACACCTGCAGCGGCGTGGCGTTGATCTCCTGTCCGATCGACAGTGACGCATTCGAGAGCTGCGACCACTTCTCCACGCGCCGCAGTTGTCCTGCCGCTTCGCCGGGAAGTTGCACGCCGGTGCGCTCGCCGAAACCGAATCGGCGGATGAAGTCGTAGAAGTGATTCGCGCCGACCGCGAGTCCGACGCGCACCGCGCCGACGTTCGACGAGTGCACCATCACGTCTTCGAACGGGATCATTCCGTAGCGATTGCCGCCGTGCTCGTGAATCGTGGCGCCGCCGATCTGAATGTATCCGTCGCCGCAGTCGACGATTTGCGACGGCGTCACCGCGCCTTCTTCGAGTCCCGCCGATGCCGTGACGATCTTGAAAGTCGATCCCGGCTCATACATGTCCTGCACGTTGCGATTGCGCCACGACACCGGCGCGAATTCGCCGAAGCGATTCGGATCGAACGTCGGCAGCGACGCCATCGCGAGGATCGATCCGTCGCGCGGATCCATCACGATCGCGGAGCCCGCGGGCGCGTGATACTTCTCGACCGCGCGCGCCAGCGCGCGCTCGGCGATGAACTGCACGACGGAGTCGACGGTGAGCACGACGCTCTCGCCATCGACGGGACGATTCGCGCCTTCCGCGCCGACGAGATACGCGCCCTGCCGCGCGTCGCGAAGGATCGTGACTTTGCCGGCGTGGCCGCGCACGTAGTTGTCGAACGAGTGCTCGACGCCCGCGAGGCCTTCGCCGTCGAGGCCGACGTAGCCGATCACGTTCGCGGCGAGCTCCGCGCGCGGATACGAGCGCCGATGCTCTTCGAGAAAGTAGATGCCGGGCAGCTTCAACTTCTTCACCGCGCCGGAGACGTCGAGCGGCAACTGCCGCGCGACCCACACGAATCCGCCGTCGCTCGTGAGTCTCTCTTCGATGTCGCGCGGCGACATGCCGATGCCGGGCACCGCCGCGATCGCGCGCGCCGTCGCGCGAGCGTCGCCGATCGCTTGCGGATCGGCGTAGATCGAATCGGCGGACACGCTTTCCGCGAGCACGCGCAGACGCGAGTCGAGGATCGATCCGCGAACTGGATTGAGCGAGAGGGTTCGCTCCTGCTGGCGCGTCGCGCGCTTGATGTAGTCGTCATGACGCACGAGCTGGATCTGCACGAGTCGCGCGACGACGACGAACGCCCATGCCGCGAGAAACGCGAAGAGTTGGATGAGGCGCTTGTTCGGCGTATTCATTTGTGCGCCTGTACCTGGACGATGGCGTGCGGATCGGTCGGCGCGAATCCAAGTGCGGTGGCCTTCTGCTCGACGGAGTCCAACGACGTCAGCCGGTCGAGCTCCAGCTGCAGCGCTTTGTTCGCGTCCTCGATCTGCTTGCGCTGCTGCTGCAGCTCCGTGGCTTTGCGCCCGAGGCGGATCACCTCGAGGTTTTGCCAGGTGAAGAGAAGAAGGAACAGACCGATCGGGAAGCCGAGCGACAGAACGGCAAGCAGCTCACGAAATCGTCTGCGGTCGCGCTCCCGGACGATGTGAGCATTCTCGATGGGCTTCTTCTGTGTGTACATGCGTGGAGTCGACGAACAAGGGTGAAGATCTGCCTACTCGGCAGCAAACGACAGCCATCCACGTCCACCCACGCTCCACGCTCCACCCCTCCCGAGCTGCCGCCGCCACACTCACGCCCACCCTTCCCCAACCTTCACCCTTGCTCGCGGGCTCCATGCCTTTGAGCCGGCCAGCGGTTTGCGGGAGGCCGGGCCCGACCACCCCACCCTGTCCCGCCAGCCGCATGCCGCTAGCTTTTCTCCGCCACCCGCAGCTTCGCGCTGCGCGATCGCGGATTGCGATTCACTTCTTCCTCCGAAGCAGTCACTGGTCGACTCGTCAACACCTTGACGATCTCCTTCGCGCCGCATCCGCACACCGGCAGACCCGGCGGACAGACGCACTCCCCTTTCAACGTTCGAAAGGCTTGCTTGACGATGCGATCCTCGAGCGAGTGGAACGAGATGATCGCGACGCGCGCGCCGCTCTCGAGCACGCTGACCGCGTCGTTGACGAAGCGATCGAGCTCGACGAGCTCCTCGTTCGCCGCGATGCGCAGCGCCTGAAAGGTGAGCGTGGACGGGTCGATGTCGTGCGGCTTCGCGCGCTTGACGCTGCGAATCGCGGCCGCGAGTTGCGTCGTCGTTTCCAGCGGCCGTGCATTCACGATCGCGCGCGCGATCCGTTTCGCCATCGGCTCTTCGCCGTATTCGCGAAGAATGCTCGCGAGCTCGGCTTCGTCGAGCGTGTTGACGAGATCGGACGCGCTACGGCTGTCCGGCCCCATGCGCATGTCGAGCGGCGCGTCGTAGCGAAAGGAAAACCCGCGCGACGCGTCGTCCAGTTGCATCGAGGAGACGCCGAGGTCGGCGAGGATGCCGCTGACCGAATCGATTCCGTGCTGCTTCAGAATTTCAATGAGCTGCTCGTGACGCGCGCGAACGAACGCCACCCGCGCGGCAAACCGCGACAACCGCTCCCCCGCGCGCTCCAGCGCCGCGGGATCGCGATCGATCGCAATCAGCCGCACACGCGGGTGCGCTTCCAAAAGCACCTCCGCGTGTCCTCCCAGCCCCACCGTCGCATCGACGAGCACTCCGTCTTCCCGATTCGGCCGGAGGTACTGGACGACTTCTTGTAAAAGAACAGGTTCGTGTTTCATCACGGCCTACACGCCGTGCAGTTCCAATTCTTTGAAATCCTCGGCGGTCATCGGCGACTCGGAAAGTCGCTTCTGAATCCGCTCTTCGTTCCACACGATCAGGTGATCGTTGTTGCCGATGACGACGACGTCCTCCGCGATCTGCGCGACGTTGCGCAGCACCGCAGGAATCAGCACACGTCCTTGTGCATCGATCGACGACGGATGCCCGAAGTAGTTCACGCGCTCGAGCAGCTTCTTTTTCGCCAACGACGTCGACGGCACTTTCGCGATGCGCGACTGGAACTCGTACCAGACCGGCATCGGATAAACGACTGCGTGCTCGCCGTCGGTCGAGGTGATGAAGCAATCCTGACCGTATCGGTCTTCAATGATCTTGCGGAATCCGGCGGGGATTTTCAGGCGACCTTTGTCGTCGACTTTCGCGGGCGCATGGCCCAGAAGTGTGTTGAGCTCCACCGGTTTTTCCGCGTTTCAATGCGCATGTTTACCACTGGCGACCACTTTTGTCCACATGAATCCACCTAGAAAGGTTACAGGTGGCAGGTCGCGGGTGGCAGGAGGGAGTTACTTCACCATCGACTTGATGCGCTTCAGCAGGTCGGCGCCGACGAGTTGGTCCGCCGCATTGAGGACTTTCTGGATCATCGCCAGCACATCCTCGCTGCCGCTCCAATGCTCGCGAAGAATGTCAGCGGTCGTGTCGGTGAGCATCTTGTTGAGGATGTAGACCGCGAGCACGAGATCGTCGGCGTAACCGATCGGGCCGAGAAACGCCTCCGGAATGAGGTCGAAGGGAAAGATGAAGTACGCGACGCCGCTGCCGAGGAGGACTTTGTTGCGGCCGTTGACGCGGGCGTCGTTGAGCAGGCGCCACAACAGAATGAAGACGTCCGGCACGAGCAGCAGAAACTCGGTCGTCTTCTCGACCGCGGCTCCCTTGCTCTCGACGTACTGATGAATGTTCGCGCGAATGCGATCGTAAAAACGCTCCGCGCGCTCGCGCGGCACTTCCTCGGAACCTACTTCTTCGAACTCACTCATGGCAAATCCGCCCCACCTCGGCCGAGTGTGACATCCAGACCACCGTCGATGATCCAGATGCTCTTGATGTCGGCGCTGACGAAAGATGGCAAAAATCGATCCAGCGAAATCACGAACGTCGCCGGCTCTTCAAAGGTTACAACGTCGCGAGGCAGACGGCTCTTCGCCAGCGTGAACAGAAAGCGCGGAATCGGAATCCCGCCGAACGCCGACGCGCTCCTCACCGGCACGCGCACCGTCGTCCCGTCGGCGATCAACTCGGTGATGTCCACCATGAACGGCACGCTGATGAACTTCTTGACCGACCCTTCGACGCGCAGCAATCCGTTCGAGAAACGCAGCGTCATCCGTTCGATCGGATCGACGCGAAAACGCGCGGCGATCTCGTTGACGCGATCGCCGTTGACGCGAATCTGAAGGGTGTCCCATTCGATGAGCTGCATCTTCAAGTTGTTGTTATCATGCGCCGCGGTCGATGCCCAAGCGTACAGACATCAAAACCATCCTGATCATCGGTTCGGGCCCCATCGTCATCGGGCAAGCGGTCGAGTTCGATTACTCCGGAACGCAGGCGTGCAAAGCGCTGCGCGACGAGGGGTATCGGATCATCCTCGTCAACTCGAACCCGGCGACGATCATGACCGATCCGGAGTTCGCCGATCGGACGTACATCGAGCCGCTGACGCCCGAGGTTCTCGAACAGATCATCGCGCGCGAGAAACCGGACGCGATCCTTCCCACTGTCGGCGGCCAGACCGGCATCAACCTGGCGATGGCGCTCTACGAAAACGGCGCACTCGAACGGCACAACGTCGAGCTGATCGGCGCGAACTACGACGCCATCAAAACCGCTGAGGATCGCCAGCTTTTCAAAGAGTGCATGAACCGCATCGGGGTCGAAGTGCCGCGGTCGGGTTATGCCGGCACGGTCGAGGAAGCCGAAGAGATCGCCGTGCGCATCGGCTATCCGCTCGTGATCCGTCCGTCGTTCACGCTCGGCGGGTCGGGCGGCGGCATCGCCTACAACGTCGAGGAGCTGCGCTCGATCATCGCGCGCGGACTCGATCTCTCGCCCGTCCATCGCGTGCTCGTCGAAGAGTCGGTGATCGGATGGAAAGAGTTCGAGCTCGAAGTGATGCGCGACAAAGCGGACAACGTGATCATCGTCTGCAGCATCGAGAACTTCGATCCGATGGGCGTGCACACCGGCGACTCGATCACGGTCGCGCCGCAGCAGACATTGACGAATGGCGAGTATCAGGAGATGCGCGACGAAGCAAAGCGCATCATCCGCGCGATCGGCGTCGAGACCGGCGGATCGAACATTCAGTTCGCCGTGCATCCGAAGACCGGACGCCGTCTCGCCATCGAGATGAATCCGCGCGTGTCGCGATCCTCCGCGCTGGCGTCGAAGGCGACCGGCTTCCCGATCGCAAAATTCGCCGCGAAGCTCGCCGCCGGCTACACGCTCGACGAGATTCCGAACGACATCACGAAGAAGACGCCGGCATCGTTCGAGCCATCGATCGACTACGTGGTCGTGAAGATCCCGCGCTTTTCGTTCGAGAAGTTTCCGAACACGCCGCAGCTGCTCGCGTTCTCGATGCAGTCGGTCGGCGAGTCGATGGCGATCGGCCGCACGTTCAACGAAGCACTCCAAAAAGGCCTGCGCTCGCTCGAGATCGGTGTCGCCGGACTCGAGACGCGCGGCTACACGCGGGACCGTTTGCCCGAGTTGCTGCGCACGCCAACGCCGGAGCGCATCTTCGCCATCGGCGACGCGCTGCGCGAAGGGATGTCGGTCGACGAGATTTACTCGATCAGCGCGGTCGATCCGTGGTTCCTGCGCGAGATGCGCAAGATCATCGCCGCCGAAAGCGCCGGCGCCTCCTTGTTCGAGTTGAAGCGACTCGGCTTCTCCGATCGCCAGATCGCGAAGCTCACTAAGCGCACCGAAAACGATGTGCGCGCGGAGCGCCACGCGAACAACATCCGTCCCGTCTACAAACGCGTCGACACTTGCGCGGCCGAGTTCGAAGCATCGACGCCGTACATGTACTCGACGTACGAGCAGGAAAACGAAGCGGCGCCCACGAATCGCCGCAAAGTCATCATCCTCGGCTCCGGACCAAATCGCATCGGACAAGGCATCGAGTTCGACACCTGCTGCGTGCACGCTTCATTCGCTCTCAGAGAAGCGGGCTTCGAAACGATCATGATCAATTGCAATCCGGAGACGGTGTCGACGGACTACGACACGTCCGATCGTCTCTACTTCGAGCCGCTCACGCTCGAAGACGTGCTCGAGATCGTCGATCTCGAGAAACCGGAAGGCGTGATCGTGCAGTTCGGCGGACAGACGCCGCTGAAGCTCGCGAAAGGACTCGCCGCCGCCGGCGTGCCGATGTGGGGAACGTCGGTCGACTCGATCGACATCGCGGAAGACCGCGAGCGTTTCGGCGAGCTCGTTCGCGTCCACAACATCCTCGTGCCCGCGCACGGCGCGGCGACGAGCGAAGCGGCCGCGCTCGACGTCGCGCGCCGCATCGGCTATCCCGTCGTCGTGCGGCCGTCGTACGTTCTCGGCGGACGCGGCATGGCGATCGTGTACGACGAAGCGTCGCTCCAGCAGTACATGGGCGCCGCCGTGGAACTGGCGCCCGAGCATCCGGTGCTCGTCGATCGCTTCCTCGAAGACGCGATCGAGATCGACGTCGATGCGATCTCGGACGGCACCGACGTCGTCATCGCCGGCGTGATGGAGCACATCGAAGAAGCGGGCATTCACTCCGGCGACTCGACGACGGTCGTGCCGCCGTACATCATCGGCCATCGCGATCAGGACAAGATCCGCCGGCGCACGATCGAGCTCGCGAAAGCGCTGAACGTCATTGGCTTGATGAACGTTCAGTACGCGATCAAGGACAACGATCTCTACGTGCTCGAAGTGAATCCGCGCGCGTCGCGCACGGTGCCGTACGTTTCGAAAGCGACGGGCGTTCCGTTCGCGAAGATCGCGGCGCTGGTGATGGCGGGACAATCGCTGCGATCGCTCGGCCTCACCACCGAGCCGCGCGTCAGCGGCTACTTCGTCAAAGCTCCGGTTTTCCCGTTCAATCGCTTCCCGCGCGAAGACACAGTCCTCGGTCCCGAAATGAAGTCCACTGGCGAAGTAATGGGCTCATCGCCGAGCTTCGGCGAGGCGTACGCGAAAGCGATGCTGAGCGCCGGCGTGAAGCTGCCAGTCGGCGGCACCGCGTTCATCTCCGTCAACGACAACGACAAGCGCCCACACGTCGTGCAGATCGCGCGCGACCTCGCCGACATCGGCTACAAGCTCATCGCCACTGAAGGGACGCGCGAGTTCCTCACGCGCCACGGCGTCGACGTCTCGCTCGTGCCGAAAGTGCATGAAGGCCCGCGGCCGCACGTCGTCGATCGCATGATCAACCGCGAAGTCACGCTCGTCATCAACACGCCGTTAGGCAAATCGGCGTTCGTCGACGACACGTACATTCGCAAGAACGCGCTGCAGCTCGGCATCCCGTGCATCACGACGCTCTCCGCGGCCACCGCGTGCGTCGAAGGCATGCGCGCGCTGCGCGCGGGGACGAACACGATCGCCGCGCTGCAGGATCAGCACACGCAGACCGAAGCGTTGCGGCGCGGCGCTTAGGCCGCCGCCTCGACGTTCACCGCGAGTCGCGTCGTCGCGAGTTCCGTCTTGAACATGTTCAGCGCGCGCACGGTGTATTGCGTGCGGCGGCCGACGGCGTTCTTCGATGCGGGACCCGACATCTGGCGATGCGGACGCGCGGCGCCGGGCTTGCGCGACCGGAAGTTCGTCGTCGAGAACGGCGACGGCTTGTCGAACTCGATCATCAACTCTTCGACCGTCACGTCGGCTCCGCCAAGGTAGCGGAAGTCCCACTCGATGCCTTCGCCGGGCTTGAGAAGGACTTCGCCGGGCGATGCGATGAGGTAGACGCGGCCGGCGCTCTGCTCGACGTCGACGCGCACAGGAACGGTGCGAACGGCGAGCTCGGTCAGATCTTCGGGACGGATGAGACGATCCGACGACGCGGGCGGCGCGGCGACGAGCGACGGCGCTTCCGCGCGCGGCGGCGCGGGGATGAACGATGACGGACGCGGTTTGTCGTCGCCTTTCGCGAACCAGTTCGCGGTGGCAACGCCGGTCGACTGAACGCGCGTTCTCGGACGGCGCGCGCGTTTCTTGTCGTCGGGCGCGGCGGCTTTCGCGATCACTTTCGCCGCTTTCGCGACGACCGGAGCGGCCGCGGCAACGACGGCTTTGGCGACCGACTTCGCGGCAGCGACGATTTTCTTCTCGGGTTTCTTCGGACCCGAGGCCGCTTTCTTGGGCGCAGCGGCTTTCTTGGGCGCAGCAGCAGCCTTCTTGGGCGCAGCGACTTTCTTGGGCGCTGCCGCTTTTTTCGGAGTGGGCGCCTTTTTCTTCTTAGGTGGAGCCGCTTTCTTTTTGGGCGCGACTTTCTTCGGAGCCGGCTTTTTCTTAGCGGCTTTCGGTTTCGCAGGCGCCTTTTTTACCGGGGATTTCTTCTTCGCAGCAGCCTTCTTCGGCTGTGCGGCCGCCTTCTTCGCAGCGCTTTTCTTCGCGCTGGCGGCCTTCTTCGCCTGCACCTTCGCCATCAGTCCGCTCCCAGGGGTCAAAAATGAATGGCGCAATATAGCAGCGGCCCGAACCTTACGCTAGCGCAATCTCGTCACGAAGAATGTCGCGCAATTCCGCGGCAATCCGGCGAATTTGGGCGTCGTCTTCCCCCTCGACCATCACCCGGACGAGATTCTCGGTCCCGGAGTAGCGCACGAGGATGCGTCCGCGGCCGTTGAGATCCGCCTTCGCGCCGGCGAGCGCGGCCTGATATTTGGGCAAAGACTCGAGCGGCGGCTTCGACGCCACCCTCTCATTGAGCAGAAGCTGCGGCATCGGATCGAAGGTGTGCATTTCCGAAAAGCGCTGCTGGGACGAAGCGAGGATCTCGCCGAAAACGAGCGCGGTATGGATGCCGTCGCCGGTCGTATGCACGCTGAGGTCGATGATGTGGCCCGACTGCTCGCCGCCGATCACGGCGTGATTCGCCATCATCTGTTCGAGCACGTACTTGTCGCCGACGTTCGCGCGCAGGAGCTCGATGCCGTCGGCGGCGAGCTGCTTCTCGAATCCGAAGTTCGACATCACCGTCGTCACCACGCGCTTCGCGCCGATGTGCTTCGCCCAGAGATAGATGATCTCGTCGCCGTCGCGGATCTTGCCGGCGTCGTCGGCGAAGATCGCGCGATCGGCGTCGCCGTCGAACGCCACGCCGAAATCCGCTTTCACTTCGACGACTTTGCGCGCGAGACCTTCCGGATGCAGCGCGCCGGATTGCTCATTGATGTTCACGCCGTTCGGTTGATCGTTGATGACGACGACGTCCGCGCCGGCGCGGCGGAAGACGTCCGGCGCGATGCGATACGCAGCGCCGTGGCCGGTGTCGAGCACGACGCGCTTTCCGGCGAGCGCGTTGGGCTTCACGCCGCTGACGAGAAACTGTTCGTACTGTTCGATCAGGCTCGCGTCCTGCGGCGGCGGGGGCGCCGCCGCCCCACTGAGACCCCGCAGCGCGCGCATTTCATCTTCGATTTCTTCTTCGTCGCTGTCGGGGATCTTCATCCCGTCGTGTCCGAAGATCTTCACGCCGTTGTCTTGAAACGGATTGTGCGATGCGGAAATCGAGATGCCCGCTGCGGCGTCGGACGTGAGGCAGAGATACGCGACGCCCGGCGTCGGAATCACGCCGATGAGCAGCGCTTCGCCGCCGCCGTGTTTCATCCCCGCCGCGAGCGCGCTCGCGATCTCAGGACCGGACTCGCGCGTGTCCATGCCGAGGAGGACGCGGCCGCCGTTCAAGCGATGCGCGAGCGCTTCGCCGAGGGCGAACATCGTCGGCGGATCGAGTGGATACTCGTGCGCCTTGCCGCGGATCCCGTCGGTGCCGAAGAGAACTCTCATGGTTTCGTGGGTCCGACCTCAGCGAGCACCGGCACCGTGACCTGCACCGTCAGCGGTTCGACGACATGAACGAGCGGCGAATCGGAGACGATGGCCGCATTCTGCATGAACGTATCGGTGCGGCCGGTCATGATAATGCGCTCGGTCGCCACTTCATTGATCTTCCGGATTTGCGACGCCGGGCCGGAGATCAGCGCCTGCTCCGGCTGCACCGTCGGTTCTCCCGCGACGTAGCCCGGCTGCAGATTGCCGACGAGGAACGGACGCACAGGCACGACGCGCTGCCGCAGCTGTTCGACGCGAAAGCGAAGTTTGTTCGGATCGATGGAGATCACTTCGACGTCGGCCGGCGCGTTGATGGCCTGCGGACGAAGCGTGATCGTCGCGTCGCCGGCGACGGCCCAGCTCAAGTCGACCGTCACTTCGAGATTCTGCGACGACAGCGAGCGCAGCTCGGAGACGCGGCCGCGCAGTCGAACGTTCAAGTTGTCCGGCACGGGTGTCGTGATCACGAGATTGCGCGGCACGTTCACGAGCACGAGCGGCGCGGCGAACGCTTTCTCCGACACCTGCTCGCGGCGCGGCGCGGAGACGACGAACCACACGACGAACGCGAGAAACAACGCCAGGACCATCAGCGCGAGGCGGCTGAAGAATCCGTTCCTCATCGCGCCGCTCCGAAACGGTGCGTGAGCAGTTGCAGCAGCGACGCGCGATCGAGGTTCTCGTGCAGCGCGCCGTCGGCCGCGACGGCGATCGAGCCGTTCTCCTCGCTGATGACGATCATCAGCGCATCACTCTCCTCGCTCAGTCCGACGGCCGCGCGATGGCGAGTGCCGTGGCCGAGCTTCGGATCCGCCGATGCAGTCAACGGCAAGAACGCTCCCGCGGCGACGACGCGATCGCGACGCACGATCACCGCGCCGTCGTGCAGCGGCCCGCCGGGCGTGAAGATGGCGACGAGCAGATCGCTCGACACGAGCGCATCGATGTGCTTCGCCGACTCTTCGTAATTGCGCAGCGTCTGCGCCCCCTCCAGCACAATCAGCGCCCCAATACGCCTCGGCGCCAGCACATCGCACGCGTCGAGAATCTCGTCGAACGGAATCGCGGAGTGTCGCCGGCCGAACAGCGCGGCGATCGGATTGCGCCCCATGCGCGCGAGCGCGCGACGAATCTCCGCTTGAAAGAGCACGATCACCGCGAACGGCAGATAGAAGAGGATCTCGCGCGAGATCGCCTCGAGCGCCGGCAGATCGAACGCGCGCGCGATGAAGAACGTGGAGCCGAGAATGGCCAGGCCGATCGAGACCTGCATCGCGCGCGTGCCGCGGATCAGCGTGAGGATGTAATAGATGATGATGGCGACGACGACGACGTCGATGGCGTCGCGCCACGTGAACTGGAGCGAGACTAATCGGTCAAACCAGTTCATCGATCGCGCTCAGCACTTTCAGGAAATCGGTCGTCTCGCGCACGTCGTGAACGCGCACGATCGACGCGCCGCCGCGAAATGCGGCAGCGACGGCGGCGAGTGAGCCGGCAACGCGATCGGGTCCGGCGTCGCGGCCGGTGAGAATGCCGACGAACTTCTTGCGCGACGCGCCGATCACGAACGGCGCAATCGGCGCGAGCTCGCGGCAGCGCGCGAGCAGCGCGACGTTGTGCTCGAGCTCCTTCGCGAATCCGATTCCGGGATCGATGAGGATCTGATTCACGTTCGCGTGCTTCGCTTCGTCGACGAAGCCGCGCAGCTCGCGGTAGACGTCCCACACGACGTCGTCGTACTTCGCCATCGTCTGCATCGTGCGCGGATCGCCGCGCATGTGCATCAGGATCACCGGCACGTCGCGCTCCGCGACCAGCTCGCGCATGTGCGGATCGTGGCGCAGCGCCGTGACGTCGTTGACGATGTCGGCGCCGGCATCGAGCGCCGCGCGCGCGACGTCGGCCTTCATCGTGTCGATCGAAATCGCGACGTCGCTCTTCGCGCGGATCCCTTCGATCACCGGAAGCACGCGCGCGATCTCATCCGACGAAGAAATCGGCGCCGCGCCGGGCCGTGTCGACTCGCCGCCGACATCCACGATCGCCGCGCCGTCTTCGATCATCTTCAGCCCGCTCTCGATCGCACGGCTCGCGTCGAAGTGCACGCCTCCGTCGGAGAACGAATCGGGCGTGATGTTGAGGATTCCCATGGCAAGGGGAACGCGTTCGAGGGACAGCGTCCGCTCGCGGGGGAGACGGAGAATCATTCGTCGCGCTCTCGCCGGATCCGCGCGCCGATCGCGTTCAGCCGTTCGTCGATCCGCTCGTAGCCGCGATCGATCTGGTGAACGTTGTGGATCACGCTCTCGCCTTTCGCGCAGAGCGCGGCGAGGAGCAGCGCCATGCCGGCGCGAATGTCGGGACTCGAGATCTCCGCGCCGTGCAGACGGCCGCCGCCGACGATGATCGCGCGATGCGGATCGCAGAGGATGATCCGTGCGCCCATCGAGATGAGCTTGTCCGTGAAGAACAAACGCGACTCGAACATCTTCTCGAAGATCATCACCGTGCCTTCGGCCTGCGTCGCGACGACGATCATGATCGACAACAGATCGGCGGGAAACAGCGGCCACGGACCGTCGTCGATCTTCGGAACCGCCGCGCCGATGTCGTAGCGCACGCGCAGTTCCTGATCCTTCGGGACGCGGATGTTCTCGCCTTCGATCTTGATGTCGACGCCGAGCTTTTCGAGCATGTGGCGGATCGCGTACATGTGATGCGGCACGCCATCTTCGATCACGAGCTCGCTGCGCGTGACGACGGCGAGTCCGATGTACGAGCCGACTTCGATGTGATCGCTCGGAATCGTGAAGTCGCCGCCGTGCAGCGACTCGACGCCGTGAATCGTCAGCGAGTTCGTGGCGATGCCTTCGATCTGCGCGCCGAGGAGGTTGAGAAAGCGGCAGAGATCCTGGACGTGAGGCTCGGCGGCGGCGTTGTAAATCGTCGTGTCGCCCTGCGCGAGCACGGCGGCCATGATCGCGTTCTCGGTCGCGGTGACCGACGCTTCATCGAGAAACATCTTCTTGCCGATGAGCGCGCGCGCGCTCATCCGATATTGCGACGCCGACACTTCGATTTGCGCGCCGAGGGACTCGAGGGCGAGGAGATGCGTGTCGACGCGGCGCCGGCCGATCGCGTCGCCGCCCGGCTTCGCGACGGCGACGGTGCCGCAGCGCGCGAGAAGAGGTCCGGCGAGAAGAATCGAGGCGCGGATTTTCTTCGACAGCTCGACGTCCGGCGTCGACGAGATCTCGCCATTTGCATGAATGCGCACGACGTTGCGTTCGACGCGCTCGACGCTCGCACCCATCCCTTCCAGGATCTGCAACATCACGCGAACGTCTTGAATATCCGGTAGGTTGCGCAGCGTGATGACTTCGTCGGTGAGCAGGCACGCCGCCAGGATCGGCAGCGCCGCGTTCTTGTTGCCGCCGGGCCGGATCGAGCCTTCCAGACGGCGGCCGCCTTCGACGACGAAACGCTCCATGGCCATCGGGCGCGAATGCTACTATCGATTCATGATCGTCGCTCCACTCGGATCGGGCAGCGCGGGGAATTCAACGTGGTTCGCGAGCGACGGCACGAACATCCTCGTCGACGCAGGACTCGGTCCGCGCGAGACGCGGAAACGGCTCGAGATCGTCGGCGGCAACATCGAGCAGCTCGCGGCGATCATCATCACGCACGAGCACTACGATCACATCCGCGGCGCCGAGCGCATCTCGCGCAAATACGGGCTGCCGATCTATCTCACGCGCGGCACGCTCGAGGCGAGCAAGATCGATCGCGACAACACGAACATCGTCGTCTTCGAGAACAACTCGACGTTCACCATCGGCGAGCTGGCGATCCATGCGCGTCAAACGATTCACGATGCGAACGACTCCGCGTGTTTCGTGATCGAGGCGCGCGACGGCACCCGCGTCGGCCTCGCCTCCGACCTCGGCTACGTCGACAACGCCGTGCTGCAGCATCTCTCCAACTGCGACGGTTTGTTCTTCGAGGCGAATCACGACGTCGACATGCTGCGCATGGGGACGTACCCATGGTCGCTCAAGCGCCGCATCCTGTCGCGATTCGGGCACCTGTCGAACGATGACGCCATGCGCGCCGTGCAGCGAATGATCGGCGCCGACACGAAGACGCTCTGCCTCATCCATCTCTCACAGCAGAACAATCACGAGACGATCGTCCGCGACATGGCCGCGAAGCTCGTCGCGAAAACGGGCGCGCAGCTCGAGCTCGGAATCGCGAAGCAGTTCGAGCCGACCGGCGCCTACAACATCACGCGGCGTCGCTCCGTCGCGCGCGCGGTGAGCGTGGCCAGCGGAACGCAGATGGCGCTGTTTTGAATATGAAAGCTCTCGTTACTGTCGAACTGAAGGCGTCCGTCCTCGACCCGCAAGGGAAGGCGATCCAACACTCGCTCAGCTCGCTTGGATTCGCCGGCGTGGAAGATGTGCGCGTGGGAAAACTGTTCAAAATGGAGCTTGCGGATAGTGGGCAGTCACGGGAGAGCATCGAATCGCAGCTGCGGCAAATGTGTGAACGGCTCCTCGCGAACACAGTCATCGAAAACTTCTCCTACACACTCGAGGAGTAAGTTCGCCGCCGCGGTTCTCGTGCTGCTCACTACTTCCGCGGCATTCGCTGCGGACATCCCCGACCAGCTCGCCGCAATCTTCACTCGCGATCAGAAAATCGTCCGACGCTGGACGCTCGGTGGCGACCCGCGCGCAGTCGCCATCGGACGAGATGGCACGCTCTACGTCGGACTCGCGCAGCCGCAGGCTGTCATCGCTGTCGATCCGAAGACTGGCGTCGTTAAGAAAAAAGTCATCCTCGACTCCGCCGAGATCGCATCGACGAAAGAGCTCGTCTCGATGCGGCTCAACCGCGACGCCTCGCGCCTCTACATCGCCAACGGCAGCGACGAGAGCGCGATGATCCTCGGTCTCCCCGATCTCCACGTCATCCGCGAGATCACGACCGAAGGCGAGCCGATTCGCGACGCGGTCCCGGATCCCGCCGGTCATTACCTCTATCTCCTCGGCCGCCGCGTGCACGTCTACGACGCGAACGGCGAGCGCGAGATTCATACGATGCCGATCGAAGATCCGATGGCCATCGCGGCGACGCCGGAGACGATCGCGATCGTCTTCACCGAGGATTTTGGGAACACGAAGGCAACGTCGGTGGCGCTGTTCGAGACGACGTCGTTCAAAGAGATCGCGCGCGATCCGCTGCAGACGACGGACAAGATCGAGGCCGCCGTCATCGCCCGAGATGCGGTCGTCGCCATTTCGCGCGAGCATCTGCTCGAGCGTCCGCTGGCAGTGAAGCAGAAGACGATGACGAAAGACGCGAACGGACAGCTGCGCATGTCCGCCGACTTCGGCGACTTCGTCAACAGTCAGCGCATCTGTCTCCCCGAAGGAAGCGGTCCGCAGATCATGACGCTGGCGTCGAACGACTTGCTGTTGTACGCCGAGCGGCGCTGCACGTCGAGCGGCGCGTTCACCGGAACGCCGCGACGCGTGACGCCGGCGTCGTTGTACGGCGTCGACGCTTACGCGATCGCGTACGACGCGCAGTCGAACACGCTCGCGGTGACGGAGCGCGCCGGGGCGCTTACAATCTACAAAGTGCCGCGCGCGGCTGTTGCGAAATGAAATTCGGCATCGTCATTCTCCCCGGCTCGAACTGCGATCACGATGCGATGCACGTGACGAAGACGATTCTCGGCTGCGACGCCGAGTTTCTCTGGCACAAAGACACCGACCTCAAAGGCGCCGACTGCGTGATCATCCCCGGCGGTTTTGCGTACGGCGACTACCTGCGCGCCGGCGCGCTCGCGAAGTTCGCGCCGATCATGGAGCCGATCAAACGACACGCCGCGAGTGGCGGTCTCGTGTTCGGCATCTGCAACGGGTTCCAGGTGCTCACCGAAGTCGGACTTCTGCCCGGCGCGCTGATGCGCAACGAACATCTCCGCTTCATCAGCCGTGACGTTCTGATGCGCACCGAAGAAACGGACACGCCGTTCACAAGCGAGTTGAGCGTAGGACAGATTGTGCGCGCGCCGATCGCGCACGGCGAAGGCAACTACTTTGCCGACGACGCGACGCTCGATGAGCTCGAGCGCAACCGTCAGGTGATCTTCCGCTATTGCGACGAGGAAGGCCGCGTGACGCGCGCGTCGAATCCGAACGGCTCCTCGCGCAACATTGCCGGCATCTGCAACGCCGCCCGCAACGTCCTCGGCATGATGCCGCACCCCGAGCGCTGCTCGGAGCAGCTCCTCGGCAACGCGGACGGACTCGGCTTGTTCAAGTCGATCGCGTCGTCGTTCGCGCGCGTCTAGTACTCGAGCGGAATCTGTCCTTCGATCTGCTTCGTGAAGCGGATGTGTCCTGGCGTCACGACCCACGTTCCGTCGCTGCATTGCGACGCCGCCGATGGCACGCGGCCCGACTTGATGTCGAGAATCTTCGCCGTCGCTTCGCGCTCGGCGTTGAATCGCGCGGCACGCTGCCACACGATGCCGAGGCTCGGGACGTTGATGCGCAGATAGTTCCAGAGCCCGAGCGACGCGGTGATCCGGCGAGTGAACTCGTCGTCGTCGAGCCCGCACTCGCGCGATGCCGCCATCGCTTGTGACGCGGTCCTCAACGCTTCTTTCACATCGCGCGCAACTGCTCGATCGTACGGCTCGCGGAGGGTGTCGACGAAACGTTGCAGCGCGCTGTCCGAGAGATCGTGGGACGCGTGTCCGTCGCTTACGTCTTCAGCGATCTTCAGATGCGAATCGAGAATCGCCGAACGCGCGTCGAACGCGAGGACCTCCCCGAACCAGCGTGGCGCCGGCAGCGGCATCTTGCGCGCCGCGCCGTTGATCATTCGCGAGCCCGCCAGCGCAATCATGCGCGCGACATCGGAGACGGGGTCGGCAAGGATCACATCAATATGAAGATTGACCAGAAACGGAACATGGCCGGCCCAGGTGAGGGCAAGCACGCCAACAAAGCACCAGGAACGCACAGACATGGAGTTACTCCCGGACATCGTGTCCGACGGACGTGGGGATTAGCTGGCAATGACTTCCTCAACAACTTCGCCC
>Ga0207687_10000740_pt1 | contig 22135 bp, 17 predicted proteins | sample KBSM54metaG_FD_184399 | JGI IMG/M metagenome (GOLD analysis project Ga0207687, IMG submission 184399) | Miscanthus rhizosphere microbial communities from Kellogg Biological Station, Michigan, USA - KBS M5-4 metaG (SPAdes) (version 2) | ecosystem: Host-associated > Plants > Roots > Rhizosphere >...
GTGGATTGTGAAGTGCGACTCCGCGATCACGACCACCCCGGTCACGCCGTGGGGCGAAAACGCGTGGACGACCTCGTGGAGCGGCGTGGCGCCGGCCCGGGTCACCGCGGCCTGCAGAGCGGTGCGAATGTGCTCCGGGGCGTTCAACAGCTCGCGGTCGCACCCCGTGTATTCGCAAAGCAGGTGCCGCCCCAGTGCTTGCACCCCACGTATCTACATCATAAGGTCCGAGCCACATAAGGGGGAGCTTCGTTCCCGAGGCTGAGAGGCACCACTTCCGGTGCGACCCCACGAACCTGACCCGGGTAATGCCGGCGTAGGGAGCACTCATGAGCAGCAAACTTCCCGTCGTCTCCGATCCCGTCGCGAACCTTCCCGCGATCGAGGGCTTCCCCGCCTCGCAGAAGGTGTTCATCGAACAAGGCGGCCTCTCGGTTCCGGTCCGCCGGATCTCGCTGTCGGGCGGCGAGCAGCCGTTCGACGTCTACGACACCAGCGGCCCGCAGGGCTGCGACCCGCACCACGGCTTGCCGAAGCTGCGCGCGCCGTGGATCGAAGCGCGGATGAAGGACGGCGACAGCGGTAATCGCTCGCAGATGCACTACGCGCGGCGCGGCATCGTCACGCCGGAGATGAAGTTCGTCGCGATCCGCGAAAACATGGCACCCGAGTTCGTGCGCGACGAGATCGCGGCCGGTCGCGCGATCCTGCCCGCGAACATCAACCACCCCGAGAGCGAGCCGATGATCATCGGCCGCAACTTCCTCGTGAAGATCAACGCGAACATCGGCAACTCGGCCGTGACGTCGACGATCGGCGAAGAGGTCGACAAGCTGCGCTGGGCCGTGAAGTGGGGCGCCGACACGGTGATGGACCTGTCGACGGGCAAGAACATCCACGAGACCCGCGAGTGGATCATCCGCAACTCGCCGGTGCCCATCGGCACCGTGCCGATCTATCAGTGCCTCGAGAAGGTCGACGGCGATCCGGCGAAGCTCAACATCGATCTATTCATCGACACGCTGATCGAGCAGGCGGAGCAGGGCGTCGACTACTTCACGATCCACGCTGGCGTGCGGATGGCGTACATCCCGCTGACCGCGAACCGCGTGACCGGCATCGTGTCGCGCGGCGGCTCGATCATGGCGAAGTGGTGCCTCGCGCACCACAAGGAGAACTTCCTCTACACCGAGTTCGAGCGGATCTGCGAGGTCATGAAGAAGTACGACGTCGCGTTCTCGCTCGGCGATGGCCTGCGCCCGGGCTCGACGGCGGACGCGAACGATCGCGCGCAGCTCGCGGAGCTCGAGACGCTCGGCGAGCTCACCGACATCGCTTGGAAGCACGACGTCCAGACCATGATCGAAGGTCCCGGCCACGTCGGGATGCACAAGATCAAGGAGAACGTCGACCTCCAGATGAAGCTGTGCAAGGAGGCGCCGTTCTACACGCTCGGACCTCTCGTCACCGACATCGCGCCCGGCTACGACCACATCACGAGCGCGATCGGCGCCGCGATGATCGGCTGGTTCGGCACCGCGATGCTCTGCTACGTGACGCCGAAGGAGCACCTCGGACTCCCCGATCGCGACGACGTGAAGGCCGGCGTGATCGCGTACAAGATCGCGGCGCACGCGGCCGACCTCGCGAAGGGCCACCCGGGCGCGCAGCTCCGCGACGACGCGCTCTCGAAGGCGCGGTTCGAGTTCCGGTGGAGCGATCAGTTCCACCTGTCGCTCGACCCCGACACGGCGAAAGACTTCCACGATCAGACGCTGCCGGCCGACGGCGCGAAGGTCGCCCACTTCTGCTCGATGTGCGGCCCGAAGTTCTGCTCGATGAAGATTACCGAAGAGGTCCGCGAGATGGCCGCCGGGCTCCAGGCCAAGTCCGAGGAGTTCGTGCAGCAGGGCGGCGAGATCTACGTCCCGCGCCGCTAACTAGGCGAATCCGGCGGGGCCCGGCGGTTGTGGGCCCGACAACAGGAATTGCAGCTCCGTGGGGCGTTTCACGATCTTCGTGGACAAGCCGGCTGCTTTCCGTATCATTACCGGGAAGTAGCAGCCCCGGTGACCGTCCAGCAGAAGCGCAGTCTCAAAGTCGAGAAGCTGGCGCGAATCTACGACGAAGAAATCGCGCCCGTCTGGGGGACCCGTTTCGGAAAAATGCTGCTCAGGAATCTTTCGGTTCCCGAGCGCGGCCAGGTGCTCGACGTCTCGTGCGGCACCGGTTGGCCGACGATCGAGATCCTCCGCCGGATGACGGATGGTTCGCGGTTGATCGCGATCGATGCGTCGAGCGCGATGCTCGATGTCGCGCGCCGCAAGGTCGCGGACCTCGGTCCGCTCGGCAAGAAGGGCGTGTTCTTCCGCACCGAGAGCGCGTTGCCGAAGCTGTCGTTCACCGACGATGTCTACGATCTCGTCGTCTGCAACCTCGGGCTCGACGAGATGCCGTCGATCGACACCGCGCTGCGCGACTTCTCGCGCGTCGCCAAGCGCGGCGGCGAAGTCCGCTGCACGCTGCCGCTCGAGGGCACGTTCCAGGAGTTCCACGATCTCTATCGCGAGGTCCTGATCAAGCACGACCGCCACGAGGCGCTCGAGCGGCTCGAGAAGCACATCTCTCGCTATCCGTCGATCGAGCACGTCGAGCGCGCGATGCGCGCAGCGAGCCTCGATGGCGACATCGAGATCGAAGAGTTCACGCTCCTGTTCAAGAGCTCGCGCGAGTTCTTCTTCGCGCCGGTGATCGAGTACGGCCCGCTCGCCGAGTGGAAGGACATCGCCGGCAACGGCCAGGAGATGCAGGACGTGTTCTGGTACATCAAGGAAGCGATCGACGCTTACTTCGATGGCCGGCCGTTCCAGGTCACCGTCAAAGCCGGCTGCATCATCGGCAAGAAGTCCGATGCGCCGACCGATCCGCATCTCGAGGTCGAGATCGAAGAGATGCCGTACTCGGTGCACGACGATCTCGAAGACATCGATACCGGTCTGCCGCGTCCACCGGAGCAGATCGCGCTCGGCTCGGTCCAGCTCGACGATGCCGACAGCCTCGAGGTCGAAGAGGTCAGCGACGCCGATGACGACGTCGTGATCGACGAAGCCTCGCCCGAGGAGCAGGAGCTCGATGCCTTCATCGAAGGCAAGAAGCGCCCGTCGCACCTCGAAGACCTACACGCGGCGCTCGAAGACTTCAGCGACCTCGACGATTGAAACAATCGGTCGGCGTCGTCGGGGGCTACCCCGCGCGTAACCGTGTCTTTCTACGAGGGCGTGTCATCGCCGTGTAACGTGGTTGTGTCAGGGGGATGACACCACGTGTTTAGATCCGTACTGTTTCTAACGATTATCGCGGGGTTGGGCTGTGGGGACGACGGCAAGACCGTCGACATCGTCCAGCCGACCTTGGACTTCGGGAAGACCGATTGCGGCACCACGGCGATCCCGCGGACGCTCGTCGTGTCGAACCCGAGTGGCTCGGCGTTCAGCTTCACGACGTCGCTCGCGCTCGGCGATGCGTCGCCGTACCTGGTCGTGCCCGACAGCGGCGTCGTGCTGCCGGATCGCCAGCTCGAGCTGACGGTCTACTCGAAGCCCGTGCCCGCGGTCTCCGCGGTCACCGATAATCTCTACGGCGATACGCTGACGCTGACGACCGATCAGTCGGGCGAGTCGCCGCACGCGATCGCGATCACGCAAACCGCACACGGTGCAGTGCTCGCGGTGTCGACGAATACGCTCGCATTCGCGACCGCCACGCCGGTCGGGTCGGCAGCGCAACAGATGCCGCTGACGATCACGAACAGCGGCAACGCCGGCGTCGCCGTCACGATCGCGAGCGATCCTTCGTTCGCGGTGACGCCAGCAGGTCCGTCGATGCTCGCTGCGGGTGGCTCGCTCGCCGCGACCGTCGCGTATTCGCCGGCCGCCGTCGGTGCGATCGCCGCCGATCTCCCGATCACGGTCGATGGCACCGTCTGCTCGCAGGCGCCGATGGTCGGTGCGACCGCCACGGCGACGTTGAAAGGCACCGCCAAAGCGGTCGCGATCGCGTCCACGCGCGGCCGCCCGCGCAACGCGATCCCGACGATCTGCGTGCTCACGACCGGCGGCTACGTCGCGTGCACCGGCACGACCGACCTCGGCGTGCGCGGCCAAGGCACGACGACACCGACGATGGCTAGCTACAACCTCGTTCAGACTCACGCCGGAGCGCTATCGGGCGTCGCGACGCTGACCGGCGGCCGCGGCTTCTTCTGCGCACGCCGCACCGACAACACCGAGTGGTGTTGGGGTGACTATCTGGGGCTCGGCCGGCGCGGTCAGACGGACCCGGCGCGGATCAATCCATTCGCTACGCAGATCGCGAGCAGCGTCCAGGCGCACGCCACCGGCTACGCGAATCACTGCGGCCTCGCGGCCGGTACCGTGACCTGTTCCGGCGACAACGAAGGCCAGCACGTCCCCGCGGACAGCTGGACCGTCGCGAATGCGACGGCCGTCGCCGTGCACAACGGCGGTGGCTACGCGCTACTCGGCGACGGCACCGTGATGTCGTTCGGCGAGAACCGCGCGGGCGAGCGCGGCAACGGCGACGCGAACGAAGCGCCGCCGTCGCTCGTCCAGAACCTCACGAACGTGACGCAGGTGGTCGCGGGCGGCGATGGCAACGCGCTCCGTCACTCGAACAGCCACGGTTGCGCGCTCGAGGTCGATGGCTCGGTGTGGTGCTGGGGCCGCAACAATCACGGTCAGCTCGGCAATGGCAACACGAGCAATACGAACGTCCCGCAGCAGGTCATGGTCGACGGTACGACCACGCTCGCGCCTGCGACGTCGATCGCCGCGACCGGCGGCTCGTCGTGTGCGCTCGTCTCGGGCTCGGTGTGGTGCTGGGGCAACAACAAGAACGGCCTCATGGGCCAGGCCTCGCCGCCGAACTCGACGTTCGCCGAGCAAACCGTTCCTCCGCTCGCGAACGTCACCCGGCTCGACGCAGGTGGCATGACGACGTGCGCGGTGTTGTCGACCAACGGCGTGCGCTGTTGGGGCCAGTTCTCCGACGGCACGTTCAAGAACACGCCGACCATGCTCCCGGTGTTCGAGCCGTGAAGAGGGCCCTGCTCGTCGTCGCGCTCGGCGCGTGCGGCGATAGCACCGTTCATCAGATCGGCCCGGAGAGCGTCGCGTTCGGTAACGTCGACTGCGGTACGACCGCGACGGCGCGGGTGTTCGAGATCTCGAATCCGAACTCGACCGCGTTCACGTACGACGCGACGTTCGCCGCCGGCGACGCATCGATGTACACGATCGATCCTCCGCACGGCACCGTGCTTCCGCGAGGTCAGCTCGAGCTGACGATCCGCTCGAAGGCGATCCCGGCAACCTCGGCGACGACCGACAACCTGTACGGCGACACGCTCGTGATCACGACGACGATCGATCACGATACGCCGCACTCGATCCCGATCACCCAAACCGCCCACGGCGCGGTCCTCGCGTTCTCGACGCCGTCGATCGATTTCGGCGCGTCGGCGTTGAGCTCGACGACGGCCACGACGCAGGCGTTCACGCTGACCAACTCCGGCAACGCGGATGCAGCGGTCACGCTCGCGGCGACCGATGCTTCGTACAGCGTGACGCCGAACGCGGCCTCGACGATCCCCGCCGGCGGTGCGCTCGACGGCCAGGTCGGGTTCCTCCCGCGCGCGATCGGCAACATCTCCGACGTGGTCACCGCGACCGTCAGCGGTCCGGTGTGTGGAGCCCCCGCGAAGCTCGCCCTCACCGCGAGCGGCATTGCAGGCGGCACGGCGCTCGAGGTCGCGCTCTCACCCGCGCGCGGCCGGCCGAGCGGTGGTGGCGACTTTCAGGCCGGCAGCGCGATGACGATCTGCGTGCTCACGAAGAGCCACGTCGTCGTGTGTACGGGCGGCGATGACTTCGGTGCGCGCGGCGCGGGTGCAATCGTGCCGTCGAGCTCGTACAACGTCGTCCACACCGCGACGGGCGTGCTCGACAACGTCGTCGACGTCCAGGGCGGCCGCGGCATGTTCTGCGCACTCCGCAACTCGGAGATGTGGTGCTGGGGCGACTACAACGGGCTCGGGCGGACGGGCACCGCGCCGCGCGAGACGAACAACCTCGCGACGAAGATCGCCAGCGACGTCCGTTCGATCGGCGTCGGCTACAGCACGCGTTGTTTCGTGACCGCGAGTAGCGGCACGTTGTCGTGCTCGGGAGCGCAGAACGGCAGTCCCGCGCAGATACCGATCGCCGGATGGACGATCGATCAGGCGCAGAGCGTCGCGGTGTTCGGCGGCACGGCGATCGCGCAGATGGCCGATGGCTCGATCCGGTCGTTCGGCGAGAACGGCGTCGGCGTCCGCGGCAGCGCGGTCGCTTCGGAGGACCCGCCGTCGCTGATCACACTGCCCGCGAACGTTACTGGACTGACGATCGGAGGCAGCGGTGGCACTCACAACACGCGTCACGCGTGCGCGAGCCTCGCCGACGGCAGCGTGTACTGCTGGGGCCAGAATCGTCACGGTCAGCTCGGCGATGGCACCAAGGACGGCCGAGGCACGACGCGGGCGACCCCGGTACAGGCCATGATCGATACCGACACGCCGCTCGCCGATATCGCCCAGGTCACCGCGGGCCAGGTCCAGAGCTGTGCACGGACCACCGCCGGAGCGGTCTACTGCTGGGGGCGCAATGCGAACGGCGAGCTCGGCCAGGGAACGACCGGCGCCGAATCGCCGTTCGCGCTCCCCGTGACCGTACCGCCGGTGAGCCACATCGTATCGGCGCAACGCACCACCTGCGCCGTGACCGCGGCGGGCGGCGTGCGGTGCTGGGGAGATGTCGCGGGCGCGACACCGACGGCACTCGCCACCTTCGAGCCGTAGTACGATCGCGCGATGATGCGCGCGTGGGGTGTGCTCGTCGTCGTCGCCTGTGGTTCTACCGCGGCACCGACGGCGCACTCGCCGCCTCCGGCGGTCGCGGATCCGGCGTTCGATCCACCGGCGCCGACACTGCGGCTACCGCGTCACTTCGCGCCGACGCGCTACACCGCGAAGCTCGCGATCGATCCGGCGGCATCTGACTTCGCAGGTGAGATCTCGATCGACGGCATGCTCGATCGTCGGTCGACGACGATCTGGTTGCACGGCAAGCACCTCGAAGTCGCGCGCGCAGTCGCGAGCGATGGCAAGCGCGAGATCACGCTCGCGGTCACCGCGAAGGATGACCTCCTCGGGCTGCACGCAGCGCAGCCGCTCGACGCGGGCACGTGGACGCTGAAGCTCACGTATCGCGGCCAGCTCGAGCGCGACGGCTTCGAAGGCGCGTTCGTGACCAAGTACGGCGCCGATCCGTACGTCGTCACCCAGTTCGAGGCGACCGCCGCGCGGCTCGTGTTTCCTTGCCTCGACGAGCCGGATCGCAAGGCGGTGTGGCAGCTCACGCTCGACGTGCCGAAGGGCCAGCTCGCGGTGTCGAACACGCCGGCCGCAGGATCGATCGCGCTCGACGCGAACCACGAGCGGATCGCGTTCGAAGCGACGCGGCCGCTGCCGACCTACCTCGTCGCGTTCGCGGTCGGTCCGTTCGAAGCGGTCTCGGGCGGCAAGGCGAAGAGTGGGATTCCGCTCCGGGTGATCACGCCGCGCACGACGGAGCCGCAGGTCGCGTTCCTGGCGAGCGCGCTGCCGAAGATGGTCGACACGCTCGAGACCTGGTTCGCGATTCCGTTTCCATATCCCAAGCTCGACATCGTGCTCGTGCCGTCGCTGCGCGGTGGTGCGATGGAGAACGCGGGCATGATCACGTGCGACGCGCGCGCCGCGATGGTCGCGAAGCCGTCGGGGCTTCAGAAGTACGGCATGGTCAGCACGATCGGCCACGAGATCTCGCACCAGTGGTTCGGCGACCTCGTCACCGCCGCATGGTGGGACGACATCTGGCTGAACGAGAGCTTCGCGACCTGGATCGAGGACAAGGTGATCGTCGCGTTCGATCCGAGCTGGCCGAGCGAGGCGCTAGACAATCGATTCTCGGCGGAGCGTGGCGATCGTCTACTCAGCGCGCGCAAGATCCGCCAGGAGATCCAATCCGAGGGCGACATTCACAACGCGTTCGACGACATCACGTATCCGAAGGGCGCGACCGTGCTGCGCATGCTCGAGCACCAGCTCGGCGACGCGACGTTCCAGAAGGCGATCCAGACCTACCTGCGCGCGCACGCCGATGGCAACGCGACTTCCGCGGACCTGTTCGGCGCGCTCGACGACGCCGCGGGCCAGCCCCTCGGCCAGCTGTCGACCGGCTGGTTCGATCAGGCGGGTGTGCCGCAGGTGACGATGGACCTCACGTGCGACGGTGGCGGCAAGTCGCGGCTCGCGCTGTCGCAGCAGCGCTACCTGCCGAGCGGCGCCGCGAACGACCAGAGCTGGACGATTCCAGTGTGCTTCGCGTACGAGGGTGCGAAGCACGAGCGCGTCGATCAGTGCGTCGTGCTCGCAAAGACCGAGGCCGAGGTCGAGCTACCGGTGTGCCCGAGCTGGTTCGCGCGCGCGAACGACTACGGCTACTACATCGCGAAGCTGGACGAGGCCGCGCTGACCGCGCTGCTCGACAAGGGCTGGGACAAGCTCACGCACGAGGAGCGGATCGTGATCTACGGCGATGTCGGCGAGCTCGCGCGTCGCGGCAGACTGCCCGTATCGCTGTCGTGGGCGTTCGTCGAGAAGCTCGCGAGGGGTGATGCGCGCGAACAGGTCGCGGCGACGGGCGACACCCTGGGCTACGGGGCCGACGGCCTGCCGATCGGCGTCGAGAACGTGATCCCGAAGGACCTCTTGGCGGCCGCGCGCGCCAAGTCGCGCGCACAGTTCGAAGCGACCGCGAAGAAGCTCGGCATCGTCGACCAGCCCGGCGACAGCGTCGTTCAGGAGCGGCTGCGCGTCGATCTGCTCGACACCGTGATCTGGACCCGCTCGCACGTGCTCGATGCCGAGGCGAGGGCGCTTGCGGCGCACTATCGCGACCTCCCGGATCTGACGATGCGGCGCGTCCTCGAGCTCGCCGCGAATGCGGATCCGAAGATCGCGGCGCAGGTTCGTGCCGATCTTACGAGCGAGACCGCGCCGGTCGTCCGCGAGACCTTGCTCGCGACGCTCGGGAGCATGCACGACGCGCAGCAGCACCACGCGATGCTCGAGTCGCTCGTCGGCGATCCGAAGCTCGCGTCCGAGGACCTCGGGCGCCTGTGGGGCTACGGCGGTGAAGAGGCCCGCGCCGACGACGAGGCGTACCTGCGCGCGCACTTCGCCGAGATCATGAAGCGGATGCCGAATGGCGAGAACGAGGACTTCCCGATCTTCCTCATGCTGCTCTACCCGTTCACGAACGCGTGCGATCCCGCGCGGCGCGACGAGATCGCGACGTTCGTGACCGAGCGGTTCTCGAAACTCCCGTCGGCGGAGCGGCCGGTCAAGCAGGCGATCGAGAACATGGACAATTGCATCGCGAGTAAACGCGCGCTCGAGCCGGCGCTCCGGCTGTGGCTCGCCGCCAAGTCGCGCTAGATTCCGCCCCATGGGTGACACGCGGCAGGACTACCTCGCGCTCGTCGACGAGCTGAGCGAGCACGACCGGCGCTACTACGTCGAAGCGAACCCTTCGATCAGCGATGGCGAGTACGACAAGCTCAACCGCAAGCTGCGCGACCTCGAGGCCGCGCATCCCGACTGGCTCGTCGCGTGGTCGCCGACCCAGCGCGTCGGTCACGCGCCGGTCTCCGAGTTCGCGAAGGTCGAGCGCCCGGTCGCGATGCTGTCGCTCGACAACACCTATAACGAAGAAGACCTGCGCGCGTTCTACGATCGCGTCGTCAAGGGCCTCGACGGCGACGTCCCCGTGTTCTCCGTCGAGCCCAAGATCGATGGCTTCGGCATCGAGCTGACCTACAAGCAAGGCGTGCTGACGCTCGGCGCGACCCGCGGCGATGGCCGGATCGGCGAGGACGTCACCGCAAACGTCAAGATGGTGAAGGGCGTCGCGCTCAAGCTGCGCGAGCCGCGCGACATCGTCGTCCGCGGCGAGATCTACATGACGAAGGCCGAGTTCGAGGCGATCAACGCCGAGCGTGCGAAGCGCGGCGAAGAATTGTTCAAGAACCCGCGCAACACCGCAGCCGGCTCGATCAAGCAGCAGGATCCGAAGGAGGTCGCGAAGCGGCCGATGCGGACGATCCTGTACGAGGTCGTCGACGGCGAACGCTATGCGAGCGGCCACCTCGCATCGCTCGAGCTGATCAAGCGGCTCGGCATCCCGACCTCGACGCACAACTCGCAGGCGCGCTCGTGGGAAGAGCTCCACGCCCAGGTCCAGTCGTGGGCCGACCGCCGCGATTCGTTGCCGTACGAGGTCGACGGCCTCGTCGTCAAGGTCGACGACTTCGCGCAGCGCACCGCGCTCGGTACGACCGCGAAGTTTCCGCGCTGGGCGATCGCCTACAAGTTCCCGGCGCGCCAGGTCACGACCGTGCTCCGCGAGATCGAGATCAACATCGGTCGCACCGGTGCGGTGACGCCGGTCGCGATCCTCGACCCCGTCGATGTCTCGGGCACGACCGTGTCGCGCGCGTCGGTCCACAACTGGGATCAGGTCGCGCGCCTCGGCCTCCGGATCGGCGACCGCGTCACGATCCAGAAGGCCGGCGAGATCATCCCCGAGATCCTGAACGTCACCGTGCCCGCCGACGGGCCGCTGATCGCGCCGCCGACCGTGTGCCCGTTCTGCAAGTCCGAGCTCGAGCGCGAGGAGGGCAGGGTCGCGCTCCTCTGCCCGAACCGGATCGGTTGCCCGGCGCAGCGGCTCGGTGCGATCGAGTTCTTCGCGTCGCGCCACCAGATGAACATCGACGGGCTCGGCGAGAAGGTCGTCGCCCAGCTCGTCGAGGCCGGGCTCGTCGAGGATATCGGCGATCTGTTCTCGCTGACCACGCTCCAGTTGTTGACGCTCGATCGGTTCGCGAAGCTGTCGGCCGAAAACCTGATCGCGGCGATCGCGAAGGCGAAGCAAGCGGCGACGTTCTCGAAGCTCTTGTCGTCGCTCGGGATCACGAACGTCGGCTCGACGCTCGCGAAGCCGATCGCGGCGAAGTACCGCAAGCTGTCGGCGCTGCGCGAGGCCGCGGCCGCCAAGTCGAGCGAGGACTTCATCGCCGAGCTCAACGACATCGAGGGCATCGGCGAGACGATCGCGATGAACGTCGACAAGTTCCTGCGCGAGCCGCACGTCGCGAAGGTCCTCGACAAGCTCGCCGGCCACGGCCTCGATCCCGAGGAGCCGGTGACGGTCGTCGGTGAGGGCCCACTGACGGGCAAGACGCTCGTCGTCACCGGCACGCTGACGAAGCCGCGCGCCGACGTCCAGAAGGCGATCGAGGCCGCCGGCGGCAAGGTCGCCGGCTCCGTGTCCAAAAAAACCACCTACCTGGTCGCAGGTGCGGATACCGGCAAGACCAAGCTCGAAGCCGCCGAGAAGCACGGTGTACAGGTGATCAGCGAGCAAGAGCTCGAAGCGCTAATCGCAGGCTAGGCGCGCCTTCGGAACGGTTGCCAGGTTCCGCCACCCACGGAGCGTGGGTGCTTCGTTATGATCGTCTCCAATGAGACGACTCGCTTTAGCGCTGTTACCCGCGTGCTACTTGCCGGTCGCGACCGGTGCCCCCGAATCCGCGACCACGGTCGGTCGCGGTCACCTCGGCGTGTCGGTGAGTGGTGAAGCACCGACGCTCGATCTGATCGCGAACAACACCGGCTCTGGCTCCGCCGACTACGATTACACGTCGAGCTACGGCGAAGCGCCCGCCGCCGCGATGCGGTTCACGCTCGCCTACGGCCTCGGCGAAAACACCGATGTCGAGCTCGCCGCCGAAGGCCAGCTCTGGTTCTTCTTCCTGCCACTGCCGACCGGCGCCTCGATCGGCTTGCGCCAGCACCTCGAAGGTGCGAGCGACCTGTTCGACATCGCGCTCGCCGCGCGGCTCGGTGGCGTGTCGAGCGGCTCGACCCAGGTCAACGGCATGAACGTCGCGACCAGCGACGACGCCTCCGCCGTCTACGGCGCGCTCTCCGGTGTCGTCCAGGTCAAGAACGGCTTCTTCCGCCCGCTCGTCTCCCTCCAGGTGATGCCGTTCAAGGTCACGCGCGCCGTCGAGGGCTCGCCGATCCAGCACTTCTTGGGTGCCGCGACGTCCGCCACGTTCGCGCTGATGCTCGTCGGTGACAACATCCAGTTCGGCCCGTACGCGGCGCTGACGAACTTCGAGAGCCAGCAGTTCAAGGGCGGGTTCTTCCCATCCGGCGGCCTGATGCTCGCATTCCGCCCCGATCGCAACCGGCCGAAGCCGCCGGACCCGTACCTGCCCGGCATGGCGACGCCGACGTACGCGCCGTACACGCCGCCGCCCCCCGCGCCGTTCGCACCGCCGCAGTAGGACGTGCAACGAGTTGCTGGGATATGAGCCGTTCCTGCCGGCAAATCCTGCCTAGTACGCGCAGCTCATCGAACCGATTCGGCGATTGAGATCGCGATCCATTGCCAACGACACGATAACTCCCGGTGGGACCGGGGCTAAATGTCTGGCATTCGATATGCTGTAGCCCGCGTCACGGATGACGAAGGGTGGTGTTGCGCAGCGGGTGGTCACGTTGCTGTTCGCCGCGGGTGCGGCTGCAGCGAGCTGCGATCGTCCGCCCGATCCGGCAGCGATCTGTAAAGCCGAGTTGGCCGCGAAGACTAACGCCATCGGAGCGTGCTCTGCCGCATACGCTCGCCAAGCGTCGGTGACCAACGCGAGGCAGCTGGTAGCAGCCTATGCGGCCGACGGAGACCAGGCACTCGCGACGCTGGCGGCTCTTCATCCGGTGGACCCGATCGGTGCAGAGCTTTGGCACCGCCGAGGCACTCGACTGAACGGCCGAGAAGACGCAAGCATCCATGCTTACGAGCGGGCCCTCGCATTGCGTGGTGGTGACCTCGAAGGGCAGGTCCGCGAGCTGTTGGCGCTCGCGCAACGACGCTGGCTACGGCTCGAGATGCGCGAGGAGCTCGCACTACGCGCTCGGGCGTTCGAAGTGGCGACCGCGCTTGCCGACCCGATTACGCTAGCGCACGTCCGAGTTGGGATCGCGATCGCGTTAGATAGCGTCGGCGAGATCGCGGCAGCTCAACGAGCCCTCGGTGACAGCGTCGACCAGCTACCTGCTGACGATCAATTTTACGCCGCGGCGCTTCAGTGCGCCGGAACACTGCAGCTCGAGCTCGGTCACCCGCAACTCGCCACGCGGCTTTTCGAACGCGTGATGGAAACGGACATCGACGTTGCGAAGCGCGAGAGCTATTGGCAGCTGATCGAGGCCGCATTTAGTCAGCACGATCTCCGGGCGGTGGCCCGCCTGCTTGAAACGGATCACGCGAGCGGAACAAACCACGCGTACTACATCGCTCGCCTTGCGTTCGAGCGTGGAGAACTGACCGCTGCGAAGGCCTCGATCGAAAGCGCGCTTGCGGGGCCCTGGAATAGCATGCAGCCAACCTATCGGACCTTCGATGGCACGATACTCGCGAAGCTCGGCAGGACAGACGACGCGATCGCGCAGTGGAAACTGGCGATCGCCGACTCCGAAAAAACGCTCGGCACAGTCGGCCTCGACGAGCTCAAGCAGTGGCTGCAACGCGATCCTGCGTTCCGCGCGCCCTACCAACACCTATTCGCTGAGTACGCGCGCGAGCACAAGGCGCTCGCGGCCCTCGAAGTTGCTCAGACTGCTACTTCGCGTGCGTATCTCGACGGCCTCGCTTCAGATTCGTCGACCTCGACCGAGAACTCTGGTGACGTGGCGACCATCGTGCGTGCAACGGGCGCACGTGTCGAGGCACTTCGTGTGATTGCCGCTTCTCTACGGACCTCACCGGCGTCGCATGCGCTGCCTATCGAAGCTCTCGTTGAAAAGCTGGCAGGCAAGACTGTGTGGACCTACTTCGAGGCCGACGACGACCTCTGGCTCGTTGCGCTTTCGCATGGCAGTGCCACGATCGACAACCTCGGTCCTATCGCAACAATGCGACCCTTGATCGACCGAGCCGTCGCCCTCGACGAGGGTGCCTTGGTAGAGCTCGGCAGCCGTCTAGCGCCTAGCGCGCGGTGGGCTGGCCTTGCCCCCGAGACGGTCGTTCACATCGTCACGGACGGTGCGCTGTCGCGTGTTCCATTCGCGGCCTTGATGCGTGATCGTCAGCGGTGGATCGAGCACACTGCGATCGCCTACGTCCCGAGCGCGTCGGTGCTCGTCGCACTCTCAGACCTTCGATCCGCAGGAGACTCTCGGATCGTCGTAGGGGATCCCGATGGCACATTACCGGGAGCTCGGGCGGAGAGCATCGCGACGGCTACCGCGCTTCACACACGGGCGTTCGTCGGTGCTTCAGCATCTCGCAGCATCGTTCTCGGTGCGAATCGCGCTGAAGTGCTCGCGGTCGGAGCACACGCTGATGCGACACCCGAGGGTGCGCGTCTCCATCTCGCGGACGGCGATATCACACCCGCTCAGATCGTCGATGGCCGTGTGGCACCGGAGCTGGTCGTGTTGGCAAGCTGTTCAAGCGCTGCTCCAGACCTCGATGCATGGGGGGCGATTGCTGGCGCGTTCTTAGCCGCGGGCTCGGCGAATGTGATTGCGGCGCGCTGGGCGCTGCCCGACATGGGAGCCGTTGAGCTCGCATCCGAACTCTATCGCGATGGTGCGATCGAGCATCCCGCACTGGCGCTCGCTGTCGCGCAAAGACACGCAATAGAACACCATCTTCCCGTCTCTGCGTGGGCCGCGTTGGTCGCGCTCGGTACGGGTGAGCGCAATCGTCACTTGCTAGCAGAAAGGTCAGATCTAGATGAGCACCCCGCCTACGTTCCGCAAGCAGGCTTCGGTCTGGAGCATCAGCGATAGTTGTTTCGTCGTCCCGCAGTATGGCGAGACGAATGCGGATCTGATCGCGCCTCTCATCGCGCAAGCGCGCGCGATGCTCGTGACGAGCAACCCGCCACCGTCGATCACCCAACTCCAGATCGGATCGACGGAGAAGTGGATCTCAGGCGGTCCGGGCGCCGCCACCACCAACACGAACTGCCCGACAGGTGATGTTCCTCCTCCGAACGATCCAACCGACGCGATCGTCGTGAAGTGCCAAACGCAGCCGCCGTACAACGACTCCCTTCCGACAACGATGACCGTGGTCTACTCTGGTGACATCTCGACCACGCCACTTCAGGATGTGACCGGATCGGACTACATGTCCACGATCGGCAGCGCGCAAGCTGGTACAGGCTTCTGGGTACTACACACGAGCAACAGCGTGTATCTAGTGACGTTCCCGCCGCCGAGCCTGCCGCTACCGCAACAGCCGCCCACGTTGTGATCACCAGCGACCGCTGATCATCGCCGCGGCGCCATCGAGTCCTTCGCGGTCGTGCAGCGTGCGCACGGCGACGTTGACCTGGTGCTCGCGGACCCACGATCCGTGCGAGCTCGCCTCGTACATGATCGCGCTGCACGGCGCGAGCAGGATCGACGACACCCACGCTTCGATCGAGACGCGGTTCACGGCGTCGCTGGGCGATTCGTCGGCGGAACCGGTCACCGAGAACGGCGTCAGCGCGAGGCTCGCACCGAGGTACGAATAACCGAGGCTGCCTTCACCTCCCATCGCGGCACCGATGCCCCACACGGCGAGCGGCGTGACGGCGAAGTTCGCGCCAAACGCGGCGAACGCCGAGCCGAGACAGTCCTCGCCGTTGCACAGCGCGTTGAACGTCAGGCCGGTGACGAGCGCACCGGTGAGCTCGCCGCCGATGATCTCGATCGCGAGGCGCTTGCCGGAGAACCGCGCGTGGTCGTCGTGCGGCTGGGCACTGGCGACCGAAGAAAACAGGATGAAGCTAACGAAGATAAGTTTGGTCATGGCTCCTCGCAGAGAGGACGCCAGGCCGCGCGGAGATTCCCGTCAGTCCGCGGTGAGCGGAACGATCTTCCACGCCACGTTCGCCGCCGCGATGTCGGCATCGAGGTTGCCCTTCGGCGCGGGCAGGTGAGTACCGGCGAGCACGACGATCGAGTATGCGCCGATCGACGGGACCGTGAAGTCACACGTTCCTTCGCCGCAGACGAGCACGAGCTCGTGATCGTTGCGATAGACCCACACGGTGTCGGCGCTGTGGATGTGGACGATGTCGCCGGCGTGCGCGTCGGAACCGCGCATCGTCGCGCCAGTGTGCTCGACGGTGTACGCCATCGCGAGCTGCGGCGGCTTCGCGGGCTTGCGCGACCACAGGACGAGCACGACGGCAGCGGCGATCGCGACGGCCATGCCGGCGAGCGCGATCACGCGGGTGTTGTTCTTGCGCGCGCGCGCGTGCGCGATCGGTATGGCCACGGGGGCGGCCTCGTCGACGACCATCGCTTCCTGCATCCGGCCGCTGAGCTGGCGCTGGCAGCGGTCGCAGGTCGCGAGGTGTGCACGGAACGTGGCGGCAGCTTCGGCGGCGAGCTCGCCGTCGAAGAATTCGTCGAGGTGTGAGCAGGGCAGGGTCATGGGACCTCCTCGAGGCCGAGGCGCTTGACCAGGACCTGACGCAGCATCTTGCGCGCGCGATTGAGACGAGTCCCCACGGTGACGCGCTCGATCTTCAACATTCCCGCGATCTGTTCGTACGAACGATGTTCGAACGCGTGCAGGCGGTAGACCCGCGCGAACGTCGGGTCAAGCTGGTCGAGCGCGGTGCGCACGTCCTCGAGGGTGGCCCGGCCCCACGCGGGCTCTTCGGTGACATCGATCGAGGTCACGGCATCGGTGTGCTGTTCGTCGAGCGGCTCGTGGACCGGCTGGCGCTGGGCAGAGCGGCAGCGATCGATGAACAGGTTGTGCATGATCGTCGCGAGCCACGCGCGCGGGTTGCGCACGTCGGCCGGGATGCCCTGACGCGTCGCGCGCTCGAGCGTGTCCTGCAGGAGGTCGGATGCGTCCGCGGTGGTCGCGCACAGGCGGTCCGCGATCTGCGCGAGCGCGGGCTTGGCAGTCGCCAGCACGTCCGCGAGCGGACGCGCGCCGACGGGAACCACCACGTCCGCCTCCATCGCGGAATCAGGCTGGCACGTGGTTGCTCGGGTCGTCAAGGTGGCCTCCTTCTCTGGACGACGCGCCTTTCCGACATTCCCGAAAAAGATTTCTCGGGAATGCGCGAGCCCTTTCCCCGTCACCTCGACGAGCTGGAAAGGAGCATCCATGCGAACCCTGATTTTCATCATCTTTACGATCACTTCGGCCTGCGCCTCGTCCGACCCCGTCGAGGAGGCCTGCAAGCGCGCCGACGATTGCAACGCCCTGAGCGGCAGCGTCCAGGAATGCACCGAGAACTACAACTCGGCGCTGAACACCTACCCCCAGTCGCAACAGGACGAGTTTCGCCACGAGCTCCAGGACTGCCTGGATCACCCGTCGTGCAGCGCGTTCGTCGCGTGCGTCAACGCGCTGGTGAACTGAGCCATGCGGGCCGTGATCCTGGTCGCCGCATTCGCGAGCGTCGCGCACGCCGATCCGCGCGGCGATGCAGATGCGCACGCGCGCCGCGGCGTCGCGCTCTACAACCTGGGCAAGTACGACGATGCGATCGCCGAGTTCGAGGATGCTTACAAAGCGTTCCAGAGCGACGCGCTGCTGTTCAACCTCGCGCAGGCGCATCGCAAGCTCGAGCACTGCGAGCGCGCGCTCAGCTACTACCATCAATATCTCGGCGGCTCGCCGACGCCGGCGCTCGCGAAGCAGGTCGAGAAGCTGTTGCCCGAGCTCGAAGCGGCGTGTCGCACGCGCGATGCCCGGCCGGATGGCCCGGCGCCGACGGTCACCGCCGCGGTCGTCGCACCGCCGCCTCCACCCGCACCGACGGCTGCGCCGGAGCGCGCGGACGCGGAGACCGAAACCGAAGCACCTGCAACCGAGGACGCGGCGTTCACCGTCGGCGCAAACGCGTTCGTCGGCGAGGTCATCTCGGCCGGGAACGCGCCGATCACCGGTGTCCACGCGACGGCGCTGTGGCACGCGTTCGATGGCGCCGAGCTCGGAGCCGCGCTCGGCGTCGGCGAGATGTTTCGCTACGACGCGATGAACGACGCGACCGTCGCGCAACTCGCGGCGGCGATCGAGCACCGCACGGTGTTCGACTGGGGCCGCGTCACTGCAGTGGGCGAGCTCGGTATCGAGTACGTCTCGCTGCTCGGAAGTTCGAGAGATGTCGTGCCCGGCGTGGGCAGCACGAACCAGTGGGCTCCCCTGGTGCGTGGTGAGGTCGGCGTCGAGCACGACATCTCTCCCTTGTTCGCGCTGCGCGGCGCGATCGCGGCCTCGCTATGCCCGCCGGTCGGGGCGCTCCAGGCCGCGGTCGGCGAGCTCGATGTCGTCGTCGGCGTGAGGTACGCGCCGTGACGGCCGCGAAGCTCGGCGTCGAGCCCGGTACCAAGATCGGGCCGTACGTCATCACCGGCGAGCTCGGCGAGGGCGGCATGGGTGTCGTCTATCGCGCGACCCACGCGCTGTTGAATCGGCCCGCTGCGATCAAGGTGCTGCGCCCGGAGCTCGGCGGTCACTCGGCCGTACTCGATCGGTTTCTCAACGAGGCGCGGGCGACGACCGCGATCCGCCACCCCGGCATCGTCGAGGTCTACGACTTCGGCCACACCGAGAACGGCTGCGCGTATATCGCGATGGAGCTGCTCGATGGCGAGTCGCTCGCGCAGCGGATCGAGCGTCGCGGCAAGCTGCCGGTCGTCGAGGCGCTGGCGATCGCGCGCCGGATCGCAGCGCCACTCGCGGTCGCACACGAGCTCGGGATCGTCCATCGCGATCTCAAGCCCGACAACGTGTTCGTGATGTCGGATCGCGAAGGCGGCGAGCAGGTCAAGCTGCTCGACTTCGGCATCGCGAAGCTCGAGACCGCGGTCGTCCGCACGACGGTCGGGCTCGTGCTCGGCACGCCGTCGTACATGGCGCCCGAGCAATGCCTCGGTCAGCCCGACTGCGATCATCGCGTCGATCTCTACGCGCTCGGCTGCATCCTCTACGAGCTGATCAGTGGCGCGCCGCCGTTCGGGCGCGGCGGATCGATGACGGATCTCATGGCCGCGCACATCAACGCGCCGGTGCCGCCGGCTCCGTTGCAGGCGCTCGATCCGGAGATCTCGAGGTTGATCCGCAGGCTGCTTGCAAAGTCGCCGGCGGAACGGCCGCGGACCGCGACCGAGGTCGTGTTCGAGATCGATCGCTTTCTAGCGACGACGCCAGCGCCGCAGCCCGGCGCGCGCCACACGTTCAAGCTCGCGGTCGCGACCGCAACGGGCCTCGCGTTGACGCTCGCGAGCATCGGCGCGTGGTATCGGTCTCGCCGCGGCGCGCGCATCGACAAAGCGGATCTTCCGGAAGCGCCGGCGATCCTCGCCAACGGTTCGGGCGCGTTCCGCGCGTTCGACGCGGGGACCAAACCCGGGGATGCGGCGCCGATCGCGGTCGCTCCGACGATCGCGATCGATGCCGGCGTGCCGCCGCCGGCGAAGACGGTCGCGATCAAGAGACCGCGCGTCGAGACCCCTGACGTCACGGTCGATCTGCCGGCACCGCCGGCGATCGACGTCAACACCGCTGTCGACCACTAACCAAGGAGCACTGTCATGACTCGACTCGTTAGCTTATTTCTCGTTATCTCTGCGTTCATGGTTTCGGGCTGCGCCTCGAATGGAGGCGGTTGTGAGGATCCGGCGAGCTGCGGAGGCCCGTCGCCGGATGCACGAAATCCGTGCGGCGACGGCGTTTGTGAATCGACCGAGACGCCGCAGAGCTGTCCCGCTGACTGCCACATGGGATCGGGCAGCGGCAGCGGCAGTGGGAGCGGTAGTACCTGCGGCAATGGCACGTGCGAGGCGACCGAGACCTCCACGAGCTGCCCGGCGGACTGCACCGGTGTCGTCGACTTCGACAACTACTCGGGCAAGGTCATCTACTACCTCTACGCGTGGCCCTGCGGCACGACCAACAAGGGCACCGACCTGCTCGGCAACAACACGCTCGCGAGCGGCTACTACTACGAGATCCCGATGGCCAATCCGGGCTGTTGGAACTTCGAAGCGGATGCCGCCGGCAGCGTCTACATCAACTCGTACTACGGCGCGACGGTCGTCCCTCACCAGAAGTACACGTGGAATATCTACTGAGGCGCTTACGATGAAGTAAGCGCGCCGGCGATTTCCGCGACGACCTGCTTCGCGGTTCGCCCACTCGTCTCGATCGTGCGATCCGCACGCGCGTAGAGCTTCGCGCGAGCGGCGAGGAGGCCGCGCAGCTCTTCGAACGCATGCGGGTTCTCCGCCATCGGCCGCTGGTCCCCCTGCGCGACGACGCGGTTCCAGTGATCCTCGGGCTTCGCGTGGAGGTAGACGGTCAACGCGCGCGAGCGGAGCAGCGCGTAGGTCGTCGGGTCGTTCACGATCGATCCACCCGTCGCGAGCACGGTCGACTTCGGCTCGGCGAGGATGCGCGCGAGCACTTCGCGCTCGACCCGCCGGTAGTACGCCTCGCCGTGGAGCGTGAACACGTCGCCGAGCGAGAGCCCGGCCGCGGCCTCGATCTCCTGATCGAGCTCGACGAACCGGTAGTCGAGCTTCTTCGCGAGCGCCGCTCCGATCGTCGACTTGCCGGCGCCGCGCACGCCGAGCAGCGCGATCGGCTTGTGCGCGGGCTCCGGGGTCGTCGCGAGCAGCGCGGCGGGAGTCGTGCCCAGGCTGTGGGCGACCTCGGCAAAACGCCGAAGCGAGATGTTGCCGTCGCCGGTCTCGAGCTGGGCGAGGAATCGCTCGGAAACCCCGCTGGTTTCGGCGAGCTCGCGACGCGACCAACCCTTCTGCTCCCGCCGAGCACGGACCGCAGCGCCGACGGATTCGAGGAACGTCACGAACGAAATATAGTGCATGATATATGTAGGTGACAAGCAATAAACTGCCTGATACAAACTCCGCATGGACCCGACCAGCTTCGAGACCCAGCCGAGCCGGTATCACCACTGGAAGCTCGCGATCGACGGCGACATCGCCCGTCTGACCATGGCGGTGGACGATGCCCACCCGCACAAGCCGGGTTACGAGCTCAAGCTCAACTCGTACGACCTGTCGGTGGACATCGAGCTCGCCGACGCGATCCAACGGCTGCGCTTCGAGCATCCCGAGGTCAAGTGCGTGGTGTTCGGGGCCGACCTCGACCGCGTGTTTTGCTCGGGCGCGAACATCTACATGCTCGGGTTGTCGACCCACTCGTTCAAGGTGAACTTCTGCAAGTTCACGAACGAGACCCGGCTCTATCTCGAGGACGCCGCAGAGAATTCCGGCCTCGCGTCGCTCGCCGCGTGCAAGGGCACGACCGCCGGCGGTGGTTACGAGCTCGCGCTCGCGTGTAACGAGACGATGCTGGTCGACGACGGCAACTCGGCCGTCAGCTTCCCGGAGACCCCGCTCCTCGCGGTGCTCCCGGGCACCGGCGGTCTCACCCGCCTCGTCGACAAGCGCAAGGTTCGCCGCGATCGCGCGGACGTGTTCTGCACGACCGCGGAAGGCATCAAGGGCAAGCGCGCGAAGGACTGGGGCCTCGTCGATCACCTCGTGTCGCGCACGAAGTGGGATCAGTCGGTGACCGATGCCGCGAAGGCGCTCGCCGCGAAGCAGACCGTCACGCGCGGCCCGGCGTTCACGCTGCCGGCGCTCGACGCGAAGATCGCGGCCGACAAGCTGACGTACAAGTTCGTCGAGCTCGCGTTCGACCACGCACAGCGCACCGCCTCGCTGACGGTCAAGGGCCCCGACGCCGCCGAGGATCTCGACGCGGTCGCGAAGACCGGCACGCAGCCGTGGGCGCTCCGCGCGTTCCGCGAGCTCGACGACGCGCTGCTCCGCCTGCGCTTCGACTACCCGGAGATCAACATCGTCTCGGTCCGCACGACCGGCAACCCGAACCACGTGAAGGCGTGC
>Ga0207687_10000743_pt1 | contig 22029 bp, 22 predicted proteins | sample KBSM54metaG_FD_184399 | JGI IMG/M metagenome (GOLD analysis project Ga0207687, IMG submission 184399) | Miscanthus rhizosphere microbial communities from Kellogg Biological Station, Michigan, USA - KBS M5-4 metaG (SPAdes) (version 2) | ecosystem: Host-associated > Plants > Roots > Rhizosphere >...
GACGACGGCGGCAAATCCGAACTTGTTCATTGTGGTGCCTTCTTCTTTTTATCTTCTGTTGTGTTTGAGCCTTTGGCGCGAACTCGCGGTTCGGAGGCTGTGTCGGCCAGTGGCGATGGCTTGCCGGTCTAACTACTTAAACGCTGAGGTCAGAGCATTTATTCCGGTGGCAATATCTGATCGCTATTTGGCAGAAACCAGCCAACGGTAGCGCCGCTCTGCACCCAAGGACCCTGCGACAGGCAGGCGGCTAAGCGTCCTCGAGCGCTTCGCCGAGCTCCTGGGCCACCCGACGAACTCAACCTGGGAATTCGCAGTGGAGTCAATATCTCCCGGCGGCAGAGGAGGACCGAATTCCGTTTGGCCCGGGGTGAATTGACCGCCGAGCACGACTAACACGCCGGCAAGGCGCGACTCGCCCTGGTTCCGGCGCGCTTTGTGCGATCGCAGTTCTCGAACGACCCCGGATCTTGCCGCGCCAAGCGAAGGCAATCGCTGGTCGTCTCGCCGACGACGAAACCCACGACCGGGTGCGAGGTTTGGCTCGACCGATGCGGGGTATTTCGCTGCTTGCGAGTTGCACTCGCCCAGCGAGTCGGGCTGATTCTGCTCTACGACTAGAGCTAGCTGGTCGGCAGGCGTTCCCATCGCCATCCGGGCGCTCTGAACAATTCCGCACCGAACACCTATCGAACGCTTTGCGGCGTGTCGATTGATGTCAACAGGAGGCTTAAATGTCTGAGCACGAAAAGGCCGAACAGGCACGGAAGGGCTTGATCGACTCGATCAAGGGAAAGGCGAAGGAAATCATCGGCGCGGTGACCGGCAACGACTCGCTGACCGCCGAGGGACAGCTCGAGCAGACCCAGGCCCAGCAGCGCAAGGAGGCGAACAGCGTCGAAGCCGTTGCCGATGCCGAGGCGGCGCAGGCCCGTGCCGAGAGAACGGGTGCCCGGGTCGACGGCGCCCACGAGCGGTTTGCGGTGAACGCCGAGACCGCAGCCGTGCAGAACTCGGTGCGAGAGCAGCAGTCCGCTCAGAAGCGCGCGGCTGAGCAGGCTGCCGGACTGGGCGCTGCCCGAGCGGAGACGCGGGCCGAGCTCGACGCGCAGCGCGAGGCACAGCGGGCGAAAGCCGAGGAGCGCGAGGAGATCAGCGCCGCAACCGAGCAAGCCGTCGATGCCGCGGCAGAACATCAGAGCTCGGTGCGGGCGGCTAGCGCGGCCCAGGCAGAGGCCGACCGCATCAGGCGGCAGGCCGACAAATTGTCCGACGAAGCCGACCTGCCCTGAGCGCCGGCCAGAGAGATAGGAGTCTTGATGAAGGTCGCCGAAGTCCCGTTTGTGGTATTGCGTTTTCAGTATCAGATCGCCCGGTTGCCGCTTCAGCTGATCGAAGATCAGGTGGCGGCTCGGCTGCGTTCAGAAGGGCCGGCACGGCTGTTATATGAACGTTCCTTTGGAGCGCTCGACGCGACCGTCGGCAAGCTCCTGGGTGATCCGCAGCTCGAGAAGCGTGGCGCAGCGCTTGTCGAGCGCAGTAACGCGCTCAGCAAGGCCGCCAAGATTGACGCGACCGCCACCCTGAACCGACAGCAGGCCGACGCCAAACTGGCGGCCACGCACGATCAAGTGGTGACGGATATCAATGAGGCGCGCGACGCGGCAGAGCAACAAGCGGTCGAAGCGCGCACCAAAGCCGAGCAGCGCAAACGCGCGGCTGACGAGACGGCTGAAAAGCGCACCGTTGCCGCCAAGAAGCAGGCCGACGAAGCGGCGGCTCAACGCAACAAAGCAGCGCAGGCAGCCAAGCGCCAGCAAGAGGCGAAAATCGGAGCGGCCGAGCAGCGGGCCACCAAAGCCGCCGAGTCCAAGCTCGACGACGCCCAAGCGAAACGCAGCGAGGCTGCAAGCAGGCGCGCGCAGGCCGACCGGGTCGAGGAGCTGGCCAACATCGAGAAGCAGAAGCGGCGTTCCGATCGCGTCAACAACAGCTGACGACTGGGGGTGACGGCCCATGGAGCACGGAAAAGGCTTGCACAGCAGCACGTCTGTGTGGGCGTTTTCCGCCAGCGCCTCATGCCCGGTTGTTGGTCCGCAGTGGCACGCACAGGGTCGACCGCCGGGCTTATCGTAAGTGCAAGACCGATGATCGCTCTTCCGCCAGCGGCGAGCATCGCGGCGGAGTCAACCTCACCGCCTCGACCAGCCGCTGGGTTTCGGTACGGACGTCGAGGCTCACGGGCGATCAACCCTGATCTTCAAAGGCGACCAGCCAGCCCTGCATCGGCCACCGGCGCCACAGCTCGTAAAAGATAGCAGCGTTGCACACGATGTCGTCGAGATGCTGGAAGGCGAGTAAGCGTGAGACATGCATCTGCGAACAGCCGATGCGGTTCGCGATTTCGGTCTGTGTCATGTTGTCGAAGAACCGAAGCGCCTAGATGGTTTGTTCACGCTCGGGCAGCGGGGCGATCAGGGGCTGCACCGTGTGAATATCGAGCACCTTATCGAGGTTGTCGTCGAGCGCGCCGAAAGTCTCAGCGAGGGTTTGGTGTTCGTCGTTTCGACCGAACTGCATGTCGGTTGACAGTGTCGTGTAGTTACTGCTGGCGATTGTCGCATCGACCACCGACTCACGGTCGATACCGAGATGATTGTCAATCTCGGTGGCCGTGGAGCGCGACCGATGCGTTGTGATAGCTCTGCGCGAGCCCGACTCAACTGGTTTTGACGGTCTTTCAAGCGGCGCGGCACCTTGACCGCCCAGCCGAAATCCCGAAAGTGCCGGCGTACCTCGCCCATGATCGTGGGCACGGCGAACGCGACAAAGTCCGAGCCGCTACCGACGTCGAAACGGTCGACCGCGAACTAAACCGACTCGCGCGGCCTGTACGAGATCGTCAAGCGATTCGCCGCGGTTCCGGAACCGGCGTGCGATGTGATCAGCCAGCGGCAGAGTCCGTTCAATGATTACCTCGTTGACGACGAAAGGCCACCGACCCCTCGTCGAGACTTCGAACGCGACGGAACATCTCGGCCACTTCGGCATACTCAGAACGCGACGTAGCCACCACGAAAACCCTACCGTTCCGCTGTTATGGAATCACGCGGCTTGGAACTGAACCCGTGCTCGTCTGTACCCCACCGATGGCAACCCAAACGTCAGAGGGCCTGGGGGCTAGCTGTCGCCCCGGCTGCAGCCGACCAGCATGCGGTCGCCGACCCCATCTGCCAGCGATTCAGGCGCACACCCGCACCTTTGCGGTGAGAAGCAACTGGTCGGATCCTGACTGGTGCGGCCGGTTCTCGTCGTAGCGCATGCCACGGATATCTTTCTGCAGTTGATCTGCCATTGCGCGTAGCTTGACGTTTGTATCCTGGGAGCGGCACTTCAACGGTTCAACGGCTGCGTCGGCATCGACGCAGTGGACGAAACACGAACACGTTCATCTGTTCAATGACTGCGCGGTTCTCGGCGACTGCGGCGCTGAGCGCCGCTTGCTGGGCTGGACTCGAGGGCGTCATGTCGATGTCCTGCTCGCCGGTAACGGTGTGTGCCGCGACTACGCCCACCCAGTTGTCACATTGCTGCGGGCGGTCAACGTACCGGCACGCCTAGTAGCGGTCTACGCGCCTGTCGCCGATGGACTTCCACGCAGTGGCCGAGGCGTTCGTCGACGCGGCTTGGAGGGTGGTCGATGCGACGTGCGTGGCGCCACGGCAGACGCTAGTACGGATCGCCACGGGACGCGACGCCGCCGACACCACCTTCCTGGACAACCACAAAAGTGCCATCGCCTTGAACAACATGACTGTCACCGCCACTTCCGATGGCGACCTGCCCAAAGACTCAGTGGACCAACTAGTTTCGATCCAGTAGCGAGGTTAGGCAGTCCGTTCGGCGTCCTTATACCGGTACAAAGTGGCACTGCTTACGCCAGGTACTTCGCGATGTCCTTGACGACGCGGATGCGCATCAGCCGCAATACGCTTCGCCGTGGCGTGGAGTCACGATTGGTGCCTGTCTTTCTCGCCACGGTCATCGAAGGTGACGTCGATGCGCTGGAATCCTTTAGCGCGTTGAGCTTTGGCCTGCCCGGTATAGGTCTTGCGGTCAGCGCGGGTCAATTCGACATTGTCGGTGAAGGGAGTCAGCAGGGCACGCGGGTGGAGGCGATCGGCGGCCACCACGTTGGCTTGGGCGCACAGCAGCAATGTCGTGGCGATCAGATACAGGAAGGCCAACAAACCGAGCACCAGAGCAAACACACTATTGGTCGCACTCGACGACTTGACCACCTGCGATACGTAGATCGCGCCGAACCACTGCAGCAGCTGCCAGATGATCGCTGCCGCCAGTGCACCGGGAGCCACCTGACGGTAAGTGAGGTCCCGGGTCGTAGCGACCCGGAATGCGACCAGACATACGCCCGCATTGATCAGCACCGACAGCGCCACGATGCCCGCTTTGCCGACTATCCCGAACGATTCCGACGCGCGACCGATCGCAGCTAGGACGGTGGTGACGATGAGCGCGGAGCCGAGGATGAGGAGCAACAGAAAGCTTCGGATACGCGCCCGGATGGGGTCCGGCCGGTCGTTGCGCGGCACAGCCCACAACGTATCCATGGCGTTCTGTACCGCCTGGCCAACGCCGAGACCTCCATACAGCGCCCCTACGATGCCGACGACGACCCCGAACGCCCCACCGCTCAGACCTTGGGGCTGACCGAGTTGGTCACCGATGACGGGGAATTGGGCGACCGCCGACTGCACAATCTGCTCCTGCATCTCGGGGTGGCCCACCAGAACCACTCCTAATACGGTGGTCAACAGCAGCAAGGCGGGGAATAGCGACACGAATGCGTAATAAGTGATCAGCGCGGCAAGGTAGCTCCCTTGATCATCTACGTACTTGTAGATAACCGCGATGAGGAAACCGGCGCTGCGGCTTCGCCGCTGTAAGCTATCCAGCCAACTGACCATAAGGGGACTCCGCTGCCAGATGCGGAAAAGCCCGCACGCTGCAGAGATACCCAGACTGTCCAGGCGCAAATCAATACAGGCGTTGGGTGCAGCCGCGTTCTCACGGTCAGTGAAAGCGTGCCCGGCCGCATCAAGATGTCAGCCGAACGGTTGGCGATGATGTCGGCCGACATCCGCGGTCAGCTACTGGCGCTGCAACGCGGTGCCCCGGATGGTGCAAGCATTCAAATCAGTGTCGGATACTTGATATATCATCCCGATCGTGAGTGCGAGGTAGGCGAAATCGACTCCGCTCGAACCTTTTAGGTAATACAGGCGCGCGGAACGCAACGTGGAGACAGTGTGTACGACGAGCCACGCCGCGCCGACGCTGCCGATCCGACCGCAGCGGCAACTTCAGCCTCACCGGCCGCCTTTGATGCTGCTGACAAGAGGTACCCAACGGCCACCAGACTGGCCTCGCCCGCCGAGATCACGATCGCATCGGTCGGCGCAATGCGGTGCGCTACGTACGGACACCAGCACCGGTGTGGGCCGCGCAGCAGCCCTCCTGCAGCGTGACTAGGTGAAGCGCGTACTCATCCGAATTCACGCATCTTGCAGAGCGCCGTCGCGAACTGGCTCGCAGGCCGCTGCAATCGGAATCACCAGCGCGACAGCCAAGTTCGAGGATCATCGATGCGGTCGCCTCGCCGTCGAGAGTCAAAGACGGCGCTCAGGGACCGCCTCGCCAGTGTTCGATGCGGTGATGGTCAGGAGTGAAGCCGTGCTTCACACCCCACAGGACGGCCTGGGTCCGGCTGCCAACTCCGATCTTGCGGTAATCGGTGCGGATGTAAGACTTCACCGTATTAGGGCTGAGATATGTCAGCGCCGCGACCTCGGCATTGCTTCTGCCCTGGGTGATGAGGGCCAGAATCTCCGACTCACGATCGCTGAGGCCCTCGCCTCGGCCGGGCCAATCAAGTCCTACGGCGCTGCGCCCGCGGCGGAACATCACTTATGACCGCCTGTCCGGCATGAACTGCCTCCAGTGCGGCTACCAACTCTCGCGCAGGGCAACGTCTTCGATAGGTAGCCGTGCGCTCCCTGCTGCTGGGCACTGCGGATAAGGTCCGGGTAGAAAGTTCCAGGTGTACACCACGACTCGGCGTGCACGCGGATTGGCGACCAGAACGGCGATTGCTTCGTGATCCGATTCTGGTTGGGCGAACGAGTCATACAGAACGATGTCGACGTCCTCGACAGCAGTATTCGAGTCCAGTTCGGCGACAACCACGCGGTCTCGGTACTGGTTGAACATTTGGCCACGCCCATCAGCACCACGTCGTAGCCGTCCACCAGCGCCACGGTGATCGGTTTGTTCGCACGGGAGGCCGTGCATCTCAAACTACCTACCTAAGGGTGTAACAACCCCCTCCCTAGGGGTGTTGACTGTAGTCGGCGCGAGCAACCGCTCGGCTTGTCCGACCTCCACGCACCTGGCGACGGGACTCGGAAGGGCTCACAGCCATGGTCATTCTCGGAATGATCAAAAAGGGGGTTCTACAATGGTCGATCATTCTGCCGAACCAACCATCGTCGCCGTATCCTCACACCAACAAAACGGCTTCGAGGTGCGGGAAAGCTGGAGCGACCGGCTCGTGGTGTTGTCCGTGTGTGATGTGGTCGACATGCTCAGCGCGCCACGAATGTCCGAGGCGATCTGTGACGCGCTAGGCAAGGCGCCGGCGGGGCTCATTGTTGACCTCACCGGAGTGCATTTCCTTGCCTCCGTTGGAATGAGCGTTCTGGTGGCAGCGCAGCAGGCGGCTGATGCGATGTTAGTGCGATTCGGGATCGTCGCCGAAGGGCCCGCCACCAGCAGGCCGCTCAGGCTACTCGGAATTGACGCCATCCTGGCGCTTTATCCAACACTCGACGACGCGTTGCGCGATCTTCGCTGAGGCTTCAGCCACGTTCGTCCAGGACCGCCCGATATCGATTCGGATCATGGCCGACAAACACGCCCAACCATCCACCAACGGTCGGAATGGCACCGCCGAAAAGAGGAGCTCGGGACATCAGCTGGATGCGCATCTTGACCGCTTGATGACGAACCAACTCGTACTCAATCGCCTTTATTGCCTTCCCAATTCGCTGATCACGAGAGTCGAGATCGGTCAGAACAACACCGTCGCGTACTGGTTGAACGTAAGGCCACACCCAGCCGCACCATGTCGTAGTCGTGCACACCAGCGCCACGGGGATTGCACAGTAACTGCGATGCCCAGATTACCCCTAGTGGTGTAGCGAAACAGAAAGGCCCGCAGCCATGATCGTCCTTGGAATCATCTTGCTCATTGCCGGATTCCTCCTCAAGATTTCGATTCTGTGGACCATCGGCATCCTCCTGCTCGTCATCGGCGTTGTTCTCGCGATCCTGGGTTCAGTGGGACGCCCTGTGGGCGCCCGGCGCCACTGCTTCTAATGACCAGTCCTGTGGCGAGTCGGCTACCACGGCGACCCACTCGGCTTCACTCCACCGGAGTTCTACGAGTTCGGTCACCGCGTCGATGACATCCGGCGACCTTTTGCTATGCACGAGATCAGCCGACGCGACAACTACGCCGCGGCGTCCACACATCGGGCTATGTGCTGGAAAAGACATCCGCGACTGGATCACCGATTGGAACGAAAACCCAATACCCTTCCTGGACCAATTCCACGGACGAAATCCGCGGGTGGTCGTAGCGCACCTCCGATCTGCTGTGACCCGCCCAGCTAGCCTCGATCGCTTCGGGACAGACGTATCCATCGGTATCCCCAGCCGTTCAGCGTGAGGTCTGTCAGCTTCTCGGTCGGTGCGGCGTACGGGCCGTCTACGAACAGGTCGTACGGGTTGCCGTTCATACCCGGCTGCGCGCCGATATCCACCGTGACCGTGGTGTCGGCCAGATTGTGCAGCAGCAAGATCGACCCGGCGGCCGCGTCGAATCGGTGTGCCACCACCGAGCGCGGCAGCGGGGCGTCGATGACCGAGCAGGTACCGGTCCCGATCTCCGGCGCGGTACGCAGGGTGTGTATCAGGTTCTCGAACCAGCGCAGCAGCGAATTCGGGTCTTGTTGCTGCGCGCGGACGTTGACCTTCTTTGCGCCAAACCGACCCCTCATGGCAACGGGTCGGAAGAGAGCGTCTGGCGCCGCTGGACTGAAGCCGGCATTGGGTGTGTCGTCCCACTGCATAGGCGTTCGGATCGCCTCGCGCCCGTCAAGGCTCAGGTCCTCGCCCATCCCGATCTCCTCGCCGTACCGCAGCGCCGGGGTGCCCGGCAGCGAGAACTGTAGGGCGTACGCGAGCTCGATCCGGCGGCGATCACCCCGCAGCATCGGCGCCAGCCGGCGACGAATGCCGCGGCCGTACAACCGCATTTCGGGGCGTGGCGCGAAGGCGCGGAAGACGTCACCGCGCTGTTCGTCGGTGAGTCGGCTCAGGTCGAGCTCATCGTGGTTGCGGAGGAAGCTGACCCACTGCCCACCTTCGGGCAGCCGCACTGCCGTGGTCAGAGCTTCGATGAGCGGCTCCGCGTCGCTGCGAGCCAGAGCCAGCCAGACGCGTGGGTTGAGCAGGAAGTCGAACATCATCTGCGCCCGGTCGCTCGGGCCGTCGGACCGGCTGCCGACGAAAGTGCTGACGTCGCTCGGGGGCACATTGGCCTCGCAGAGCAGCACCGAGTCGCCGCGCAGCCATTGGGTCTCTTGGCGCCAGGAGTCCATGATCGAAAAGTCCTTCGGCCCGGGATCGACGCCGGGCGACACCTGCTCGAGGACGAACGGCGCGGCGTCGATGCGGAAGCCGGCCGCGCCCACCTGCAGCCAGAAGCTCATGACCTTGGCCATCTCCGCCCGTACGGCAGGATTGGCCCAGTTGAGATCGGGCTGGAAGCCATAGAAGCGGTGGAAATACCACGCCTGCGCCTGCTCGTCGAAGGTCCAGGTCTCGCTCTGCTCGCCCGGGAAGACGGTGCCTTGGTGCCGGTCCGGAGGCTCCTCGGCGCTCCAGACATACCAATCCCGGTACGGCGAATCAGGGCTGCTCTGGGCCGACTTGAACCAGGGATGCTCGTCGGAGGTGTGGTTGATGACCAGGTCGAGGACGAGCCGGATGCCTCGCTCTTGGGCTTCGCGGGCCAGCTCGGCGAAGTCACCAAGACTGCCCAGCGCCGGGTGGATGCCGTAGTAGTCGCTGATGTCGTAGCCGTTGTCCCGCCACGGACTGGGGTGGATGGGATTCAACCACAAGCATGAGACGCCCAATCGGGAAAGGTAGTCGAGGCGACTGATCAATCCCCGCAGGTCGCCGCGGCCGTCACCGTCAGAGTCTTGGAACGAGGACACGTCGACGCTGTAAATGACGGCCTCCTGATACCACCTGTTGATCACGATCTCCTAGCGTTCCGGCCGACCGCTGCGGTGAGACCTGCACCTGCCGCTGCCGCGGCGCCCAGCAGGGCCTTGTGGTGCTGAGATAAAAAGACCTGGGCGCTCCGAGGCTTGGCCCTTTGGTCGAACCCACCATGGGCGCCAAAGTCGTGGCCCCCCGTGCCGTCCGCCGGCTCCCACAGGTTTGCCGGCTGATCGGGATCCTTGGGCCGCCCGGTCTGCTGTGCCTTGAACCCAGTCCGCGCCAGATAGCGATCCAGCAAACCAGGCACAACGGCGTTCATGATCAGCGTGGCGGCCGTGCTCGCGCCAACCCAATACTCACGTCGATTCGGATGATCTGCCGCGTACAAGACCGCGCGAGCGGCGACCTCAGGTTGGTAGATCGGCGGCACCGGCTGCGCGCGCGCGGGCAGCCGGGACAGCACCCACGAGAATTGCGGAGTGTTCACCGCCGGCAGCTGCACCATCGTCACCTGGACATGGCTTTGATCATGCAACAACTCGCAGCGCAGCGACTCATGGAAACCTTGCAGTGCATGTTTTGCGCCGCAGTACGCGGTCTGAAGCGGAATCCCGCGGTACGCCAGCGTCGAGCCGACTTGCACGATGGTCCCCGCGTCGCGCTCGCGCATCCTGCGCAGCACCGCCATGGTGGCGTACACCGCGCCGAGATAGGTCACCTCGGTGACCCGCTTAAACTCCGCAGGGCTGATCTCAGCAAAGCGAGCAAAGATCGAGGTGAACGCTGAGTTGACCCAGATGTCGATGGGGCCAAGCTCGTTCTCGATGCGCGCGACCGCTGCCTCGATCTGGAAGGGGTCGGCGACATCGACAGGCACCACCATCGGGGTTGCTCCCGCTACCGTCACCTCAGCCGCGGCCGCAGCCAGCCCGACCTCGCCACGAGCCAACATCGCGATCGAGTCCCCTCGCTTGGCGAACTCGCGTACCACTGCCCGGCCAACACCGCCGCTAGCGCCAGTCACGGCGACCACGCGGCCATGTACCTCCCCATTGCTCATGCCTACGCAGTACCCAATGGCAATCAGTCGAAATCCCGTTACGCACAACAGCACCCAGAACCAGGTATTAGTTAGATTGGTCCGCGCGTGCAGCGACTTGAAGTCAAAGTCGCGCTGGTACTACCCCGGCACATCCACCAGCGTCGTCGCGCCCGCTGTCGCGGAGCGCGACAGATCGGGAGGACCAGCGAGACGATCGACTCATCGCCGCCGCCGACGCCACCACGCCGCACATCAGAGGAAGCGCCCAGGCGCGCATCGTCAACTTCCGCGCCGGGCATCTGCTCTTCGGCGTCCTCGACACGGACACCCCCGGTGACACCGTGTTCTTCGCCCGCGGCTACACCCTCACCGCGATCGCAAGTAGCCGAGTGGACGGTCGGGATCGGCGACGACAAGAACCTCCGCGCTTCGCCGGGCTCGACGATGCGCTCGACCACATCCTCACCGAGCTCGACCCGGCACCCACCGCCTGAGCCAACACCGCAGTCGGGCCGGGGGCCAGTGCGCCTGCGCGGAGCCGGCCCACCGCCTGAGGCGTAAAGGGTTGCGCTCGGCGCCCGATGACCGGCCCCGGCGGCCATCATCCGTGGCCCTTACCCTTATTTACACACGACGTCTGGAACACCGACCAGGTCAGCGCGCGGTTGTTGCCCGATGACTAGCCAATCCTCGCCGAGCGCGGCCAGCCGCCTATCCTCGTCAACTGCATCGATGTCGTGGAAACCTGGGTTGTAGCGCACGCGGCGCCGGAGGTGCCACCGAAAATTCACGCCGTATCGCGTAGGCTCCTGCGGTGATCGCCAACGATCTGGGCTGGCTCGATGCGGTTGCCCTGCGGGATCTGGTCGCCGACGGTGAGATCACGCCGGCCGAGCTCGCGGATAGCGCGATTGCCCGCATCGACGTCGCCAACCCGGTGCTCAACGCCGTTGTGGTGCCGCTGCCCGACATCGGACGCGCCCTCGCCGCCGATCCGGCACTGCCGCGCGGGCCGTTTCACGGCGTGCCGTTTCTGCTCAAGGACGTCGGCGCCTGCCTGGCCGGTCTTCCGCTGTACATGGGCAACGGGCTGCTGCGATCGCTGGACTGGCGCGCACCCGCCGACACCATCCTCGGCGCCCGCTTCCGCGCCGCCGGCCTCGTCACCATCGGCAAGACCGCGCTGCCCGAGTTCGGCTGCCAGCCGACCACCCAGCCGATCGCCTTCGGCGCGTGCCGCAACCCGTGGGACACCCTGCGCTCCACCGCGGGATCCAGCGGCGGTGCGGCCGCCGCCGTCGCGGCCGGGCTGGTGCCGGTGGCGCACGCCAGCGACATCGGCGGCTCGATCCGGCTGCCGGCCGCGTGGTGCGGGGTCGTCGGGCTGAAGCCGTCCCGCGGGCGCACGTCGAGCCTGCCGATCACCGACCCCAACCTCGTCGAGCACGTGATCACGCGCAGCGTGCGCGACACCGCCGCGTTCCTCGACGCCGTCGGCGGTGCCGATCCGACCGACACCTACCACCTGCCGCCGCCGGATGTGCCCTACGCGACGACGATGTCGGAAGCACCCGACGGCCTGCGCATCGGCTACGTCGAATCGGTCGCGGCGATCGGTGTGACGGTCGCACCCGACTGCGTCGCCGCGGTCACCGAGGCCGCTGGGCTGCTCGAGGCGCTCGGCCACCACGTGCAGCCAAGCCGACCGCCGCGGCTGTTCGACGAGGAGTTCGCGGCGCACCACCTGCGATCCGCCGGCTGGGAGTTCCAGCACATGCTGGACGGGCTCGCCGCCGCGATCGGCCGGCCCCTGACCGCGGCCGATGTCGAGCCGTACTCGTGGGCGCTCGCGAGCGTCGGCGCCAGCCTCACCGACGCGACCTACTCGGCCAGCCAAACCTGGCAGCGCGCCTACACCGCTGAAGTGTCGGCGTGGTGGGCAGGCGACTTCGACCTGCTGCTGACGCCCGCGGCCGGCGAGCCCCCCGCCCTTCTCGAGGAGCTCCTGCCGCCGCCTGCCGACCCGCTGTCGATCCTGCCGCGATTCGAACGCATCTGGTGCTTCGCGGCACCGTTCAGCGTCACCGGCCAGCCGGCGATCAGCCTGCCGATCGGACAGACCGCGGCCGGGCTGCCGGTCGGCGTGCAGCTGGTCGCGGCGCTCGGGCGCGAGGATCTGCTGCTGCGCGTGGCGGCACAGCTCGAAACCGCAGCGCCGTGGAGCAATCGCCGTCCACCGCTGTCCTGACACGGTTTCGCGTGCGGTCGCGCCGAGCAGTGCGGGCCGTCGCGCCGATGAAAGGCTCACCATCATGGGTACGACGACCCGCCCGCGCACCCCGCAGAACAGTCACCCAGTCGGCATCGGAGGGCTGCTCTATTGCGGGCCAACGTGTTTGCAGCACTGCGGGAGCCCAGTCCGGTCAGGTGGGGGAGCCGACGATGAAGCCTTCGCTTATCTGGGCAACGATGCGCGGGCCCTTGATGGCGCTGTTGTCGTAGACCGTGGCTTGGTCGCATCGCGTGACCGCTTCGGTGACCAGCGCCCACAGCCGGCGGGAGCGCTGGCGAATCTTGTTCTCCGTCACCGGATGTCCACCTGCCTGCCCTTGATAGGCAACGGGGACCACCGCCAGGTCCTCGCGGATGAGCACGACCGCCACGCCGAGGAGCCGCAGCGCCGTCGTGCACCACGACCGTGTAGCCGGCGGCGCCGGCGGTGTCGATGAGCCCGAGCTTGGACCAATGGGAGAACACCGTCTCGGCGATAAACGGGCGGCCCCGCTCGATGAGCTTTTAGCGGGCCTCCGCCGCGATGAGCGCAGCCTCGTGGGCGTGGGTCGGCGGGTCGTCGGGCCAGCGGTGTTTGGCGATCTCATCGGCGTTGACGAACACGCTGCCCCGAAGCAGCGGCGCCAGCGTGAGCTCGACGAAGGTGGACTTACCGGCGCCGTTGGGTCCGGCGACGAGGTCGAGCCGTTTCACGGTGTGGCTGGGGCGTTGATTCCCTTCCGGCCCGCCTCAACGCTCGGTCACCAGGACCGTACTGCCGTCGGGTCGGTGCTCGACGATGTCGCCGTCGTCGTTGAGGGCGACTGCGGCGAAGCGGGTCGCTCGGTCACCGGTTTCGGCCATGGCTCCTCGATCCTGTAGCGAGGTGTAACACGTGTAGCAGAGTGCTACAACCGCGGTGGGCGGTCGCCCGACGGCTGGGTCTGCCATCCAGGATTGCTATAACGACGGCGCGCCGCGTACTAATCGACACGATCAGAGTGCGACGCGATCTTCCCAGACCACCTGTGCAGCAACAGCATCAGTGTCACTCAACGTTATGCGGCCTCGAAGCAATATCTTGCGAAGACTCAACGGCGGCTGTGCCGCTGGCAATCACCGCGAAGACGCGCGGTCGCGGGAAGCTCATTCGGGCGGCAGTAGGTCAGGTGTGATGATCTGGAGGCTACTGGCGCCCCCAGGATCGCTACCGGTGACTAGCACTGCGCCCGAGCGTGGGTCCACGGCAGCCGAATTCGGCTGTTGCACAGTCGGGACACCCCCCAATGTGCGTGGCTTTGTGGGGTCGGAAACGTCGATGTCTCGCAGCACGTTGGATGCGGTCAACGTGACGTACAACCGGTGCCGTTGGGAGTCATAGGCCATGCCGTAGGGCTTGTCCGGGGCATCGATTCTGGCGACCGGAGTTATCTCAGGGTCGATGCGCTCGATGAGGACTGCGCCGCCGTCCGTGTCGGCGAATGCGACCAGATCGTCCCACAATGCGACCGCGTGCGTCAGTTTGACCCCTACCGGACGTTGCGCCACCAACTGGCGGGTCGAGGCGTCATATACCCATACGCCGTTGCCCTGGACGTCGGCGACGGCGGCATACTTGCCCACGGCGGCCACACCGCCGGGCTGCGGCGGGGGTGCGGGAAGAGCACTGGCCACCGCGCCGTCGCGGACGAACACCACTCCGCCGCCCTGTTCGTTGGTGATCACGATCGTGCCGTCGGTGGTCGCAGCTGCATCGTGCGGCCCGCGACCCACCCGGTTGGCTATCGAGGTCACGCTGCCGTTTGCGAGATTCAGCTGCAACAACTCGTTGGATTGCTCCAGCGGTGCCAACACCGGACCGTCCGGTCCGGCCAGGGCCAGATGTCGGGCCGCTCCGGAGGTCTTCACCGTTTGGCGTACGGCGCCGGTGGTGGCGTCGAACAGCACTACCGCGTCGGGGTTGCGGACAGCGGCCGCCCCCATCCCAGAGCTGCCGACGACTAGGCCTTCCGGCGCGTTGCCGAGGGGCACTACTCGGCCCGCGGGCGGCACGTCGGGCTGCCCCGCACTGCCCGGTTCCGCCGCGGGCGCATTGGTCACCGGAGCCGTCGACACCACAGGCCGCGGGGTCGTCGGACTACCTTCCGTTTCGGAGAAGCGCACAGAGCACCCGGCAGCCGACAGCACGACCACCAACGCAGATGTCAGCACCGCAAGCGGATTCATAGCCCCACTGTGCCCGCGTGCCGCACGTGCAGCACCCCCAGTTCAGCGGCCAGCATCGCGTTCACCGCCCCCGAAAAGCCTCAAAGCTACCGTCGCCGATCACCGTGCCGACATGCCCTCGGAGACATTCAGACCATGGCGTAGCCGACGCGGTCGGCAACGGAGGCGATGCGTTTGGCGAGACCGGGGTGACTCAGGGGCTGGCTGCTGACGGGACGCTCACTGAGCGCGGCCGCGGCCGGTGCGAACAGCGCCATGCATGCGTGGCCGGCGAACCGGCCGTTGTAGCGAATCCCGTCCAGGTCCGGAAAGGCGCCGACGATCGCGCGCGCCCACCGCTGGGTAATCGCGTGTGCGGCAGTGGACATCGCGAAGTTGCTGCCGGCACGTGTGGGCCACGCCCCGGCGCTGTCGGAGGCCACGTCGAGCAGGTGAAGTTGGCGGGTGAATCGCAGACCCGTCAGGTAGGGCGCGCCACGGATCCGGTCGATTGTTCTGTCCTGTTGGAATGCTTCGGCCAGCGCCGCCCCGGGCACCGATCCGCCGTACCAGACTCCGTGGCCGGGGTGCTCACCCTCGGGTTCGGGGTGCGGATCGAACCGCAGGAGCGGCCCATAGGTCCGAAATTCGTTCCACGCCAGGACATGATCGCCTTCCGTGCAATGCACCCGCCACCAAATCTCTGATCTGCGGACCGTCCGTGACTCGGTACGGCGTATCCCGATCTTGCGTAGCTCGTCGATGGACGGCGGATCGGGCAGTGTCTGCTCGACAGTCACCTACTGGCCCAGGCGGCGCCTTCAACGATCGTGCGGACCACCCGAACGTCGCCGCCGTCGCGCAGCCACTGCAGCGGCGACACGGGTTGGCCGTCGACGACCAGGTCGGGTTGCGCGGTGGTCAGCAACCGCGCTACGGCAAGCGGATGCATGTCGGTGGGGATGGCGGGCAGCACCTGGTCGAGATGGCGGATCTGACGCCGCCGCCCATCTGTGTTTTCAAACTGCAGCGCGGGAAAGAGCCAGCCGCCAGCGTCTTCGATGGCCCACAGCGTGCGGTCTGCGCGGCGTTGACGCACGCGTGAGTCGCGGACTCCGAGCAGCTCCGCGACCTCGTTCGCCGAATAGGCCGTGCTGATCAGGCGCGCCGTATGACCCGCGGCTTCGAGGGTGACGCGGGCGTATGCCTGCTCATCCTCGGCGAAATCAACCTCGTCGAACAGGGCCGCTTCATCGTCGGACAACGACGCGGCCTCCGGTCTGATGGGCGCTAGCGTGTCCAGGGCGCTGCTGAGCTGCTCAGCGCTGACACCGAAGTGCTGGGTGATCATCTCCTCGAGATCGGTCGGCACCGCAATCACCTCCTGTACTAACGCTGATTAACGCTAGCACATCGGCGTTAATTCCGTCGGTATTGGGCGACGCCGACCATCGCGCGGCCACGCGCTGAAGGCGCGACCATCTTGGTCATGCGGGCCTGCACCGCCGAGCAGGAGACAGGCCGGCAAGCCCAGGCGTCTCCATCCCGGCATACGGGTTCACGGACGCACATCAGACATGGGCGATCCCCGTGCCCGGTCGCACGTTCACTGGCTGTGCCGGGGGACAAGTGGACATTGCTGATCATTCGTGAAGCCCTCACCGGCTCAACGCGATTCATGGAGTTCTCCGCCGCGCTGCCCGGGCTGGCCAGAACGCTGCTGTCGGGGCGGCTGCGCCGGCTGGTCGAGCTGGGCGTCTTCGAGAAGGTCCCGCTCAGCGAAACCAGCCTGTACTACGAGTACGTCCTGACCGAGATGGGACAACGGCTTTTTCCCGTGGTGACGGCGTTGCGGCAGTGGGGCGCCGACTATCTCTTCGACGAGTCCGAGCCGCGGCCCTGCCTGGTCGATCGTCGCACCCAAACCCCTGTCCCGCTGGTGGCAGTGCTCTCCGCTGATGGACAGCCGGTCATGCCGACAGACACACGGGTCGTGACGTGTGAGCCAGACGGCGCGGGTCAGTAGCGATCGAAGCGCTGGTTGGGACGCGGCCAGAACCGCCGCGTATTGCATAAGCAGCATCTCACCGCCGCGGTGACGAAAAGCGGTGGCGGCTTCTCACAACGCACCACCGCACCCACCGTCCCGCTTCGCGGCTTACATTCCGTCTTTCAAGTCGAAATGGAGCTCCTCTCTGCCATAGGCCCTTCGAGCGCCGTGCAGTGAGAGTTCAAAGCCGGCTCGTACACCACGGCGTCGCAGGTCTGCAGTGCCGACTGGTATGGCCTGTGCCGACATCGCCGAGCCGATGGTGGCATCACACCGTTCCTGTCGGGTGACTGTGCCACTGAGGTCGTCTCGCTTGGGTTTGTTGGTTGCGACGGACTAGCGGATCCCACACCTGGCGCGCATTCGCCGATGCGCGCTGGTAAAAATTGCGGGACTTCTTGTGCCCGAAGGCTCTTTACGACATGTGGTCGGCGACTTTCGTTCCAGGTACTGGTGCCCTGTCCTACCGCTGGGCATCAGCTGCGGGAGTCGCGACATCGCAAGCGCCGCTGATGCGGTGACACTCACACCGTCGTCTGCTTGCGGTTAATCGAGGCGCTGATGGTGGCGGCGGTGACCGACGCTGATCGGCACGAACATCGGCACGCTAGTGAGTCACCGCCCGGATGGACGTCGGACAAGGCCGACCGCCATGAAGTCATTGTGCGCGCGCAGCTTAACGCTCCTCACGCCGCCACCGAAGGAACCGCCGCGCGCGCTTCGACACTGGCGGCTCGTTGGCGCTGCCGTGACGGCCCACAACGACGAACACCCCAACCACAACCGCAGCCAAGAACGAGCCGACCCCAGCTAACCCAACAAGAACAGTCGATGCCCCCATGACGTTACACATGCCCGATTTCTGCGCAGATAAGTCAACATCCGGCCATTAGTTTCCGATGTGAAACACCCCCCGGGGCGATTACCTGCTTGGCCTGCGCCCCAGGTAGCGTTTCCGCCTTGAGCCGGGCGAAATGCCCCCATTCGACACTCGGCGCGCAGTGCGTGGCCGTTCCTACAAAACCGGCACCTGACAAGCCGGCGCCGGACGCCGGCGGGCTGGCGCACAACGCCATTCGGCCCCGCAATCCAGCCGGCGGCGAAAATTTGCTGAAAAGTCTTCCGGCGTCAGCGGTTCGCGGTGAGCAACGCGCCGTGTGCCGTTACGCTACGGCGATGCCCGGATTGCAGACCGCGCAGGCCGCCCGCACGGTACATTCCTGCGTGCGGCGGGTGATCAGGGCCAAGCCGCGTGACTACGTGATCGCGTTGAGCACCGCGTCGGCGTCGGTACCCGTGCTCGGGCGACATCTCGAGCCGATCGGCGGGTTCGCGGCACTCGGCATCGGCGGTCGGCGCTACCTGGCTGGAATTGCCGCCGGCATGACGAAAGTCCAGTTGCGCCCGAACCGGGCGCCGGACCGGCGGGCTGCGGAGGCGTTGATGCCGAGCGTCCTGACAGAGGCGTTGCAGGGCATCGTCGCCGCAGAACATCTCACCCAGCCCTGGCCGTCGCATCGGGACCTGGCTCCGGTGTGGAAGGCGGCCGGGCAGCGGCGCTATGTGTACCGCTCGTCAGTGCGCTACGGCGAGGACGCAGCCCAGCTGCTCGACGTCTGGCGGCGCGAGGACTTGGCACAGCCGCCGGCGCCGGTCCTCGTCTTCGTGCCCGGGGGAGCGTGGGTGTTCGGCAGGCGAACGCTGCAGGGCCACGCGCTGATGGCGCACTTGGTGCGACGCGGCTGGGTGTGTTTGTCGATCGAGTACCGAACCAGCCCGCGACACCGCTGGCCGCGCCAGATCACCGACGTCAAAACCGCGATCGCATGGGCACGAGCCAACGCTGACCGGTTCGGCGGTGACCCCAGTTTCGTTGTCGTCGCTGGCTGTTCGGCCGGCGGGCATCTGGCGACTCTGGCTGGGCTGACCGCCAACGACCCGCAATGGCAGGGCGAGCTTTCCGCGGACGCCGACACCTCGGTCGATGCGGTCGTCAGCATGTACGGCGTCTATGACTGGCATGACCGCTCGACCCCCGAGCGCGACCGCTTCATGGAATTCCTCGAGCAGGTCGTCGTGCAGCGTTCGCAAGCGCGTCATCCCGAAATCTTCCGCGCGGCGTCACCGACGGAACGCGTGCACTCGTTCGCACCGCCTTTCTTGGCGGTGCACGGCAGCAACGACGGGCTCATCCCGGTCGAAGGGGCACGCGCATTCGTCGACCGTTTGCGGTCGGTGTCCGAGGCCACCGTGGGATACATCGAACTACCGGGCGTGGGACACGGCTTCGACCTGGTCGACGGCACGCGTACGGCGCCGGTAGTGGCCGCGGTCGGCCGATTCCTTCACCACGTCCACCAGCAGCGACACTCCGGCGAGGTCACTTCGGTCGTCTGAGAGAGCCCCCGCGAATTGTGTAATGCTGGGATCAAAGCGATATTTGGTTTGGGGCGCAGTCGGATTGGCGAATTCGATCGAGAAGCGAGCTTCACAGCGAGAATGCGTCGTGTTTGATGAGTTTGGTTGAGATCAAATGAGTTTGAAGAAAATGACGAGCTGCGTAGCGTCCGTCACCCGCGGCGAGTCGATGAACCGATGAGCTCAGCCCAGCACGGCCAAGTCCCGCGTCGGCGACAATTGGCGGTGACTCGGCGGACACGACCGCCATTGCACCTGCGCGGCAACAGGATCGCGATGTCACCTGAGGCCGCACCCGAGGACGAGGTCGCGGCTTGGTGAGGTTCTCAGTGGCTCGCCGGCAAGAATGGCTGGCCCGAACAACGTCTGCAGTTGGAAAACGATTAACGTCGAGGGACTTATCGCACACGCTGACGTGACATCCTTGCCGACGGCGGGCGCGAGTGCCGGGGATGCTCACAGACTCAGGTGCGTGCGCGTGTCCGCGCGCGGATAGGCGCATCAGCGACCATCGTCAAGGGGACGGCTACTGGGAAATCCGGTTCCATGGACAGGATTTCGGTGCGCCGGACGATGGTGGCCAGTGCCAGGGTGGCTTCGAGCATGGCGAAGTGATCGCCGATGCACGATCGCGGTCCGGCGCCGAACGGGATGAACTGCCACCGGTCGCGGCCTGTGGAGTTCTGCGGGCTGAATCGGTCGGGGTCGAACAGCAGCGGGTGGTCCCAAAGGGCGGGATCGCGGTGGATGGCATACGTCCCGACCACCACCATGGTGCCGGCCTGGACCCGGTAACCGTCGACGATGATGTCCTGCGTCGCCAGTCGGCCGATCGCGGCGGCCGGCGGGCACAGCCGCATGGCCTCGTGTAGCACCGCAACGGTGTATCCCAGGTGCGGGACGTCCTCCGGGGTGAGTTCGCGATCGCCGGTGGCGGCGGCCTCCGCGGCAACGCGGTCCTGGATCTCGCGATGACATCCCAGCGCCCACAATGCGTAGGCCACTGTCGTTGCAGTGGTGTCGTGGCCGGCGCCGATGAAGACAACGAGGTCATCGCAGATCTCGTCGTCGGTCAGCGGCCGACTCGTCGCCGGGTCGGTGGCAGCGATCAAAGCGTGCACCAACGGGGCGTCCCGGGTCGGATCGGCGCGGCACGCCTGCAGGGCGTCGTTGGCGATCTGGCGGATGATCGCCGCCGCGGCGCGTGCTCGGCGCCGCGGCGGGGTGGGCAGCCATTTGGGTGCGCGGATCGGCGCCAGCCCGCGGTCGGCGATATATGTGAGCACGGTGCGCAGTGGCTCGGCGAGCGCGTCGGCGCGTTCGTCGAGGTCGAGCCCGAGCACCGATCGGCCCAGTGCCCGCAGTGTGAGCCGGCGGCACTCTGTGTCGAGGTCGATTTCGCCGCCATCGGCCCAGCTGTTGGCGATCGTGTCTGCGGCCGAAGACATCTGGCCGCCGAAGTCGCGGACGCGGTGCTTGGTGAAGACGGGCTGCAGCGCGCGTCTGCGGGGCAGCCAGGCGTCATGGGTAACGACGAAAAGGTTCGGCCCCAGCAGGTGTCGCATTTCCTGATGAACCTTGTTGCGTTCCACGAGTGCGTCCGGACGGCCGAGGATGTCGCGCGCGCCTTGGGGCGTCGTGGCGATGACGATGGGCGGCAGCAGCCAGTTGGGGCCGAAACTCAGCCGGGTCACCGGACCGCCTGCGTCGCGCAGCGTTTGCTGGCCGGTGTGAAAGACCCGCAGCGCGGTCAACTGCTGCCGGATCGGCAGCGGATTTTTTGGGACGAGCGGCAGCGCGCCGACACCGGCCTTGTCTGCTTTTGCATTGACCGTCGCGACCATGGCTGCTCCTTCATCGCTGACCGCGGACCGCTGCTGCGGCTCACGACAAGGATCACGGCGTTGAGGTGCGGCGACTAGCGTAGGTGGCTACTCGAGTTTGTTGCGGATTGCTAGCGAGTACCTGTCACTCCCTGAAGGACGAAACGGCCTTCAGTGGCCCCCATGATTTGGCCGGCCGGCGGCGGCAGATTGCCGGGTTTCGTTTGATTACCGGGGTACTCGCGTGCGGCGGTTTCCGAACCTCAGACACCGCGACCGCGTCGCGGAGGACGGCGCGTGCACCAGCCTCGTGGAGACACGTCGTTGACGGCCCGGTGGGCAACGCGGGTCGCCGACATCTGCGGGGTTGAGCGGGACGCCGAGGCGCGGTTTGCCCCGGCTCGTTCGTCACAGTCGCCCAGCGTGGTGTGCGAGCATGGCTGTCATGCCGACGCACATCAGGCATGGGCGGTCCCCGTGCCCGGTCGCACGTTCACTGGATGTGCTGGGGGACAAGTTGACATTGCTGATCATCCGTGAAGCCTTAAGCGGTACAACGCGTTTCATGGACTTCTCGCATCAGCTGCCCGGCCTGGCGAGAACGCTGCTGTCGCAGCGGTTGAAGCGGCTGATCGCGCTCGGCGTGTTCGAGACCATCCCGGTCAGCCAGGCGGGCCATTACCACGAGTATGTGCTCACCGCCATGGGGCGCGAACTGTTTTCCGGTGGTGGCGGCGCTGCGGCAGTGGGGCGCCGATTACCTCTTCGGCGACTCCGAACCGCGGCCATGCCTGGTTGATCGGCGCACCGAGATGCCGGACGCACCGGTGGGTGTGCAGTTCGGC
>Ga0207687_10000744_pt1 | contig 22001 bp, 16 predicted proteins | sample KBSM54metaG_FD_184399 | JGI IMG/M metagenome (GOLD analysis project Ga0207687, IMG submission 184399) | Miscanthus rhizosphere microbial communities from Kellogg Biological Station, Michigan, USA - KBS M5-4 metaG (SPAdes) (version 2) | ecosystem: Host-associated > Plants > Roots > Rhizosphere >...
GGCCATTTCGCCGCTTTCGGTCTTGAGCAGGGGCGTCTGTTCGCTTACCGTGATCGTGTCCGTGACCGCGCCAACCTCCAGGCTCACGTCAAGACGCAAGGCGGATGCCGCCTGAACGACCAGGTTAGAACGGATATATTTCTTGAAGCCCGAGGCGGTTATCGTGACACCGTAGTTGCCGGCCGGGACTGGGACGACGTAGTTTCCAGTATTAGAGGTACCGCTTTGAAAAACCGCGCCCGTATCGGAGTTCTTGACTTCGATGGACACATTGGCAGCGACGGCGCCCGAGGAATCTGTAATGGTTCCGGTGATGGAGCCGTTGGCGGCCTGGCCATATGCGGCGAGCGCAACCAAAACAAGGCACGCAAGCACCGCCAGGCAGCGCATCGCGAGTCTTGGGCGCGACACCGCATTTACTCGTTTGATCATAAACACCCCTTTTAAGCCCTTCTCAAATCCAGGTTCGATACGGTCGAGAAAACTCCGGCTACACCCCAACGGTGACAGACCCTCGATGCAAAGCAGAACTTTGAGCTAACCGGTCCAGTTCACCGCACCTCGACTTCGGAGGCAATGGGTTACGGTTGATACTTACTATAAAAGACGTTGATGGAAGCCCGGCTTGCGCGCTCCTGTACAATCACTCTCAGGGCCCCGCAGTATAACCCCACCAGTTTGGCGAGTAGCCGATGTATTCAAAATATCCGCGAATCATCCTCACGGTAGCGGCGTTTGCGGTCGCTCTGGCTGGCGGCGGAGCGTGGTGGCTCCTGCGGCAGCCGGCCAGCCGCACCAGCGGAACCGGCCCTCTTTCCTTGCAGGCGGCCGGCGGTTACGCGGATCCGGCTGTGTGCGCGGATTGCCACTCCGACATCGCCGCTACATTTCAAAAGACCGGGATGGGACGATCGTTCCGGAAGGTCCGGTCAGAGAAAGACCTGGGCGCGCCCGCCCCCACGAAGCCTTTCTATCACGCGCCTTCCAAGAGCTTCTTCAGCATGATCTTCCAGAACGGCGCCTGGTTTCAGCGCCGCTGGCAGACGGGCGTGGATGGCGAGGAAACCAATGTAGACGAGAAACGCGTGGATTACCTGCTGGGTTCCGGCAACCACTCGCGAACGCTCTTGCACCTGACGGAGCGGAACACACTGCAGGAACTGCCCCTCGGCTGGTATTCGGAGAAGGGCGGCTTCTGGGGGATGAATCCCGGTTACGACCGTCCGGACTACGCGGGCTCAGTGCGCCCGATCTACTACGAGTGCATGTTCTGCCACAACGGGTATCCGAAGATTCCGGAGGATGCGCAACGAGACGCAGCCCAGGCAACATATGTACTGCCCCTGCCGGAAGGAGTCGACTGCCAGCGATGCCACGGGCCCGGACTGAGCCATGTCGAAAAAGCCTCACGAGGCGATTCGGCGGAAGTTGTGCGAGCCGCGATCGTAAACCCGGCGCGCCTGAATGCGGATCGCGAGATTGAGGTTTGCCTGCAATGCCATCTGGAAACATCCAATCAAAAACTGCCGCACGCGATCGTCCGCTTAGATCGCGCTCCGTTCTCATATAGGCCAGGACAGCCCCTGGCGGACTTCAAGGTGAACTTCGATCGCGCACCGGGCGCTAACACCGGTTTTGAAATCGCGCACGCGGGCTACCGGCTTCGGGAATCGCAGTGCTTTCTGAAGAGCGGGCTGACGAGCAAAGGCCAGCTTCGATGCACCACTTGCCACAATCCTCACGACATTCCCCGGGGGGCGGAGGCCGTCTCCCACTACAACCAGGTCTGTGCCGGATGCCATCAGCCGGGCACCTCACTTAGCAACGTGTCAGTACATAAGGACGGCGCGAACTGCGTCAGCTGTCACATGCCGCGCAGGCGAACCGACGACGCTGTTCACGTCGTAATGACGGATCATCTCATCGCGCGCCGCCCGCCGGCCGGGGATCTGCTGGCCGAAAAGCCGGAACGCACCGAAACGTCTGCCTCTTCTTATCAGGGAGAGGTGGTCCCTTACTACCCCGCCAAACTCGCTTCGACCCCGGACGACGAGCTGACGGTCGCAGTTGCGCAGGTTCGCGAACAGAGCAACCTGAAGGCCGGCTTGCCGCTACTGGCATCGCAAATCGCCAAGCACCATCCCAAGCAGCCGGGATATTATGCGGAGCTGGCGGAGGGCTATCTGGCCGCCAGCGATACCGCCTCGGCGATCCGGTCTTTTGAGGAGGCTTCCCGCCTCGATCCTGACTCGGCGCCGCGGCTGATCCAATGGGGAGATGCGTTGATGCAAGCGCAGCAGTGGACGCTTGCGGAATCGAAACTGCGGCGCGCCACGGAGCTGGCGCCGGGAGACCCGCGAGCCTGGGGCCGCCTGGGATGGGCATTGTGGCAACAAGACAAGGCGGCCGAGGCAAAGTCGGCGCTCGAGAAAGCGATTAGCCTGGATCCCGAGGTTCCCGAACTGCGGAACAATCTGGGCCTGATCTTATGGGGGACGGGTGACCGGGCCGCTGCCGAGAAGGAATTCCGAGCCGCGCTCCGGATCCAACCCGGAGTATCCGAGTGGCGATTAAACCTCGGTCGCGCACTGGCGGCGCAAGGCCAAATCGCAGAAGCGCGTTTCCAACTGGAAGAGAGTCTGCGGCTGAAGCCCGACAATGCAAAAGCCCGGGTGGACTATGCGCGCGTGCTTACCGATTCGAACCGGCCGTCCGACGCCGAGAAACAAGCCAAACTGGCGGTTGAGACCGATCCCAGCTCCGCACCTGCTCATGAAATCTGGGGGGCTCTTCTGGCGGAGAAGGGAGATCTTCCCGGCGCAAGGCGAGAACTGCTGGAAGCTGTTCGGCTCCAGCCCGGGAATTGGCGGGCGCAGGTTGAATTAGGGATGGTGTTGGCGCGCCAGGGAGACCGTCCCGGCGCTGTTCAGCATTTGACGGCAGCCGTGCAGGGGCCCGATCCTGACGCTCGAGCCGCGGCGGAACAAGCGTTGCGCGCTCTCACAGGTAAGTAACAGGCAAGCTGACCTGATCGGAATGAGTACGTACCAACTGAGGGGTACTATCCGCGCACCGTCGGCGGAGCAGGAGGCGCAACTTTTCAAAAGTGGCGTGCTCCAAGCCCGGTGTCGGGAGCTACTGTGCGCGCCAATCCAACACGATGAGCGATAAAGGCCGGCTCCCGTTACGGAGCGTCAGGTGGCTCCAGTTGTTGGCGGGTCCGGGGGTATCCAGGATCTCTAGTTCCGAAGCCCGCGCGTCATCCTTTTTATAGACCACCGTATTCCATCCGTTCCGTGCACTGGGCGCTTCCGAACGTAGGCTCTGGTCCTTGGTAAAAACGACGATACCGCCTTCAATTAATTCTCCCGAATGCACTTCGACGTGCACCGGAGTCTGTGGAATCCAGCCGCTTAGGTAGCCTAATGACGCGCCCTGAGCCGATAGGGACAGCATGGAACGCTTGGGCAGCTGACCGGTCCAGATCAGCCAGCCGGAAGCGGGTGAGACGGCGGGAGGGCGGGGCGCCGCGAACGACAGATTTAGAGCAGGCTGAAGCAGGGGAGCAGCTGTTCCGCCTTCCAGTCGCAAGGCGGGCGCATCCGGCAAAAGAGTGGGCCGGATATTTGTTGAGCTGGCCGATTTTGCCACCGTCGAGACCGGAGCGCGGAACGATCGCCGCGGTACCCGCGAGTCAGGCTTGTACAGCACGACGGTTTCCCGCTTAGGAAGCACCGTCGGTTCCGGTGATTTCACTGTCCTCGCGTCGATGTCCGGCGGCGTATCGATTGTGTTGGGCGTATCTATCGTGTTTATCGTGGGAATCTTGGCTACTAGGGCAGGGGGTGCCGTGGTCTTGCGCCCCGGGGCAAAGTAGATTGCGTTATCCGAAATGGTTATGCCGCGACCGACCACGGTGAACGATATCCGAACGATATCCGACTTTCTCTCAAACGGAATCCATCCTCTGCGGAGAAGATCTTGTCCGATCGAAATGCGCACGGGTTCTTGCTCTCCGTCACGAATATCCACAATGCCCAAAACCGCCCCCCGAATCGTCGCGGGGGCGGAACCCCATTGAATAATAAGATTCCCATCGCGATCGGCAAAGCTCAGCGGTATTTGCGAGGTCGGGTTAGCCCGGTTCGGCCAGCATATCAGCAGGATCAGGGCGGCTAAGAGTAAACTCGTGCGACTCACGCGAGGACGGAGGCGAGCTTCGCGGCGCGGTGGCATCGGAGCAGGTTGCACCGGCCGGACGCGTTCGACAAAAACCGGAACATCGATCGGATGGACTGCAGCTTCCAGGGGTGTTTGCGCGGGTGTGTGCGCGAACCCGGAATTGAGTCTCGCTGCCGTCCTTAGCCTGTTTATCCCGTTGCCTGTGGGAGGGGGCGTCTCTCTTTTCACAGTTTCGCGCTGGGGATGGATTACAACCGAGTGTTCGAATTGGTAAGTGGAAACATAACTTCCCTGCGAATCGCGAGTAAATAGCGTCCCCTGGATAGTACCGCTCAGGCTGGGGATTAGTACCAGCGCTAGTTGGCCGTCGTGCGCAAAATACCGATTGCAAAGATCGGTGTCACGGTCGGTTAATGCTGCCCCGTGCCGGGAATGAGAGAAGTAACAGCCCAGGATCTCGAGAGATGCCAGTTTCGAATCGGACCTGAAACCCGCCAGCGTTTCTTCCAGCAGGGCCTCGTCTGTGTCGGACAGAACAAAAGAGGGACCGAACCGGTGTTCGCACTGGATCGGGCGAATCGCCAAGACCCGAACCAAGCCTTCGGCTCGTTCGCCAAAGAGGAGGCCGCCTACCTCCAGGCCACCTTTGGCCAGCTTTCGCAGCCCCAGCGCTGCCTCCTGGCAAACGCTGGAAAGCGCCGCTGCCGTCCATTCGATTTCGCCGCCGCTTCGCGCGCACGGCCATCGCAGCTCTGTTGTAGGTTCGACCGGTGTCAAACGCGTTATGCTCCCGCTACGAACGGAGATACCCAAAGCCGCGAAACGTGACACGATTTGCGATTTCAATCGAAACGTTTTGGAAAGCCCAGAATCCCTAGTCTGTGCAGATCGAGCCGCTCTGGCGAAAAATTGCCTTTATCTGGATTGTCGTGTTTGCCGCCGGGCTGCCGATGGCTGCCGCGGATGCGGATGGGTTGAACCTTCGAATCGTCGAGGGTCAAGGATCCATCAACAACGTGCGAACTCGCTCGGCAAGGGCGCCTGTGGTCGAACTGCGCGACGACCAAAATAAGCCTGTTGCCGGCGCCTCCGTGACATTTCAGACTCCCTTCGCAGGTCCCGGAGCGGTATTCGGCTCCGAGCGTGTCCTGGTGACGCAGACCGATTCGGAGGGCCGCGCTATCGGCCGAGGTTTAGTGCCTAACGGCGTGACGGGCCCATTTGAGATACACGTAACGGCAGCCTTCAACTCGAAAGTGGTTAGCGCTTCCATTCGGCAGATCAACGCGTCTCCCGCCGAATCGCGGTCTTCCAAAAAAGTTTTGTGGATTACCTTGGCGGCGGGGGCCGCTGCCGGCGGCGTACTGGCTGCGACCCATGGTCATAGCAGTTCCTCGGGAGTACCGTCGGTACCGGTTACTTCGACCTTATCCGCGGGTGCGTCCACTTTCGGACCTCCGCAATGACGAAGGCCGGCGCAACCATGTGGCGACTTTACCTGATTTTCTTCGCGGCCGCGTCTTTGTCGTCGGCTCAAGGCTGGCTCTCTGGACCGTCCCTGGGTCTCCTCTTCGATCCTCAAGCGCAAACGATACGGAATTTGCGGGGTATCCCCGGGTCAGCTGTCGCTGGTGAAAGCCTGGACCTCGGGTTTCCCGTCGCAAATGCAGTTTTCTCGCCTGCACAAGATTACGCGCTCGCTACGGGTGGAGATGGGTCGGTAAATGTGATTCTCTTTGGCGGGCCCACCGTCACGACGCAGATTGTAACAGCACTTCCGTCTTCACCCGAGCGCATCGTCGTCAGTCCGGCCGGGCATGCGGCCGCTTTCGCCTATGGCACTTCGGTAAAAGTTCTGACTGGGTTACCGGGCTCTCTGGATCAAGTGGCCAATCAAGTGGTGGATATCGAGCTGTCGGCGCTGGCCAGCGTACCTTCGGCGCTCGCGGTTAGCGATGATGGCGCAGTTCTGCTGGTGTCGATTCCGGGCGATCCGCAGAGTTCGTCCCGCGGCGGCGTGTTCGCCTTTAATCGCGGCGAGAGCGGGCCTCGCTTAATCGCCGCGCAGGCGGCGTCCGACGTGAGCTTTATCGGGAACTCGCATGACGCGCTGATAACCGATGAGAGCGCGAACTCCATCACGGATCTACAGGACGCCGGTGGAACCGCGACACTCCAATGGATGTTCGTGGACGACCGCCTGCCCGCTCCGAGCGTGGCGCGAGTCAGCATGGATGGACAGCGGATCCTCGTAGGCAGCACAAGAAACGGCACCATCGCATTGTTGAACCGTGATGGTTCTAATCCAGTGTTCCTGCCGTGCACGTGTTCCCCAAGTCAGATGGCGCCTTTGAGCGGGTTGATTTACCAGCTCACCGATACTGCCAGCGGTTTGATCTGGATCATGGACCTTACGCAGGACCCGCGTTTGTTGTTTGTGCCCATTCCTCCACGCACAGGTGACCTGCAATGAGGTGGCCGGGGCGAGGAGTCTACTATTTAGGGCTACCGTTGGTGTTCGCGCTTGTCCTAAACGCCGCGACCCAGGTCACCACCACCTCGCTTCCAGGCGGAACCGTCGGACAGCCGTATTCGGCATCTCTGAGTGCCAGTGGAGGCTCGGCACCCTATAGCTGGAACGTTTCGGCCGGGAATTTGCCCGCTGGGATTTCGCTCGCGAACAACGGGACGCTCAGCGGAACGCCGACTTCTTCCGGGACTTTCAATTTCACAGTCAAAGCTACCAGTTCCGGAAAGAGCCCCGATTCGGATACCCAGGCGTTGAGTCTGGTGGTCGCTCCCCCGCTTGTAATATCGACCAGCAGCTTGCCCGCCGGCCAGGTGGGGGTGGCATACTCTCAGACTTTGCAGGCCGGCGGAGGAACCGCGCCTTACACGTGGTCTGTTGCCACCGGAAATCTGCCATCCGGCCTAAGCCTGTCGGGCACTCAGATAAGCGGAACTCCCGCGGCCGCCGGGAACTCGAACTTCACTGTAAAGGTTGTGGACGCTAACTCGGCTTCGATGACGAAAGCGCTCAGCATTACCGTGGCGCCCGCGCCTCTGAGTATCACGACGGCGTCGCTGGCTGGCGGACAGGTCGCTGTGGCATATTCGCAGACGCTGCAGGCGAGCGGAGGTACCGGAAACTATTCCTGGTCGGTCAGCGGAGGTTCCCTGCCTGCAGGACTGACGCTCAGTTCTTCGGGTCAGATCAGCGGGACGCCGTCACTGTTGGGAACCGCAAATTTCAGCGTTAAGGTCACCGACACCGCATCGGGATCGGCGACACGAGCTCTTTCCATCACCATCGCGGCAGCTTTGACCTCCGGCGGTTGCCCGCCGGCTACCGGGATCGCCGGGCAAGCCTACAGCGCCACGCTAAGCGCATCCGGCGGCACTCCTCCGTATGTGTGGACAATCGCAGGCGGCCAGCTTCCGTCAGGACTGGCACTCAGCACATCCGGCCAAATCTCAGGCACGCCGTCAACCGCGGGCAACTTTAACTTCGGAATCAAAGTAAGCGATCAGATGCTGGCCTCCGTGACTGCAAACTGTACGGTGGCTATCAGCGCGCCGGCGTCTACGGTGACGATCAGCACGTCGGCACTGCCGGATGGCATGGTCGGAAGCTCCTATGCCCAGCCAGTCTCGGCTAGCGGCGGACAGGCTCCATATACTTGGTCCATCTCGGGCGGATCATTGCCTCCCGGCTTGAGCCTGAATGCCGCCCAAATAACTGGGACACCAACCACCGCCGGTACTTTTCCGTTCACCTTACACGTATCGGACGCCTCAGGCAAGGCGGCGACGAAGGATCTTTCGATCCGCATCGGTGCGGCTCTCACCCTTGTCACCAGTTCGCTTGCATCTCTCCAGACCGGAGTCGCCACGACCCAACAGTTGACGGCATCCGGCGGGATTCCGCCCTATTCGTGGACGGTGGTGTTCGGATCCCTGCCGCCAGGGCTGGCATTATCGGCATCCGGTTCGTTGAGTGGTACGCCGACCGTACCGGGGAGCTTTAGCTTCACGATCCGAGTCTCGGATAGCGGAGGCGCCTCGGACAGTCGGGCGTTTACCCTGGCCGTCTCGGCCTCGCTTTCGATAAACACCTGTCCGGCTACCAACGCGACTCAGGGCCAGTCTTATGCATCGGCGGCTGTGGCCTCCGGCGGGCAAACGCCCTACACCTGGACCCTGACAGGCGGACCTTTGCCGGCTGGATTAGCGTTCAATAGCTCGTCAGGCAGCCTCAGTGGCACTCCTGGAGAAAGCGGGACCTATCCTTATACGTTGCTGCTCACGGACAAAGCAGGCGCGACCGCGACGCGCGACTGCCAGTTGATCGTCACATCCAGCCTGATCATTGGAACCACGTCGCTGCCGGACGCTTCCCAGTCTTCGTCTTACACCCAGACTCTTTCGGCAACCGGAGGGAAATCACCTTACACGTGGTCGATCGTATCCGGCAGTCTTCCGGGCGGATTGACGCTCAGCTCCGCCGGTCTGATCTCCGGTAGCGCGATACCCGTAGGGACTTTCAATTTCACGGCCGGCGTTACGGACAGCAATGGCGCCAGCGTGCAGCGAGCGCTCTCGATCAGAGTCGTCTCGGGAATAAATGTGAGCAGCTGTTCGGCTACCACGGGTGAAGTCGGCTTGGTCTTCGACTCGCCGGTACTCGCCTCCGGGGGCTCACCACCCTATGCGTGGAGCGTCTCCGCGGGTTCACTACCGCCAGGCCTAACGCTCGATCCGGTCTCGGGCGATATTTCCGGTACGCCGTCCCAAGCTGGTTCGGTCCAGTTCTCCGTGGATGTGCGGGATAGCACGAACCATGGAGCCAGCCGGCAATGCTCCATCGATGTGGCCGCGGCGCTGTCGATATCCACCGCAAGCCTTAGCTCTGCGTCGAGCAGTTTGAGCTACTCCGACGCGATCGCCACGAGTGGAGGCGTCCCCCCTTACGTGTGGTCCACCACAGCCGGAGCTTTACCCCCCGGTCTTTCGCTGAATTCCGTGAGCGGACATATTACGGGCACGCCGGTGATCGTCGGAAACTTCGCCTTCACCGCCAAAGTTGTCGACGGGATGGGCGGACAAGCCACCAAGGGTCTCTCCATCTCGGTTACGCAAGGGCTCACGATAACGGATTGCCCCACTCCGGCCGGTAGCGTGGGTGTTAGCTACACTGCGCTTCTGACGGCCGTTGGCGGGACCATTCCTTACCAGTGGAGAGTCGATAGCGGCGCGCTCCCTCCGGGACTGGTCTTGAGCTCGGACAATGCCGCCATTAGCGGGACGCCCCTGCAATCCGGATTGTCCACCTATGTTTTGCGCGTGGACGACGCGAGCGCAAAAAGCACCACCCGCTTGTGTTCGATCCAGATAAATCCGCCGGGACTCAGTATTACCTCGCCCGCTACACTTCCGAACGGCTTGGTCGGGACGCCGTACAGCCAAACGCTCACGGCAACCGGCGGCCGCACGCCCTATTCGTGGTCGATTACAACCGCCGGCACACCCAGCGGCGTCGCGCTAGATGGCACGGGCGTGCTCAGCGGTCGCCCGACCGCTGTGGGAACGTTCACCTTCACGGTCCAGGTTACGGACCAGGACAACAATGTCGCGCGCCAGAGCGTCACCCTGGCGATACTTGCCGGGGCCCCTCCCAATGTCACGATTACAGGACTTCCGGACATCATAGATCCCGCGCAGCAACCAACGTTTGCGCTCCAGTTGGATTCCAGCTATCCCGCTCCAATCAACGGCACCCTCACTCTGGTTTTCACGCCGGATCCAGCGATTGGCGTCGACGACCCCGCGGTTCAATTCGCGACCGGTGGGCGAGTCATGACGTTCACGGTACCGGCTAACTCAACGCAGACGGCGTGGTCGGCTCCGGTAGTCGCATTTCAATCGGGAACGGTCTCCGGAAATATTCAGTTGAACGTCAAACTCGAATCGGGTGGAACGGATATCACACCGGCGGGAGCCTCCCGAACCATCAGAGTGGACCGCCTGGCGCCGCGGATCGTGAAGGTCCAAGTGGTCCCGACATCCTCTGGATTCGACGTCCACGTCACCGGATACGCAACCACCCGCGAAGTGACGCAAGGTACATTTCGATTCTCCGGAGCCGCGTCCGCCGCTCCGATCGTGGTTACGGTTCCCTTAAGCAGCACCAGCGCCACGTGGTTTCAGAGCGCACCGTCAGATAAGTTCGGCGGCCAGTTCGGATTGGTCCAGTCGTTCTCGTGGCAAGGACAGCCGGCCAGTGGTCTGAACGCCGTGTCTGTTTCCCTAACAAACGCACAAGGCGCATCGGCCGAGATGCAAGCGCAATTCTAGGCGTCACGGCTTTACCCGCAAGCGGCAAGTTACGTGCTTAAGGATTGCGTGAGGCGAATCTTATGCTGAAAAACCTCCAAACCGCTGTGATCATTGGTTGCGTGGCGCTGCCTCTAGGATTGTTTGGCTCTTCGGAGAATCCTGCCGAAAGGAGCGCCAAAGCCGAGCAGGAACTGGCCTTGAAGATTCAAAAATCAGTGGCCAAGGACAACTCGCTGCCGCCCGCCTCCCGGAACGTGGATGTCACCGTCCAGAATGGCGTCGTCACTCTGAAGGGAACAGTTCAATCCGATGCAGAGAGCCAGACCATTCAAGGCAAGGCGGAGTCGGTCGTCATTCAGGAGACACACCATGAGAAGGCAGCCGTTTCACCACGAGTCAAAGTCGATAATCAAATCGTAGTATCCGGGCGATAAGCCTGCATTCAGGCAGCCCGGTGCTTGCGAGCGGCCTTGGAAGAGGTAGCTTTCGACTTTCCGGGACTCGTTGCCAGACTGCGCTTGAGGGCTTCCATCAAATCGACGACGGGAGCTTTCCGGGGTCGTTGAATAGATGTCACCTTCTGGCCCTTCCGCTTCTGCTCGATTAGTTGCTCGACGTTTTCGCGATAGGTATCGTGGAGTTGTTCGGGGTTGAAACGCCCGGCCAAGTGCTGGATGAGGTCCTTGGCAAGCGACAGTTCTTTTCCCGAAGGCCTTTTACCAGGCTTCACGGCCGGTTGGTTGGCTGCTCGCAGCTCGTTCGGATAGAACAGCGTGTGTAACAGAAGGCCGCTTTTGGCGGCCCGAATGAGCACCGAATGTTCCCGGTTGTGCATGGTTAATTTCGCAATTGCATCGTACTGGGCATCGGTCAGCGCCTGAAGGAATAGCTCGTAAGGTTTGCTGATGGCTTCGTCCGGGGCCACGTAGTAGGAGCTTTCGAAGTAGATCGGGTCGACCTCTTTGTCGCGTACGAACTGCACGATTTCCATGGTGGTCGCGGTGGCTGGAGCGATCTTCTTCAGTTCCTCATCTTCCACCACGATGTAGTCGCCCTTGCTGATCTCGTAGCCTTTGACGATATCCGAACGATCGACAGGCTTGTTTTCCTTCGCGCAATACCAAACCTCCTTGATGCGCGAGAGATCTTTGCGATGAAGCATATTGAAGTGGATGTGATCCGCCCGCGCCGCGGAGAACAACCGGATGGGAAAAGACACCAAGCCAAAACTCAAAAACCCCTTCCAGACAGTTGCCGGCATCGATCACCTCGTCCGTTAGATCCCGATGCGACGGTGCCCGTTTCTTGGCAACACAATTGCATTTGCTCATAACATCGGCTCGGCACATCCGCTCAGCAATGACACGTAAACGCGTCCACGACGCATCGGCATACCTTCCCGAATCCCGAAGTCTTAGCTCGCTTCGAGTCGCGGCCCAGAACTGCCAAGCTTGTGATCTCTATCGCGACGCTACTCAGGCAGTGCTGGGAGAGGGGCCAGGCTCTGCCAAGCTTGTCTTGATCGGAGAACAACCTGGCAACGATGAAGACCTGCGGGGGCGTCCCTTCGTAGGGCCGGCGGGAAAGCTGCTCGACCGGGCATTGGAGGACGCAGGAATCGATCGGAGCGAGGTGTATGTCACGAATGTCGTCAAGCACTTCAAGTTTGAGGAACGCGGCAAACGCAGGATTCATAAGAAGCCCAACACGGCGGAAGTCGACGCATGCCATCCCTGGCTGGAGGCCGAGATTCTGTTGATCAAACCCAAAATGATCGTGTGTTTGGGAGCAACAGCTGCCCAGGCGATTCTAGGCCGTACGTATCGCCTCACAAAGGAACGTGGAACCTTCCGGACGCATCCGTGGGCTGCCTGCGCCACCGCGACCATTCATCCTTCCGCCATACTTCGGGTTCCGGATGCAGACGGGCGTCATCAGCAATACCAGGAGTTTGTGGCCGACCTGAAACAGATCAAGACTAAGTTGCTCGAATACTCCCGAACATCGGGCCAGTGAAACATGCCCTGCCTGGATGCGCTCTAATCCGTGAGGTCACATAGGTCCGTAAGCATGCGTTCTCAAGATGGCGCCATGCCATATCGCCTTCTAGGCCGCACCGGAGTCCAGGTATCGGCACTGGGCCTGGGTGGCTCCCATATCGGGTCTCCCAAACTCTCGAACGCGGAGGCTGTCAAGATCATCCAAGCCGCTCTGGATGGCGGTTTGTCCTTCATGGACAACTCCTGGGATTACCAGGAAGGCGTAAGCGAGCAGCGGCTCGGCAAGGCGCTCCGCGGGGGATACCGATCACGGGCTTTCGTGATGACCAAAATCGACGGGCGAACCAAACAGGAAGCGACGCGCCAGATGGATCAGTCCCTGAAGCGACTAGGTTTGAATGAGATAGACCTCCTTCAGCACCATGAAGTAATCCGATTCGACGACGTCGACCGAATATTTGCCGCGGGCGGTGCGATGGAGGCTTTGGTCGCCGCCCGCAAGGCCGGGAAGATCCGCTTCATCGGCTTCACTGGACACAAGGATCCCGAGGTCCATCTGTACATGCTCGAAACAGCGCGTCGGCATCGCTTTCGTTTCGACACGGTTCAAATGCCGCTCAATCTGTTTGACGCGCACTACCGGAGCTTCGAAAAGAAGGTGCTTCCGGAATTAGTGGCCGCCGGAATCGGCGTGCTGGGCATGAAGAGTATGGGCAGCGGCGTGATTCTGAAGAGCAAAGCGGTCACTCCCATGGAGTGCCTCCATTACGCGCTGAACCTTCCGACATCGGTCGTGATCACCGGGATCGACAGCATGAAGATCCTGAAGCAAGCCTTCAAGGTCGCGGCCAGCTTCGAGCCTCTTACCAGGCAACAGGTCGCCAAACTGCGAGCCAAGTCCGCCGCGGCTGCCTCGAATGGCGAGTTCGAGCTGTTTAAGACCACCTCCATCTTTGACTCCACCGCAAAGCACCCGGAATGGCTGGGTGAGAACTCCAGCCGTACGCAACGCCTCGCGGTGTAATCGAAGACTCCCTAAAGCCCGCCCGGGGAACCGCCGCGCCTATCGGCCACCAAGCATTAGACGCAGCTATGGGGGGCCGACCCGGAGGTAAGGACCCCCGGGAGGAGGAAGTGCCCACCCCTCGGTGAGGAGGACGGACACAACTCGGCCCCCACCGTGAGATTTCAAATGGATAATTCCGTTTCGCTCCGACCTAATTTCTCGATAAGTTCACAAGCGCGTCTCACGCCGCCCGCAGCAGCGATGCCCGCTGCGATGCGCTTGGCGGCTTCGGCATATTTGGGGTTGCCCAGTACGGTTGTTACCTGGGCGCGAACCAGCGACGAATTCACACGAGAGGTCGGAATCGTTTCTCCGGCGCCGACCCAGCGAACTCTTTGGGCGATTGCCGGCTGTTCATAGGTAATCGGCATCACCACCAGCGGTACGCCACAAGCGAGTGAATCGAGCACGGTATTGAGTCCACCGTGGCTGAGGGTCAGGCTAGCTTTTTGAAGCAATTCGAGCTGAGGCGCATAGGAGACAGCCTGGACATTTTCCGGCAGCGGCCCCAGAGATTCTTTGGCGGCACCTGCGATCACGAGCTGGACGTCCAATCCGCGGCAGGCTTCGGCAAAGCAGTGGAACAGTTTCGGATTCCTGTTTTGCAAGGTGCCCAGGGATGCGTAGATCAAGGGCCGTCCGTCCAGCCATTCCCATGGGAACGCTACCTGACGCCGCCGCGGATGCCTGAGTGGACCGACGTAGTGAAAAACATCGGGAAGACAGCGGCGCGGGAAGTCGAACTCCCGAGGCTGTTGACTGATTTGAGCCAGCGGCGAAAATGTCTCGCCAAGACTCCTGTGGGTCGGCAGTTTCCACCGCGCTCGATGGTCGGCAAGCGTATTTCGAACAGGCGCAAGAATCTGGTCCGAAATTCTATTCCCGAGCTGATTGCGTGTCCGGCCCCACCAGTCGTCGCGATACTTCCAGGGAGTAAAGGGCGGGGGTACCTCCGGCTCGCGATTTAGCGCCAGAGCATTGCAAATCGTCACGAAAGGCAGTCCCAGGTATTCCGCGACGCTGCCACCCGCGGGCTCGGTCTGGTCTACCAGCAGCACGTCGACGTGCGCCGCTTTTACCGCAGCGGGAGCGTCCCGGCAGATCGTCTCCGTGGTTTTCTGGATTGCTCGGACGGTAAACCGCAAAGCCGACAGGCCCGACCGCATGCTTAACTCCAGCAGTGATTTCCGGAGCGATCCAACGGGGTGTTCCTTCACCCCGATGGGGCAAAAGCCGATCTCCTCCGAACAAATTTCTGCCTCCAGATCCGGTATCTGAAAAAACGTCACCTTGTGGCCGCGCGCCTGTAACTCATGCGCCAGCGCCGTAAAGGGATTCATATGACCGGGAACCGGCGGGCCGATGATGCCGAAGTGAGTCAATTGCCGGAAGACCGCAAACGCGGCTGCGCCTCGGGCTCGACGCCCTGTTTTCGGGAATACGCCTCTTTCCCGGCTTGATAAAGGCGACGAAGCGATGCGGGCAGGCTGGGACTTGTCAGCTCCTGGTATGCGGATTCGCCTGGAAGATTTGAGACAAGCCGCCGGTATGCCATGCCGAGATTGTGATACGGAATCCCGGGAAAGTAGTGGTGCAGGGCATGATACCGCAAGCCCACCGGCGCCCATAATGCTGTCCATACGGCTCCGGGCGTGTCGATTGAGTCCAGTATTTGGCCGGCCCGATCGAGAGGCGCTCCCGTGCTTTCGTAATGATGCGCTCCCAGAGTGCGTAGTGCATTGGCTAGCGAAGCACAGGCGCTGATTCCGCACCAGGCCACGAGCGCCTTCCATCCCAGATCGTAGCGCCAGAGAATCGCGGCGGCCGTTAGCCACGCCAGCAGAATTACAAGCTCCCAGCGCCGTATCGCGGCGGTCAGCGCCACCGAGTTTTCCCTTCGATACCGAGGGTTCATTGAAAGGGAAGACGCGTGAACAACCAGCCATTGGTGGAGCCGCGGCCACAGTAATCCGACCGGTGCGATGCCCAGAAAACGCAACAGAAGCGCCACAGGAATCAGAACGCTGTGAGCCGCGAAAACGATCGTCATCCAGTGCGAATTAGCGAACGGAAGATACTCCGGGTCCTGGTCTGTTCCGTAGCTTGTGAGGCTGTGATGGCTCGAGTGCACCCCCACGTACACGAACGACGGCATGAGCAGCGGAACGCCAATCAGCATATTCCAGGTGGTTTCAAAACCGCGCAGATGCGACCGCCGCATGTGACTGATCTCGTGAACGAAGCAAAGTCCGCGATATAAAGCGCACGTGGCGACGACAAACCCCAGCCACATGCCTGCGGAAAACGGCTTCGAAAACAACACGATGGCGAAGCCAGCCCACCCAGCCGCAGCGCTAAGAAGAAGATCTGTCCAAAAAATCGCAGGACGAGGCTGCTGCAGGTCCCTTACTAACGACCACGCTTCCCTGTGGCTATTCATGGCTTGCGGTGGCCTTTGAGCGTTCGCGCGTGTCGGCCGGTTCATATCGGCCAGGAGCGAGTACGCCATTCGGATCGACCGCATCCTTGATCGCGCGAATCAAGCCGGCGTAGCCGTCCGCACCGCTCATTTCAGACATGGCTTGAATGCCGAGTCGATACGAATAATAACCGCGATCGGTTAACTCCTGCCTAAGCTCGCGGTAGCAGGCCATCGCCTGATCGTCCTGGCCGGGTTCGCCGCGGTCGTAGCAGATGGAAATTACGCACGCTACCGCCCGCTCGGTGATCAGTGTCATGGAGATGCTGGGTTCGAAACCGTACTCCAGCAGGATGCGATTGGCGATCTCGACGACCACCTCAATGTGACTACCCTCCATCGGAGCGATTGGTGCATGCCACAATAAGCCGCAGCCGTCACGATCCGGGTCCATATTAGCGGGCGGAGGGCTCTTCTTACGCCAATATGCACTGGCCAAGGGTTTCTCGGTAGGCACACCCTTCATAAGCCCATATACCGGACGCGCCAGATCGAGAGTTCTGCTGAGATCCCAACCGGTCAACAACTGATAGAGCTTGGCGAAGCGGGAGGCGAACGCCAATCGACGGTCATCGAGAAACTGCAGGCGGTCGACTTTGCCCTTGAGCGCCTTTCGGATGGCCCGCTTGGCTTCGGCGACCTGGCCACGAGTTCCATAGAGGCCACCCGAACCGCTCCACACGCCAAATTTGAGGCGGCTTCGAAGCTGGCACATCACTTCGGGGCGCAACGGCGTGGCTCCGTTAGTTTCCTCCCAGGGATACTGTTGGATGCCGCCCAGCACTTTGTAATCGTTGGCAATGTGCACGGTACTGCGGAGGATTCCCTGCAAGCGCAGGGGCCGCAACGCTTCTATAAGCGAAGCCAGCTGTTCTTCGCGATTACACTGGAAAAAGAACGCTTCGAAGTGCTCCGGAGCCGGCATGAGCCAGATGGTCATGCGCGTGACGATACCGAGATTTGATTGTGAAAAAAGACCGTCTAGGGTCGGTCCAGCGCCCCACTTATAGGCAGGACCGGCTTGCGATCCCGGGAAGCGGCAGAATCCCGTTTCCATAAGTGCACCGGTCGGCAAAACCACTTCGAAGCCACACACCTGCGCGAAATGGTCGCCATACGGGGTGTGACCGAAGCCGCGCTCCACAGCATTGCCAATGAGGCTGCAATCGGGACTCGACCCGGTCGCGTCCATCCACAAGCTTGAATGGCGGTCTTGCAGAAGCTGGAAGAGTTGCCGCTGCGTGACCCCAGGCTCGACAGTCACGTAGGCTAACTTCTCATTGAAGTCCAGGATGCGGTTCAGCCGGCTAAGATCGATCAGAACGCTCGCGTCCGTCACCGGCACCCGCGAACCGTATCCCCAGTTCTTGCCGCTGCTGATTGGATAAACCGGAATCCGGAAGCGATTCGCGATACGCATGCATTCTTGCACTTCGTCGCGGCTGCCGGGCCGGAGGATCGCCGGAACCCTTTGCGTGGTTGCAAACGTCGCGGTTTCAGCAGTTTTCCGGCTGCGATCGTCCGCGATCACATGCTCTGCGCCCACAAGAGCTGTCCATTGCTCTAGCGCTTCGACCGCTAGTCTGTCGGTGTCTTCCGTGATTACTGCCGGGCCAACAGTACGAACTTCCATGAAACGACTTTCTTAAGCTTAAGCCACTGCAAGAGCCCCAGGTGAGGTCAATGACAAAACTGGAACATTGACGAGCGTTGCCGCGATCTGGTCGATCCATCGCCAATATTTTGGATTCGGCGAGGTGGAGGTGAAACGGACGATCTCCATTTGGCACTTGTATTGTGGATCGTAGTAGCCCGGCAGTTGCTCTCCCCCTACTTCGAGAGCACCGCCGCCGATGCGCCGCAGAATCGAAGCTGAGCTGTTACGGACAGTGGCGGTAGCGATCCCTACGCAGCCACCGAGGATACTGGCCAATCCATAGGTCGCCAAGGCTGTTCTCAAAGCCTCACCCGTGCACCGCCGTTCTTTTGCCAGCGCCCAGCCCCCTACTTCTACGTAGGAAATCGCCTGCTGTCGTGCCGCTTCGAGTTCTGATTCGACGGCGGCCTTCAATTTCACGCCCCATTGCCGGCAGCCCGCAAGTGCACAATGCCTCAGCGCCAGGTCTTGGAAAGAGACGGTATTCCTATGCTCGTGGTAGCGAACGCATCCCGAGACGGATCCGCGATCGTCCAGGGTCAGTAAATGCCAGCTTTCGGTGTCGATCGCGGAGCGGTGACGGCCGTTGCTGTCCAATTGATCGAGTCCGATCGCTCCATCCTCAAGATAGATGCGGCCGCGCAATTTTTGCATGTCGACCAGGATCGAGCCGTAGCGCTGTGGCTTGATCTCGACGTTCCTGAAGCGCTCAGGAATCCTGGCTCCATACGGGGCGAGCAGTATAAGCTGCTGATGTGAAAGGGAAAGCGAGCTCGGTATAAGATTCATGCTGAACAATCCGTTGAGATACACGTGCCGTTTTGGACCGCAAATACTACGGCCGGATGTTTTTGAGCGGATCGGGAGCGATCGTTGGGAAACCCGGTGGACTCGGCAAAAAATGCGTCCGGGCCTTCGCCCACTCCGCTATGTGGGCGACTCGTCGAATCAACTCGACGAGGTAATACTGTGTTTAAGGGGGTAGCGTAGCATTTTTCTTTGTGACTGGCAACAACAACTTGTTGGAACATCCACTGCATAACGATCCAGTGTAAAAATACTTCGGCGTTATTCCCGGAACGCATTAGGGACCGTCTCAAGCGCAAAGATCCTCTGGTAAATATTACTGATCCGAGAGGGCGCCTGGAACATATCGGGAGCAACTTGTCGAGTACATTTCACCCTCCTGGCCCGGACAGATATGCCGGTCGGCGCCATCGAATCGCCGTGCTGTGATGCAGCCGGGTTTGAGTACGCTTAGTACCTGAATTTCTTGCACGGACCGCACGAAGGTTGCAGACTCGCCCGCTGCTTTTGCATATTTTGCGCGGCTCCCATCCAATATCTCGTGAGAAATGTGTGCCGCTCGTTTGGCCGCGGAAATGCAAAAAGACGACCGATTACCTTAGCGTTTTTTCACGACTCGGGTGATCCAAAAGGAGGACGTTAAATGAACTGTATGAAGTTAAAGAGGGACTCGCGTTGGCGGAGTATTGCACTGGTGGCTGTCGCAGCATTCATCGTGACCATGACCAGTGGGAGCCTCTCCGCGGCCGCGATCACAGGGGGATTCGGAACAACCGGCTCCGGGGTGGAGGCCTTCTCAAATTTGCCGGGTACCATCCACTACATTGACTGGTGTCCGACGGATCCAGGATCCCCAGCCACAGGATCGGTAACCTGTGGGACTGCGGCTGGGGGAACAGGTACGTTGACCGCCCAAGGCGGTAGCGGAACGTTTACGGCCGTGAATCCAACTTCCGCCGGAACGATCAAGGACATGTCGGACGCTCCTAGTGCGCCGTTCACGACTTTTCCGGTAGGAACTCCGGTGGCTATCAATAACTGGCTGACGCTGGCGGCTTTGCCGAATTTGAATTTCCAGGCAAATCTGTTCGTACCAGCTAGTTGCGCTCCATCGGCGACCCAACTCTGCATTGGTGGATTCGTTCTGACACAGATCGGCCAGAACGTAACCGTCTCCATGACCGTCAACGGCATCGTATCCGACACGTCAGGGGTACTTTCCTCTGCCGCTTTCACCGACGCAATCTCGGGTCAGTTTAACAATACGACGATTGCTGCGGTGGCGACTGCCGCCAGCACGCCTGCGGGAATCTTCTCCAACACGTGGTCGGGTTCCGTGGCAACGTCGGCCATACCCGAGCCGGCTACTTTCGGCCTGATCGGCGCTGCACTCTTGGCTCTAGGAGTAGTGAAGTACAAGCGAGTCACCGTCTAGGACGTTATAGGGAGCCTGTTTCTCGCCGAGTTTGTCGAGACAGGTTCCCTATCTCTTTGCCTTCCGTTTTTTTCCTAAGCGACCCACTGAGTCACTACCGCGTGGCCATGACGTCCTGACGCTTCGGCAGTTCCGAAGAATCCCACCCGCCTCCCAACGCTTCGACCAATAGGACGCTCACGGTCGGACGGCGGGACTGCCCGCGCAGCCCGTTGCAATCGCCAACTAGGCGTCTCGGCGACAACGCCTATGCAACGGAGCAGTTGATAGCGGAGTACAGAGCCACGGTCGGACCACTTTTTGCGTGCTGGACAGGCGACCAGTCCAGCAGCCTCCGGCGCATTTGACCGCTCCATCATGAACCAGACCGGTCATCGGAGTGTACGGATGGTGAAACGCAATATTCGGGAGGGAAGTCTATTCCGGGAGAACGGCGCGGGGAAGCTTGGATTGTAGCTGTTGTCACATCGGACGATTGAGCGCATCCTACGTATGGAGGTCTCCATGCAAGAGCGCAATATAACAATTCCTGAACTCATACTTATAGCGGGCACCCGTGTCGCGCTCGGCGTAGGGTTGGGGCTCTTGATAAGCGACAAACTTGGGCGCGATACCCGCAAAGGCGTTGGATGGGCGTTGTTGGGCATGGGTGTATTCACCACAATCCCACTCGCCATGGGGCTACTTCGTAAGCCGCCTGCCCATCTAAGGAAGGTCGCTTAGCCTATCCTGGGGAAGCCGAATTTACTTCTTGGCAATTTTGGAAACAGTGATGATGTCACCTTTCATGGTGCCGGTGACTTCAACGGTGTCTCCGCTGTTGGTTTCTAGCGCCGCGAGTTTCTGGTTTGAGATGTTGTAGACCTTACCATCGCTGATGCAACGAACGAGCGAAGTCTGGAAAGAAATGCGCCGACACCGGATCGCCAGACACAAGCTGACCTCTCGTCCCCTATCCGGCAGTGGAACCTCCGCTCCGTTTCGAGTCGCCGCCGACTCGCTCGGGGACTATGAGAACGCTTTTTCCGGGCCGGGCGTCAGCCGTACGTGAGGTCGGTGCTCTGTCCGACCTCGATAATATATCCGTCAGGATCGCGGATGTAGCAGCGCGTCTCGCCGTATTTGGGGATCGGCTCCGTGATGAACTTCGCTCCTCGACTTTTCCATAATTCATAGCACGCTTGAATATCGGCAACGCGGAAATTCATAAAACTGTTGATATGGTTCGGGTCGGGGACGCTGAGCGTTACCGTCGGCTTGTCCGGGGTCGGCCCGCCTCCCACGTTCAGAATCATCCAGATATTCGCGAGCTGAAGGTACCCAGGCGCGTTGCCGTCACCCAAGCTCAGAATGCGAGCGCCGAAGACCTTTTCGTAGTAGCGAGCCGATCGCTCGATGTCGGCGACGGTGAGAAAATGTGCGATGCTGATCCCCTCTCTCGGGGGCATCTCATAGCTCTTCTGCTCGATTTGTACGCTGCTCATTTGACGACTCCAATTCCAATATCGTACATCTGGCACGCCAGTCCGGCATGGATGACGCGCAACTCATAGACAGCCCCGGGAAACGGTCCGCTCTCACCTTTGTTCAGTTCGCCGACGATACACCCGCAGAGAGCTCTTCGACGCAGTCGTTGGTGCTTCCGTGCTCACACTCAAAGCGAACGGCTCTAACAGCTGGTTAAGTCTTCATTCGATCGTGATGAACGGATGGCGGTCAGTTCCACGACTTTGCCGTTCTCAATCGCCGCATTCTCCGGAGCGAGAGAGTATCGCGCATGTCTCCGGAAGGTTCTGTTACTATATCTCCGGACGGGCAGAACTCAGCGGCAGTTGCGGATGCTGTCTTGTAAGGCCGCGCAGGGTAAGGATTTGCCTAAGGTGCAGCGCGGTCCGTAAGACAAGGTAACAGGGGGACGTCATGAAACTGAATTCCATTCGTCAGGCGACCGTACGGGCGGCCGCGTTGGGGCTTTGCGGTATCGTACTGGCCAGCGCACCGGCGGCGCGTGCGGAAGACAAGATGACTGTGCAGTCATT
>Ga0207687_10000748_pt1 | contig 21952 bp, 24 predicted proteins | sample KBSM54metaG_FD_184399 | JGI IMG/M metagenome (GOLD analysis project Ga0207687, IMG submission 184399) | Miscanthus rhizosphere microbial communities from Kellogg Biological Station, Michigan, USA - KBS M5-4 metaG (SPAdes) (version 2) | ecosystem: Host-associated > Plants > Roots > Rhizosphere >...
CTTCAGGAGGTACCCGGCCGCGCCCGCCTGGATGGCGGGCAGGACCTGGTCCTCCGACGAGAAGCTGGTGAGCACGAGGATGCGCGTGCCCAGGCCGAGGCCGGACACCGCCCGGATGGCGGCCAGGCCGCCCATCCCCGGCATCAACAGGTCGAGGAGCACGACGTCGGGCCGCAGCTCGGCGACCAAGGCCACCGCCGACTCCCCGTCGCCGGCGTCGCCCACCACCTCGATGCCCTCACGGGTCGAGAGGTACGACCGCAGCCCTTGGCGGACGATGGGGTGGTCGTCGACGACCAGCACCCGGATCACGGCACCGGCACCTCGGCCGTGACCGTCGTCCCCCGCCCGACCTCGGACTCGATCCGGGTCGTGCCCCCGTGGCGGGCGGTGCGGGCCGCCATCGACGTCAGCCCCAGCCGGTGGGCCCGGATGCTGCGGGCGCGGGGGTCGAAGCCGACGCCGTCGTCGGCCACGGCGAGGGTGACGGTGCCGTCCGCCGAGGCCAGGGTGACGGTTACCGACGTCGCCGCCGCGTGGCGGACCACGTTGTTGAGCGCCTCCTGGGCCACCCGGTACAGGTCGGCCTCGACGTCACCCGGCAGGGCGCCGATCCCCTCGGCGTGCAGGCCGGCCTCGATCCGGTGGGTGCGGGCGAGCAGGTCGAGGTGCTTGCCGAGCGCGACCACCAGCCCATCGGCGGCCACCGATGGCGGCCGCAGGGCGAAGATCAGCGAGCGCAGCTCGGTGGCGGCGGTGCCCGCCAGCTCCCGCACCGTGGCCAGCTCGGAGGCCACCCGGTCGGGGTCGGCGGTGAGCAGGCCGAGAGCGGTGTCGGCCGCCAGGCGGATGCTGAAGAGGGTCTGGGCGGTGGCGTCGTGCAGCTCCAGGGCGATGCGGTTGCGCTCCTCGACGATGCTCAGCTCCCGGCTCTGCTCGTACAGCCGGGCGTTCTCGATGGCGATGGCGGCGTGGGCCGCCAGCAGGCGGATCAGGGACTCGTCGGCGTCGGTGAAGCGCTCGCCCGAGCGCTTGTCGGCCAGGTAGAAGGCGCCCACGATGTCGCCCTTGAACACGATGGGCACCCCCAGGAACGACCGCATCCGGGGATGGGCCGAGGGCCACCAGCGGAACCGGGGGTCGGCCCGGACGTCGTCGGTGCGGTAGGGCACCGGGTCGAGCAGCATCGAGCCCAGCAGTCCGTGGGTCTTGGGCAGGGGCCCGATGGCGTCCACCAGCTCGTCGCTCATCCCGACGTGGATGAACTGGGCGAAGCCGTCGCCGTCGTCATCGGGCACGCCGATGGCCGCGTAGCGGGCGTCGACCAGCTGCTGGGCCGCCGCCGCCAGCCGCTCGAGGACGGTGCCCACCGACCGGTCACCGGCCACGCCCAGCACCGCCTCGCTCACCGCGGCCAGGGCGGCGGTGGCCAGGGCCGGGTCGGGAGCGGTCGCGGCAGCCATCGGCCGACCATTCTCCCGCTCGCTCCAGGGACTTGCAGCTGGCCGAGCAGCTCGGCCTCACCCTGGCCAACCTGTCGACCCTCGAGACGGGCAAAGCCCGCGCCGTCCGCTTCTCGACGCTGGCCGGGCTGTGGGCCGAACTGCGGTGCCAGCCCGGCGACCTGCTCACCTTCGACGATCCGGCCGGCGAAGGGTGACGGTCCGCCGTTAGCGTCGAAGCATGCGCACTGCGGTCGCACGCACCGAACCCCCGAGTGATGGCACCCGGCCCCGGGCCACCCGGCGGGAGGACCTGCTCACCATGGTCTTCGCCGCGTGGCTGATCGGGGGCCTCTTCGTCGACGGGTGGGCGCACAACAACGACAAGCCGGAGACGTTCTTCACCCCCTGGCACGCGCTCTTCTACTCGGGGTTCGTCGCCACCGCGTCGTGGATGATCTGGATGGTGCAGAGGCGGCGGGCGGCGGGCGCCACGGGGTGGGCGGGGTCCGTGCCGGTGGGCTACGGCCTAGGGCTGGCAGGCGTGGCCACGTTCGCCACCGGCGGGCTGTTCGACATGGTCTGGCACCTCGTCTTCGGCATCGAGGTCGACCTGGAGGCGTTGCTCAGCCCGTCCCACATGGTCCTTTTCGCGGGAGGGTTGCTGGTGACCACCAGCCCGCTGCGGTCGGCCTGGCACGACCCGTCCAGCCGGGCGCCGGGTTTCCGCGTCTTCCTGCCCGCCCTCCTCTCGGCCACCCTGGCCACGGCCACCGTCGCCTTCTTCCTCATGGTCTTCTCGCCCTTCCTCACAGGCGCCATGACCGACGGCCCGTACCGGTACGCGGCCCACTTCGTCGCCGACCGCGACCTGGCGTCGTGGCTGGTGGAGGAGGTGCAACTGGAGGGCTACGCCGCGGTCCTGGTGACGACGCTGGTCCTGCTGGGCCCGGCGTTGCTGCTGATCCGACGCTGGACCGTCCCCTTCGGCACGTTCGCCTTCCTCTTCGGCGCGGTGGCGACGATGTCGGCGGCCATCGAGTCGTTCGACTTCGGCCCTGCCTTCCTGGCGCCCCTCGTGGGAGGCCTGGTGGGCGACGGGCTGTACCGCCGGCTGCGGCCGTCCGCGGCCCGTCCGTGGGCGGTGCGGGCCTGGGCCGCGGTCGTGCCGGCCGTCATGTGGCTGGCCTACTTCGGCCTGCTGGCGACGTTCCGCAGCGTGGGGTGGTCGGTCGAGCTCTGGGCGGGGGTCACCGGGATGACCGGCCTCGCCGGTTTCGGCCTGGCCCTGTGCTCGACCCCGCCGCCCGTGCCCGCGCCCGTCCCGTCGACCGCCTGACGGGCCAGGCGGTCAGGCGGTCGTCGTCGGTGCCGGTGCCACCGTGGTCGCGGGCGGCGGCGGGGTGGTCGTCGGCGGGACGGTGACGGGCGCGGCGGTCGTCGGCGGGGCGGTGACGGGGGCCGCGGTGGTGGCCGGGGCCTGGGTCGTGGGCGGGGCCGTGCCCTGGGTGGTGGTGGGCGCGGCCGTGGTCGAGGGGAGGGTGAAGCTGGTGTCGGTGCTCCCGGCGGGGAGGAACAACGTCACCGTGTCGCCCTTCTTGGCCGTCGCCCCGCCGATGGGGTCCTGCTCGGCCACCTGGTCGCGTTCGCCCTCGAGGTCGTCCTTCACCGCGATCTTGGGCTTGAGGCCGGCGTCGCTGACGGCGGTGACGGCGTCGTTCACGCCGAACCCGACCACCGACGGCACGGTGACCGGCCCGCTGGCGCCGCCGCCGCCCCCACCGCCGAGGGCGCTGGCCAGGGCGATGGCGGCCAGCGCGACCAGGATCACGAGGGCCACGACCGTCGCCTGCCGGCGCCGGTAGACCCGGGGGTCGCGTGCCCGGGGGGGCGGGCCCGCAGGCGGCCGACCTGCCGGCGGGGGGCCGAGGTCGACGCCGGTCGGCGGAGGGAGCATGGCGGTGGGGGGTCCCGACGTGGCGACGGAGGTGGCGGTGGCGTCGACCATGGCCGGAGGCGTCACCCCCACCGCCCCGCTGGCGGCGCCCGCCATCTGGCCGGCGGCGGCCAGGGTGGGCTCCGACCCCGCCCCCCCGAAGCGGACGTCGAGCAGCTCGGCCCGCAGGGCTTCGGCCGACTGCTGGCGGTCGGCGGGGTTCTTGGAGAGCGCTCGCAGCACGACCGCGTCGAGCGCCGGGGGAGTGTCGGGGTTGAAGAACGACGGCGGCGGTGGAACCTCGTTGACCTGCTTGTACGCCACCGCAACCGGCGAGTCCCCGGCGAAGGGCGTGCGCCCGGCCACCATCTCGTAGAGCACCATTCCCAGCGAGTAGACGTCGGACCGGAGGTCGACCTCCTCGCCCAGGGCCTGCTCCGGCGACAGGTAGGAGGCGGTGCCCACCACCGCGCCCGGCATGGTGAGGCCTTCGCGGGCGGAATGGGCGGCCCGGGCGATCCCGAAGTCGGCCACCTTGACGCTGCCTGTCTGGGACATGAGGACGTTGGCCGGCTTCACGTCCCGGTGCCACAGCCCCTGCTGGTGGGCGGCGGCCAGGCCGGCTGCGATCTCGCTCCCGATCTCGATGACCTGGGCCGGCGGAAGGGGCGCATCGCGTCGGATGATGTCTCGCAGCGTCGGTCCGTCGACGTACTCCATGACGATGAAGTGGGCCCCGTCGTCCTGGCCGAAATCGTAGACCGACACCACGTTGTGATGGTTGAGGCCGGCCGCGGCCTGGGCCTCCCGGCGGAAGCGCTCCACGAAGGTGGGGTCCAGGGCCAGGTCGGGGACGAGCACCTTCACCGCCACCTGGCGGTCGAGGAGCTGGTCGTGGGCCAGGTACACCTGGGCCATCCCGCCCTTGGCCACGTGGCGGACGATCCGGTACCGGCCGCCCAGCACCTGCTCGGCCGTCACGGCACCATCCCGGGCCGGGGGTGGTGGCGGTCGGCCGGCTCGGCCCGGTCGGGGGGCCGGAGGACGAGGTCGATCGCCGACCAGATCGTGCGGGAGAACGGGTAGAACACGAGGGGGGCGACGATGGCCGCCACCAGCCCGATCCCGAGGAACGGCCACAGGCTCACGTCGGGCCGGGTGGCCAGGACGGCGATCAGGGGGATGATGGCCAGGACGAGCAGGAGCCCCTCGGCGATGACGAGGTTGATGGTGTAGGCGCCGAGGAAGAAGCCCTCTTCGCGCTCGAACGTGTAGTCGCAGCGGGGGCAGCGTTCCTTCATGCGGAACCACCCGTCGAAGAGATCGCCGCTGCCGCACACGGCGCAGCGCTTGGTCAGGCCCCGGCGGAGCATCTGCCCCGACGTCGGCGCGGGAGCTCGATCGGGGTCCACTGTGGGCAACGTACCCGCCCCGGCGTCCGGTACTCCTCAGAAGTGCGCCACTCTGGTGAGGTGAGCGAAGCGGTGTTCGTCGTCGACGCGGTCCGGACTGCCATCGGGAGGTACCGGGGTGGGCTGGCCGGGGTCCGCCCGGACGACCTGGCCGCGACGGTGCTGCGGGCCCTCGTCGCCCGGGTCCCCGACCTCGACCGCTCCGCCATCGACGACGTGTGGTTCGGCGCCGGCAACCAGGCGGGGGAGGACAACCGCGACGTGGCCCGCATGGCCGTCCTCCTCGCCGGCCTGCCGGTGACGGTCCCCGGCGTCACCGTCAACCGCCTGTGCGGGTCGGGGATGGAGGCGGTCGTGGAGGCGAGCCGGGCCATCGCCCTGGGCGACGCCCGGGTGGCGGTGGCCGGTGGGGTGGAGTCGATGAGCCGGGCCCCCATGGTGTCGCTCTCGGCCGACCAGGCGCCGGTGACGACCGCCCTCGGCTGGCGGCTGGTCAACCCGGCCATGCCCTCCGACTGGACCGTCACCCTGGGGGAGGGGGCGGAGATCCTGGCCCGCAAGGGGGGCATCTCCCGCGACGACCAGGACGGCTTCGCCCTGACCAGCCACGCCAAGGCCCTCGCCGCCTGGGAGTCGGGCCGCATGGCGGCGGAGGTGGTCCCCGTGCCGGGTGTCACGCTCGACCGAGACCAGTGCATCCGCGTCGACACGTCGGCCGACTCCCTGTCCGGGCTGCGACCCGTCTTCCGTGACTCGGGCACCGTCACCGCCGGCAACTCGTCGCCGCTGAGCGACGGCGCCGCCGCCCTCCTCCTGGCCGACGAGGCCGGCGTCGCCGCGATGGGTGTCCGCCCCATGGCCCGAATCGTGTCCCGGGCGGTCGCCGGCATCGAGCCGCCCATGTACGGGCTGGGGCCGGTGGAGGCGGCCGAACGGGCCCTGCGCCGGGCCGGCATCGGCTGGGGCGACCTGGCCGTGGTCGAGCTCAACGAGGCCTTCGCGGCCCAGGTCCTGGCCTGCCTGGCCGAGTGGCCCGACCTCGATCCGGCGGTGGTCAATCCCAACGGCGGCGCCATCGCCCTGGGCCACCCCATCGGCTGCTCGGGCGCCCGCATCGTCACCACCCTCGCCCACGAGCTGCGGCGGCGGGGAGGCGGCTACGGCCTGGCCACCATGTGCGTCGGCGTCGGCCAGGGCATCGCCGTCGTCCTGGAGGCCGAGCCCGGCTGAGCTCAGCCCACGTGGGCGAAGGGCCGATTCAGCCGAGGTAGCGGTCGTCCATGATGCGCAGGGGCTCGGCCAGCAACTCGATCTGGATGCCGTCGGGGTCCTTGACGTACATCGACCGGGTCAGGCCGCGATCGGGGCCCAGGTACTCGACGCCGGCCCCATCGAGGCGTGCTCTGAGCAGGTCGAACGCCTCCTGGCTCACCGACAGGGCGATGTGCTGCACCCCGCCGTGGGCTTCGACCGCCTGCCCCAGGCCGAGGCCGGGGAAGTCGAAGAAGGCGAGCAGGTTGCCGTTGCCGATGTCCAGGAAGAAGTGGGTGGAGCCGGGGTAGTCGCGGTTCTCGAACAGGTCGACCAGGGGAAAGCCGAGCAGGTCCTGGTAGAAGCGAATGGTCTGCTCGACGTCGCTGCAGATCAGGGCCAGGTGGTGGACACCCATGGCGTTGCTGGCCGGCCGCTCCGCTTCCGGCAGGAGGAAGGCCCGGCACAGCTCCTGGCGCCGGGCCTCGAAGTCGGTGGTGCCAGTGGACGAGGTCATGTCCCCAGTTTGGCCGCGAGCAGGCGCTTGGCCACGTCGACCGCCTCGTCCAGCGCCTGGCGGACGGTGGCGCCGTCACGGGTGCGGGCGACCACGTACTGCCCGGCCAGGTACGACACGAGGGGGGCGAACTTGCGCTCGGTGCCGTGGGCCACGTCGCGGGCCAGGTCGAGGAGGATGTCGACCTCGTCCGGCCCCAATCCGAGGTCGGTCATGGCCGCCCGGCCGAGGGCGGCGGCGTAGTCGTCGGCGAAGCTGGCGGGCATTCCCTTGGCATAGCACGCCCCGCCCGGGCGTTCAGGAGGCTCGCCGCCCGCTCGTGGTCGGCGGGCGTGTTGACGTTGAGGGTCGCCTCCGGGCCGAGGTCGACCACCACCACCGCCGGCGGCAGGAGGGACCGGGCGGGGCTGTCGGCGACGGCCTCGACCGCGGCCAGCGGGGCCGCCCGGTAGGCGGCGAGCAGCGGGTTGGGCCCGCCCGACGGGTCGGCGGCGGCCGCCGCCCCCACCGAGGGGCCGGCGTCGGCCAGGGCGTCCAGCAGTCGGGACAGGTCGGAGGTGGTGAGCAGGGGCAGGTCGACGGCCAGCAGGAGGACCACGTCGGCACCGCCGGTGGCGTCCCCGGCCGCCACCACTGCCGGCACAGGGCCCCCGCCCGGGAGGTCGTCCTCCACGAAGATCACCGCCCGCTCGAGCGCCACCGGGCGGGGCGGGCCGACCACCACCAGCCGCCCGGCCACGCCCGCGGCCGCGTCCAGGACCCGGTCGAGCATCGTCCGCCCGCCGAGCACCAGCCCGGCCTTGTCGACGCCCCCCAGCCGGCGGCCGGCGCCACCAGCGAGCACGACGGCGACGACCAGACCGGTGTCGGCGGGCGGGCCCATGGCCGCGGCAACCTACCGCCGCGGCCGAGCAATGCGCGCCGGCGGCTAGAAGTCCTCGATCACCCGCCGCCGGCGGCGGACGGGCCGTTCGACGACCGTGACCTCGTCCTCGACCACCGGGGCGTCCTCGTAGCGCACCACCCGGCGGGGTCGGCTGCGGTACCAGAGGGGTCCGCCCCGGCGCATGAGGGCGACGGCGGCCAGCACGATGACGAGTACCAGAAGCAGTTCCATCTCCAACGCGTCCCCGTGGTCCGTACCTGCCAAACCTGCCCGGTAGCCTCCTTCCATGAGCGCACGGGGTCCTCGCGCAGCTCCGCCGGGCGATCCCGACCTCGGCCGGGTCCTCACCGTTCCCAACCTCTTGTCGTTCGGGCGGTTGCTGTGCGTGCCCCTGTTCCTCTGGCTCCTGTTCGGCCGCGACAACCGGCTGGCGGCGGCGTGGCTGCTCGCCTTCCTAGGGGCGACCGACTGGGTCGACGGCTTCATCGCCCGCCGCTACAACCAGGTGTCGACGCTGGGCAAGGTCCTCGACCCCACCGCCGACCGCATCCTGCTGGCGGTGGGCGTGATCTCGATCCTGGTCTACGGGGCGGTGCCGCCCGTGATCGCGGAGCTGGCCATCGTGCGGGAGGTCTCGGTCGGGGTCCTCGCCCTGGTGCTGGGGCTCCTGGGCGCCAAGCGCATCGACGTCAACTGGTGGGGCAAGACGGGCACCTTCCTGCTCATGGTCGCCTTCCCCCTGTTCCTGCTGGGTGACGGCCACGGCCTGGCCAACGTCGTGGCGTGGGCCGTCTCGGTCGCCGGCCTGGTGGCGGGCTGGTACGCCTTCCTGCTCTACATCCCGCAAGGACTACAGGCGCTGCGTGAGGGTAGGGAGACGAAGCGAACATGAAGGCCGTCATCATGGCGGGCGGCGAGGGCACCCGCCTCCGCCCGCTCACGTCGAACCAGCCCAAGCCGCTGATGCCCCTGGTCAACCGGCCGATGATGGAGCACGTCGTGCACCTGCTCCGGGAGCACGGCTTCGACGACGTGGTCGTCACCCTCGCCTTCCTGCCCCAGACCATCCGCACCTATTTCGGCGACGGCTCCGAGTTCGGGGTGCGCATGGTGTACGCCACCGAGGAGACGCCGCTGGGCACGGCCGGCTCGGTCCGCAACGCCCGGGCCCAGCTGGGCGACGCCTTCCTCGTCATCTCGGGCGACGTCCTCACCGACATCGACCTGTCGGCCCTGGTCGCGTTCCACAAGGAGCGGGGGGCGATGGCCACCATCGCCCTCAAGTCGATGGAGAACCCCCTCGAGTTCGGGATCGTCATCACCCGGGAGGACGGGTCGATCGAGCGTTTCCTGGAGAAGCCGACGTGGGGGCAGGTGTTCAGCGACACCGTCAACACCGGCATCTACGTCCTCGAGCCGGAGGTGTTCGACTACATCCCCGAGGGCCAGTCGGTGGACTTCTCGTCCGACGTGTTCCCCCGCCTGCTGGCCGACGGCAAGCCCCTCTTCGGCTACGTGGCCGAGGGCTACTGGGAGGACGTGGGCACGCTGGAGGCGTACCACAAGGCCCACCAGGACGTCCTCGACGGCAAGGTCGCCTTCGACATCCCCGGCTTCCGCATGGCCAAGGGCGTCTGGCTGGGGGAGGGGGCCGAGATCGACCCGGGGGCGTCGGTCGAGGGGCCGGCCGTCATCGGCGACTACTGCCGGGTGGAGGCGGGGGCCAGCATCCGGGAGTACACGGTGCTGGGGGCCAACGTGATGGTCCGCTCGGACGCCTTCCTCGAGCGGGCGGTCGTGCACGACAACGCCTATCTGAGCCAGGGGGTGCGCCTGCGGGGGTCGGTGGTGGGCCGGTCGTGCGACCTGCGGGCCCACGCCCGCTGCGAGGAGGGCGTCGTCCTGGGCGACAACTGCTTCGTGGGCGAGCACGCGGTGATCAACTCGGGGGTGAAGGTCTACCCGTTCAAGACGGTGGAGCCCAACGCCATCATCAACTCCTCGATCGTGTGGGAGTCGCGGGGCACCCGCAGCCTGTTCGGCCAGCACGGGGTGAGCGGGCTGGCCAACGTCGATGTCACGCCCGAGCTGGCCGTCCGGGTGGCCATGGCCTACGGCACCACCATGCCGAAGGGCTCCACCGTCACCACCTCCCGTGACTCGAGCCGGGCCGCCCGGGCCCTGAAGCGAGCGGTGATGGCGGGGCTGAACTCGGCGGGCATCAACGTCGACGACCTGGAGATGGCCACCGTCCCGGTGAGCCGGTTCCAGGTGCGGATCCAACGGTCGCAGGGGGGCATCACCGTCCGCCTGACGCCGGGCGACCCGCAGTCGGTCACCATCCGCTTCTTCACCGCCGACGGCACCGACATCGACGAGGGCGCCCAGCGCAAGATCGAGCGCATCTTCTTCCGGCAGGACTTCCGGCGGGCCTTCGCGGCCGACATCGGCGACATCGGCTACCCGCCCCGGGCCCTGGAGTACTACAGCGCGGCCCTGATGGAGACCGTCGACGGCGACGTCATACGCTCCGCCGGCTACCAGCTGGTGATGGACTACGCCTTCGGGCCCACCTCCCTGGTGATGGCCAACGTGTTCTCCAAGCTGGGGGCCGACGTGCTGTCGGTGAACCCCTACACGTCGACCGCGGGGGCGGCCGCGTTCGACGCCAAGGTGCACGCGGGGCGGGTGTCCGACCTGGTCCGCAGCTCGGGCGCCCACCTGGGGGCGGTGCTCGATCCCGACGGCGAGCGCATCATCCTGGTCGACGACGAGGGCCTCATCCTCTCCGACGAGCAGGCCCTGCTGGCGATGGTCACCCTGGTCGCCACCGAGACGGCCCGGATCGCCCTGCCCGTGTCGGTGACGGCGGCGGCCGAGCGCATCGCCATCGAGGCGGGGGCGGAGGTCGTTTGGACGAAGGTGTCCGCCTCCTCGCTGATGGACGTGGCCAAGTCGGGCGGCATCGCCCTCGCCGCCAGCCAGGACGGCGGCTTCATCTTCCCCGACTTCCTCCCCGCGTTCGACGCCACCGCGGCCCTGGTGAAGCTGCTGGAACTGCTGTCCCGCACCGGCCTGCGGCTGTCGAAGATCGTGGCCGGCCTGCCCCGGGTCCACGTGGCCCGGGAGAGCGTGGTCACGCCGTGGGAGCAGAAGGGGCTGGTCATGCGCCTGGTCGTGGAGGAGGCCAAGGACCGGGAGGTCGTCCTGGTCGACGGGGTCAAGGTGATCGAGGGCGACGGGGCCTGGGCCCTGGTGATGCCCGACCCCGACGAGCCGCTCACCCACGTGTGGGCCGAGGGGTCGAGCGCCACCGAGTCCCGCACCCTCTGCCAGACCTACGCCCGGCTGATCCGCAAGATCCTGCGCTGAGCGGGCGTGGTGACGGCGGCCCGGTTCGGTCCGGTACGTTTCCGAGCATGAACGTGCCCGACGACCGCCGGTACACCGCCGACCACGAATGGGCCTTGGCCGAGGACGGCCGCCTCCGGGTCGGGATCACCGACTACGCCCAGGACGCCCTCGGCGACGTGGTCTTCGTGCAGCTGCCCGACGTGGGGGCGATCTTCGAGGCCGACCACCCCCTGAGCGAGGTGGAGTCGACCAAGTCGGTGTCCGACGTCTACGCCCCGGTGCGGGGGACGGTGGTGGAGGTCAACGGCGACCTGGCCGACGCCCCCGGGCGGCTGAACGAGGATCCCTACGGGGCGGGGTGGATCTGCGTCATGGAGCCCGACGACGCCGCCTCCTACGACGGCCTGCTCGACGCCGCCGCCTACACCGCCCTGATCACCGAATGACGGACGGTTGAGCAGGTCATCGCCATCGGGCGGTCTGGGCACTAGCGTTGGGCATCGTGTTTTGCAACCAGTGCGGACACCTCAATGCCGACGAGGCCAACTTCTGCTCGTCGTGCGGGGCGCTCATCGAGCCCGAGCGGGCCGAGGACACCACCATCACCTTCCTGCCGGTGGAGGGGTCCGGTGAGACCGAGGACGAGGTCTCCGTCTCTCTCGACCTCTCCGAGGGGCCGGCCATGCTGGTGGTCAAGCGGGGTCCCAACGCGGGGTCGAAGTTCGCCCTCGACAGCGACGTCACCCGGGCCGGCCGCCACCCCAACAGCGACATCTTCCTCGACGACATCACCGTGTCCCGCCGCCACGCCGAGGTCGTGCGCCACGGTGACGGTTACCACGTGCGCGACGCCGGCTCCCTGAACGGCACGTACCTCAACCGGGAGCGCATCGACGAGGCGCCCCTGGCCAACGGCGACGAGCTGCAGATCGGCAAGTTCCGCCTGGTGTTCTTCTCCGGCGGCGTACAGGCGGAGGGGTAGCGGAGCGTGGAGGACCGGGCGTACCTGTCGATCGGCGAGGTCCTGTCGCTGCTCAAGGAGGAGTTCCCCGACGTCACCATCTCCAAGATCAGGTTCCTCGAGAGCCAGGGCCTGCTCGACCCCGAGCGCACGCCGTCGGGGTACCGGAAGTTCTACGACACCGACGTCGAGCGGCTGCGCTGGATCCTGCGCCAGCAGCGGGAGCACTTCCTCCCCCTGAAGGTCATCAAGGGCCGCCTCCGGGGGGGCGAGGAGGGCGCCGACGAGGGATCGGTCGCCACCGTCGACGGCGCCGCCGACCCCTACGGTGACGTTCCCACCGACGACGCCGCGGCCGCGGCACCGATTCCTGCCCCCAACTACGGCTCGGTCCCCGCGCCCGCACCGGCCCCCGTGGGCTACTCGGGCGCGGCGCCGGCGCCGGCCACGACGGTCGGAGGGTCGTCGTTCCCCGGCTCGGGCGGCTATCTCGACCTGCCCCCCCTCCGGGTCGAGCCGGCGGGGGTGAGCCTCACCCTGTCCGAGCTCAGCGCCGCCACCGGCCTCGACGAGGAGTTGCTCAAGGAGCTGGAGAAGTTCGGGTTGCTGTCGGGGCGCAAGGTGGCGTCGTCCACCTACTACGACGAGGACGCCCTCAACGTGGGCCGGCTGGCGGCCGGCTTCATGAAATACGGCGTCGAGGCCCGCCACCTGCGGATGTACAAGACGGCCGGGGAGCGGGAGGCGGGCTTCTTCGAGCAGGTGGTCATGCCGATGCTCAAGCAGCGCAACCCGCAGGCCCGCAAGCAGGCCACGGAGGCGTTGGCCGAGCTCAGCCAGCTCGGCCAGGGGCTGCGCACGGCCATGCTCCGCCAGCTGCTGCGCCACTACTTCGAGGGCTAGCCCACGCCCGACCTGCGCAGTGCGGGCGTGCCGCCGCGGGTGCTGATCCCGCCCGCCGAGCTGGCGGCCGGGGTGGCCCGGGTGGCGGCCGAGATCTCCGCCACCTCCGACGACGGGGTGGTGCTGGTGGGGTTGCTCAAGGGCAGCATCCCCTTCCTGGCCGACCTCATCCGCCAGCTCACGGTGAACCCGGTGGTCGACTTCATGGCCCTGTCCAGCTACGCCCCCGACACCGGGCGGGTGCGGATCGTCAAGGACGTCGAGCTCGACATCCACGACCGGGACGTGATCGTGGTGGAGGACATCGTCGACACCGGCCTCACCCTCACCTGGCTGCGGCGGGAGCTGGCCGGGCGCCGGCCCCGGTCGATCCGGGCCTGCGCCCTGCTCGACAAGGCGGCCCGGCGGATCGTCCCCACGCCCATCGAGTACCGGGCCTTCGAGATCGGCGACGAGTTCGTCATCGGCTACGGCCTCGACTTCGCCCAGCGCTACCGCGACCTCGACCGGGTCCTCGCCGCCGACCTCAAGGTCCTCAAGGCCGACGCCGACGCCTACGTCCCGGAGTTGTACCCCCGGTCCAGGTAAGGCGGTAAGGTCAGTCCGTGGTCGAGATGCATCTGGTCGGCGTTCGAGTGGAGATGCCAACCAACAGCCCGATCGTCCTTCTCCGGGAGGCCGACGGTGAGCATCGCGTGCTACCGATCTTCATCGGGGCGGTCGAGGCCACGGCCATCGCCTTTGCCCTCCAGGGGGTCGAGACGCCCCGCCCGATGACCCACGATCTCATGCGTGACCTGCTCGTTTCCCTCGGCATCGGGGTGGAGCGGGTCGTCATCACCGAGCTGCGCGACCGCACCTTCTACGCCGAGATCGAGCTCACCGGCTCCGGGGCCGGCACCAAGGTGTCGAGCCGGCCGTCCGACGCCATCGCCCTCGCCGCCCGCCTGGGCACGCCGATCTTCGCCCAGGAATCGGTGCTGGAGGAGGCGGGCGTCACCGTCAGCGACGACGACGAGCAGGAGATCGAGGTCGAGAAGTTCCGCGAGTTCCTCGAAGGCGTGAACCCGGAGGATTTCGCCTCGTAGGAGGGGGGCTTCGCCCCCCTCCCAACCTCCCCCCGACCGGCCCTTCGGGCCGGCCTGGCAAGGCAAACCCGACATCGCGGCTTGCTCTTGTGGCGCGCGATAGCGTGCTCACACGGGCGTAACTACAACGGTGCGGAAGCGCTCGGCACGATGAGCGAGAAAAGGGAGGTGCAGATGGCGGAGGACCAGGGGTTTCGGGGGCCGCAGGTCTGCAAGATCGTCGGCATCACGTACCGCCAGCTCGACTACTGGGCTCGCACCGACCTGATCCGGCCGTCGATCGCCGACGCCCGGGGGAGCGGCACCCAGCGCCGCTACTCCTACCGTGACCTGGTCGAGCTCAAGGTGATCAAGGGCCTGCTCGACGCCGGGGTCGCCCTCCAGACGGCACGCCGGGCGGTCGAGTACCTGCGCACCACCCTCGGCGACGACATCGCCTCCGCCACCCTCGTCACCGACGGGTCCGGGTCGGTGCTCGTGCGCACCGACGGCGAGCTGGTCGACCTCGTGCGCCGGGGCCAGGGCGTGCTCAGCATCGTCGCCCTGGGGGGCGTGAAGGAGGCGCTCGACGCCGCCATCACCGATTTGCCCACGGCCGCCACCGCGAAGCCCGCGCCCCCGGCGCAGGCCGGGGCCCAGCCGCCCGCGGCGAAGGCCGGCGGCGGAGGGGGATAGGGCCCTGACCGCCGCGGGCGACTCCAGGCCGGTCGAGGGCGACCAGCCCGATCGTCCGTCGTCCCTGGAAGCCTGCCCGGGGCCGCCTCCGCTGCCCCACGCCGGGGTCCGCTTCGCCCACAACTCCGAGCTCCAGTTCGCCAAGCTGCTCGACTTCTACGGGATCGCGTGGGACTACGAGCCCCGCACGTTCACCCTGGAGACCGACCGCGACGGCCGCCCCACCCAGGCCTTCACCCCCGACTTCTACCTGCCCGCCTACGACCTGTTCATCGAGATCACCACCATGAACCAGAACCTCGTCACCAAGAAGAACCGCAAGGCCCGCCGCCTGCGGGAGCTCCACCCCGAGGTGCGGATCAAGATCCTCTACCAGCGTGACTATCTGGCCCTGCTGGTGAAGTACGGCCTCGAGCCGCCGTCGCAGGACGTGCCGATCGACGAGTCGGTCGAGCCCCTCCCGTTGCGCTTCGACGACCCCGAGAGCGAGGCGGAGATGGGCGCCGACCAGCACGAGCACCGCCGGGGCCGCAAGCCGGCGTGACGTTCGGCCCCGATCTTACCCTCGCCCTCGAGTTGGCCGACGTCGCCGACGGGATCAGCATGGCCCGGTTCCGGGCCATCGACCTGCTGGTCGAGACCAAGCCCGACCTCACGCCCGTCACCGAGGCCGACCACGCGGTGGAGGACGCCCTCCGCCGGCGGTTGGGCGTCGCCCGCCCCGGCCAGGCCGTCATCGGCGAGGAGCGGGGTGACGACTCCTGTGCCTCGGGGGCGGCCCAGCGGTGGATCGTCGACCCCATCGACGGCACCAAGAACTACGTGCGGGGCGTGCCCGTGTGGGCGACGCTCATCGCCCTCCAGCGGGACGGGCGGATGGTGGTCGGCGTGGTGTCGGCGCCGGCGCTCGGTCGGCGGTGGTGGGCGGCCCGGGGGGAGGGGGCGTGGGCCGACGGTCGCCCCATCCGGGTGTCGAAGGTGGCCGCGGTGGAGGACGCCTTCATCTCCTACGACGGGATCGAGCGCTTCGACGACTCGGTCAAGGACGGCCGGCTGCTGCGCCTGGCCCGGCGCTGCTGGCGCAGCCGGGGGCTGGGCGACTTCTGGTCGCACGTGCTGGTGGCCGAGGGGGCGGTCGACATCGCGGCCGAGCCCGAGGTGTCGCTCTGGGACGTGGCGCCCATCCAGGTGATCGTGGAGGAGGCGGGGGGCCGCTTCACCGACCTCGAGGGCGAGGCCCGGGCCGACGGCGGCAGCGCGGTGTCCACCAACGGCCTGCTCCACGACGAGGTCCTGGCCGCCCTCCGGTAGTCCTGTGGACAGCGGAGTTGTCCTGTGGATAACGCCCGCTTACTGTGCCTGCTGTGGCTGGTGTTCCTGCTGTGGCTGGCGTGGCCACCGGGCGTGGCGTTCGGAGGACGCTCGCCGTGGTCCTCCTCGCCTGCCTCAGCCTCACGGGCGACGCCGGGGGGGCGCCCGCGGGGGCAGTGGCGACAGCTACGGCCGGGGCCGGTCGTCAGGCGGCGGCCGGGGTCTCCGGCGCCGGCGACCTGGCCTCGGCCAGCGAGGCCCAGCTGCTGGAGCTGATCGACCAGGCCGATTCCCGCCGCCAGCAGATCGAGTCGGAGGCGGCCGGCGTCAACCGGGAGGTGGAGGACCTCCAGAGCGACCTCAACGCGGCCGAGGACCACCTGGGCGCGCTGCAGGCCCGCCAGTGGACCATCGAGCACAAGCTGGAGGCGGCCGACCACCAGCTGGACGAGGCCAGGGCCCACCGCCAGCAGCTCGCCCTCGACGCCTACACCGGGCGCGCCAGCGCCCTCGGCTACGCCTCCTCCCTGCTCTACGCCGACGACCTGGGGGCGTTGGCCGCCCGCCGCTCCTACGTCCGCTTCCTCGGCAGCAGCCAGGCGGAGACGATGGCGGAGGAGGAGCGGCTGCGGGACCAACAGGCCGACCTCCTCGAGGAGCTCGACGGCGTGCGCCGGGAGATGCACAAGAAGCAGGCGGGCGCGTCGGCCGACGCGGCCGGGGTCGCCGACGGGCGCCGGGTGAGCGCGGGGCTGCTGGCCGACGCCGAGGCCCAGGTGGCGGAGCGGGACCGGCTCTACGGCGAGGCCAACGCCCGCAAGTCCGAGTTCGACACCGAGCTGGCCGACCTGGCCGCCCAGTCGGAGGCCGTGTCCGCGGTCCTGCGGGCCCGGCGGGGCCTCGACGCCGAGTCCGCCGGCTCGGAGGCGTCGGCCGCGGCCGGGGGCGGCCAGCTGGCCGACCCCTATCCGGGCGCCTCCTTCGGGTCGCCCTTCGGGCCGCGGGTGCACCCCGTGTTCGGCACCGTGCGCATGCACACGGGTGTCGACATCGGGGGCGAGGCGGGCGACGCCATCCACGCCGCCGACGACGGGGTGGTGGTGAGCGCGGGCTGGCTGGGGGGGTACGGCAACGCCACCGTCATCGACCACGGCGGCGGGATCGCCACCCTCTACGGCCACCAGAGCCAGATCCTGGTCTCCGAGGGCGAGCGGGTCACGCGGGGCGAGGTGATCGGCCGCGTCGGCTGCACCGGCACCTGCACCGGTCCCCACCTGCACTTCGAGGTCCGCATCAACGGTGACCCGGTCGACCCGGTGCCCTACATCACCTGACGGCGGGCCGTCACCCGATGGCGTAGAGGTGGCCCTCCCGGGTGCCGACGAAGATGCGCCCGTCCCAGACGGCGGGGGTGGACTCGATGCAGCCGGGGAGCTGGACGGTCCACAGCTCCGGGGGGTCGATCGCGGTGTCGGCCAGGTCGTAGCCGTGGAGGGCGCCGTGGCAGTCGCCCTGGACGAGCACGCCGTCGACGACCACCGGTGACTGCCAGAGGGGGCCGGGCAGGATCTTGGTCCACCGCACCCGGCCCGTGGCCCGGTCGATGCCCAGGAGCCGGCCGCCGTCGGTGGCGACGATCACCAGGTCGCGCCACACGGCGGGCGTGCCCCACACGCCGGCGATCTCGGTGTCGTGGTCGGCGACCGACCACACGACCGGGTTGGGCCGCCGGGGATCGAGCTTGACCACCTGGCCCACCTGGCGGGCCCGGGCCGTGTGCCGCTCCCACTCCGCCCCCACGTACAGCATGCCCTCCTCGTCGACCACGACGGTGGCGTCGACGTCGTCGCCCATCCAGAACCGGAACACCCGCTCGGGCACCGCCCCGGTGCCGCCGAGCAGGCCCGACACGTCCCATCCCTGCACCAGGCCGCCCGAGTTGGCGAACCAGGCGACGCCCCCGGCCAGGGCCACGGAGCTTTCGATGGAAACGTTGTAGTCGGGAAGGGCGGCGAGCAGCTCGTCGTCCCATGAGGGCGCGTGGAAGGCGAGCACGGGCGCCACCTGCACCAGTCCGTCGGCCCCGTACGACCGGTTGAGTCGCACCGCGTGGAACTGGCTGTTCTCCCCGCCCTCCAATAGGTACCCGTCGGCCACCAGCCCCGACCCGTCCCAGTCGTCGTTCCACAGCGTCGGCGACACCGCCTCCGCGTCCAGCCGCCACAGCTCGGTCGGCACCACCCGGTCGATGGCGACGACCCGGTAGGCGTTGTCGCGGGAGCCGACGTAGACGAGGGGGTAGCCGTCGGGGTCGACCGTGACGCTGCCCTTGACCAGGTCGCCCGTGCGGAAGTCGGGGAGGAGGCGGCGGCCGCTGTCGGCGTCGACGAAGTGGACGGCGCCGTCGTAGGCGCCGAAGATCACCCACGTGCGCCCGTCGCGCTCCACGACCGCGGGCTGGCCCGTCCACCCCGTCCCGCACCACTCCGAGGTCTCCAGGCCGACGGTCGACATCGAGCACATCCGGTGGTCGGGGTACTCCCACCGCACCTCCGGCCGGGTCGGGAGGGGGCCGGTGCCGTAGAAGGTCCGGGTGGCGTCGCCCCGGAAGGTGAGCAGGCCGGTGGCGCCGGTGGCCCTGGCGGATGGGGCCACGATCGGCACGGACGCGGCGGCGGAGCTGGAGGCCAGGGCGGTGGTGGCGGGGCCGCGGCCGGCGTCGTACGTGGCCGGCCGATCGGCCGCCGCCGAGCACGCCATGGCGGTCGACAGGATCGTGGCCCCGGCCCAGGCCCGCCGCCGTCGGTCCACGGGTGCGGATCGTACCGACCGCCGCCGGCCGGAGCGCGGACCGCGGCCCCCTTGGGGGTGGCCGGACCGGGGCGTCGGGGCCGATACTGTCCGGCCATGCTCCGCCGGTCACCGCTCGACCAGGCCCACCGCGACCTGGGCGCCAAGATGGTGGGCTTCGGCGGGTGGGAGATGCCACTGGCGTACCCCTCGGGCACCCTCGCCGAGCACCGCACCTGCCGCACCGGGGCGGTGATCTTCGACGTCAGCCACCTCGGCTCGGTGCGGGTGGCGGGGCCCGACGCCCACGACCGCCTCCAGCGCACCCTCACCAACGACCTCGGCCGCATCGCCCCTGGTCGGGCGCAGTACACCCACCTCCTGGACGAGACCGACGGCTCGGTGCTCGACGACATCATCGTCTGGTGGGTCCGTCCCGACGAGTTCCACGTCATGCCCAACGCGTCCAACACGGGCCGGGTGCTGGAGGCGGTGGGGGGCGACGACGTCACCGCCTCCCGGGCGATCGTCGCCGTCCAGGGCCCCGAGGCCCGGCGCTGGCTGGCCGACGTGGCGCCCGACGCGGCCGCCGTCCCCCGTTTCCACGTGGCCCGTTTCTCGTGGCGGGGGGTCACCGCCTACGCCGCCGGCACCGGGTACACGGGCGAGGACGGCGTCGAGGTCGCCATCCCCGCCGCCGCCGCCCCCGCCTTCTGGGACGCCCTACTGGACGCCGGCCTGCTCCCCGCCGGCCTGGGCGCCCGCGACACCCTCCGCCTGGAGGCGGGGCTGCCCCTGCACGGACACGAGCTGGGACCGGGCATCACGCCCCTCCAGGCCAACCTCGGGTGGGTCGTGGCGTGGGGGAAGGGCGACTTCCGCGGCCGCGCCGCGCTGGAGGCGGAGCGGGCCCGGGGCGTCGACCGGCTGCTCACCGGCATCGAGGTCGACGGCCGCCAGCCGCCCCGGGCCGGCTACGGCGTCGCCGGCCGCGACGGCCCCCTGGGCGAGGTCAGCAGCGGCAACTTCTCGCCCACCCTCGGCCGGGGCATCGCCCTCGCCTTCCTCCGCCCCCACGTGCGCCCGGGCGACGACGTGACGGTGGACGCCCGGGGCCAGCTCCTCCCGGGCCGGGTCGTCGCGCCGCCGTTCGTGAAGAAGAAGCGCTAGGGCATGGGCCACTTCGTCCCCCACACCGACGCCGAGATCGGGGAGATGCTGGCCTCCATCGGCCTGTCCTCGCTCGACGAGCTCTTCGCCGCCGTGCCCGCCGCCCTTCGGCTGGCGGCGGGCGGCCTCGACCTCGCCCCCGGCCTGAGCGAGGCCGACGTGCTCGACCGCATCGACCACCTGGCCGGCGCCAACCGGGCCGCCGGCGCCGACCTGGTGTGCTTCGCCGGGGCCGGCGCCTACGACCACGACATCCCCTCCGTGGTCCAGGCCCTCGCCTTCCGCTCCGAGTTCGTCACGTCCTACACGCCGTACCAGCCGGAGGTGGCCCAGGGCGTCCTCCAGGCCCTGTTCGAGTACCAGACGCTGGTGACCCGGCTCACGGGCATGGAGGTGGCCAACGCGTCCCTCTACGACGGCGCATCCGCCTGCGTGGAGGCGGTGAACCTGTCGGTGGCGGCCACCGGCCGGCCCCGGGTGTGGGTGTCGCGGGGCCTTCACCCCACGTGGCGGGAGGTCATGGCCACGTTCGCCGCCGGCTCCGGCCACCGGCTCGAGATCGTCGATCTCCACGACGGCCGCACCGCCTGGCCGAGCCTGACCGACAGCGACGGCGATCCCCCCGGCGTCTTCGTGGTGCAGCAGCCCAACCACCTCGGATGCATCGAGGACGTGGCCGGGGCGGTGGCCGCGGCCCGGGCCGTGGGCGCCCACGTGGTGGTGGCGGCCGACCCCGTCTCCCTCGGCCTGCTCGAGCCGCCGGGGGCCTTCGGCGTCGACGTGGTGGTGGGGGAGGGCCAGCCCTTCGGCACGCCGCTCTCGTTCGGCGGGCCCTACCTGGGCCTGTTCGCCTGCCGGCGGGAGCACGTGCGCCGGCTGCCCGGGCGACTGGTGGGGGAGACGGTCGACGTCGAGGGGCGGCGGGCCTACGTCACCACCCTGCGCACCCGGGAGCAGGACATCCGCCGGGAGCGGGCGTCGTCGAACGTGTGCACCAACCAGACGCTGATCGCGGTCGCCTTCGCCGTCCACCTGGCCTGGCTGGGGACCGCCGGCCTGCGGGAGCTGGCCCTGCGCTGCGCCCGGGGCACACGCTACGGGCGCGAGGCGCTGCTGGCCGTCGACGGCATCTCCGCCCTGGTGGACGCGCCCGTCCTCCGCGAGTTCGCCCTGCGCCTGCCGATCGCGGCCGACGTGGCGATCGAGCGCATGGCCGAGGAGGGCTTCCTGGCCGGTGTGCCGTTGGGGGAGGAGTACGGGAGCGGTTTGCTGGTGGCGGTCACCGAGCGCCGCACCCGGGAGCAGATCGACCGCTACGTGGCCGCCCTCGACAAGGTGATCCGGTGACGGCGGCGGCGCCCGGCGGGCGGGCGTCGAGCGCTCCCATCATGGGACGCGACGGCGAGCCGACCCTCTTCGAGCTCTCGGTGCCGGGCCGGTCGGCGGCGTCCTTCCGCACCACGGGCGTACCCGAGTGGACGGCCGAGGAGCTGGTGCCGGCCGAGCACCTGCGGGTCGAGCCGGCGCTGGTGGCCGACGTGTCCGAGCGCGACCTGGTGGCCCATTTCACCCGCCTGACCCACCGCCAGTACTCGGTCGACCTGGGCGCCTATCCCCTGGGCTCCTGCACCATGAAGTACAACCCCAAGCTCTGCGACGCCACCGCCTTCCGCCCCGGGCTGGCCAACGTCCACCCCGCGGCCCCGGTGGCGCACATCCAGGGCTGGCTGGAGCTGCTCGTCGACCTGGAGCGGGCGCTGTGCGAGATCACCGGCATGGCCGCGGCCACCCTCCAGCCGCCGGCGGGGGCGGCGGGCGAGCTCACCGGGCTCCTGTTGGTCCGGGCCTGGCACCGCGACCACCCCGGCGCCCGTCCCCGCACCCGGGTGCTCATCCCCGACTCCGCCCACGGCACCAACCCGGCGTCGGTGAGCCTGGGCGGCTACCAGGTGACCCAGGTGCCCTCCGACGAGCGGGGCCTGGTCGACGTGGACGCCCTCCGGGCCCGCCTCGACAACGACGTGGCCGCCATCATGCTCACCAACCCCAACACCCTCGGCCTGTTCGAGGAGGACATCGTGGAGATGGCGGCCGCGGTGCACGAGGTGGGCGGGCTCGTCTACTACGACGGGGCCAACCTCAACGCCATCCTCGGGGTCACCCGTCCGGGCGACATGGGCTTCGACATCGTTCACTCCAACCTGCACAAGACCTTCGCCGTCCCCCACGGCGGGGGCGGTCCGGGGCGGGCCCGGT
>Ga0207687_10000749_pt1 | contig 21944 bp, 17 predicted proteins | sample KBSM54metaG_FD_184399 | JGI IMG/M metagenome (GOLD analysis project Ga0207687, IMG submission 184399) | Miscanthus rhizosphere microbial communities from Kellogg Biological Station, Michigan, USA - KBS M5-4 metaG (SPAdes) (version 2) | ecosystem: Host-associated > Plants > Roots > Rhizosphere >...
TGGACGATTTCAGCCGTATGCTTGCGTCCGGTGCGGGCGAGCTCGCGCGTGTTGAACGATTGCACACCCAGGCTGACACGGTTAATGCCGGCGCGACACCAAGCGGAGGCCATTTCCGACGTGATACCTCCGGGCGCGGCTTCCATGGTGGCTTCACGCCACGGCTTGCCGGGAATCGCGGCAAGCAAATCCGCCAGCGCCGCGGGACCCATCAGGCTGGGCGTGCCGCCGCCCAAGTACACCGTCTCCGGCGTCCAGGCCCACTCCGTTTTCCCCAGCTCATGGCGGAGGCCGTCCAGGTAGCCGGCTTCCAGCGCGCGCGGGAACACTCCCGACGCGAAGTTGCAGTAGGTGCACTTTTGGGCACAGAACGGATACGAAATGTAGACGCCCGCCATCTTTTTAGAGCATGACCGTTTCGCCGAGCTGCTGCCCGATTGCCGAGCCGATCAACTCCGCCAGCGATTGCCCGGTGACGGGCAGCACAAATGCGCCGCGCGCCGGGTCCCAATCCAGCTTGAAACTTTTCGAATGGGCCGAAACCCAGATCTGGCTGACCGGCGCGTTCGGGCTCACCACAAACTTGCCCGGAGGCGTCTCGAATTCGATGGCGAGCGCGCCCGCGTTAAAGTCGGCCTCGAAATCGTACTCCTCCGCGGCTGTCGAGAGGCGGCGGTACAGATCGTCTAGCGCCTGCTCGGCGTGATTCTTAAATTCCTGTTCGTCCATAGAGGTTACTTTACGGGCGCGAGGATGCCATTCACGGTGGCCAGATCGGCTTCCGTAAGCCGCCAGTTGACCGAAGAAGCATTGGCCTTCACCTGCTCCGGAGTCTTCGCGCCGGCGATGATGGATGCGATCACAGGCTTGGACGCCAGCCACGACACGGCCAGCTCCAGCAGTGTATGATCACGGGATTCAGCGAACTGCCGCAGGGCGTCCACCAGCGCAAGATTTTCATTGGTGAAGACTTTAGGACCGAATCCGTCCTCGGCGCGGCTGGATTTCGGGAAAGGCTGGCCTTTACGATACTTTCCCGTCAGCAGTCCATTGGCCAGCGGGAAATAAGGCAGAAACGCAATTCCCAGATGCTGGCACTCGGGCAGAACTTCGGCTTCCGGCTCGCGATGCAGCATGCTGTATTCGTTCTGCACGCTGGCAAAGTGTGCGCCTTGCACCTTGGCCGCCTCACCAAGCTGTTGCGCGGAAAAGTTCGAGCAGCCGATTTCGCGAACCTTGCCGGCCTTAACCAGGTCCGTGAGCGCTCCCAGGGTATCGCCAATCGGCGTGGCTGGATCGGCCTTGTGGATCTGGTACAGATCGATATGATCGGTGTCCAGGCGGCGCAGGCTATCTTCGACGGCCTGGCGAATGTAAGCCGGCTTCCCGCCTTCCTTGCCCTCACCCATCTTCATCCCGAACTTGGTGGCGATCAGCACCTTGTCGCGGCGCCCTTTGATAGCCCGCCCCAGGTATTCTTCACTCTGCCCGCCGCCGTAGATATCGGCGGTGTCGAAAAGGTTGATGCCGGAATCGATGGCAGCATCCACCACGGCCGCAGTTCCAGCGGCGTCGATTCGCCAGCCGAAGTTGTTGCATCCCAGCCCAGCGAGCGAAACCTCTAACGAGCCTATTTTTCTCTTTTCCAAATCGCCCCCTGATGCTAGTTTAAACCGGCGGATTGGCCGAACTTCCCGCGGAACACGAATTCGCGAATCGGTCTGCGCTGGCGCGGCGCCAGATCCTTGGCGCGAAGTTCCTCGGAAAGCGAGTCGGGGTGGCCCGGATAGCCGATCGCGATCATGGTGACGGGATCGTAACGGGCGGGAATCTCGAAGATCTCGCGCGCCTTCTCGACATGGAATCCGGCCATCATGTGAATCACCAACCCCATCGAATGCGCCTGGACCACCAGATTCTCGGTAGCGAGGCCCACATCGTGATAGGCATGGCGATTGGGTTTGTCAGGGCCGCGATCGAGCGTTGCCACGGAGAGCGCCAGCACCGGAGCTTTGTGCGCCCACGCATTGCCGGGGACCAGCACGCTGGCCATGCGCGCATGCTCGGCGGGATCGTCCGTGGTGGCTACCAGGAAACTCCAGGGCTGGCCGTTTCCACTCGATGGGGCCCAGCGAGCGGCTTCCAGCAGGCTGGCAAGCGTTTCAAGATCCACGGCGCGATCGGAGAATGCGCGCGGGCTCCAGCGGCGGGCAAGCAGGTCGAGAATCGGGTGGTCAGCAGGTGCGGGTTTTTCGAACACGAACTATTATGAGCACACCCGCGCTTACTCTTCTTCTTCCACTTCGTGGACTTTGGAGGCCTTGGCCGCCGCGATTACTTTGTCCGCCTGCAACTGCGGAACATAATCGTAATGCGAAAACTCCATGTGGAACGTCGCGCGGCCCTGCGTCATGGACGTCAGATCGTTCTGATAGCTAAGCATCTCAGACATAGGAACCTGCGCCTTGATAATCTGCGTGCCGCCCTTGGTGTCCATGCCGGCGATGCGGCCGCGGCGGCTGTTCATGTCGCCCATCAGGTCGCCCGCGTACTCCACAGGCGCTTGCACTTCCGCGTTCATGATGGGCTCCAGCAGGGCTGGCTTGGCCTGTTCCATGGCGGCTCGGAACGCCTTGCGAGCGGCGAGCTTGAAGGACATTTCCGATGAATCCACGTCGTGATAGGAGCCGTCGTAAACCACCACGCGGAAATCTACCATCGGGAAGCCGGCCAGGTAGCCTTTTTCCGAAGCCTCAATGATGCCCTTCTCGATGGCCGGAATAAAGTTTCGGGGAATGGCCCCGCCGAATACTTCATTTTCGAAAGAGAATTTCGCGCCGCGCGGCAGAGGTTCCACGCGAATCCAGCAATCGCCGAACTGGCCATGGCCGCCCGTCTGCTTCTTGTGCCGGCCTTGCACATCGGCTTTGCCTCGAATTGTTTCGCGGTACGGAATTTTCGGTGAATGCAGCTCCACATCCACCCCGTAGCGCTTCTTCAGCCGGCTGACGATCACTTCCACATGCTGCTGGCCGGTGCCCGCCAGCAGAAACTCTTTGGTCTGCGGATCGCGGTAGAAGCGCAGCGCCTGATCCTCTTCCAGAATCTTGTGAACCGCGTGCCCCATGCGATCTTCGTCGTTGCGGGTTTTGGCCGAAATCGCATAGGCGATGGAAGGCTCAGGCAGACGCACCGGAGGATACGCAATCAGTGAAGATTTATCCGCCAGCGTGTCGCCGGTGAGAGTCTCCTTGAGCTTGGCGACTCCGCCGATGTCGCCCGCATGCAGCTCGGGTACGGGTTGAATCGTCTTGCCGAAAAGCGCGCCGATATGCGCCAGGCGCTCGGCCACACCGGTGCGGGAGTTCACCAGATTCGCGTCATTCTTAACCACGCCCGAGACGACTTTGAAGTAGGAAACCCGTCCGGCAAACGGATCGGCCACAGTCTTGAAGACGAAGGCGGAGACCGGCTCGGAGTCCTTGACGGCGCGCTCGACATCTTTCCCGTTGAGCGTCGCTCTCCAGGGATCGCCGTCGGCGGGTCCGGGAAAATCTTCCAGGATGAAATTCAAGAGCAGGTCGGTCCCGATATTGTGCAAGCCCGAGGCGCACAGTACCGGGAAAATACGCGTCTGCTTCACGGCTTCCCGCAGACCCAGAACGATGTCGTCGGCCGGCAGTGTGCCCATCTCGAAGAACTCTTCGAGCAGCTTGTCGTTCCCCTCGGCCACCATTTCCACCAGAGCTTCGTGAGCTTTCTTGGCGTCCTCGGCCATGTTCGCGGGGATATCGCCCTCTTTCCCCTTGCCATCGCCATCCAGCGTGTACGTGTACGCCTTCATGCGAACCAGGTCCACTACGCCCTTGAAATCGCGTTCGGAGCCGATCGGCAGCTGGATGGGCACCGCAGTGCGGCCGAAAACCTGCTGAATATTTTCGAGAGTGCGGTCAAAACTGGAGCGCTCCCGATCCAGCTTATTGATCACCAGCGCGCGGGCAAGTTTGAACTCGTCGCCATAGCTCCAGACCTTTTCGGTCTGCACTTCGACGCCGGCAACGCCGTCCACCAGGACCAGCGCGCCGTCGGCCGCTGCCAGGGACGCTTGGGTGTCGATCAGGAAAGTATTGAAGCCGGGCGTGTCGATCAGGTTGATCTTCTTCTTGTTCCACTCGACGGCCGCGACGGCGGTCAAGATGGTGAGCTTGCGAGCTATTTCTTCTTCGTCGAAGTCGGTGATGGTGTTGCCTTCATCGACTCGCGTCAGCCGGGCGGTGGCTCCGCTGGCGAACAACGCGCCCGCTGCCAGCGACGTTTTCCCCGAGTGTCCGTGTCCTAAAAGGGCAACATTCCGGATGTCATTTGTTTCGTATACTTTCACGGGAAAATTTCTCCTGTGCGAAGCCGCAAACTGTGGATCTTACCACAGGCGCAAGAGCCGTAGCACAGCCGCTATCTGGTCGAGCGCCCAGGCAGTTTCGGATTCCGAAATGCAGTACGGCGGCATGAAGTAGAGCACGTTGCCCAACGGGCGCAGCAGTAATCCACGATCCAGGAAAGCCGCCGCCAGACGCGGCCCGATCTGGTCGAGATATCCGGTCTTGGATGAGGCTAATTCTACCGCCGCGACGCCTCCGATCACGCGAACATCGCCAGCGGAACGGAAGAGTTCGAATCCCGCCCGGAGCTGCTGCTCGAGCCGGGTCACATTGGTCAACACCGCTTCCTCGCGGAACAGATCCAGGCTCGCGATCGCCACCGCGCAAGCCAGAGGATTGGCCGTAAAGGAGTGGCCGTGAAAAAACGCTTTGGTCCGATCGTCACTCAGGAAGGCATCGTAGATGCCCGCCGTGGTCGCAGTGACTCCCAACGGAAGGTATCCGGCGGTAAGCGCTTTCGAGAGGCAAATGATGTCGGGCGAGATCGAAGCGTGCTCGCAGGCGAACATCTTTCCGGTGCGGCCGAAGCCCGTCAGCACTTCATCGGCGAGCATCAGAACGCCGTAGCGGTCGCACAAGAGCCGGACGCCTGCGACGAACCCGGCGGGCCAGACGATCATTCCTCCCGCGCCTTGCAGCATCGGCTCGATCATCACTGCGGCGACGGAGCGGGTCTGCAGGGATCGCTCCATGTCTTCCAGGCCGGCAACTCTCTCGACAGGAAACAATAGATTCGAAAATGCGCGCGTGAATACCGAATCTTCACTCGCGGACATAGCGCCGACGGTATCGCCATGATAGGCGTTGTGCAGGGTGACGATGGTCTTGCGTTGCGGCTCGCCCCGATTGATCCAGTACTGGATCGCGAGCTTCAGCGCGACCTCGACCGCGGTCGAGCCGTTGTCGGAGTAGAACACGCGAGTCAGTCCCGCCGGAAGAATTTCGAGCAGCCGTTCTGCGAGTTCGACAGCCGGACGATGCGTGCATCCGGCAAAGACGACGTGTTCCAACTCGCCTGCCTGCTTCGCCAGCGCGGCGTTGAGCCGGGGATGCGCATGGCCGTGAATGTTCACCCACCATGAGGAAATCCCGTCCATAATGCGGCGGCCGTCTTCGGTGTACAGCCATACGCCTTGCGCGCGTAGGATGGGAATCGGCGCGGGTGCGGTGTGCGCTTGCGTGTAAGGATGCCACAGGACGGCTTTGTCGCGATCAGTCAAACTCACGTGATAAGGTCCCGTGGAAGACTTTCCGACCACGCTTGCAGGCACTCCGGCGTAAGGGGATCAAAGTGCGGCATTTCGGCCAGTACGGAGACGTTGCCGTAATGTTCAATGGCGGCGCGATTGTCGGAGCTGCGATCGCCGATCATCACCACTCCGGCGATCTTTAGCGATCGCGCCCGCAGAACCTCGATGGTGAGCAGAGTATGGTTGATGGTGCCGAGCGTGGTCCGGGCCGCCACGACAATCGACAGACCAAGCTTCTCCATAAGGTCGGCCATTACCTGGGATTCATTGACCGGCACCAGGGCTCCGCCTGCGCCCTCGACGATGACCGCGCGGTTACTCTCGCGGCTCTGAAGAGCATCGACGTCAATCACAACACCAGCACGCTGCGCCGCCAGATGCGGAGAAACCGGATCCGGCAGGCGAATGCCCTGATCGATCACCCGGCCTCCGGAGAGGCGATGCACTTCGGCAGTATCATCTTCGCTTCCGGTCTGGATCGGTTTCCAGTACGCGGCCCCGGGATAACGCAGCAAGAGCGCGGCCGAGAGCACCGTCTTGCCCACGCCGGTATCGGTCCCCGTTACGAATACACCGCGCACAGTTTTTCCGCAAGACACTTCACGAAGCCGTCGAGAATATCTTCAGACAGGCCGGCGTTCACTGAAATCCGCAGGCGCGCCGTTCCCGGCGCAACCGTCGGTGGACGAATGGCGCGGACATCGAACCCGGCCTGCTGTAGTGCAGCGGCGATCGCCATGGCACGGTGGTTCTCGCCTATGATCACCGGAATAATGGGAGAATCGCCGGGCGCAACCGCAATTCCAGCGTCGCGCAGCCCATCCCGCAGGTAGCGGGCGAGGGATCGTAATCCGCGGCGTCGCTCCGGCTCAGCTTCGATCACATCCAGGCTGGCTTCGAGAGCGGCTGCCACCGCGGGCGGCATCGCGGTAGAGAAAATGAACGTGCGAGCGCGCTGAGCAAGATACTCGATCGCCCACGCCGGTCCGGCGACGAAGGCTCCCGCGACCCCCAGAGCCTTGCCGGCAGTATTGATCGAAACCAACACAGCGTCTCCGATGCCGGTTTCTTCGATGAGTCCCGAACCCCGCTCGCCATAGATGCCGACGCAATGAGCTTCATCCACGATCACGGCCGCTCCGAGTTTTGCATATTGCTGGAGCGGTGCGAAATCGCCGTCCATGCTGAACACGGATTCCGTGATCAGAAACGCTCCCGCAGGCACTTCGCCGGGGCAACCGTGCGGAAACACGACCCGGGCCGCGCGCGAAAGACGCGCACCGTCGATCAGGCTCGCGTGATTCAGCTCATCCGAGTAGATGGTGTCATCCGCTTCCGGAAACGTAGTCAGCACCGCAAGGTTCGCCAGATACCCGCTCGAAAAATAGAGAGCGCGCTCGGTTCCCTTGAACCCCGCGAAGCGTTGCTCCAGCCGCGTGAAGCATTCGCGTTCGCCGCGCAAGAGCCGCGAACCCGTACTGCCCGCCCCCAGGGAGCAGACCGCCGCGGCCATGCGCTCCTTTACAAGAGGATGCGCCGAAAGCCCCAGATAGTCGTTCGACGATAGATCGATGCCTTGGGGAGGCCGGCGGGTTCGCAGCAGGCCATCGCGCTCCAGTTCCAGCAGGTGAGCGCGCAGGCGCTGCTCAAGCCGTTGCACTCGGTGCTTCTCCGAAGAGTTTTACTCCCAGCTTCTCAAACAAACGATGATCCGCATCCGCTTCGGGATTAGGCGTCGTAAGCAGTTTGTCGCCCAGGAACACCGAGTTGGCTCCGGCCAGGAAACACAGGGCCTGTGCTTCTTCGGATAGCGCGAGACGCCCGGCGCTCAGCCGCACCATGGATTTCGGCATGAGAATACGCGCCGTGGCAATCATGCGCACCAGCTCCAGCGGATCCTCAGCTGGGCGGCCTGCCAGAGGCGTCCCCTCCACGGGAACCAGCATATTAATCGGAACGCTTTCCGGATGCGGATCCAGCATCGCTAGCTGCCGCAGCAATCCGTAACGGGCCGCGCGATCTTCCCCCATGCCGATGATGCCGCCCGAGCATACTGAGATTCCCGCATTACGAACCCGCGCGAGCGTATCCAGCCGTTCCTGGTAATTGCGTGTAGTAATAATCTCCCCGTAGAATTCGGGCGACGTATCCAGATTGTGGTTGTAAGCGCTCAGCCCGGCGCCGGCCAGCGCCTCCGCCTGCTTATCATTCAGCATGCCTAGCGTGCAGCAGGCCTCCATGCCCAACGCCCGAACGCCCTTGACCATCTCCAGTACGCGATCGAACCGGCCATCGGTGGGCACATCGCGCCAGGCAGCTCCCATGCAGAATCGCGTGGCGCCTTGATCCCTCGCGCTACGCGCGGCCGCCAGTGTTTCCTCCAGCTGCATCAGGTCCTGCCGGCCGACCTCCGTGTCGTATCGCGCCGATTGCGGGCAATACGCGCAGTCTTCCGGACATCCGCCCGTTTTGATGCTGAGCAACATGCAGCCCTGGACTTCGTCCGCCCGGTGGTGGGCCCGGTGCACCTCCGCTGCCCGGAACACCAGATCGGTGAGCGGAGCGGCATAAATTTCTTCGATTTCCTGGATGGACCAGTCGTGCCGCAAATGGAACATCAAGCTTTCATGGTAAACCGCTAAACTAGTATCGTGAGACGGCTGGTGGTGATCCTGTTCATTTTGGCCCTAATCGGAGCCAGTACCCAGTGCGTCGCCGAGTGCTTTACGCAGCCCAAGGCGCCTCCCTGCCACCAACACTCTCAGGGGAAGAATTCGTCTCCGGAGCCCTGCAAGCAGACGCAGCCCGCGATCGATTCCCAGGAATTGTGCCCGCCCCTGGCGGAGACTCCGTGTCTGGCTGAGATCGCACTGGAGTTTTCCGCGCCCGAGGCTGCGCCGCCCGGCAACATCCCATCGCTTGTGAGCGTCCTTCGACTCTAGACTTCTCCCGCTCTATTTCCGCCCGATTAATTCATAGGGAGAGGTGTGATGAGAGGTCGAATTGTTTTTGCAGCCTTGTGCGCGGCCACGGTTGTGGGCGGCCAAGAAGTAGAGAAGACTCCCGAGCTGTCCCCGTCGATGTACCTGATGAGTCTGAGTTCCGGCACCAGTCTGAATCCGCTGGCCTGGAATATGCCGATGCTGATGCAGCGAAAGCGCTCGTGGACCCTGATGTACATGGGGCAAGCCTTCGTGATGGATACGCAGCAGAGCGGGCCGCGCGGCGGCGACAAATTTTACTCCACCAACTGGGGCATGGCCTCCGCGCAGCACTCCCTCGGCAAGGGACAAGTGATGTTCGATGCGATGCTGAGCCTGGAACCGGCCACGGTAACGAGCCGCAGCTACCCTTTGCTGTTCCAGACCGGTGAAACGGCGTATGGCCACCCGCTGGTGGACGCGCAGCATCCGCACGATTTCGTGATGGAGCTGGGTGCGCACTATGTTCAGCCTGTGGGCGAGCACACGCTGCTCGATTTCTACTACGCCGGAGTGGGCGATCCGGCCTTAGGACCGGTCGCGTTCCCGCATCGCGCGTCGGCAATGGAGCTTCCGCAAGCGACGCTGGGCCATCACTGGGAGGACTCGACGCATATCGCGAGCAATGTAGCGACCGTGGGCGTTAAGTATCGTTGGATCCGCCTCGAAGCCAGCGGATTTCACGGCGGCGAGCCCAACGAAAATCGCTGGAACATCGATTGGGGGCGCATGGATTCCTTCGCGGGACGCGTTTCCTGGTTTCCGGCGAAACAATGGTCGGCGCAATTCTCCGCCGGCCGTCTGACGAAGCCCGAGGCACTGGAAGATTCCGATGTCGTTCGCCTGACCGGATCGGTCCAATACACGCGGTTGAGAAGCAGCGGAGAATCCTGGTCCAGCAGTTTCATCTGGGGCCGCAATCACAAGACCGATGGCCACCCGGACTCCAATGCGTGGCTTGTCGAAACGCTCTTTCCAGCCACGGCCAAAGATTTTCTTACCGGCCGCTTCGAAGCCGCGGATAAAGACGAAATCCTTCCGCGAGCTTTCCGGGTGAAGGCCTTCACCGGCGGCTATACGCGCGATCTGTCCTCCAAATCTAATCTTGAGACCGGCGTCGGCACGAATTTCACTGGCTACGTGATTCCCGCGGCGGCTCAGCCGGCTTACGGCCAGCATCCGTGGGGTTTCAGCGTGTATTTACGCGTACGTTTGAAAAGGGGCTAGATATCGTCGCGGCCGATGTTGCAGATAAAATACTCGGCGCGCGTAGTCCCGACATTCTTCGCGTTGTGCATTTCGTTCGACCCGATCACCCCGACGTCGCCGGGACCGAGCCGGTACGGCTTGCCTGCAATGGTCAACTCCATGGTGCCCGTGCGAATGAACATCATCTCTTCGCGCAGGTGTTGATGGGGCGCATGATTCACTTCACCCGGAGCGATGTCGCTCATATGCGACTCGATCTTGAAGCCGGTATGAGTTTTGGCCGTGAACATCCGCTTCGACTTGTTCTTTCCGTTGATGGTGTCCGGAATATCCTTGTATAGGAACGCCTGCGTCTTCATCACGGGAAGTTTTTCGACGCCGGGAGCCTCAGCCGCCGAGGCCGGCGTCGGGGCGCTCTTGGATTGCGCGGACGCAGTTGCCGCCGCGGCCAGTGCCGGAAGTAAAAGACCTAAATCTCTGCGGGAATACTTCATATGCAATCTCCTTTTCAAGTGTGAGCCAGTATACACCGCGGGATTCGCGTTGACTACCGGGGCATTAAGCGGTTATGTTTTTCCTGGTAGAGATCGCAGAATGGCCGGCGCAGTCCTTCGCGCGCTACCGGTCCGTTGTCGGCGAACTCGATATACCCTCGCGCGGCCGCATCGAATTTGGGCCACTTGGGAAGGTTCCCGCCGTTGGGATCGCCCGTCTTCGCGAAGTTCGTCCAATATTGCTGGATGGCATCCGAAAGGTCGCGATCCGCCTGCGCGTAATTCGCTCCCAATGTGCCGAAGACGTAGCCGACCTCGGCTCCGTGCGTCGCACCCGCTGCTTCCCTGCCGGGCGCGGCGCGATCGAATTGGTACTCGTAACCCGTATTCCCGGCCGCGGCGTGCCACGCCAACTGGACCACCACCGGACAGCGATACATGGTGTCCACTACCCACTGCGCCGGCGTATTTCCGTACAAGGGATCCGGCGCGGACGATCTGTAGAGCCCCGAGGCACGTGAGGCGAAAGGTCCGTACATGGCATTCATGGCCTGGGTGAGCTCTTCGGTTGTGACCTGCGGCGGCGTGCGCTCGCGCGAGTTGTTACCGATCAGCAGGGACACTCGTTGTTGCTGGCCTTGGGCGAATACCTGCGCGGGCGGTTTGGGGAGAATCCAGCCGTCCACGATGATCCCGTTCGCCGGTCCGATACTCATGCGTGGTGCGGCCGTGGTCTTGAGGAGATCCGCGGCGGGCATCAATCGCAACTGTTTAAGAGATCCAGGAAAGGTGCTCTCGCCGATCTTCTCGGCCTCTGCCAGCGTAAGCGCGTCGGAATACGTATCGCCGCTGCGCGGCGCCATCACAGCTCCCAGACCGGTCATCCGCATGGTTGCATCATCGGGAACTCGGGTAACCGTGCCGCTTTCCGCGATCACTTTGTGGAACAGTCCCTTGGCCTGGGGCGACGTCATCAAAACGTTCACATCCACGGCTCCAGCGGACTGTCCAAAGATGGTTACGTTTGCCGGATCGCCGCCCAACTTCGCGATATTGTCGTGCACCCACCGCAGCGCTGCCACCTGATCCATCAGGCCGTAGTTTCCGGAAGCGTGATGCGGCGATTCCTTCGTTAATTCCGGATGCGCGAAAAATCCGAATACCGTCAGACGGTAATTCACGGTGACGACCACGACACCGTGCCGCGCCAGACTTTCGCCATCGAAGTTGTTCCCCGACGCGGTGCCCGCATAGTTGCCGCCGCCGTGAAACCAGACCATCACCGGCTTGCGCGCGCGGGCCGGCCATTCCGAATTCCATACGTTCAGGAACAGGCAATCTTCACTGCTCGAATCCTGCATCTTTCCGCTGGAGTTTTGCGCGCAAGGTGCGCCGAAAGCGGCCGCCTCACGCACACCGGTCCAGGCTTTCACCGCCGCAGGTTCGCGCCAGCGCAAATCGCCGATGGGAGCCTGCGCGAATGGAATGCCTTTGAAAACTGCTCCTCCCTTTTCGGGGGCGATGCCGCGGATCTGCCCACCCGTCACGGAAATCGCGGGAGGGTCCCCGGCCAGCATCGGGATCGCCACAACCACCATCAGCACAGCGCGCATGAGCAGGCTCCTCCGGTCGCTTATTGTATCGCGAGGATTGTATCGCGGCGAGCGGCGGAGTATGATGTGACCCATGCATCGAATCACCGTGTCCCTATTGCTGATCGCGAGCGCTGGAACCGTCGCCTACGCGCAGGCGGACCTGAAACCGCTGAACGATCTGCCCAATCCATACAGGACTGTGCGCGATTGGGGCAAGCCTCCCGGCGGCGTGCCGTGGGCAGCAGTGACCGCCGTCGAGGTCTCTCCCGACGGCAGCATCTACGTCATTCATCGATGCAAGGACAACTCCTGCGCCGGACGTCCCGAGCCCCCGATTCTCAAATTTGACAAGTCGGGAAAACTGCTCAAGGCCTGGGGCGAGAATATGTTCGTCTTCCCGCACGGCGCGGCGGTCGATGCCCAAGGCAACCTGTGGGTCACCGATTCGCAAGTCAAGGACGGCAAGGGTCACCAGGTCTTCAAGTTCTCCCCCGATGGAAAGGTGCTGATGACTCTGGGCAAGGCGGGCGTCGTGTCCGCGGCGGCAGGAGAATTCGACGAGCCGACCGATGTTCTCGTCGCTCCCAATGGCGACATTTTCGTAACTGAAGGCCATAGTGGGGGAACCACCGGCAATGACCGCGTGTCGAAATTCGACAAGAATGGGAAGTTTCTCAAGTCCTTCGGCAAGCACGGCGCGGGACCGGGCGAGTTCTTCAATCCGCACACCATCGCGATGGATTCTCGCGGGCGTCTTTTCGTGGGCGACCGCGGGAACAATCGCATCGAAATCTTCGATCAGGATGGGAAATACATCGAGACCTGGACCCAGTGGGGACGGCCCAGCGGCATCCTGATCATGAAAGACGACACCATGTATGTGGCCGATTCAGAATCGTACGGCCCGGACCAGCCCGGCTGGAAGAAGGGCATCCGGATCGGCAGCGCCAAGACCGGCAAGGTGAACTACTTCATCGAAGACATGGAATCCACCACCATCGAGCACAGCGGCGCGGAAGGCGTGGGCGTGGACGCCGACGGCAACGTCTACGGCGCGGTCGTCCGCCGTCAGATGCTCGAAAAACACATCAAGAAATGATTCTGAGCCGCGACAGTAATGGAGCGGTTTTCTAGAATATATATTTGAACGCGAACTGCATGATGCGCGGATCGCCGCCAGCGGTGATCTGTCCGAAGCTGGCCGGTGAGCTGATCGAAGCCGCCGGATTCCCTGGCCGATAGTGATTTAGCAGGTTAAAGGCCTCGCCGCGAACTTCCACTCGCTGCTTCTCGCGTACGGTGAACGACCGGACCACGCTCAGATCGAACTGAAACGCTCCAGGGCCCTGGATATTGGCGGTTCCCAGGTTGCCGTAGGTGCCCGTGGCAGGCGTCTTGAAAGACGCGGGGCTCAGATACGGCACGCAGAAAAGCGTGGTCGCCGCGCAGGTCGCATTGGCGAAAGGATCCCCGCCGATGAAATTGGCTCGCTGGCCTCCCGCATTTCCGTTCAAGGCTGCGTCCACACCCGCGGCCACACTAATGAAGCTTCCCGATTGAACCCGGATGATTTCTGAGAACTTCCAGTCAGAAGCAATCGCGCGCAGGATCTTATCTGAGAATCTGGGCGCCTCTTGCAGAGCGGAGATATTGACCAGATGACGGTGGTCGATTCCGGCGCAGTTGCCCCGGTCGGCGTTCCGATTCGCAGGATTGCCGTATCCGGCGCCGTCCAATTCCGAGCTGAAGGGCCCGGAAATGCAATGCGACAGGGTGTAATTGGCCAGCACGCTGAAATGATTCGCCACGCGATGCTGAGCGGAAAGCAGCATGGCGTGGTAGCTGGCCGTGGAGCCATCGTCCAGCTGGTGGATCACGCCGAAGTATTGTCCTTGCGCCGGATTCGCCAGATACAAAACGCGGCGTTGATTTTGATTTTGGGTAGTAGCCCCAGGCACGTTGACAGCGGCATTGATGGGTGCTTCCGCCCACAAGTGGGTAGTGCTGTTTCCCAGGTAGCTGCCGGAGAAGAGCCAGCTTGCGCCAATTTGTTTTTGCACGCTCAGGTTCCACTGCTGCAGATAAGGAACCTTCAGATCCAGTGGATACGACGTGTAGGAACTAAACGTCGGAAACGTTGCGTTCTTGCTCAGGTTAAGCGGGAACGGATCGCCGCCGGCATAATTGGCCCACGGATCCGCCAGCGCAACGCCACTCAGGCCGATGGTCGCGGCCCACGGCGGAGCCTGCGAGAAACCATAGGCGAACAGCGTATGCGGGATGTCGTACAGGATTCCCCAGGACAGGCGAACGGTCATCCGTCCGTTTCCTTTGGGATCCCACACCACGCCCAACCGCGGAGCAAAATCGTTCAACTTAGTATGCGAAGGACGTCCGTTGGTGTCGAATGCCTTGTCACCCGGGAACAAAACTCCGGCCGGAGCGGTGGGATAGACGCTGGAGTGGACGTTCTGATCGAAAAGGCCACGGTCGAAATGCATCACGTACCCCAGCGGCATGGAACCGCCGATGTAAGGTTCCCACCGCAGGCCATAGTTCAGCGTCAGGTGCGAGGTGACTTTCCAGTTGTCCTGCGCATACAGACCCACGTTGTGATAGCGCTCATACGCGTACTGGATACCGCCCTGGCTGAAGGTGTTCACCCGGCCCAGCACAAAGTCGGCCATGCCTAAACCAGTGGCATTCAATGCGCCGCCGGTGAACGAGCCGTTGAAGTTGATGACGCCGTCACCGTTCAGCGGGCCAAACACGTATTGAAGCTGGCGGATCCAGTTCCCGCCGAATGCAAACTGGTGTTTCCCTCGAATGATGTTGAAATCGTCCGCGAACTGGAATCCTGTCGTCGGATCGAACGCCGGATAGGACGTGATGGCGGCGCTGGTCGGCCCGCCCGTCATGGAAAGCACGATATGCCCGGGCACCAGCGTGTGCATCTTGATTCCAAGGCTCGGCCCGTCGAAAGTGGGCGTTTGGGTTTTGGTAACGGCCGACCGGTTGAACGTGGCTCTAAAGGCGTTAATCATGGTCGGGCTGAGCACCCAAGTGTGCCCGAACACGCCCGAATTCACCAGATCGTCCGCGCCGGAGGACGTCATGGAGAGCGGATTCACTCCGTCGTACGGAGTCGGCTGTAAGGAGTGGCTGACAAAGTACCGCAAAAATACCGATTGCTTGGAGCTTATCTGATAGTCTCCCTTGGCAACTCCCATGTGCTCATCCTGGGCGGATTTGGTCGAGAAAGATTCCCGGCCGCAGGCTGTGTCAGTCGGCACCGGATAGAACTTAATCATGTTCACGGCGGGCGTGCTGAATTGCGTCCTCGGGATTTGATTTCCGACGAAGGGCAGTCTGCTGGCTGCCACCGGCGCGCTACCCGGATCGTACAATTGAACCGCGTTGCTGGTCTGGCAGGTCTTTGACGCGATGGTGCTAAAGTCGCCGGACATCATTTGCGCTGTCGGCACAACTCCGTTTGCCGCGGTAGGATTCGACCGGATGATGGTGCCTTGATAGCCGGCGAAGAAGAACAGCTTGTCTTTCTTGATCGGGCCGCCGACTGTTCCGCCGAATTGATTGCGCTTGAGCGAATCGCGCACGGGCTGGAAGAAATTCCGCGCGTTGAACTTGTAGTTGCGAACGAACTCAAACAGGTCGCCGTGAATCTCGTTGGTACCCGACTTGGTGATCGCGTTGATCGCACCCGCCGAGTGCTGGCCGTACTGAGCCGGCAGAGCGCTGGTTTCCACCTTGAATTCCTGAAGCGCATCGGGGAACGGCAGGGGGAGCGCCAGGTTGTTGAATGGATCGTTATGCGTGCCGCCATCCAGCGTGTAGGTTGCCCCCGTCGCCATGCCTCCCGCGATGCTGATGGGCGCCTCTCCTGGATAGTTCTTCGCCGAGACCAGATCGGCGGGCGGCGCCAAATTCGCCGCGCCCGTCAAGTAGATCAATTCCGTAGGATTTCGGCCGTTGAGCGGCAGGTCCACGACACGGCTGGAATCGATCACCTGCCCGACGCTGGTTGTGTGCGTCTCCACCATGGTCGTTGCGGCCTCCACCAGCACCTGTTCCGTGACGGATCCAACCTTCAGAACCGCGTCGATGGCCGGGTTCGTGTTCACCTGCAGCACGATGCCGGTCTGTACGAAGGTATTGAAGCCCTGCTTGCTGATCTCCAGCTTGTACGGGCCGCTCGGCAGGCTGGGAACCACGTACCTTCCGTCGGAGCCGCTGACCGCATTCCGGACCAGTCCGGTATCGGTTTGGGTGAGCGTGATCCTCGCTTCCGGAACCGTGGCTCCGGTGGGATCGAGTACGGTACCGGACACTTGCGACGTGGCAGCCGACTGCGCCCAAATCGCGGCGCAGCTAGCCAAAAGAAGCACCACACACGCGGTTGCACGAACTGTCATATAAGAAGCCCCCTAAGCGGTTACAAAACTGTGTAAACAGTATGACAGCGCGGGTTTTCGAGGTCAAGGCTTAGGCGGCCCGAGGGCTGGTCTTGGATCGTCGCACCCAATGGCTTACCGAAATGGTGCTGCCGATCAGGCACACCAGCGTGAACCCGATCATGAACCATTCGAATCCGGAAGAACTGGCGACGCGGAGAATTCTACGGCCATAGTGGAGCGCGGCGAGGCCGATCAGGAAGAATCGCAAACTGCGAGCGGCGAAGACGATTCCTATCAGGCGAGTGCGGCGATACTGAAGCGCGCTTGCGGCCGCGATAACTAACGTGAACGGAAAGGGCGGAGGCGCCAGACAAGCGATCAGGATTCCCATAGCGGCTCGCTGTTTCATCTTCGCCATGACATACTTCAGGCGTTTCGGGTGCAGCACCCGGGCCAAGCCCTCTTGCCCCAACCGCCGGCTAACCAGATCCAGCAGAATCACGCCCATGGTGGAACCCGTGGCTGCCGCCAGAACATACCACGGCAGTCCCGGGCCATCGCGAGCCACCAGATACACCAGCAGGATGTCGTTCCCGAAAGGAAGGAATAAGAAGGACGAATCCAGTACCCCCAGAAGCACCAGGCCCAGGGCGCCCAGATGCAGCAGCCATCTAAAAGTCGTCCGGAACAGAATCAGTCTGCCTTTTTCGGCTTATCTACCTTCTTGTTGGAAGCCGGAGTGTTTTTGTCCTTCTTTTCGAAAGCATCATCCTTGGGCTCTTCAATCATGGCGTCATCTACATCTATTCCTGTTTTGCCGGGCTTTTGGTTCTTGTCATTGGTCGGAGGCATGATATTAACCTGAGTCCTCCGCCAGTCGATGTGTTTCCGTTTGTTCTCTGATGAACTCGATCGTGCTCCGATGTCGCTACACTGACTTTATGCGATTTCTGCTCATTGGCACTCTGCTACCGGTTATGGCCTGGGGGCAAGCGGGTTCTTCACTTTCGGGCTCGGTCCTGGATGCTGCGGGCGTCGCGGTGGAAGCCGCCACCGTTCGGGCTCGCAATACGCAATCAGGACTTGTATCGACCGCAGTCACCTCTCGCGACGGCAAGTACAGCGTCGCGAATCTCCCTGCGGGAACGTACGACGTCACCATTACCGGCGTGCCGGCGATGTCCAACTTCGAAAGCAAGAGCGTGGCTGTCGATGCGAAGCCGGCGATTCTTGAGATTCGCATGGACTTCAACACCCAGCTAGGCACGCTGGGAGAGGATCGCGTGAACCTGGCCGCGGACGCCCGCCGTCATAAGCCGCCTTCCGGCCCCGCGCCACGCACGAAGGACGGCAAGCCCGATTTGTCCGGCGTTTGGTGGCGTCCGGTGGATACCGATGGCGGCAGCCCCCAGTTCCTGCCGGAAGCGGAGACGATAGCCCGCCAGCGCCGAGAGAGCAACAACAAGGACAATCCGCAAGTGCGCTGCTTGCCGGGAGCCGTGCTGCGCTTTGGTCCTCTTTTTCAGATGGTGCAAAGCGACAACTACCTGGTGATCATCAACGACGACGAGAGCCCGGGCTTTCATCAGGTCTACTTGAATGGCCGGCATCCCGAAGATCCTAATCCGGCCTGGTACGGCCATAACACCGCCCGTTGGGATGGAGACACTCTGGTGGTGGATCGCGTAGCGTTTGACGAGCGGATCTGGCTGGATCAGGGAGCGCATCCGCACTCGCCCAAGCTCCACGTGGTGGAGCGCTATCGCCGGCCGGATCTGGGGCATTTGGAATCGGAGGTGACGGTGGAAGATCCCGGCGTGCTGGCGAAACCGTACACCATCAAGAGGGTGGCGGACCTGGCGCAGGGCTACGATATTTATGAGTTTATTTGCGCCGAGAACGAACGCGACTCGCTGCACATGGTCGGCAAGTAATTCGAGGATCTGGTAGGCGCGGCTGGACTCGAACCAGCGACCCTCAGCTTAGAAGGCTGATGCTCTATCCACCTGAGCTACGCGCCCGTATTATTTTCAACGCCATCCGAGGCCAGTTCTTGCACGCTATAGACCTCGGCACGCTATTCGACACTACTGTAGCAATTCCCCATCATCTTCACTACATATTTGCGCAGGCACGCCACCAACTATTGATACTTAACTGGCCTATCATCATCTAGTTGCGACCCACTACGCGTGCAGTCTTGGTCGCCGCCGATCTACGGAGCGAAAAAGTATAGCCCACGTCTCCGGGAGCGTTTTGATACTATATCTGCGGACGGTTAAACTCAGCGGCAGTTGCAGATGTTGTCTTGTAAGGCCGCCCAGGGGGATGTCATGAAACTGAATTCCATTCGTCAGGCGGCCGCATTGGGTCTGTGCGGTCTTGCACTGGCATGCGCACCGGCCGCGCGTGCGGAAGACAAGATGACTGCGCAGTCATTGATTGACCGCCAGCTGATTCTGGATCAGATCACGCGTTACTACTACAACTTCGGCAAAGTCGACCGGCAGGCCGAAGATAGCTTTTATGCCGAGGACGGCGAATTGATTCTCGGCACCAGGCACTACAAGGGCAAGGAAGGCATCAAGCAGGCATACAACCGCGCCCCCGCAGCGCCTCCGGCCAGCGCAGCTCCTGCAGGTGGAGCGGCGCCTGCTGTCGCGGCGGCGCCCCCGCGCGAGAGGACCGCTTTCAACGTGGCGATCGAGAATCCACTGATCGTGGTGCACGGCAACACCGCCACCTCGCAGGTTATTTTCACTGAGTACAGGCAGGAGAAGGTGGGCGATCCGATGAAGTTTACGACGCAGGGTAAGGAGTACGCCACCTGGGTCAAGGTTAATGGGCAGTGGCTCTACAAGATCCGCCAGATCGCCAGCGGCAGTAATCCGCCGGAAGGCTGGAAGGAATAACCCCGGCTTGTGAAATCTCGCAGTGGAAAGTAACGTTGTATGAAAGTCTTGTCGTCACTTCTTGGAGGTTTAACGATGCGAAAACGCTCTCTCTTGTTCCTTTCGTTGCTGGTTCCGGCCGTTTTAGTCCTCGGCGGATATGCCGTCGTTCAGGGTCAGCAAAAAGCCAGTGGGAAACGCTGGTCCGATGCAGCCACTTGGCCCGACAAGAAGGTGCCCGGCAAAGACGCCGTTGTCACTATCGGAAGGGACATGGACGTCGTCCTCGATGTCACTCCGCCGGCGCTGCACGGTTTGACGATCAACGGCAAACTGAGCTTCGCGGACAACAAAGATCTCGAACTGACCACCGAGTGGATCATGGTGCACGGGGAACTGGAGATTGGTACGGAAGCCAAACCCCACACGCACCAGGCGACCATCACCCTCACGGACAACGTCAAAGACGAAGACTTTGGCGGGTTGGGTGGAGGTGACCGCAGTGACCGCGGGATCATGCTCATGGGCGGAACCCTGAACCTGCACGGTACGGAGAAGAGCTCCTGGACCAAGCTGGCGCAGACGGCCGCGGCGGGCAGCAACACCATCCAAGTCCTGAGTCCCGGTGACTGGAAGAGGGGCCAGACGATTGTTCTCGCGTCCACGGACTTCGATCCCCACCAGGCTGAGGAGCGAACCATTGCCGCCATCAGCGGCAATACGATCACGCTCGACAAGAAGCTGGACTACATGCACTTCGGCAAGATCACCTTCGACGTGGATGAACGCGGCGAGGTCGGCATGCTGTCACGCAATATCGTCGTCCAGGCTTCGCCTGACGCAGACCAGACCCTCTTTGGCGGCCACATCATGGCCATGCTCGGAAGCAAGATGTACGTCTCTGGCGTCGAGCTCAATCGTATGGGTCAAAACATGCATCTGGCCCGGTATCCGATCCATTGGCATCTGATCGGCGATGGCGGGCAGGGGCAGTACATCAGGAACTCCGCCATCCACAACACCTACAGCCGCTGCGTGACCGTGCATGGCACAAATTACCTGGACGTTGAGAACAACGTGACCTACAACAACATCGGTCACTGCTTCTTCCTCGAGGACGGCGTGGAGCACGACAACAAGTTCGTGCACAACCTTGCGATCCTGACCAAGTGCCATCCCGACAAGCCGTGCGTCCCGACCAACCTCGCCCCGTTCGGAGCTACGGACGGAACGAACTTCAAAACGACCGGCCAGGACGCTAAGGATGTCCTGCTTCCGTCCGACAACACGGCGTCGACTTTCTGGATCACCAATCCGGACAATATTTACCGGGACAACGTGGCCGCGGGGTCCGATTCGACAGGCTTCTGGTTCGCCTTGCCGGAGCATCCTACGGGCAAGTTCGAAGGCACGGAGCTCAGCAAGACAACCTGGCCGCGCCGAACCAAGGTGCGGGAGTTCAAGGGCAACACCTCCCATTCGAACTTTGACGGTTTCATGGGTGACCGCGGCCCCAGGGCCGATGGCCATTTCGCTGTCAGCGGGTATATTGCACAGACCAATCCCGCGGACACGAACAGCCCTCAAGCGGAGTCGGTCTTCGAGGATTTCACCAGCTACAAGAACCGCAATAGCGGCATCTGGGCCCGCGGTGAAGTGCATCTGTACAAGAATCTGAAGATGGCCGACAACGCCATCGGCTACACGCATGCGTCCGGCAACAGCGGTCGTGCCCCCTATACCTCACGTGTGGTGGACTCGCTGTTCGTGGGCGAAACCGAGAACATCGGCAATCCCAAGACACCGGCGGAAATGGCTTACGGCCGCAGCTTGCCGGAGCCCTCTGTCCCGGATTTCCCGATCCGCGCCTACGAGTTCTACGACTACCATCATGAACTGGTCAATGACACCTTCGTGAATTACCAGGACAACGCCACCCGCAAGACGGGAGCGATCTCTTACCTGCTGTTTACCAGCTTCGGAATGAGTTCCAACAACACCGTAGAGCGCGCGAAATTCATCAACGCGAAGCCGGTGTATTTCCCGCCGATGGAGTACAAGTGGAGCAACGATGATTACGGCAGTGGAAGCTATAGGTCCTCGGTGTTCCACGACAAGGATGGCTCGGTCAGCGGCGTTCCCAATTCCTTCATTGTCATTAACGGCGGGATCGCTAGCGACGAAGGCTGCGAGGCGAAGCCCGCCTGGAATGCTTCCGTGTGTAAGGGCGACGTCGGACGGATGACGATTGGCGCGGGCGGTGGTGGCGGTCGTGGCGCTGGGCGCGGCGGTGCGCCCGGTGGTGCTGCTGGAGGTCGTGGAGGGCCGGGCGCACCTGGCGCACAAGCTGCTGCCCCTGGTGCGGCTGCAGGTCGTGGTGGTCCTGGCGCCGCGCCGGGTGCCGCTCCCGCAGCAGCAGCCGGAGGTCGCGGCCCGGTTGGTGTTGGTGCAAGGCTTGGTCGCATCGCAGAGCCGGCGCAGCCGCTAGCCGTTCTCAGCCGCAACGGCAAGGAATTCCCGGTCACCGGTACAACCAACGTACAAGCGGGCACCGAGTACAAGGTAACCACCGAAAGGCCAACCCTGTCCCTCAGCGTGTCGGAACTGGATGCCGGTTCGTGGGTGATGTTCGAGCTGCCGGGATTCACCACCGCAGCGTCGGGTACGGAA